>WYEB01000071.1_pt1 | contig 44319 bp, 45 predicted proteins | sample 6343061 | NCBI WGS metagenome assembly WYEB01 (sample SAMN13812332, study PRJNA600296) | hot springs metagenome | biome: ENVO:00000051; feature: ENVO:00002007; isolation source: sediment sample from Evening Primrose shelf | place: USA: Yellowstone National Park, Evening Primrose Hot Spring ... | reverse complement strand
CTCCTTGCTCGGGCCGCGGCGGAGCTCTCCCGCGAGGGGCTTAAGGTGCTTTACCGCGTCTTCTTCCGCGACGCCTCCGCCGCCTCTACACTTGTGGAGAAGTTCGGGGGCAGGGCCTCGGTGCAACAGGTGGAGCCCCGGCCCCAGTCACACTTCACGCACATCAAGGGGCTTTACGAGACCTTGGCCGAGACAGATGCAGACGTGTTGATCTCAGAAGGCGTAGACGTGGAGTTCTTGGTATACGGCAGGAAGGCTCTCGACATAAACAGGAGGGAGATTGAGGAGCTCAGAAGGCTTGGCGTCGCCGTTTTTATAAACGTGGATAAAGACTTCGGGCTTAGGCCCTTCGCAGACGTCGTTATAAAAGTGAGGGGAGACAGGGCCGCCGTCTACTCCTCCCAAGGCAGAGCTCTGTGCCGCTACGAGACCGACCCGGCCCCCCGCCTTGTCTGCTAACGCCGTGGACTGCGTCAGGGTAGAGGGCAGGGCCTACGTGGCGGGCAGATTCGCCCGGGTGAGACTAGGGCGGGAGGGGTGCAGGACCCTGCAGTTTTCCAACGACTACATCATCCTGCCTGGCATGGTGGACATCCACGTCCACTTCCGAGACTGGGGGCTTTCACACAAGGAGACCTTGGCCGGAGGCGCCGCCGCGGCGCTGGCGGGCGGCGTGGTGGCAGTCGGCGACATGCCCAACACGAGCCCCCACATAAGGACAGCGGAGCTCTACCGCAAGAGGCTGGAGGAGGGGGCATCCCTCCCCATCATCTACAGGCTACACATGGGCGTCCCGGAGGACCTCGCGGAGCTGGACGCCGCCAGGCCCGGCTCTGTCAAGGTCTATCCGGAGGACGTGGAGACCTACGGCTGGGGCCACGTGGAGGCGTTGATGCGGAAATGCGCCGCGTTTGGCTGCGTTGTGGTTTTCCACTGCGAAGACCCTGCCTACTTCAAAGGCCCGGAGCGTCCCCCCGAGGCGGAGCTCCGCTGTGTCGAGCGGGTGCGTGCCCTAGCCAGCTTAACCGGGGCAAAGGTGCATCTGACCCACATCACCTTGCCCCAGACGGCGGAGGCGTCCCGGGGCTGGGCCACGGTGGACGTCACGCCGCACCACCTGCTCTTGGACGTGGAGAACTGCAGAGACCCAGGTCTCTGTCTCGTGAACCCGCGGCTGAGGACGCCGGAGATCCGGAAGGCGCTTCTGGCAACCTTCGCCGCGGGTCTCGTGGATATGTACGCCACTGACCACGCCCCACATACCTTGGAGGAGAAACGGTCGCAGTCGACGCCCCCCGGCATATGTAGCATAGAGGTGTCGCTGAGCCTCCTCCTCGCCCTCTGGAAGAGGGGCGTAATCTCGCTGGGCGACGTGGTTAGGCTGTATTCGCACAGGCCGGCCCGCCTCCTCGGCGTGGAGGCGGAGGAGACATTCGTCGTGGTTAAGCTCGAGGAGTTTAAGGTGCGTGGGGAGGACTTCGCAGGTAAGTGTAGATACACGCCTTTTGAGGGCTTCGCCGCCTTCGGCAGAGTGGCGGCGGCCGCGGTCAGGGGGAGGATTTACTTCAGAGGCGGGGAGGTCTACAGCCTTTAGGCTTCGTACTTTTCGGCGAGTTTAAACAAGGCGTTGAGAACCACCTCGTTGGCGCCTTCGTAGATCTCGGTGGCCTTGGCGTCTCTATACAGCATCTCCACCTTGGAGTCTGTGGAGTAGCCGAAGCCCCCCATTATCTGCATAGCTATGCGTGTTGCATCTACGGCGAGCCGTGACCCCAGGTACTTGGCTATCTGGGCGTAGAGCGGGAGAAACTCGACGTTTTTATCTCTGTAGTAGGCCGCGGTGTAGACAACGCCTCTCACAGCTTCTATCTGTGCCTTGATTGATGCCACGTAGTGTTGAAGAACTTGGAAGTTAATTATGGCAGTGCCGAACGCCGTCCTCCTCCTGGCGTACGCCTCGGCCTCCTTTATGGCGCCCTGCGCGATGCCGAGGCCTATGGCGCCCACGCAGGTGCGGCCGTTGTTTAGATCGTCGAGCACCACCTTGAAGCCGCCGTTTAAACCGCCTACTATCGTCTCGTCGCCTACCTCACAACCGTGGAGCTTGACCTCCGCAGTGCCGGTCCCCCTGACTCCCATCACGGTGACGGGGTTCGTCTCCACGCACTTCTCCCGCTCCACGAGGAAGAGCGTCACGGTCTTGTGCTTCTCCTTGGGCGACCCAGTCCTCGCCGCCACTAAGAAGGCGTCGGCGTACATGCCCGAGGTTATCCACAGCTTAGTTCCATTGATAACCCACGAGCCGCCCACGCGCTCCGCCTTCGTCTCAAGCGAGAAGGCGTCTGAGCCGCAACAAGGCTCGGAAAGAGCGAAGGCTATGATCTTCTCCCCCCTCACGGCGGGCTGTAGCCACTTCTCCCAGAGCTCCCGCCCAGCGTAGTGCATGAGGTTGTACACAATCATGGAGCCCTGAACCTCCGCGACGGTGGCCAGAGCCGGGCTTGACCTAGCCACCTCCTCCACCACAAGCACCAAGCTCCGGAAGTCCAGCCCGGGGCCTCCGTACTCCGGCGGGGCGTGCGGCGCGAGGAGGCCCAGCTCCCCCATTTCACGCAACAGCTCCCTGGGGTACCACCCCTGGTCAATCCGCCTGGCGTTGGGCTCCACCTTCCTCTCCACGAAGTCTCTTGCTGTTTTCCTCACAAGGTTGTGTACCTCATCCAGTTGCGGATACATAAAAAACAAATTAAGCGGATTTTTATAACAGTTGAGTCACTTCATGTTTCTTGGTGTGTTTATTTTGCACCAACCTCAGCGCTTTAAACCTGACGGCCTATGACAGATGTGAGGTGTCCAAACGCGGTGGTTCTGGCGGGGAGGCGGATAGAGCTTCAAAATTGCGTCCCGAAGAACAAGGAGGAGTGGAGCCTAGAGCTTGCAAAGCTCCTCGCAGAGATAAATGGTATAAAATTCACAGACACAGTAAGGAAGGTGGTGGAGTACGTCAGGAGCTTCTGGCAGCAATACGAGGTGTGTCCCCCGGCCTCGGTCATAGAGTCAGACCTGGGCGTCGACAAGAAAACTCTGCTTGAAGCCTTCGGTGGGAGCTATGGCGCCATCTGCGCCTTAGCTGGCGTAGAGCCCCCTACCGGTTGCCTTTCTCAAGTCCTCTCCTCTACGTAGCCCGGTAGAGAAGATCCACGACGCCCGCCACTTCGGCCTGGACTCCCAACGCGTGGAAGACCCTCCTCAGCTGGGCTTTGCAGGTGGCGCAGGGCCTCACAGCGGTGCCGAACTCCACCCCTCTATACGTCTTTTCCCAATACTTCACGGCCAGCTCCATTGCTTCAGGAGCTATGAGTCCGCCCCCTCCCAGGCAACAGAGGGATTCCCTCGGATTTTTCCACAGCTCCACGTACTCCCCCACGGCGGCTTTTAGGAGGGCCCTAGGCTCTGTTACTATCGGAGAAGCACCACGCGAGTAATTGCAGGGGTCCATGTAGACCACAGGCCGTCGCGCCTCTACACGCCTTATCTTCAGCTCGCCGCGGCTGTATGCCCGGAACAACAACTGATGTATATGTACGGCGGGTCGAGGCGACTTAGGCGCGACAAGCCGCGTAAAGACGTGCCACCCGTGGCCGCATTCCCCAAATACTATGATGTGCGGCCCCACCCGCCGTATCTCCTCTAGGTACATACCCGCGATCTTACGCATGTGTTCCGCGCCGAGGTAGTAGCCGTAATTCGCAGTATCGGTCACCCGGAGGCTTAAAACAACGTCGTAACCCAGCAGATTAAGGAGGTACACGTAACCGCGGAACGCCTCCTCAAACTCAAACAGGTCTGAAGACGAGGGGAAAAGAAGCGCGACTATCCCCCTCGGCCTCTCCTCAGCTCCGCTTAGCGCCTCCATGTAGCGCTCTCCGTCAAAGAGGTAGAGCCGCGGCTCCGCCCCCTTCTCTTGTATGATCTTCTTAACCAACGCCCTAGCCGCCATGGCCACCACCTTGGGAGGCATCCCCACGTTATTTCCATGCCTCAGGAAGTTGTCGACCACCTTAGCCACATACGACACGGGCTTGCCTGCGGCGGTCAGCACGTCTCTTATCTGCCGCGTCGCCTCAGCGACGTCGAGGCCCAGGGGGCAGAAGTAGGCGCATCTCTTACACATGGCACACAGCGAGAAGCTTCTGTAAAGCTCGTCGGGTGTTGCTCTCCTCCTTACAAGCTGAAGCCTCCCCATGGGCGTGTTGGCGAATTCGCCAGTGGCGATATATGATGGGCATATCTCTATACAGTTCCTACAGCGGGTGCAGGCATATGCTACAAACCTGGCATACGGGGCTTTATCCACGTCCGACATATACCAGGGGGATTTTAGCAGTTTGAAAAGTGCAAAATCTACATAGTAACAGTTTAAATCACAGAAGGTTAGCTCTACCATGCTCCTGATATTCCTCCCTGTATTTACCGCGGCTACTGCGCTGGCTATCTACAGAGCCTACAAGGCGCTGTCACAGTCTTCCACAGCTGTGGCGCCTCAAGAGCTCATGCGCTTCTTGACTTTCGGAGGGATCCTCAACAAGCGGCTCAGGGCGCTGTCGCTCCTTTTTCACGTCGCCATAATCACCTCGCTCTTTGGCCACTTCTTTATGTTTGTAAAGGAGGTGCCCCCCGCCCTTCCAAAGCTGGGAACCGCCATGGGCCTCACGGCTACAGCCGCCCTGGCTCTGCTGGTTGCCGGGAGGCTTTCCGAAAAAGACCGCGAGTATCTCCTCATATCAACGTTGCTTCTCCTAACCGCCGCCACAGGTACGGCGATGGGTCTCGCGGCGCCGAGGGAGTACGTGGTGGAGATCGCCCTATCTCTTCCGCAGACTCTTGATGTGGCGAGCGTTCTTCTTGTTGTCCACGTGATTTGCGCAATGGCCACGGCGGCGGCCGTGCCCTACACCTTGATGAGCCACGTGGCGGCACCTGTGGCTTATCTCGCGGTGAAATCTAGAAGACTAGAGAAAGCGTGAAGTAGGTGAGGTAGGCGGCGACGTAAGCCAGGAGTAGGTTCGCCGCGACGCTGAGCAGAGTAAGCCTAAGCCCCACCGTCTTGTAGATGGAAGAGAGTGTGGCGATACATACGGAGTACATGGCCGTAAACACCAAGTAGGCAAACACAGCTGGTAGCGGCAAGGAGGGAAGCAACTGCAAGCCGCCGGTGGCTTCGAGGAGGCCCAGCACCACCTCCTTGAAGATCCAGCCACCTATAAGCGGCATCACCAGCTCCCAAGGCATGCCAAGCGGCCCGAAGAGAGGTTGCATGGCTTGGCCGGCCAAGGCGAGATAGGAATGGGAGACGTCCTCGGCAACGCCGTGGGGCCCGAAGGCTTGAAGCGGCCATAGGGCGAGCATGACGGCGACAAGAGGCGGCGCCACCTTGTGGAAAAACTCGCGGAACTCAGCTGCCACTTTCAAGGTGTATATGCGGAGGTTTGGGAGGAGTATCGGGGAGGGCGGCACCCCGCCGCCGGCGGCCGCGCCCAGGGCCAGCACGCGTCTATATATCAGCGACGCGAGGAGCACCACAAGAAAGGCGACTACGTAGGGGAGGAACACGGCGAGCGGTATGAGATACGGCATGTGGGCAAAGGCGGCGGTCGCCACAGCGGCGAAGATGGCGAGCCTCGCTACGCAGGGCACATATGGCAACAGCAGAGCGGTAAGGACGCGGTTTGCCCTTCCCCACAGCACCCTAGCCGTGGCCACAGCGGACACGTTGCAGGAGGCCCCCACAAAGAGGCAGACGACGCCCCGGGGAGGTATGCCCAGGCGTGTTAGTTGCCTCTCGAGGCTTCTGGAGAGGAGGGCAATCACGCCGCTGTCTTCATACAGCGTGATGAGCGAAAGAGCCACAAAGACGTATACTGATATTGTTAACAAAGTTAATAAGGTGCCCCACAAGGCCTCCGCCACGAAGCGGCCGGCAAGCCCGCCTAGGTTCTCCAGAATCCAGCTGGACACGGCGCCGTCAACTGCGTTCAAGAGTTGTACTATCGACACGGGCAGTTCAGCGCCCCACGGCGTGATTCCCTCGACGACAGCCATGAGGAAAAACGCCGCGGCGAAGCCCAGCGCCACCAACGTCAGAAGCGCCAGGACGGGGTGAGCCAAGACGGAGGACTTAACCGCCGCGGTAGCGGGAGGCTCCAACTTGATTGGGCGCGGCGTCCCCCTGGGAAGCCCCTCTACCAACAGCTTCACCAGCTTTTCCACGCCACTTCTCTTGGTGGCCGACACGTAGACCACAGGCACGCCAAGGGCCTTGGAAAGCTCCTCCTCCGAATAAGGCGGGGTCCAGAGATCGGCCATGTTGAAAACCACGGCTACCGGCTTGTACTTGCTGGCCACCTCTGCTATTTTTAAGGCGTTTCCAACCGCGTGGGGCGCAGCGACGACCACCAAGCCGTCGTAGGAACCCTCCGCTATCTCCTTCATAGCGATCTTCTCGTCTTCGTCGAGGGGGTTTTCGGGGTTTAGAACCCCCGGCAGGTCGACGATTTCGATTTTTTCGCCGTCCCGCCTCAGATACGCCTTGTGTATCTCCACAGTGGTGCCGGGGTAGTTCGCGGTCTTTACGTAAAGACCTGTGAGGGCGTAAAACAGAGAGGACTTGCCCACGTTTACCGGGCCCACAATGGCGTAGCGCCTCACACGCTATTAACATTGTGTACTTAAAAATTTTCCAAGTGTTGTTTTAATTTTGTAAAATCTGTTTCGAAATCTATTTCTGATAGATATGTGGATGCAACCTCATCTATTTATCGCATAATGTACACAACATTTAAAACGGTGCAGATTTTTATGGTTTATGAACATGAAGAAAGACAGGGTGAACATCGCCGTGGCCAAGGAGGTTGCGGACGTGCTTGCTAACACAGCCGAGGAGCTGGGCATGACGCAGTATGCCCTTGCCAACCAGATACTTGCCGTGGGGCTGGACCTCATCCGCCAGGGCTACAGCGTAGCCCAGATAAAGGAGATAGCTCAATTCTACAAGGTTATGACGGAGCTAGAAAGCGTACCTGTACCGGGCAGGATCCTCGACAGGATGATAGTGGAGATGTATAAGGAAAACCCCGACGCGGTGACACGGGCTTGGTGCGACGCCGGCAAGATGCTGGCCGCCTACATCAAGGCGGTGTTTGGAGACCTGGAAAAGGCGGTTGAGCTGGCGCCCTACGTGGAGAGGGTGGTGCCTGCTAAGCGCTTCGAGGTCAAGGCGAAAGACGGCGAGTTCACCATGGACACGATAGGGGTCGGCTACGGCCTAGAAAGCGTCCAGGTCACAGCCAAAGCCGTCCAGTGCCTCCTAGAGGAGCTAAACTACGAGGTGGAGGAGATCATCACGGCGCCCGGCATACTCCGCGTCAAGGCCGTCCAAAAGTAATGGCGTTATCCCTCAGAGCCGTCAAGAGGAACTTCGGCGACTTTATACTCGGACCTATAGACCTAGAGGTGGGGAGGGGGGAGAGGGTGGCCGTCGTGGGGCCCTCAGGATCCGGCAAATCCACGTTGCTCCGCATCGTGGCGGGGCTTGTTATGCCGGACGAAGGCCGTGTATATATAGACGGACGCGACGTGACGACGCTCGAGCCCTGGCGCCGCGGAGTGGGGCTCGTCTTCCAAAGCCCCGCCCTCTTCCCCTCCCTCACCGTGTTGGAAAACGTGGCGGAGCCGCTCATTTCCCGCGGCGCATCTAGGCAGGAGGCTGTGCGGAGGGCGCGCGAGGTTTTGGAAGTCCTGGGGCTTGGGCACCTAGCTGGGAGGTACCCCGCCCAGCTCAGCAGAGGGCAACAACAGAGGGTGTCCCTCGCCAGGGCGCTTGTGTTGGAGCCTCCCGTTTTGCTTCTCGACGAGCCTCTCACGGCGCTGGACACCCCGCTGAGGGGGGAGGTCCTGCCCTATATCTATGAGGCGTCTAGGGGCCGTACCGTGTTGTACGTCACGCACGACTTCGAGGAGGCGACCTTCGTCGCAAGCCGCGTGGTGGTCCTCATGGACGGCCGGGTGGCGGCCCAGGGGGACGCCGTGGAGCTTTTTGAAAACCCGCCGACGCCCAAGGTGGCCCAGTTCCTCGGCTACACAAACCGGCTGAGGGCAGACTGCGGCTTCTTCTACTTCAGGCCGTGGGACGCGGCGCCTGGCACCACCTACGTCGGCCGCGTCGTCGCCGTGTGGTACAAGGCCGGGAGATACGAGGTTTTGGCGGAGGTGGAGGGGCAACACGTTAGAATCGTCACACCCAAGCCGCCACGGTCAGGGTCATTCTCCTTCGACGTGGTCAAGGGGAAGTGCTTTCCTCAGATGGAGTAGGGTCTCGGCTTTATGAGCCGCGACGCGGCGAGTAGCACCAGCACCAAAAGGGCGAGCACCGCCGAGTAGAAATGCCCCATCTCGATCAAGTCTGGCGCTCTTGAGGTGAGGAGTCGGACGGCCTCTGCGGAGAGCGTCGCGGCGCCGCCCGTGGTGAGCATCAACGCCAGCGTCGTCTCAGACAGAGAAGAGGCAAGGGCCACCAGCCAAGTCTGTACGAGGGTTGGGCCGAGGGCCTCGCTTATTATCCGCATGACGCATTTCAAAGGACCCAGGTACAAGACGCAAGCCTCCCTGGTATCTATTCTTATCTTCTCCCAGGAGGGCTTGACGAGGGAGTAAGCAAGGGGGGCGATAACTACTGAGTGGGCCGCCGTTAGAATAAGCAAGGTGCCGTACAGCGGCTGGGCCATGTGGAAGAAGCCGAGGGCGAAGAGGCTTTTTGAGAGGGAGACCGTAACCACATATGTCAACGCGGGTAGCCGCGAGCCGACGGAGTCCGAAACCAGGAAGGCCAACACCACGAGAAGCACAGCCGCAGACGCCGTCAGCGCCACGGCGAAGCTGTTAAACAGAGGCTGAACCACGGCGTCAACGCCGCGGGGCTCCAGCAGAGGCGAGAAGATGTAGAAGGCCACAGCGAAGAAATAAAGCGCTGCTCCGAGGGAAAACGCCGTGGGGACGGGCCCCACGGCGGGGGTCCTCGGGGCGGGCTCCGCAGGCGGGGGCGCCGGGATCTTGAGGAGGGGAAGGGCGAGCACAGCCGAGGAGAGTAGGCCCAGCAACACGAGGCTGGCAACGAGGTCCGTAGAGGCGAAGGAGGTGGCGTAGATATAGACGAGTAGCTCAAGGGTGGGGTATCTGCCGCCTAGGAGAAGCGGGGTTGTGAAGCTGAGAAAGCTGAAGATAAACACGGTAAAGAAGGAGTACAAAACCGCGGGCCGCAACTCGGCGAAGACGATCCTCAGCCTTGTGGTGGCCCTCCTCACGTATAGATCGGCCGCCTCCAGCAAGTCGGCCGGTATAGACCTGAGGTTAGACTCCACAACCAGCGCCACGTAGGGCCCGTAATACACGGCGTGCGCCACCACGATGCCCCACGGCCCGTACATGAAGTCTCCGTGGAGCCTAATCAACGCATCCACAGTGGAGAGGGCGGGGGCGAAAAACGGCACAAGAGCCACGGGCTTAACCCAGGGAAACCGGACATACGTCGGCACCAGGGCAAGCCCCACCGCCAGAGACAAAGCCGCCGAGGCCGCCGCCTGGGCCCAAGTAAACGCGAAAACCCGAAGCACGTAGCTGTCCACCTGTAGGGAGACGCCGTATTTAGCCAGGAGAATGAGGTAAGGGGCTGTAAATGCGGAGAGGAAAAAAAGCGGGGGGGTTAAGTACCGCCTCACCCGCCGGCTACTTCCCTCTGCCACCTAAACCTCCACTCGTCGGCCTTGGACCCCAGCGCCGGGTTGTACACCACGACGCTACGCGGTTGCGGGAGGCCCATGTTGTTTTCTATCTTCGCGTCGGGCCTAACCGGGAGCATGTAGTTGTAGGGATCCACGAGGTCCTGACCCTCCTTGCTCAAGGCGAACTTGATAAACTCCACGGCGAGGTCGCGGTTCTTCGAGTTCCTAAGCACCGCCACCCCCTCTCTGTAGAGAAACGCGCTTGAGGTCGCGGCGCGCATATGCGGCGTGCCGGGGTCTATGGCGTGGCTGAACCACGACAAGGCGACAACCACATCGCCGCGCTTAAGCGCGTTCCTCGTAGCCGTGAATCCGCTGGGGTAGCCAACCTTGGCGATCTGCCCCGCCAGTTGCTTGAGGTAGCGCCACCCCTCTTCCTCTCCCTTCACAGACATGACCCATGAAAGCACCGCGAGACCCGTCCCCGAGGTGACGGGGTTTGGATACGCGACGAGCCCCTTGTACTCCGGCTTGAGCAAGTCGTCCAACGTCTCGGGCGGCTTCAAGCCGAGTCTCGCCAACGCGGTCTCGTTATACACGATCCCTATGTACGACTTATCCAGCGGGTAGACGCACCCGCGTGGGTCCCAATACTCGTCGGCAGGCACGCCGTCTACCTTTATTCCAGGGCAGTAGAGGACGTCTCTTTCGATCAACACGGTGTAGTAGAACTCCGGAATCCCTATGGCCACGTCCCAAGGCGGGTTCTCCCTGTTGCGGACCAGCTCGTTTACCATCTCCACGGCGCCTCCCAGCGGCACGAAGGTGGCGTTTACGCCGTATTTCTTGCTGAACTCCTGCGCAAGCGCCTTGCCCAAGTCGCTTATGCCCTGGGGCCCGACGATTACGAGCCTCTTCTCAGTGGTCTGCTGGTAGGCCTGCAACGCCAAGACGGCAACAAGCACCACAGCCACTGCGAAAACCACCGCCAATAAGGTCCTAATAGACATATGAGCAACATGTTATCTCTTTTTAAATATTAAATAAGCCCAGGTGGAGAGACTTGTGATGACACGGCCGTGACTCGACCTGTGAAGACGTGTTTCTATGCTGAAAAATTAGAACGTCTCCACGAAGTCCGTCGGCTTCGGGATATCCTCCTTCAACCCCTTCTTCTTCCTCAGCTGCTTCACGAGGTCCGCCAACAACGACTCAGGCACGGGCGCCCACCGCGAGAACTGCATCGACCAGAAGATCTTGCCGGCGGCGGCCGCGCGGAGCTCGTCGCTTATGTTAAACGACTCAAGCACCGGGAGCTCAGCCCTCAGATACGCCATGTACTCCTGCTGGGTCATTTCCAGAACCTTCCCCCTGTGTTTGTTCAACACGGAGGTCACCGCGCCGATGTAATCAGGCGCCACCTTGATGTCCAGCTTCATCAAGGGCTCCAGCACCGTCGGCCTCGCGGAGAGCACGGCGGCGAATATGGCGTTTTTAGTGGCGGGCATTATCTGCGCTGGACCGCGGTGCGCCGGGTCCTCGTGCACAACGGCGTCGGTCAGCACCACCTTGACGCCCCTCATGGGCTCCATGGCCAAGGGGCCAGCCTCAGCCGCCCACCTAAAGCCCTGCACGATGTAGTCCCGGATCTCGCGGAGGTACTGGATGCCGGACGACCTGTCTACAATTATGTTGAAGTACCTGTCGTCTATGGCCCAGATGCCGCGCGCCTCGTCGGCGTCCCAGCCGGCCTTCTCCCTAAGGATCTTCGCCCTCTCCCTCGGGTCCTGGTCCTCCGTTACCTCCTTCAAGGCGATGAGCTCTATGGTAGTCTCGTCGAGAGGCTCCACGTAGAAGTAGAGGCGGTTGTGCTTATTCGGCGACTTGCCCTCCCACACCTGCGACCTCTCCCGCACAGTCTCCCTGAAGCGGATCAACGGCGGCGACACGGTGAACTCGGTCTTTGTCCTCTCCTTCAACAGCCACGTGGCGATCTCGAGGTGCAGGGTACCCACGCCAGACAGCAGGATCTGCCCAGTCTCTTGGTCAATCTTGAGGTCTAGGGTGGGGTCCTCTATCACGAGGTCCTTCAAGGCCTCCACCAGCCTAGCCAGCTCCGCCGGGTTCTTCGGCTCTATGGCGACGGTCACCACGGGCTCGGAGATGTACCTCATCCTCTCAAACGGCGGGATGTCGGCATATTTCGGATCCACCAAGGTGTCGCCAGCCCTGGCCTCGTCCACGCCCATCAGCGCCACTATATTGCCCGCGGGCATATACGGCACGATTATCCTCGCGGGACCCATGTAGATGTATGTCTGCAACACCTTCTTCTTCAGCTTCCTGCCGATTATGTAGATCTCGTCGCCCTCCCTGATGGTGCCGGCGAATACGCGGCCCGTGGCGATCAAGCCGGCGTGGGGGTCCTTATTAACCTTGCTGACGGCCACTATGGCGGGCCCGTTGGGGTCCGCCTCAAGAAGCGCCTTGCCCACCTCGCTGTTTAAGTCGCCGCGCCAAAGCCTCGGGATTCTGTACTTCTGCGCCACGTTAGGCGGCGGCACGTGCTCGGTTATCATTGTCAGCAGGGTCTTATACAGCGGGAACTCCTCGGCCAGCTTATCCACGTACCCCTTCTCGTACGCATCCACTATGTTGCTGAACCTGAGACCCGCCTTCTGCGCCATCGGGATCGTGATGCCCCACTTATGAAGCGCCGATCCCAGCGCCACCTGGCCCTTGCCCGGGTCCACCTTCCACTTGTCTTTAAACTCCGGCGGGCCGAACATGTCGATCAAGGCGTTGAAGTCCTTCACGATGGTGAGAATCCTCTGCTGGATCTCCTGAGGCGAAAGCCTAAGCTCCTTGATGAGGCGGTCTATCTTGTTGATGAAGAGCACAGGCCTTACGTACTCCTCCAAAGCCTGCCTCACCACTGTCTCCGTCTGCGTCATGACGCCCTCCACGGAGTCCACCACCACGAGGCCGCCGTCCATGACCCTTAGGGAGCGCGTCACGTGGCCGGTGAAGTCCACGTGGCCCGGCGTGTCGACGAAGTTAATCAGATACGGCTTGCCCCCGTATTCGAAATACAGCGATATGTTAGCCGCCTTGACCGTCATCTGCCTCAGCTGTTCAATGGGGACGTAGTCCATCGCAAGCGCCTTCCCGGCCACCTTCGGCGACAGAAGCCCAGCGCCCATCAGAAGCGAGTCGCTGGTGGTGGTCTTCCCATGGTCCACATGCGCCAGAGTACCGGCGTTTCGGATCTGCGCGGGGTTCTTCGCAATCGCCAAAATTTCGTCCAGTTGCTTTTCCACAACCCTAACCGCTGAAGACATGCCCGACGATGAGCATATGTATATTAATTTTTCTCCGCCGCATCCCAATCCACGTACAAGCAGTGAAAAGTACGCAACGGCTGATGCGGCACAGCGCCCGCCGGAGACGGCCTAGCCGCAAGCTCTGTCTAGCGGTTCGGCGTATTGCTGGGGGTTCCCGCGCCACGCCACCCTCCCCTCCCTAAGCGCAATCAAGGCGCGGCAACACTTCAAGACGTCGCCGTGGTGGGTGGTGACGACGACTATCCTCCCGGTTGCGTAGTCGGCGAGCGTTTTCATGACGCGGCCCCGCCAGTCGCCGTGTAGGTTGGCGAGAGGCTCGTCGAGGAGGAGGAGGTCCGCCTCCGCCGCAAGCGCCGCCGCGATGACAACCCTCTGCCTCTGACCCCCGCTGAGGGTCCGCCACCTCCTCTCCGCGAGGTCCTCAACCTCCAGGAGGCGCATGTAGCGCCTCGCCGCCTCCACGTCCTCCCTCCTCACCGGCGTTGGGGAGAAGCGGGATCTCCCCGCCAGCGCTACCTCCACCGCCGCCGCGTCAAGCGGCACATGGAGCTCCCCCACGTATACCTTCGCCTTGACGCCGACGTGCTCCACCCAGCCGCGGTCGGGCCTCAAGAGGCCCGCCAAGATCTTGAGTAGGGTGGTTTTGCCCGACCCGTTGGGCCCAACCACGCAGGTCAGCCCCTCCCCCAGCTCGCCGGCCGCCTCAAGGACGAAGTCGCCCAGCTTCTTGACAACGTCAAATCTTACGTACATACCTCCACAGAAGCCAGCCAGCCGCGGGAGCCCCCACGAGAGACAACACCACGTTGACCGGTAGCTCGCGGGGCAGAAGGAGCCTAGTCGCTAGGTCGGCCGCGAGGGCAAGGGCGGCGCCGAGCCCCGCCGTCTCCAGAAGCACCAGATCTGCCCTCTGGCGTCCCGCTACCCAACGCGCCATGTGGGGGGCCAGCAGGCCGACGAACCCCACAGGCCCCACGGAGGCCACGGCGACTCCGACGCCCGCCGAGGCCGCGCCGACGACGTAGACGACGGCTTTCTTCACGTCCACCCCCAGCCCCGCCGCCGCCTCCTCGCCGTGTAGAAGCGCCGCCACGTGGCGCGAGTTGAAATAGACAAACAAGACCAGGACAAGCGCCGCCGCGGCTATTACGTACCCCCACACGCCGGCTGGGTAGGCGGCGAAGCTCCCCTGGAGACCCACGTATATGTAGCCCAGCTCCTCCGGCGGGAGGGCCAGCAACGCCAGCTGAAGCGCGGAGGACGCGGCGTAGGAGAGGAGGACGCCCGCCATAAGCACGACGAGCATCCCCGCCCTCCTCGCGAGGAGGAGCAAGGCGGCTGTCGCGGCGGCGGCGCCCAGCAATGCGCCGAGGAGGAAGCCGAGGTACGGAAGGCCCCACAGCCTCCACAGGAGGTACGACCCCAGAGCCGCGAGGACGGCGACGCCGCTGACCCCCAGCACGTAGGGGTCCGCCAGGGGGTTCCTCAGCGCGGTCTGGAGGAGGAGGCCGGACACGCTGAGCAAAACGCCGCCCACCACGGCGCCGAGGGCACGGGGAAGCCTAACCGTCTCGATGATGTGAGGGTCTAAGCCGGCTGGCCCCAGCAGAACTGCGGCGGAAAAAAGTAGTGGAATTACGAGGAGCAGAAGCCGCCTCACCGCAGATGCACAAACAGCGTGAAGTTGCCCGGCGGCAACGCTTCTGGGTGCAGTATCCACACGAGCTCCTCCAATAGACGGTCCGGATAGGAGTTGGCCAGCTGGTAAAAGGCGGGGCTGTAGGCGTAGACCCTGCCCAAGATGACCGGCCTCAGCTCCTTAAGTCTCGGCTCGATCTTAAGTACATCTCCTATCGAGGAGGGGCCGTAGCCCGACCAGATGAGGATGTCCACGTCGTTTCTATGTCTGAGGACCACCTCCAGGTCTACCTTGCTGTAGTTGGCGTATGCATACCTCCCGCCGGCTAGGCGTATCAGCTCCCTGGCGCCGGAGCCCGCCGGATACAGCACCCCGCCGAAGATTATGAACCACGCCACCCTCGGCCTCTCCAGGTCGGCCACCAGCGACACGAGGGAGTTCCACCTGGCCTCCACCGAGTCGAAGATCCTCCCGGCGTCTTTCGTGGCGTTGAAGAAGACCGCGATGAACTTAATCCACTCGGCCCTGCCGAGGGGGGACACCTCCTGGAACTCGTTCACCACGACGTAGGGGATGCCCATCTGCGCCAGTCTGTTAATCACCGCCTCGGTTCCGTAGGGGCCTGGGTAGAAGTAGACAAAGACCACGTCTGGTCTCAACGCGGCGATCCTCTCGAAATTAGGCGAGTAGGCGGGGCCCACGTCGGCTATCGTCCCGTTTTCCAGAAGCGCCTTCACCTCAGGCAGATACCAATCGTACTCGCGGCCCCACATGATCCCCGCGATAGACCTCAACACATCTGCGCGGCCCGTCTCTGCGTAGAGGCGGTAGGCCATGGCGACGGCTGTTGACGACATGAAGACCGCCCTCCTGACGGGGTACTCCACCACCACCTCCGGCTTGTATTTCTCCCGGTAATACGCGGCGAGATCCTGCGGCAGACCCCGCGGCACCGCCAACACCCTCCTCCCCAAGGCGTCTGTGACGACGTATACATCCCCCTCATACGACGCGGCAAAGAGCTTGGCGTACCTCACCGTAAGCGAACCCGCCGTCCGCGACGCCACCTGGGCCAGAAGCCGCGCCTCCGCGTACGCCTCCGACGCCGTCTTGTTCACAGAAGCCACCGTCGACCTAAGCGCCTGTACATCCCCACGGAGGCCCCCGACGTCGCGGGCAACCTCGTCAAGGCTTTTCTGAAGCTGAGCCAGCTGGCTTGAAATGGTCTGCGCCGTCGAGACGGCTTGATACGCAGATGCAACTGCGGCGGCCGCCAAGAGGAGCGCGGCGGCCGCTACTGCGGTCGTAAGCTTGTTCATAAGCTGGAGAATTGTCCACTATTTATAGTTTTCTGGCAAGACAGCCGCCTCCGCCTCCCCCGCCACATAAGGCGGCATCCACGCCGTGCCCCCCTCAGCCGCCTTCCTAAAGGCCTCAGCCGCCGCCTCAGGCCTGCCCCCCTTCGCCAAGTACTCCGCCACAGCCACGGCTCTGTTGACCGCGCTCCGCCACTCCAACCGCCAAACATACTCGAAAAACCTCAGCCTATACGGCGGCGGCTCCCTCGGCTTCAACGCCTCCTCCACGGCCCGCCGCGCCTCCTCCAGCGACCGGGCAGACTCCACCACCACCTCCAGGTACCCCGTGTCTCCCACCACGTCATAATCCACGTAATAGGAATACGCCACGCCCCCCGTCCGCAAGACGTGGAAAAGGATGGACTTGGTGCCGGTCTCCAGATGGAAGGCGGCGCCGTATAACCAAGCGTAGACGGCGGCTGGGTCGTCTGCAGAGAGCCGGAGGGCCTTGGCGTAGTACACGCCGTCTACCTCCCGCTCCTCGACTATACGCCCCGGCCCCGGCGCCGCCGACGGCCTCCTCTTCGTCGGCGCCTTCCCTTCAAGCCCGCCGAAGAGCTCCGCAACGCGTTTAACCGCATCTCCGCCAAAGCCGCCGGAGAGCACCACCGCCGTGTTATCCGGCGTGAACCACCTCTCCTTAAACTCCACGAGATCCTTCAGCGTGATGGAGGAGACGGTCTCGGGGGTGCCGCCCACGGGGTCGCCCCAGTCCGACTCGCCGAAGAGCGCCCGGACGCCCAGCTCCCCCACCCGCGCCGATGGGTCCTCCCTCACCTGCCTCAGCTCAGAAAGAACCACGTCTCTCTCGCGGAGGAGGTCCCCCTCGTCGTATCTCCCGTTGACATAAAGCCTGTGAGCCAGCTCCACCAGCGCCGGGGCCGACTCCGACACCGCCTCCAGGGTCAGCACCAGGAGATCCCGCTGGGTGTAGGCGTTGTTGGAGCCCCCAAGCGACTCCACCGCCTCATCTACGTCGAACCCCGGGACGCGGAACAACATGTGCTCCAGCAGATGCGTGATGCCCCTCAGCCGCCTCTCCTCATACAGCGAGCCGACCCCCACAGCCACCACCACAGCCGCGGTAGGCGACTCGAAGCGGTCCAGCACCACGGTAACCCCGTTGTCCAGCTTCACAGTCTCCACAGAGGGCGGAAGACCCCACTATATGAACTTAAAAACAGGACTTGTAGATGTGTATGGAGAACGTCCTGGTGGAGATCAACTTAGCCAGGGAGGAGGCGGCGTCTGCCAGGTCTCTGCTGGATAGGCTGGGGTTTAGCTACAGCGTCGTCGAGTCGGGAGACAGAGTCCGTATAGTGCTGGCTGGGCGGCAGGCGGTGGCCTTCGCCGCGGGCTACGCCGCAATTGTGGATAAGCTGGAGGGGGAACCCCTGGAGCTGGTGTACCTCGTCGGGGAGCTCATCGTGGAGCACTTCGGGAAGTACGCCGTACTTAAGATGCCCACGCCGGGAGAGGCTAGGGAGGCCGCTTCGCACATATCCGTCATCGCCCCGGCGGAGGCCAGAGGACGCGTGGTCAGGGCTGGCGGGGGTTTCCTCACACGGCTCCTCGACGTCTCCCTCAACTTCAGACAGATGAAGAAGGGGGTCGCCCAGGTGGTGAAGACCTTCGTGTCGCAGATCTACGACCCGCGGAAAAGGGCGGTCTACGTGCCGCTCCGCCTCTACAGGCGGTTTGCAGAGCTGTACATCCCCCGTACGGTGGGGACGCAGGTGGAGGTCCCCGGCGGCTGGCTACAGCTGGTGATAGGCAACGGCGTGTTGGCTGGCTGGGACGTCATGCCGCCCGACTTCATGGAGGAGCTGGAGATGCGCCGCCTAGGCACATACGTGGCGCAACTGGAGGATGCCGAGGCGGAGGTGGAGCTGTACGCCCTCGGCGAGTACTGGAAAGTCGCCGTGGTCAAGGGGGTAGACGCCGCCACGTTGCTCGACTACCTAGACGCCGAAGACGAAATCCCCCAGCAAGACGGCAAGCTCTACCTATCTCGGTGGGCAACAGCCGAACTCCTCAAACGAGGCGTCCTCAGAAAAAGTAACACCCAAAGGCCTCCGTGAAGCTGAAAAAGGTGGCGGCCGTGTCTTTCGCATTCACAGCGCTGTTTGTAGCGATGCCGGTGGCAGTGGGCAGGGCCTCGCCGGCATCTGCGGCGCTGGCCTTCGCCATCGCCGCCGCCCCCGTCGCCGTCATCCTCAGCGACGCCGCCAGACGGGGCCTCACAGACAAAAAACTAGAGAAAGCCGTCAACCCAAGCGTCGTCATATTTTCGGGCTTCTGGGCGAGATTACTGGCGGAGAGCCTTGACATGTGGCTAAGGGACCCCCTCGACATCTACCTAACGTTGCTAAACGCGGCGGCCGTGGTCTCTGCGGTCGGCTCCACGCTTATGTTGTACCGCATTGGGCTCCGCGAAGCCGAGGCGCCCGAAGCGGAGGAGCGGGAGCTCACACCTGAGGAGCGCTACGCCCTTCGGGAGAGGATGCAGAGGCGGATCAACAGGTGGCGCGTTGCCGCCTTCGGCCGCATATACCTCACGCCCCGCGCGAGGCGCCGGGGAGACAGCGGCGATAGGGATTAGGCCCGGGTGTCCGCCGTTGCGTGTTTATTTATAAATGGCGTGGTTTCTTGTGTCGTGGAGGGGATTTCGTCTGTTGAGATGTATATCGCCGACAGAAACGCGGAGTGGCTGGGGGTGCCCCGGCTGTTGCTTATGGAAAACGCCGGGGCCGCCGTGGCGCGGAACGTGGTTAGGCGGTTCCCCGACGCCGTCAACGTGCTTGTGGTCTGCGGCACGGGGGACAACGGCGGAGACGGCTACGCGGCGGCGCGGCACCTCCACGCGGCTGGGCGTAGGGTGAGGGTCATCGCGCTGGGGGAGCCCAGGGAGGAGCTGGCCCGGCTGAACTACGAGGCGGTGAGGCGGCTCTGGGGCGTGGAGCTGGTGATCGTGCAGTCCCCCCTGGAGCTTTTGGCGCTTCAGGACTGGTTCATGTGGGCCCATGTGATTGTCGACGCGGTGTTGGGCACCGGCATACGGGGGGCTCTGAGGGAGCCCCACGCCACCGCCATAGAGCTCATGAACATAGCCCCGGCGCCTAAAGTCGCCGTGGACATCCCCAGCGGCCTCGACCCAGACACGGGGGAAGTGAGGGACAAGGCCGTGAAGGCCGCCCTCACCGTCACCTTCCACAAGCCGAAGAGGGGGCTTCTCACGGAGTCGGCGAGGAGGTACGTGGGGGAGCTGGTGGTGGAGCCCATCGGCATACCGCCTGAGGCCGAGCTGTTGGTGGGGCCCGGCGACTTCGCCTACCTCGACTTATCCCGGCGGCCCGACAGCAAGAAGGGAGACCACGGCAGGGTGTTAGTCGTCGGCGGCTCGCTTGAGTACTCCGGCGCGCCTGTCTACGTGGCCCTCGCCGCCCTCCGCGCCGGCGTCGACCTGGCGGTCATAGCGGCGCCTGATCCCGCCGCCACGGCGGCCAAGGCCCAGAGCCCCGACGTAATCGCCATACCGCTGGAGGGACCCCGCCTATCGCTGAGACACGTGGAGAAGCTTGCGGCCCTCGCGGAGAGGTTCGACGTGGTGGCCATGGGGCCTGGCCTCGGCGTAGAGGGCGAAACCCCCGACGCCGTCCGCGAGCTCTTCCGGAGGCTTGCCGGCGTTAAGCCGCTTGTGGTGGACGCCGACGCCATCAAGGCGCTTAGGGGCGAGGCGCCGCGGGGAGTTGTGGTCTTCACGCCGCACGCCGGCGAGTTTAAGGCCCTTACCGGCGTGGAGCCGCCGAGGGGGCTGGAGGAGAGGGCGGCGGTGGTGAGGGAGTGGGCGGCCAGGCTGAATTCTGTCGTTCTGCTCAAGGGGCGGTACGACGTGGTTTCAGACGGGAGGCGAGTTAAGATAAACACAACCGGCACCCCTGCCATGACTGTCGGCGGGACGGGCGACGTCTTGACGGGGCTTGTTGCGGCTTTTCTAACCAAGACCAGAGACCCCCTCGAGGCCGCCGCCGTCGCCGCCTTCGTCAACGGACTCGCCGGCGAAGACGCCGCCGCGGAGCTGGGGTACCACATCACTGCGTCTGACTTGATACCGAGGATACCAAAGGTGTTGAAGAGGTTCGCCCAGTAACACCTTTATAAGGAAGACCACGTATTGCCGTGGAGGTCTCCATAAGCCACTACAAGTCAATAGAAAAGGTGCAAATGAAGCTGGGGAAAGTCACGGTCCTGCTGGGCCCGCCCGCCGCCGGCAAATCCAACGTGCTAGAAGCCATAGCGCTTGCAACCTACCTCGACCGCTACGCGTTCTACGTCGACAGAGAGCCTCTATCTAGGCTAGTCAGAACCGACGATGTGAGCGATCTTTTTACGTTTTATGACTTGACAAAGACCGTCGAAATTAGCGTAGGCACCGGCGAGTGGCGCCGATCGCTACGTATATACTTCCAACAAGGTCTCCGCCTCGAACTCAACGACACCGAGGTACCATTTGCGAGGTATTTCAAACTTCCTGACCGCTCTCTCTACCTATTCTCTTATGGTGCACGTGAATATGGGATTGATCCAGATCGGTTTAGCAAATTACTTGAAGTCCTCGGAGAGAAGGTTGTGGCGAGACTTTATGGATTTGATAGGTTTAAAGACGACGTTATAAATAGCATGGTTAATGGTGTCAAAGTTGAAGCTCCGCAGGGTCTTTTGCGGGAGGATGGGAAAAACTTCGGCGTTGTAGCAATGAAACAGCCGGAGGTTATCAGAGACGTAAACGCAGAGTTGGCCGAGCTGAGTCGGGTAGAGGTTAAGTTGCTAGGTGATGGGAGGGTTGTGGTGTTTGATAACGACGTTGCCATGAAGTCCTCCGCCATTTCCGACTCGGTGTTTCGTATCTTGTACAACCTTGTGGGTCTCTCTTCGGCGATCTTCTTCACGAAACTCCACGGCCTAGAGGGGAGGACAGTCGTACTGCTAGAGGAGCCGGAGGGACAGCTCTTCCCCCAGTTCTTCAACCTCCTGGTGAAATACATAGCGAAGTTCAGCGAGGTGGGATATGTGGTAATTACAACACACAACCCGATCCTGGTCTCTCTGCTGAGGGACAGGCTAGACGTGACGCTGTATTACGTATACAGGGGAGATGGGGGGCTTACAGAGGTTGCGGAGCTTGACAAGGACAAGCTGGCAGAGGAGTTGGTCACCTCCGCGGACATCCTCTTCATGAAGCCCCGCGAAGTGCTTCGTCTATGCAGACGTGCATCGTAGCGGAGTGCTACGGCAACAAATGCGTAGGCGAATACCTTAGAAACGCGGTGGGAGGCGAGGTTCGCCACAGGCGCAATTACGGCCGCGAGCTCATACTGCGGGACGTTGTCAAGGAGATCAAGCCGCGGTGCAACCGCCTCGTCGTGGTTATAGATTACGAGATCGGCGACGCGAGGATCTTGGTGGAAAAGAACTTTCGGCTGACGCAGATCTGCGGAAAGGTTTGGGTCGGGCAGGGAGTGAACAAACTCGCCGGAGTCGTCGCGGTGGTCTTCGACCCGCATATAGAGGCATTCGCCGAGTGGCTAGGCCTCAACCCAGGCGATAAGCTTAAGCGTGACGAGGCCTGCAACTACCTTCACTCTGAATTGAAGAGAAGCAACGACGCCAGCTCTCAGTTTGAGAACTGCATAAAACGAATTGCGGCGGCAATAAGGCAATTTTTAGGATAACCAAGTCGCCTCAACCGTTAGAGCCAGCAGCTCTCGGCGCAACATAGATGGGAAAGATGGCGTTACGACTCATACGTCACCGCATCTTATCGAAGCTAGTCACATCCGGCGTTAGCTTTGGCTTGGAGAGGGAAGTAGTGAAATAGCCCACCTAGGCGACAACTTAGAGAAATCGCCGATGCCACGTCGCTTTCAGATCGGTGGGTTTGCCCGCTGACGAAAATAGCAACTGCCGTGGGGTAGTCCGCGACGCAACTCTTCCGGCGCGAATCGAACGGATTGTGGGGTTGTCCATTTATATATGGATTTGCGCGGGGGTTGTGGGGAGGGAGGAGGTGGAGATTCTGAGGGAGCGGACGTTGATGTTTCTGGCGGCGGCTAGGGATGATTTGAGGGCTGGGAGGGTAGCGGCGTTTCACGCCGAACAGGCGTGTCAGCTGGCGCTTAAATACGTGCTGGCGTCTAGGGCGGGGTACTACCCGCGTACGCATTCTCTGAGGCGGCTCTTTGAGGAGGTTAGGGCTGTTAAGCCGGAGCTTTGGAGTCTCTACGAGAGGCATATGTTTGCCTTTGAGGTTATGGAGGATGCCTACTTGGGGGCCCGGTATCTGCCGCGGCGGTACAGCAGAGATGTGGCGGAGCATCTGGTTAAGGTGGCGGAGGAGTTGGTGGCGCTATGTACGTAGAGTAGGGGCTTAGGCGGAGGGAGGTTCTGGAGAGGTGGAGGCTGTATGTAGAGAGGCTGTGCCAGAGGGCTAGGGAGTTGCTGGGGGAGGTTAGGGTCGTGGTGTTTGGTAGCGTGGCGAGGGGGGACTGGTCTGCCGACAGCGACATAGATGTGCTTGTGATCTCGCCTAACGCTCCTGAGGATCCCTGGGAGAGGGCTGAGGTTGCGGCGGCCCTCAGGGAGGCGGCCGGCGAGGCGGCGGCGTTGCTGGAGCTTCATATAGTGAGGCCTGAGCAGTACCTGGGCTGGTACAGGCGGTTTATAGACGCGGAGGTGGAGGTCTGCTGAGCGTTCAAGGGCCGAAACCTGCCCTCTTATCGATGACCTGCTCTATTCACATGCGGAAGAGCTGTGAATGTTTGTGCCGATGCTCTAGGGCCTGCTCTCCTGTCTATCTGTCTCGTTTTTCTCCGCGGCGGCGAGGGCTTGGTCTAGGAGGGCGAGGGTCTCTGCGAGCTGTCGTACGGCGGGGTCGGGGGATAGGCGGTAGAGCTTCATGCGGCCGACGGTCTTCACCTCTATTATGCCGTATTGTATGAGGGGTTTTATCTGCTCCTCGACGACGCGTTGCGACGCTTGGGAGCGTCTGGCGAGTTCCGTGAGGTTCATTTCACCATGCCGCCAGAGAGCTAGAACCATCTTTATCTTTGTGGATGAGCCAAGAACCCGGTCAATCACGGGGAAAAAGGGGGGTTGGGGTTTGTTTATTGTTCTTATTTCTTCTTACCTAGGAGTCTGTAGACCTTTATGCCGGTGTACGGCGACGTGGCGACGGCGAACATCATGGGGCCGCGGGCTGTCTTCTTCTCCATCACCTCGTACTTTTCTGTCTCGAACGACTTCTTGGCTTTTATGTCGTAGAACTTTAGCTTCTGTTTGGACATGACCCTCTTTTTCTCGTGCTTTAAAAATCCGTCGTTTATTTTAAAACAATACTAAAAGACCCACGGGCGGAAGATCAAGAGCTAAGCCTTCCTAAGCCTCAAGGCGTTTGCCGTGACGGTGATGCTGCTTAGCGCCATGGCCAGCCCCGCGAGCTCCGGCTTGAGGTAGAGGGCTGGGTAGAAGAGCTCCCTCATCTCCACCAGCTGGCCCGGCTCCACCCGGGCCGAGTCAACCTCGGCGAAGCCGCCGCCTGTCTTCACCCGGGCCTTGGGAGGGGTCATCTGCGCCAGCCTCCTCACGGCGTCGCCCGTCTTGAGCTTCATCCGGGCCTCCACGTACCTACCGGCAAGGACGAAGGTGATCACGGCCGCCGAGGCTTCAAAGAAGGTGCGGCCCCCTGTCAATGCGGCGTAGGCGCTGTACAGGAAGGTGGAGGTTGTTCCCAGCGCCACCAAGGTGTCCATATTCGCCGTCTTGTTCCTAAACGCCCTGTAGGCACCTGAGAGGAACCTCCACCCCGAGTAGAGCTGGACCACTGAAGCCAGGAGGAGCTGGACAAGCGGAGGCACCGCCGGGAAGACCATGGAAGCCATGAGGAGGGCCTTGATGGGTACAGCCGGGACGAGCCTGGCGGCGAGGTCCCTGGCCTCCCTCTCGGCGGCTTTCCTATCTACGTCGGCATCTACCTCAGACCTCGAAACCTCGCCTATCCTGAACCCGGCCCTCCTTATGGCTTCGGCGACGTCCCCGGGGCCTACCTCCAGCGGGTTGTACTCCACATACAGCACCGCCGTGGCGGGGTTGGAGGAGGCCTTGAAGACGCCCCAGAGCCGCGCCGCCCGCTCCACGGCCGCCGCGTCTTCCGGCCGCGCGCCGGGCACCGAGATGTAGACAGCCTCCCTATATACGTCGTAGCCCACCCGCCTTACGGCCTTCAGAAGCTCCCCGTAGTCCAGCTCGGGGCAGGCCACAACCTTAGCCTCGTTGCTCGCCAGCGAGGCCTCCGCCCACCTGACCCCCCTCACCGACAGCAAAGCCCTCTGCACAGTCAACGAACAGGTGGCGCAGTGCATCCCCAAGATCTTCAAAACGGTCTCGCGCCCCCCTACCCTAACTCCTACCTTAACCTCCATCAGTGGTGGTGCGGCATGCCCTGGGGCCCGTGTTGCAGGTAGTATTCGGGCCTCTTCTCGAACTCCTCCTTACACATGGGGGAACAGAAGCAGTAGACCTTGCCTCTCTACAGCGTTTTGTACTTTGCCTTAGCCGGGTCCACCTCCATTCCACATACGGGGTCAACTGCCATGACAGAACTCTCGAATCCGGTTAATATTATTTCCATAAGGCGTGAGAAACGGTTATATACACATGTCGATAGGGGTTCCATGTGTGCGCCTCCGAAAAAGGTAGAGGAGAAGAAAAAGGAAGAGGAAAAGAAGAAGTAAGGGCTTCTCCAACCCTATAAAACACCCAACCTTTTTACATAAAATCTAAAGCTAAGTCGCGGGTAGATGCCTCTAGGCAGGTGACGCGGCGCCGCCTTCTACCTTAGGTGTCGTTGATGTGTTTCCATCATGCATGCGTTCTCCACAAGAGCTATGCCGGCCTCTTTGAGTCTCTTTTTTGTGTCCTCGTCTGCGGTGATGCCCAGCTGGAGCCAGAGCACCTTCACGTCGCCGCGGGCCTTCCTCCGCTGGATCACCTCCTCCGCTATCTTGGGCACCTCCTCGCTGGGCCGGAACACCTCCACCACCTCCACCTCCTCCGGCACCTCCATCAGCGACTTGTACGTCTTCTCGCCGAGTATCTCGGAGGCGGTGGGGTTTATGGGGATTATGCGGTAGCCGTGTTCCTTGAGGTACTTAGGGACTATGTGGGCCCACTTGCTCGGGCCCCTGGACGCGCCCACCACCGCCACGGTTCTGTATCTCTTAAGCACCTCCACGGGGTCCATGAACCTTCCCCGATGCTACTTAAAAAGTGTAGTCGAGGTAGGTACATGCAGAGGGAGGAGGCCATCGTGTTTCGGCTCAAGTTCAAGAAGTACCTCGACGCGGTGGAGTTCCTCCGGCGGGTGGCCGAGGCCGCCGAGAGGCTCAACCACCACCCCGACGTGGAGCTCCGCTACGTAAACCTAGCCCTAAGGCTCACCACCCACGACGCAGGCAACAAGGTCACGGAGAAGGACCTGCGGCTGGCCGAGGAGATACAAAAAATAGTGGAGGAGTTCAGAGACAGGCTAGCTTAGTAGTCTCAGGACCTTCTCCACCACCTCCCTAGGGCTCCTCCCAAGCACAGTAATCATCGGCTCCTTGCCCCAGTCGCCCAGGTCCACGATTAAGTCGGGCGTCTTCCCCCCGGTCTGTCTATTCGCCTCTTCCATTATCCACTGCATGGTGGCGCCTTCGCGTTTCTTCACATCCTCCGGCTCCTTCCGCCTGTCCACGTAGGCCACAGACATGCCCAGCGCCTTCGCCCGCTCCACCACGGCGGGGTCCAGCCGGATGTTCATGGCAGACCTCACGCTGGGGTCCCGCGCCGCCGCCGCAAGTATCTTCCTCGCCACGTGGTCGCTGGCGCCGAAGACAGGCGGGCCGGAGGGCTTGGCCCTGCCCATGTAGTTCACTATGCGCCCCGGCACGGCCGCCACGTCGCCGCGGCCTCTGGCGTAGCGGAGGTCGATGACGTAGCCGAGGTTGCTCTGCACCTCCGGTATGGCCCCGGCGAGCTTCTCCGCGTTCTCCTCGATCAGCCTCAACGCCTCGTTCATCTCCTCCACCGCGCGCCACCTCTCCGCCGGGATCTCCAGCCAAGCCATGGGGTTGACGGCCCAGTGGCCCCTGCCCCTGGCCACGCCGTATTTAATCGCCATGTATATCAGCCGCTTAGCCGTCTTGACGGCCTCAAGCGGCTCCAGCCCCTTGGCCAGCCCCGCCGCAATGGCCGCAGAGTACGAGCACCCGGTGCCGTGGGTCGCCCTCGAGTCTAGGCGGGGTGTGGAGACCTCGTGGAAGACGCCGCCGACGTACACCACGTCCACCGCCTCCTGCGTCTCCAGGTGGCCTCCCTTGACGACGACCACCTCCGCCCCCAGCTCTTTGTGTATGGCGGCGGCCGCCCTCCTGGCGTCCTCCAGCCCCGAGATCTTCATGCCGGTCAGCTTCTCGGCCTCGTGGCGGTTGGGCGTCACCACCTTGGCGAAGGGGATGAGCCTCCTCTTCAAAACCTCAACCGCGTCCTCCGAGATGAGGGGGGCGCCCGACTTGGCTATCATCACTGGGTCCACCACCAGGGGGAACCCCAGCCTTGACACCGTAGACGCCACCTCTTCGATGATCTCCTTGGTGCCCAGCATACCGGTCTTCCCCGCGTCTATCCCCATGTCGTCCCACACAGCCATAATCTGCGACCTCACAAGCGAAGGCTGGAGACACTGCGCCTCCCTCACCTCGTAGGTGTTCTGCGCCGTGACGCAGGTAAGCGCCGTGGCGCCGTGGACCCCCAGTGCCGCGAAGGTCTTCACGTCGGCGTGGATGCCGGCGCCGCCCCCAGAGTCCAGCCCCGCGATTGTAATAGCAACCCTCCAAGACATAAACGATTTTTCTTACTTACATAAAAACATTTTGACCTCGGAGAGCAGGGGGATCTCCCTCAGCATCTCGTCGGTGACGTACTCCCAGAAGATGCCCCTGGGCTTGAGGTCCCTCCTCGCCGTCCTTATCAGCCTCGTGGGCATCGCTATTATGTCCACGGGCAGGTCGAAGGGCTCCCGGGGTATGTCGTCCTCCACCAGCTGGACGTCGTGCACCGTAGTGGCGACGGGGGTCTCCTCCCCAACCTTGCCCAGGCCGGAGAGGATGCCCCACTCGATCTCGGCATAGCCGTGGGACTTCCCCAGCCGCCTCCCAGTCTTGGGATTCACGGCAACGGACCCCACCACCACCATGTCAACCGGCGGGAGCTCCCAAGGCTTCACCGGCCGCCCCCACTTGAAGGCGCCGGAGATTGTGGACGCCTCGCGGTAGGCGCCGCGGGGGATCCCGCCGGGGTCCAGCAGGAGGAAGCCCTCCCTTATCCTAGGCGTCGGCATCACCACCGCCTTGCCCAGCGACAGCGCCAGCTCCCGGCACGGCCTCTGGGGGGCGTCTGGGTTTATCTTCACGAGGCGGGCACTCCTAAACTCCTCCGTGGACGCGAGGTTCCGACACGCCTCCTCAGCCCCCTTGAAGTTGGGTATCCTGCCGTAGACAGGCCTAGGGAAGGCGGCTAAGTCCCTCTCCTCCAAGATGCGCCAAATGCGCTCCCTTATGGCCTGCTTAACCTCCTTAACCACGGATCAACAAATGGCTATATTAAACACTGTATGTCCCGCAGAGACCTCCTGAGGACGGGGTCCGGCACGGCGTACAGCTCCCCGCGCTTCTCCAAGAAGCCGTAGTCCACCAAGTTCCGGAGGAGCTTAGTCACCTCGGAGTCGCTTATAGGCCTCCCCTCCTCCGCCTGCAGAAGCCTCTTCACGTCGGACCACCTGGCGCCCCCCGCCGCGGCGGCCAGCTTAGCCACGGAGACGTAGCGCCGGGTCCCCATGTACCTCACGAAGTTGCAGAACTCCCCCGCGGCGATCTCCGCGGCCCGCTCCACGGTGGCCTCCAGGGCCGTTGCGGGGTCCCGCAGGGCGTTGAGGCCGAAGTAGGCGAGCCAACCCACCACGCCGCCGAGGGCGTCCACGGCGGCCTCCAGAAGCCTCTCCTCTACGGACGCGCCAGCCCGCCGGAAGCCCTCCCTCAGATACTCAAGCGCCTGCTCCCTAGTAAACGGCTTTATCTCTATCCTCTCGGCGTACCTCCCGTATAGAGGAGACGCCGAATCCTCCAGACGCAGAAACCTCAGCAGAAGCCCCGCCTTGGACCCCGTCAGCACCAGAGAGAGGTTCCGCAGGTGGTCGTAGGCGTTGCCCAGCACCGGCAGTATCTGCCGCCCCTTCAGCTTCACGAGCTCCTGCGCCTCGTCGACGATGACCAGCAACTTCTCGCCCCTGCCCCCCGCCCACTCGTCCAGAGCCTGCAGAAGCTCTGAGAGACTGGGGGCGCCTCTCCCCGCTTCAAACCTTACGTCGACCCCCGCCACGGAGACGCCCCTCACCCTAGCCAGAAGCTCCCCCAGCCTCCTGTGAACCGGCAAAAGACGCCGCAACTCCCGACGCAGAGCCTCCAGCAAGTCGCCATACGAGATGTAGGGCCTCTCCTCAAAAGCCCTCGCGTCTATATAGATCCGGGCCATGCCGTACGTCCCCGCCTTCACCACAGAGGTCTTCCCAACCCGACGCATCCCCACCACCAAGGTAAGCCGCCGCGACTCCGCCGCGCGGCGCAGCCGCTCCAGCTCCTCCTCCCGGTCGAAAAGCTCCTCCGGCTTCTCCGCCGGCCTATCCAAAAACAACATAGGTATGTAGTAACTACATACCTATAAAGTTATCAACGCCGTTAAGCCGGACTTGTCCGTCGACGCCGTGGCCGCGATGCGGAGCCGGCCGAGCGGCACGGGCCGGAGATCGGGCAGTCCCGCGTCAGGCAGACCGCGGCGACCTGCGCCCCCTCAGCGACGCCGCCGTGAAGTTCCGAGACAAGCCGCCTGGCGCTGGGCGCCGTGCCGGCCGACCAAGAGGCCGTCTGCAGGATGCGGCAGATGTAGTGATCCTCCCCGCGGAGTCCCTCATGTTTGAGATATACAAATGGCGTCTTCGTCTGGGGCGGCTACAGCGAAGAAGTGAGAAAAAGACAAAATTGGTCTCTGCCACGACTTCGTCGGAAAACCTGCGGAAACACGGCCAAAGAGAAGCCGCCGTGAAATGCGGCGGCAACATCGCGATTCGCCGGATCCCGAGGCCGAGACGCCGGCGGCGGAGCAGACCCCTAACCAGCTACACTTGCACACGACGGACGATAACACAGGGAAGGCGGAGAACCACGCCGCGAAGTCGCAGAGCAGCTCAGACAGCTCGGCGTGCCAAACGCCGAGGAGGCCCAGAAGCCTAAACAAACGGCGGGGCTCACAACGCGCTGACACTCATGTACACAACTCATCTTAAAGAGGAACACCGTAGGCGGCATTCCCCACCGACGTGTTGAAAAAACGGGCGCAAGAGCCCTAACCAGCCTAAAAACCACGACGCCTTCTACTCCTAAGCCTCACGGCGAGGGTCGTGCGAATCAGAAGCTACAACTGGCCTCCTCAGCGCATAGACTCCCAGCCTCACAGCCGAGGTCCACACCGCGGCCCCCCTCCTCCTCGCGGCCGCCGCAACGGCGGCTTCCCTCGCCGCCGTCGCCGCGTTGATGCGGCGGCGCCGCGCCTCGCGCAGAAGCGATGTACTCCAAGTACATCAACTTTTTAACGCGGCCCACAGCGACGTCCGTGAAACGTGAAATAGCCACAGCAACGCTGGCCTCCCTGGCGCTCCTCCTAATGCTCAACATCTCGCCCCAACCCCCACAAAACGCCACCCCGCAGAGCCCCGCCCTCCCCGTGGTCAAGCTTTCGGAGCTGGAGCGCCTGTCCCCGACGTATCTCTACTCGGTACCTGCGGTTCTGGCGACGACTACTGCGGCGGTCCCCCTCTCCGCGTCGGCGGGCGCGGCGAGGGCCGCCGCGGCGGCGAATCTGCAGGTGGCCGGCGTCGACGAGGAGGACTACGTGAAGTTCGACGGCGAGAACCTCTACGTGGCGGCCGCCGGCAGGGTCTACGTGGTGGGGCCTGACCTCGCCGTCAAGGCCTCCGCCCCCTGCCCCGCGTACGACTGCGTCGTGTTCATCTGGGGCGGCCGCCTCCTCACGTACGGCGTGGCGGAGCGCGGCCTCGTGAAGGCCTACCTCTACCGCCTCCCAGACATGGCCAAAGCGGCCGAGTTTAACTTCTCCGGCGTCCCCATCGCCGCCAGGATGGCAGAGGGCTACGTCTACATCGTAGCCGCGGCCGCGCCCCCCGACGTGGTTATAAACGGCGCGAGGGTCGACGAGGCGCCCCTCCTCTCCCTCGACTCGCCGCCAGCCGTCTTAATAGTCGCCGCGGTGGACATGGAGAAAGGCCGGCTCAACGCCTCGGCCTTCGCCTCGGGCCCCGCCTCCCGCATCTACATGAAAGACGGCAGGCTCTACATCGCGGCAACCCAGGGCACCCCCCAGCTGTTGTACAAAGCGGCCGTCAAGGCCTGGGACAAGTTGCCGCCGGACACGAAGGCCAAGCTCGATCTTGCCAACCCCCTCACCCTCTACAAGACCCTCCAAGACCTCCTCAAGGAGAGAGGCAACGCCGACAATGTAATTGAGGCGCTGAACAGCGCCAACGTCACCACAGCCACAAACATATACATCTTCGACCTCGACGGCCTAAACATAAAGCTGAGGGCCGCCGCCGAGGTCCCCGGCAGACTCCTCGACCAATTCGCCATAGAGGAGCTAGACGGCTACCTCATCATCGCCACCACCGCCGCCTCAGTCAAGTTCCAAACCCCCCGCTACGTCATACAGCCACTGCCCTGGGGAGAGGCCATAGTGATCTCACAAGACGGCGAGCCTGTGACGACGATACTGCCCCCGCCGCCCCCCGCGCCGCCTCTGGCCATCTACGCAACAGAGGGCGAGCCCAGCAACTCAGTTTACGTCCTCACCCCCGACGGGCGGATCGCCGGCGCGCTGGAGGGCCTGGCCCCCGGTGAGAGGATCTACGCCGCGAGGCTCCTCGGGAAGACCCTCTACCTAGTCACCTACAGGCAGGTAGACCCCCTCTTCGCCGTCGACCTCAGCAACCCCGCCACCCCCAGGGTCCTCGGCCTCCTCAAAACCCCCGGCTTCTCCGAATACCTACACCCCATAGACGCAGACAGACTGCTGGGAGTCGGCGCCTACGAGAAAGGCCTAAAAATGGCCCTCTTCGACATCTCCAACCCCACCCAGCCCAGAGAGGTCTCCAACATAACGGCCACAGGTCTCTACTCGCCGGCGTTCTACGACCACCATGCCTTCGCCTACAGCCCCCAGCTGAGGCTCGCCATGGTGCCCGCCGCGGGTTGGCACGGGACCGGCTACGTCCTCGCCGTGGAGGTAAGCGACAAGCTCGCCCTAAGGGCGGTCATAAACGCAACCGCCGACAGGGCCTTCTTCGGACGAGACGCCGTATACCTAGTCGGCATGACCCAGATCTGGAAATACACCACAGACCTGAGGCAGACCGCGGCGGCGCGGCTCCGCTGACCCCACGGCGCCAACACATACAAGCAGAGGAGACGTACGTGAGGCCCCTCGCCCTGGCCCTGCTGGACGCTGCGGCGCTTGCCTACGCAGAGGCGGCCGTGGCGGTGTACCTAGACGGCACCATAGACAGCACCGCCGCCTCGCTGGTCCAGAAGGCCCTCGCACCTTAAAAGTTAAAAAGGCGGAGGCCCATAGCCATGTCCTCCAGGCTGAGCTGGCCGGCGTCATCGCGGCCGTCCTCGTCGCCGTGGTGGCCATCGCGCTCCTCGCTTCCTCCATCCGCATAGTGCCGGATGCGGCTGGTGGTGCTCCGTCTCGGCCGCGTAGTCGGCGTAAAGGGGCTGGGCATCGTCTTCCTAATCCCCATAATCGACCAGGCCTACCCCGTAGACCTCAGAGAGCAGGTAATCGAAGTCGCCAAACAGATCTGCATCACCAAGGACAACGCCCCCGTCGACATAGACCTCTTGATACACACCTCAAGGTCACAGACCCCGAGGTGATCACCCAAGTCCAGAACTTCAAACAAGCCGCCGTGGGCACAGCCACCACGACGCTGAGGGTCGTCGTAGGCGACATCGAGCTAGACGGAGTCCTGGCCAAGAGGGAGTACATAAACACCGTCCTCAGGGCCAAGCTAGACGAGGTCACGGCCCGGTGGGGCGTCAAGGTGACCGCCGTCGAGATCAGAGAGATCACGCCGCCCTCCACGGTTCAATCCGCCATGGTGAAGCAGATAGCCGCCGAGAGGGAGAGGCGGGCCATGATCGCCCAAGCCAACGGCGAGAGGCAGGCGGCTATCCTCAGGGCCGAGGGGCGGAAGCAGTCGGCGATTCTGCAGGCGGAGGGGGAGCGGCAGGCCGCCATCCTCCGCGCCGAAGGCGTTGGAGCTCCTGAACGAGGCCGCCTCGAAGCTGGGGCAGAACGCCATACTGCTCCAGTACCTCGACGCGCTTAAGGCCATGGCCGCCTCGCCCTCTGCCAAAATCGTGTTGCCTATGGAGGTGCTGGCCTTCCTCCAAAGCCTGGTTAAGAAGGGGGAGGGTTAAAGCTCCACCTTTTCTCCGCCTCTCAGCACCTCCAGCCTGGGGGGCCTGTTCTGGATTATGGACTCTCCCAGGTGGAGCCTGAACTCGAAGACGTTGTTTACCTCTCTGCCGTTGACTCTGGTTACCACGTCGCCTCTGGCGAGTCCCATCTCCTCCGCAGGTGAGCCGGGCACCACGTCTACCACCAGGAGGCCTCTGTCGGTGGGTAGGCGGTAGAGCGTCTTCAGCGCCTTGTTGAGGGCGACTACGTAGATGCCTAAGGCCGGCCTCACGTAGCGGCCGTAGCGCCGCACCATCTCGTACATAACCCTAGCCAGGTCTATGGGCACGGCGAAGCCGACCCCTTGGGCCCCGGCGATCACCGCCGAGCAGACCCCCACGGCGGCGCCTGACATATCCACCAGAGGCCCCCCTGAGTTGCCTGGGTTGATCGCCGCGTCGGTCTGGATTAGATATTCGAAAAAGCGGTCCCCCGCCCTCAGCGACCTCCCCACGGCGCTCACTATGCCGAAGGTGGCGGTTGGCTTGTCTAGAAGCGCCAAGGGGAACCCAACCGCCACCACCCCCTGGCCCACCTTGAGCCTTAACACGCTACCCATCGGCAGCGGCGGCGTCGAGAGGTCTGAATAAAGCAGGGCGAGGTCCTCGGCGGGGTCCGCCGCCGCCACCTCTGCCTCGCTCCACTCCCCCTCCGGCGTCACCAACGCCACGCCGCCGCCGGACGCCACCACGTGGTAGGCGGTGACGTAGACGCCGCGGTCTACTGCGAAGGCGGTGCCGAGCCCCACGTCGCCTGGCCATTCAAGTCTCCTCGTGGTGACCGCAACCACGGATTTAGAAACCTTCTCCACCAAGTTGCTTAAGTCCACGGAGGCGTCTACTAGTAGGTTTAAAACATTAGGTGCCTAGGGAGGAAGGGAGGCGTGGGTGTGTGCCAAGCCGCGGCGCTGAGCAACGCCATTATGATCAGCGCCAGGAGTAGGGCGAGGAAGGCGGCGCCGATGCTGGTGCCCGACAGGGCCGCCAGTGCGAAGAGGGCAAGGAAGAACCCCACAAACAACGCGAGGGGGACCGCAAGGAGGAGGAGCCATGGGAGGGACAGCGCCAGAAACGCCAACGCCGCCCCTGTCAGAAAGACGCCTATTAGAAAGGCGACCGGCGCCAGCAACACGCCTAGAAGCACGCCGAGCGGGTTCACGAGGCGGCTGGCGAGGAGGCTCAAGAAGATCCACAGCAGGAGGGAAAAGCCTAGAAGCCACAGCAATAGGTCTAACACATGTCTCTCTGTATAGAGGTTTAAAAGTTATTAACATGCAAGATGCCGAGATCATGAAGTGGGCTGAGCTCACTTGGCCGGAGTTTGAGAAGGCGGATAAGAAGGTGGCGCTTCTCCCAGTGGGCGTGGTGGAGGCGCACGGCCCCCACCTCCCCCTGGGCACGGATGCCCTTATGGCGATGTACATCGCCGAGAGGGCCGCCGAGGAGGCCGGCGTCCTTCTACTGCCGCCTATTTGGTACGGCTACACCTACGTCCTCGATAAATTTCCCGGCACCATCTCCATATCGCAGGAAACCCTCTACAGGCTTTACAAAGACGTGTTTCTAGAGGCGGCGCGGAACGGCGTTAAGTACTTGGTGGTGGTCAACGGACACGGCGGTAACGTAGACCTGTTGAGAACAGCCGCTCGGGACGTCGCCAAGACGACGAGTCTCGTCGTCGTGTTGATAAACTGGTGGGTGGACCTGGCTAAGGAGGCTAGAAGACTGGTTCTGGAGACGCCGGAGGGACACGCCGCCGAGGACGAGACGAGCGAAGTCATGGCGGCCTACCCCCACCTAGTCCGGGAGGTGCCGAGAGACGTAGATGAGTGGGTGGAGGCTAGATACGCGGTGTTCGGCAGAGAGGTGAACCGGCTCCTGTATCAAAAGGCGGTGCAGGGCTACCCCTCAAAGGCCTCAAGAGAGAAGGGGGAGGCCATCCTCAAGGTTGCTGTTGAGGAGCTTGTCCAGTTGATAAAGGAGCTGAAAGAAGACAGGCTCCCGCTTAACAAGGTGGCTTGACGCGGCGGCTGGCGGCTCACATGCGCTCCTGCCGTTTAGGGGGCACCCGCCGTGTTCTACTTCTGAAGCTTTGCGGTGAGGAAGCCGAGGCCTATCAAGATGTATGCCGCGAAGAGGAGGACCACGCCGATGAGCACGATGGTTAACGCAGAGCCCCACCAGTACAACGTGTTGGCGGCGCCGAAGAGCCCCTCGCCGGTTGTCTCCTTCATTAGCGTAAGCAACTGCCGCATCCTGTAGGCGGAGGCCACCTGCAGGATCCACCCCGCCACCCAGGCGGCCACAGCCACGGCCAGCGCCGCGCCGGCCAAGGGGAGAGCCCAAACCGCGTGGAGGCTCAGCAGGGAGAAGCCGGTGGCGCTCTGCGCCACGGCGAAGGCGACGGAGGCGAAGACCACATACACCAGCCACTTCACAGCATTGTCTTTGGCAACGACGTCGCCCAGTCTCTCTACATATGCGGAGAGGCCCACGTATATCAAGACGGCGCCTATCAACACAGCCGCCCAATTGGTAAAAACCCCCACGCCCGCCACCAGTCCGCCTATCCCCGCGAGGACCTTGGCAAGCTCTAAATCCATGGCGTCTCCCCTACACCTCTTTAAAAACTAGAGCCTGACAACCATGTTGTCTTCAGCCACCACCACTTTCCTCCCAATCTTCTTCACGTCTTGGTATATGGTTGGGTTGAACTGCTCATCTATGTGTGTCAACACAAGCCCCTTCACGCCCATCGCCTCGCCCTCTGCGACGGCGTCTAAGGTGGTGGAGTGGCCGTATTTCCTGCAGACCTCTCCATTCTCCTCGTTGCAGGTTGCCTCGTAGACTGCGACGTCTGCCCCGGCGCCCAGCCGCCGCAGAGGCTCGCACCGCGGAGCCGTGTCGCCGGAGAACAACACGTCGACTCCGGCCCTCAGCCGGTAGGCGTAGGCCTCCTCTGCCGTGTGGTGGCAGGCCTCGGCGGCCTCCACCCTAAGCCTCGGCAGGTCTAGGAGGACGCCGGGGGAGACTCTGCGGAATACGATCTCGTAACGCGGAGACTTGAAGAGATGCGTCGCGACGAGCCGCGTCGCCTCTTCCGCCACACGCGGGGCGTAGATGTAAAGCGGCCGCGTACGTCCTTCTATATGCGCCTGGAAGAGAGCCTCCGGCAACCCCAGGAAGTGGTCCATGTGGCCATGCGTAATAAAGACGTAGTCCACCTCCGTCAAGAGGCCGCGGTCCGAGAGCCGGTAGTGGCAACCCACTCCGCAGTCCACAACCACTAGATACTCGCCGGTGTCCACCAAGTTAGCCGCCCGCCACCTCCGTGAGCCGGGGCTGCCGCCGGCTCCTGACCCCAGTATGTGGATGAGCACGCCTTAGGAGGGAAACCGGAGGATCTTATCTTTTTCCACGTCGAAACGCACGACGGCCCCCTCATCCACGGCGAGGTGAGGGGACACGCGGGCCTTGATGACCACGTCGTTGAACGCTATCTCCAGAACCTTATACGGACCTAGGTACTCCACCCTCGCCACCTTCCCCGTGTATCTCCCCTCGCCAACTACGACGTCTTCGGGCCTGAAGCCTATGAGCTCGCCGCCGCCGAGCCCTAGTCTAGACGCCGGCAACACGTTGCTTAGGCCTAGGAAGTTGAAGACGAAGAGGCTCCGCGGTCTGGAGTACAGCTGGGAGGGGGGCCCCACCTCCTCTATCCTCCCGTTGTTTATGACGACCAGTAGATCTCCAAGCGCCATGGCCTCCTCCTGGTCGTGAGTCACGTGGATCACAGTGGTGCCGAGCCGCCGTTGCAGGCTCTTCAAAAAGCCGCGAACCTCTAGCCTCAGCCGGGCGTCTATGTTGCTGAGAGGCTCGTCCAACAGAAGAACCCTAGGTTCTTTAACCAATGCGCGGGCCAGCGCCACCCGTTGTTGCTGGCCGCCGGAGAGCTGATGTGGATACTTCTCCAGCTGGTCTTGTATGTCTAGGATCTCGGCGATGTGCCGCACCCTCTTCGCAACCTCCTCCTTAGGTAGCTTCCTATTTTTCAGAGGCATGGCGATGTTGTCGAATACGGTGAGGTGGGGGTAGAGGGCGTAGTTCTGGAACACGATCCCCACGTCTCTTTGCCAAACTGGGCTCTTCGTGACGTCGCGGCCGTCGATGTACACGGCGCCGGCGTCCGGGGTCTCCAGCCCCGCGACGAGCCTAAGCAGGGTAGTCTTCCCAGAGCCCGAGGGGCCTAGGAGAACTACGTAGCTGTTGTCCGGGATCTCCAGCTCCTCCACGTAGAGGGTGAAGCCCCGGAAGGACTTCCTCAGGCCCTTGAGGAGGAGCATGCTACCGAGCCCCCCACACCTTTTCGAGGTTGTTCCGGGCCGCTAGGAGGTATATAAGCGGCGGGATTATGCTGACGACGCCAGCTGCCGAGACCTCGCCGTAGCTCATGGTCACGGGGCTCATCAACATGCTTATGTATATTGAGAAAGTCTGGGCACCGCTGAAGCTCAGCGGGTTGGCCAGGTCGTATGGCGTGGAGCTGAAGGCGAGGGGGAAGACGAGGGCGCCCCAGGAGAACAAGAAGGCGTAGAGCCCGGCGACGCTGAGCCCGTTGCGGCTGAGGGGGAGGACCACCTTAAAGAAGGCCTTGGACCTGGTCATGCCGTCTGCCATCGCCGCCTCCTCCACCTGCCTATTGAAGCCCGAGTAGTAGTTGTAGAGGATCCATATGGCGTAGGGAAGCGTCATGATGGGGTAAGTCAACACGAGGGCCCAGAGGGTGTTGTAGACGCCGAGGCCACGCACCACCAGGTAGAGCGGGACGATGTAGAGCAGGGTGGGGGTGGTCATGAGGTAGAGGATGTAGGCCGTGAGGGGCCACCCGCCGAGGTTGTGGACTCTCATTTGATACGCCGCGGAGGCGGCAACGAGGACAGTCACGACGGTGTTGATCACGGCCACGTAGAGGCTCATGAGGAAGAACGGCAATCCGTCCGTCAGGGCCAGCCGGTAGTTGTCAAGGGACAGCTTGGAGGGGAAAAGGGTGGGGGGCACGTGGATGATCTCGCTGGGGGGCTTCACTGATATGGAGACGAGCCACGCCAGGGGGATGAAGACGAAGGCCAGCGCCGCGGCTAACACGGCGACGTGGAGGGCCTTCGGCGCCTCTCTGTTGGGAAGTCTATACACGCCGGGGAGCCTCAGCACGGCCCTGGCGGAGAGGGCCTTCATATATGCCAGGGAGAGCAGTGTGCCTACCGCTGTCATCACGACTATTAGGGTCGCGGCGTATCCGAACTCGCCGGAGGCGAACTTCTCGAAGCTGTAGTAGGCGAGGTTGTCCAGGAGCCTGGGCCCCACCTGGGCAGTGCCTATGTAGATGGGGTCGAAGGTGAAGAAACCTGTCAAGGCGGTGAGGACAAACGCCGCCAAGATGTGGGGCGTGATGAGGGGGAGGTCCACTGCGAAGAACTTGCGTATGCCGATGACGCCGTCTGCCATGGCCGCCTCCTCCACGCTCCTCGGTATGGACCTGAGCCCCGAGTATGTTATCAATACGGCGGTGGGCAGAGCCCTCCACACGTCGATGAGCACAACAGTCCAGATGGTAGAGAGGGGGTTAGCCTTTATGAGGCCGGCCTGCATGAGGTAGTACCCCAAGCCGTAGAGGGGGTTCAGCATTAGGTACCAAGCCATAGCCGCCGTAACCGCGGGGATGAAGGCTGGCAACATTATCAGCACCAGCCAACCCCCGCCGAGCCGCTTAAGGGCAACTGCGATGGGAAGCGCGAGCGCGATGGAAATCGCGGGGGTGGTCACGGAGTAGAGGAGGGTGTTCCAGAGTATGAGACCTCCGTAGGGGTCGCGGGAGAAAAGCCAGACGTAGTTGCCGGGGCCGACCCACCTAAGCGCTCCCTCGTAGGTCCTCTCGTAAAAGCTCAGCACGAAATTGCTGGCAATGGGGTAGAGGGTAAAGGAAAAAAGGTATAAAAGGGCGGGGAGGGCCAAAAAAAGGATATGTTTATCCCTCATGAAATTTTTGCTATGTTAGTCCAGGTCTGTTGGATGTTCCTCTGCGTGGTTTCGGCGTCTTGCTCGCCCCTCAGGTACTTAGCCACCTCGTTTATGAAGTAGGGCCGGAGGTCCGTGAAGAAGTTCGTCACTCTGTTGACAAGGGTGAGCCGCATGAGGTCGGACTGCGTGAGCCTCGCCTCGAGAAGCGGGAGGAAGGGCCTGGCCCAGCTCATAGACGGCACCTGGGAGGCGACACGGAGCCCGCTTATTGTGCCTGGCACGAAGCCGACGGTTTCTGCGCCTTTTCTGTACATCTCCGGCGACATCATGAAGGCGACGAACCTAGCCGCCAGGTCGGGGTCTCGGGCGTATGGGTTAATCCCGACGAAGGTGGGGGCTAGGCCGGTGGCGTAGGGGTACTTCCCGCCGGGGAGCGGGGCGATGTCTATGTCCCCCGCCACCTTAGACACAGTGGCGTTGTTATATATGGGGATGAAGCTGGTCCAAGCGGCAACCATGGCGTAGTCGCCGGTGAGGAAGAGGTCGCGGAGCTGGTCGTACTCCATGGCCTGCACGGTTATGGGCGGCTGGAACTGGACGAGACGCTTGTAGGTCCTAAGGGCCTGGAGGAAGGAGGGGCATCCGACTGTGATGTTTACGCCCTGCTGAGTCATCTTGAAGTAGGCCCAGTAGCCCTGTGTGGGAGCGGCCCCGCCGAATTTAGGTATGTCCACGCAGGGGTCGTTTAGGGCGTATGTGTAAAATATGCCGATAAAACCGTTGAAGATGGACTGTTGAAGGCCGTCGGGAAAGAGCAGGGCGTATTTCGCCACTTGTTTAGATTGGAGGAACTCAGCCGCCTGGATGAGCTGGTCCCAGGTGGACCAAGTGGATGGGTCAAGATCGTAGCCGTACTTCTGCCTAAACTCCGCCCGGAGAGAGGGGTTCTCTATGATGGACTTGCGATAGACGAGGACGTAGCCGAAAACCATCTGAAACGGCACCCCGAAGATCTTCGTGATCTTCCCGTCGCTCGACAGCATTATTACCGCCGTCATGGCGCTCATGGGCAGATCTGAGTAGTTCAGAACCCCGCTGTTGAAGTAGGGGGTTAGGTCCATGAGGTAAGGCCCCAGCGTGGAGGCCTGGGAGGGGTAGAATATGATCACAGTGGGGTCAGGGTTCTTGTTCTGCAACGCCGTCAATGCCGTCTGGACCATCTGGCCAAAAGGCACGGGCTGGATGGTGATCTTGACGCCGGGGTACCGCTTAGTGAATTCATCAGACACCATCCTGACGTAGGGCATCAACGTGGGGTCTCCTGTAGGCACCAGCACGGTGAGGGAGCCGCTCAGCTGAGGCGTAGTGGCGGTGGGCTGAGTGGACGTAGAGGTGGCGGTTGTGGAGGGAGGCTTAGTGGTGGTTGCAGAAGACGTCGTGGAGATCTGCGCAGGTGGTTGCGACATAAAAACGTAGGCGCCTAAGGCGATCAACAGGATTACCAACACGCCGATTCCGATCGCCAGGTTTCGCGACATGAGACTTTCCTCAGTCTATGTTTTTAACTATTTTTCATATAGATCATGATACTCCTCGGCGGCGCTGCTACACCGAGACCCTCCGGCCCCTCATCACGGGGGTGCCGAAGTCGAAGCGCTCCTCGCGCCAGGGGTCGGCGTTGAGGGAGTAGCCCTGCATCTCCCAGTAGCCCGGCACCGGCTCCTCCAAGGCCTCCAACGCGCCGAAGTACTTCACGCTTTTCCACGCGTAGCGGGTGGGCACCACCAGCCTCGCCGGGGCGCCGTGTTTCTTGGGGATGGGCTTGCCGTCCATGGCCCAGGCTATAACGGAGGTCTCCTCTAGAAGAGCCTCCACCGGCAGAGAGGCGCTGTAGCCGTCTAACCCCCACGCCAAGACGTACCGCCCGTAGGGCCTTGCCTCCTCCAGCAGTATTTTGGTCTGGACCCCGCGCCACACCACCCGCTCCACGCTCCAGCCGGTGACGCAGTGGAAGGGGGCGACCAGATCTACGCAGGGGTACCTCTCCGCCAGCTCCCTAAGCGGTGCCTCAAGCGGCTTCTCCACCGCGCCCACCACCCGGATTACGTGCTTCTCGAAGGGCACGTCGGGAGGCTTAAACACGTCGTAGATCACAAACCTATGCGCCTTTACCTGGTTAGGCGGCCACGGGGCATCCAGCCTAATCTCTCTGCACTCCACGACTAGACGCCGACTCCACTTAATAAATTTGGGGCCGAAAAAGAGATGGATTGGAGAGATGGGCCGTAGCCCTGCCGCGACGGCGCCTTTCAGCGTGACGGGCTTTATCATAGTCGTATCCCGGATAGATCCCGCACCGGCGGCAGAGACACCGCAAGCTCGCCGGGCCGTATAAGTAATGTGGATACCGGAAGTCTCAGAAGGCCTTTATCCTGGCTTATAGACGGCCGCCACGTCGAAGGCGGCTCCGCCCAAGATGCGTCCGCAAAGCCACAGCGCGGCAGGGCCGGGACCGGCGTGTGCACCTGCGTGTGCGGCTTCTATCTTCAGCCTTTGTGAGACAGCCGGCTTGGCTTTTGTCACGTAGCCTGCGAACCAGAGGTACACCAGCACTGCGCCTATCACCGCCACCAGTAGCAACGACGGGCCTAATGCCTTACGCCGACGCCCACGGACCAACGGTTTTTCATTTTATCGTTCTCTGTATATAAGGAACGCTGACATAAATACAATACAATAACAACCCATACTCGTGCCTACCCCAGAGCAATACGTAGCGCCGCAGTTTTCCGCTCCGGCGACGGCGCCACGCGCCTCATGCGGGCGGAGTCTTTTCAGCGGCGACCTGCCCCTGGGGCGGCTCCCTCCTCGGTCTCCTGGCCCTCTCGGCGAGTATCTTCATGTAGGTTTCCCGGAAGAGGGGATCCTCCTCAAGCCGCCGCCAGACGTAGCGGTAGAAGTCGTTGATGAAGTTGAGGTAGGCCCTCCAGTAGTCACTGTCGTTTTTTGCCGCGAGCTCCGCGAAGAGGCGGAGCACCTTGGCGTTGTGTGCTAGGTTTCTCCTACGCTCCTCCTCAGCCTCTCCAACGAGACTCCGAGCCTCCTCGCCCACGCCTCAAGCTCCTCCTGGTTTAAAATTCCTTTCCACTTGGCGAAGGCGTAGAGGAATACCGCGTCTTCAAAGTCTTTGTCGGAGCCGAGCCACAGCTTGTAGGCGATCTGGAGCTCCAGCGGCGACACGTATAGAACCTCCCCAGCTATGGAGACAGCTACCCTCCGGGCCAGTGCGTAGCGCTGGTAGAAGCTCCGCGGCGGCTTCACCTCGAAGTTAGGCAGGACCGCGGGCGGCTTGTAGAACCTTACCGAGAGGTGTCTAAACTCGTAGTCTAGGTTGCTCCCGAGGGTGAGGGGCTTGAAGCCGCATCTTGCCACTCTTGCGGCTACCTCGGCGCCGGAGGCCGCGTCAACCACCACGTCGACGTCGTCTGTGGTTCTTGTGCGGCCCAGCAATATAGCTACGTATCCGGCCACGATGACGTAGTTGAAGCCGAGGCACCTTACGAATTCCATCACTAGGCGGTCAAGCCAGCTGGGTTCCCTCTCAATTGCGATCACAGCTTTAGAAGGTGCAGAGGCCTCAAATTGTGTTTCATCTAAAGGCGCCGGAGAGAGGCGGGTGGGGCATCAGCGCCAGGACGTAGAGACCCATGGCGGCGAAGACTGCGAGGCCTATGGGGAGGGCTAGCTTTATCCATTCGCGGAACCCGATCTTCAGCACTGTTGCCAAGACTATGTTGGGGACGTTGCCCGGTATGGTGAAGCCGCCGGAGAGCACCAGCGAAATAAGGAAGCTCCTCAGCGCATCTTCAGCCATCCCCGGCGCCACGAGCGCGGCGACCAGCGTGGCGTTGTCGGCGACGGCGGACAACGTGCCGAAGACGTAGAGAACCTCCCTCCCCAGCCCCGCCACGACCTCGGCGACTGGCTTGAAGAACTCGCCCAGTAACGTCAAGGCGAAGATGAAGATGAATATCTTAGCCGCCCTGAGGAACACCTCCCGGAGCTCCGGCTCGTAGGGCTCCACCTCCACACCAGCCACGCGGAGCCTCCTCAAGGCGAAGTAGGCGTAGAGGGCGAAAAACGCCACTATGATAAACACGGCGTCGAAAAGCACGTCTACGAGGTAGAAGAAGCCCTGCTTCAGCTTGGCGACGGCGATGGTGGAGAGGGGCTCGCCGATGGGGAGGAGCGCCGCCCCCGTGCCTATGGCGTAGGCCCCGTACACAGCCGCCCGGGCCTTGTAGCCATGCGGCGCGTCGGCGAAGCCGAGGAGCTCCGCCAAAACCGCAGCCGCCACAATCGCCGAAATCGCGCTACTGGAGAGACCAAGGGCTAAGATGAGGAGGGCAAGAACCCCAGGCCTCGCCAACACGTCGGCCTTCGCCGCAAGCCTGTGCCTAAGAAAGTAGAAGACCAAGCCCGCCGCCAGCACCACCTGGGTTATGCCAATCGGCAGGTAGCCGATGCTGGGCTGATAAACAGTCAGCGGGTGGAGGAGGGCCTCCTCGACGAGCTGGAGGCTCCAGATCCCCGCCAAGGTGGCCCCCGCCACAGCCATCGCCAGGAAAAACAGCTCTAGGTTGTGCTCCACCTTCTTCGAAAGCACGGGAAGCGCCACCAGCAACACTAGGAACACCAACTGAAGCAGAGGCAGCTCCATGCCCCCAGGGAAAAGTCGCCAATAAAAACATTCCCCACAGGCGGCGTTAGAGGGAGCCGGAGGCCGCAGACAACGAGCTCCGCAGAGCCTCCAGCGTTCTCTCAACGTCTCAACTCACTCCACCACCGCTACTGCGAGCGCCAAAACGGCCCCAGCGCCTCCTTGGTACAATACTTCGAGAAGGTCATGTCCGGCCCTTAGTACTAACACTCGTAGAGATAGCCCCTCTCACCCAGGACACAGCTACAGTAACCCCCAACCCCTCCAGCATAGGCAAAAACCTCCGCGTCGTCGGAACTGCCTGAGTCTGTGAAACTCTAGCCAGAAGAGAACCGCTGGTAGCATCTTTCACGCCTTGGACTTCCCTGCGGCGTATCGCACAAACTGTTCGAGGAACTTTATGGTATTCTTCGCCGGCCCAGATTCTCTATTTTGAGCAGGTACAAGACTTGATCAAGATATTTAAATTTCCATGGCGGTTGTTTCGTGCAGATTGTACATCCTTGGCGGGACCTTAGGCGGTATGTTGAGATTAGACTTCAGGAGGTTGCGGCAGAGGCAGAGCTTGCCCTACGCTTTTTGGAGGAGGGGCTTCACAGAAATGCGGCTGGGAAGGCGTTTCAAGCCTGGAAGGCGGCGCTCGCCGCGGCGGCGGCCTTAGCCCGGGACGAGTTGCTCAGAAAATACAGGGGGAAGGTCGCGAGTCGGGAAGGCGCCGAGGTGGAGCTGGCCGACTGGCTGATCGCCTTAATGCCCACAGGCAGAATGTGGGAGGTAGCCCG
>WYEB01000070.1_pt1 | contig 44533 bp, 37 predicted proteins | sample 6343061 | NCBI WGS metagenome assembly WYEB01 (sample SAMN13812332, study PRJNA600296) | hot springs metagenome | biome: ENVO:00000051; feature: ENVO:00002007; isolation source: sediment sample from Evening Primrose shelf | place: USA: Yellowstone National Park, Evening Primrose Hot Spring ... | reverse complement strand
GAAGGTTCAAAATTATTGGTATAAAATAGATGTTATGCAGGCTGCGCTTTTTGACCTATTTTTCTCCTTTTTAAAGCTTGGCTTAACGGCCTTTGGTGGACCGGCAATGGTTGCTTACATACGAGAGCTTGCTGTGCAAAGAAAGGGATGGCTTGACCAAAGAACCTTCAACGAAGGGGTTGCCCTGTCCCAGATAGTTCCAGGTCCTATCGCCATGCATGTTGCAGGCTTTGTAGGTGTAAAGCTAAGAGGGATTGTTGGAGCTATCACCACTTATGTTGCCTTTGCTTTGCCTGCCTTTCTCCTTATGCTCTTCCTTAGCGCCCTCTACCAAAAGACCTCAAACCTCCCGCAGGTTATCTCCCTTTTCAACGGTCTAAAAGTAATAGTCGTTGCCATCGTTGCCAATGCCTTCTTAAGCTTTACAAAATCCATCGTCAAGTCTAAAGTTGAATTTTTGATAGCCTTAGCTTCCTTTGTTCTTCTATTGATGGGGATAAGTCCCTTTCTTGTTCTTATTCTTTGCTTTCTATTATCTCAAGCTTTGTTTAAGGATAAATCAATGTCTTTAGAAATCATACATACTCAATCGATCAGTTTAACTGGGATTCTATTTTTATTCTTTATCCTATTCTTAGGGTTAATTTTGCTATATTTTTTTAATACCAACCTTTTTCAACTAAGTTTAATGATGGTAAAAATAAACTTATTTGCCTTTGGAGGGGCTTACACCGCTTTACCGCTTATGCTCCATGAAGTAGTAGAAAACATGAAATTGCTTGATAGCAAAACCTTTATGGATGGCATTGCTCTTGGACAAGTTACTCCAGGTCCCATCCTAATTACTGCAACCTTTGTTGGATATTTAGCTTATGGACTTTCTGGTGCTATTTTAGCTACGATTTATGTCTTTGCTCCCTCTTTTGTAGTATACCTACTTTCAACTAAAATTGCTGATAGAATAAGAAATAATCCTATCTTTTTAAGAGGAAAAAGTGGAATTTTAGCCTCCTTTTGTGCCCTTTTGCTTTTTGCCTCCTTTAAGCTAAGCTTTGCGATTGATTGGAATATCATTAAACTTCTTTTCTTTATAGCAAGCCTTCTTGTGCTTTATAAAGGCATTAACATCCTTTATGTGGTAGTCTTTGGAGGTTTATTGTCTTTTATATTGTTTAGATAGATTATCTTCTTTTTTCTTCCGGAAGAATAATCAAAGTTATTTCTCCCTTTATATTTTCTCTTTCTTTAAGTATAGATAAGCTACTGAAGGTTAATTCTTCGTGGAGTTTAGTGATTTCCCGAGCAAGAAAGCATCGTCTTTCGCCAAGCTCTTCATATAGGGCAGAAACTTCTTTGTTAAACCGATGGGGTGAGATGAAAACCACAACTGGTAGCTCAAGGTGAAAATACTTCAAAACCTCCTTGAAGTCTTTTTTCTTTCGTGGGAGGAAGCCTAAGAAGATAAATCCGTTTCCGGCATCGATCCCGCTTGCCTGTAGGGCTGCTGTCAAAGCTGAAGGACCTGGCACTGGCTCAACCTTTATGCCTTCTTCATGCGCTCTCCTAACAAGCAGAGCTCCCGGGTCTGAAATAAGCGGAGTTCCTGCCTCAGAACAGAGAGCTACCTTTTTCCCTTCCTTCAAAAGAGCTATTATCCTTGGAAGCCTTTCTTTTTCTGCCCCTTTGTAATAGCTTAGGAGCGGTTTTTTAGGGATGTTGTAGTACCGTAGAAGGTTTGCCGTCTTCCTTGTATCCTCGCAGACGATGATGTCAGCCTCTTTCAGAACCTTCAACGCTCTTAAGGTAATATCCTCAAGGTTTCCAATAGGGGTCGCGACGACAAAAAGGGACCCTTCCATACCTTAAATTCTATCATGTTTTAGGTTGACTTCATCCAATTGAGGAATATAGTTAATAATATCAGTCTGGTGATATCTTTAGAGGTCTACAAACTTCTTGAAGAGAAGCTTGGGGAACAAAAAGAGGAAAAGGTTGCAGGAGCTATAAGCCTTTGTTTATGGAAGAGTGCATCCTTTTATCTCATGGTGGAGGAGGAGAGGAAACCCAAGCCCTTATCTCTAATCTAATTCTTTCCTATTTTGATAACCCCTATCTCTCCCGTTTGGAGGATGCTACTCCTCTTGAGCTTTCTTCTCCTTGGCTTGCCGTTACTACAGATTCCTTCACGGTGAAGCCCATATTCTTCCCCGGTGGTAACATTGGGAAACTCTCTGTTTGTGGAACTTTAAACGACCTATTGGTGATGGGAGCTAAACCTCGCTACTTAACCTTAGCGCTTGTGCTTGAAGAGGGTTTTCCTATTTCTACTCTTAAGAAGGTTCTTGAAAGCATAAAGGAAGAGGCAGAAAAGAACGAGGTCTTGGTCGTAGCAGGAGATACAAAGGTTATGCCAAAGGGAATGCTTGACGAGATAATCATCAACACCACTGGGATTGGCGAAATAATTAAGCCCGGTCTTTCCTGTCAAAGCTTAAGAGAGGGTGATGTGATCCTTGCCACAGGACCTCTTGGTGACCATGGGGTTGCCATTCTTTCTCGTAGACAGGGTTTTGAGTTTGATGTTCCTGTAGAAAGCGACTGTTCAAGCCTTAAAGAGCCATTGTTAGCCCTATTTTCAGCAGATGTAGAATTGCATGCCCTAAGGGACCCAACAAGAGGTGGTTTAGCAAGCGTTCTTTATGAATGGGCTATGGCTTCTCAGGTAGAAATTTTGGTGAGAGAGGTTGATATTCCCGTGAGAGACGAGGTAAAAACCTTCTGCGCTATCCTTGGGCTTGAGCCCTATCATCTTCCCTCAGAAGGAAGGGCAATTATTGCTCTCCCTGAGCCTGAACTTGATAAAGCTTTATCCATCCTGAAGAAGTATCCTCTTACCTCGGAGAGCAAGGTTATAGGGGTAGTAAGGAAAAAGACTCCACGCCCGAGAGTCCTCATCGAGACTGTCCTTGGAACCACAAGGATCATGGATACTTTGGTTGGCGAAATGCTACCTCGGATCTGCTGATGCATGAAGGCTACCTCTTCATGAGCCTCCTTCGCTCCATTGAGGAACAAACAAAGCCTTTTCAGCCCTGCAGAATAACCAAGGTTGTCCTCCTTGTGGGCGAGTATTCAGGCATAGATTTTGACTACCTTAAGGCAGTGGTCGAGACCTTTAAAGAGGGTTCGGTCTTAGAGGATGCGGAGGTTCACTTAAAGCGAGACCCATTACGGGTCTACTGCCCCTCTTGCGGGGTTGAGACTACAAACCATGAGGCTAAAGCTTGTTGTCCCCTTTGTAAAAGCTTTGATGTGGAAATCAGAGGTGGTCTTGAGCTCATCTTAGCCTCCTTAGAAGTAGAAAGGGATGAAGACGGAACGGATAATCATTAAGGGGGTAGTCCAAGGAGTAGGTTTTCGCCCCTTCCTTTATCGTTTAGCCAAAAAGTTGGGGTTAAGCGGAATAATCAAAAACACTCAATCAGGCGTTGAAATCATAGCTTCCGGAGACGAAGATTGCCTTAACCAATTTAGAAAAGCCATTTTGGAAGAAAAACCACCGAACGCCTTCATTCGGGAGATAGCTGTAGAAGAAATTTCGCATGAAGTTTGGCAAAAAAATTATGGAGATGTCTTAAAAGAGATAAAGATAGTTAAGGAAGATGATGCGTCTGAGGTTGAGCTTGACCTTCTTCCTGATTTAGCCATCTGTCCAGATTGCTTGCTTGAGTTCTACGACCCAAAGAACAGGCGGTTTAAGCACCCTTTTATTGCCTGCACAAACTGCGGTCCTCGCTACGGTATGCTCATTCGCCTCCCCTATGAGCGAGAAAACACAACCATGGGCTATTTTCCCCTTTGTCCCGACTGTCAGAAAGAGTACACCGACCCCATGAACAGGAGGTTTCATGCTGAAGCCATCGCTTGCCCAAACTGCGGTCCAAGGCTAATCCTTTATCAAACAAAGGTCGATGAGCCCATAGCCTGGGATAGAGAGGCTCTCAACCTTGCAAGAAGATTTATCATAGAGGGAAAGATCCTTGCTGTAAAGGGGCTAAACGGCTTTCATCTCATCTGCCGAGCTGACAAACCTGAAATCGTTAAAGAGCTGAGACGAAGAAAAAGAAGACCAAGCAAACCCTTTGCCGTCATGTTTCCAAGCCTTGAGCTCCTTAAAAAATACTGCCTCGTTGACGAGGAAGATATAGGGCTTATGCAGTCCCCTCAAAGCCCGATAATCCTTGTTCCGGGAAAAGAGCTTTTGCCAAAAGAAGTTGCAGAAGGTATTAACCTTGTTGGTGCCATGCTCCCCTACACCCCAATCCATCTTTTACTCCTTGAGGGGCTTTCTTTCCCGGTGATCGCAACTTCCGGAAATTTTTCAGACGAGCCTCTAATCTTTGAAGAAGAAAGGGCAAGAAAAGCCCTCGCAGAGGTTGCAGATTACTTTTTGGTCCACGATAGGAAAATTCTGAGAGGTTCTGACGATTCCGTTATAAAAAAGATAGGGACGGTTTACATCATGATAAGGAGAGGAAGGGGTTATGCTCCCTATCCCCAGATGCTCCCCTTTTCCACTCCTATGCACATTCTTGCTTTGGGTGCCGAGGAAAAGAACACTTTTACTTTGGGCTTAAAAAACCGCTTGATTGTAAGTCCCCATGTCGGAGACCTTGGCAATCCAGAGACCTTTGATTATTTTGTTAAACTCATTGAGGAGTATTTAAACCTCTATCAGGTAAAGAGCTTAGATTTCATCGTTTGCGACTTACATCCAGGATACCAAAGCACAAGGCTTGCTAAGAGCTTGGCAAAAGAGAGGGGTATTCCTCTTCTTCAGGTTCAGCATCATCAGTCCCATCTTTTGTCTGTGTTAGCTGAAGAGGGGATAGTTCCTGAGGAGGAGCTCCTTGGCTTTGCTTGGGATGGAACTGGCTTTGGTTTGGATAGGAGCGTGTGGGGCGGTGAGACCCTTTTGCTTCAGGGTTTAGAGTTCAAAAGGATAAGAAGTTTTAGACCCTTTCGCTTGGTCGGCGGGGAGACGGCTATAAAGGATATAAGAAAAATTGCCCTAAGTTTTCTTTTCGAGGTCTATGGAGAAGAAGCCCTTGAGCTTTCCCATCCCTTGATTAGAAGCTTTTCTGAAAAGGAGTTGCTCATGATTTATAGAGCTTGGGAATCTATGGATAAGGGGGCATATAGTTTCCCATTATGTAGTTCCTGCGGAAGGCTTTTTGATGCCATCTCAGCCTTAGCTGGCGTTTGTTTTAAAAACACCTACGAAGGAGAAGCTCCTATGAAGCTTGAATCCCTATACAATCCTCAGGTTAAAGGGGCGTTTCCATACAGCCTAAAGGAGAATTTTTACTTTGACTGGGAGCCAATGGTTAGAGAGGTCGTTGAAGGAAGCTATACTAAGGAAGAGATTGCTACCTTTTTTATCAATGCTTTAGCTGATTTTCTCTGGCAAACCGTCCTTGAGCTTTCTCAAAGTAAGGTCATCCTCTCTGGCGGAGTTATGGTAAACGGTCCCCTTCTAAAAAGGATCATGGAAAGCCTTGAGCCAATGGGTATAAGAGTTTTGAGGAATAAGAAGTTTCCCCCTCTTGATGGAGGAATCTCTCTTGGGCAAGCTTACTACGGCATGCTTTCATTTATTTTTTCTAAAACAAGCTGACAAAGCTTAGGAATGTTCTTTTTTACTTCCTCTGATAGCTCTGTCCCCACCTCTAAAGACTTTGGTTCCATCCCAAGGAGAAAGACACTTTTTGGTTTGTCCCCCTTTAGCTGAAGAATAGATAGGATATCGGCAAAGGATATTTCATGGGTCGATATTTTTTCTAAAAGGCTTTGATTGGTTAAGATTTCTTCGGATAAGCAGTAGATTGTCCCAGGTTCTTTACCAAGGGTGATGGCATCGATGACGATAAGCACATCAACCGAGGATAATAGCGGTAAAAGCGAGAACCCCCCTGTCCCACCATCAACAAGCTCTACCTCAGGTGGTAGTTTACAGTTTGCCTCAAGCCATCTTAGGGCATGAACTCCAAGCCCTTCGTCGGAAATTAAGATATTTCCTAACCCTAAAACCAATATTCTTTTATTCATGAATATGCCATTATAATATAAGAAACCCCTCCCTGGGAGGGGGGCAGGGAGGGGAGGAGGGGGTTTAGGGATTTATGTGATTGGAGGTGAGGAGGGGAGTTAGCCTTAAGGTATAAAGGGCACGTTTAAGAGCTTTAAAGCGAGATAAAGAATTCCTATGGCGGCAACTCTTTTTACCCAGATGGGACTAAGTTTTTTAGCTATTCTTGGACCAATAAAGCCTGCAGCTACCGCCCCAATAGCCATTATTATAAAGAGAGGGATATCAGTCTGCCCAAAAAAGTAATACCTTGCTGATGCCATTAAGGTGTTAAAGAAGATGGCTAAGAGGGAGCTTCCAACGACCACATAGATGGGAAGTCTCATGATGACCGTCATCAACGGGACCACAAAAGGACCACCACCAAACCCACCGAGGCTTGAGGCAACGGCGATCAAAAAACCCCCTATGGCACCGATCACCATGTTAGCTTCAAATTTTTCACCCCAAAACTCTATAGTCATCTTCATGGCTTAACCCCCTTAAGATTTTTGTTCCTTTTGAGCTTTAGCAGCTGCGGCTCTTCTCTTAAACTCTTCCAAGATAGCCTTTTCTTTCTTAGATTTTTCAATATAACCTGGTGTAGTCTGCCAGAGCATAAGAGCGGCAAGGATTAGGAGCACAATACCGAACACGAACTTATATTCGTCTAAAGTAACAAATTGGTTGAGAAGTGGTCCGATAAACCCACCAAGAGCCATGAAAATTCCAACTCCTATACCAAGCTTCCAGTTGATAAAACCGATCTTGGAGTAGTTATAGATACCCGAAGCCTGGCTAAAGAGCACTGTTGGCATGACTGACCCTGCAACAACTTGATGGGGCATATGATAGATAAGGATCAAAAGCGGGTTCAAAATGAAGCCTCCACCAGCACCCATCAAAACACCAAAGGTGCAGATGGCTAAGGCAAGGATAAACGGTCCAAAAAGGTTAACCGAGGTCCCAGCAACAGGGAAGTAGAACTTCGGAAAGGATACTTCACAGATAAACTTGGCAGGTTCGCTTTTCAAATCCTTGTCCACAACCGCAATGACCGAAAAAGCTCCTTTGGGAGCATTTTCAGGAAGCTTAAAAGTAGCGGTAAAGGTTCCGTCTTCATTGGTTGTAATCTTCCCGAGGACGAAAAGGTTGCTTAGACTTCTCATCCTTGCTTGAAGAAGCCTTGCAGCTTCTTTTTTGACCTCTTTTTTATCAGTTATACTTGGTTGCGGTTCTCCTCTTGAACCAACAATTGCCCTTACAACGCTTGACTTCCATACCTTTATTTCAGATATCATCTTGGGAGGGGTAATGAAAGCTATATCAGCGTTTGATTCCTTTAGAAATTCCCCTATCCTCCATTTTTTATCAGCCTTATACTTGGCATAGATTTCCTTTACTGGCTTTTCCTCTACCGTGCCGTTCTTATCAATTTTGGCTACATAATTTTCATTGATAATAATGGTGTAAAAAGCCGGAATTTCGGTGCTTAAATAGAATTTAAAATCCTTTCTGTCTAACCTTCCAACCTGAACCTTAGCCTCCGTAGAGGTAATTTCAATGAAGTTGACCTTCATTCCCGGTGGAACTTTACCCGTAATCTGAATGGTGTCCCCACCTTTATACTTATCCTTGTCAAGCTTTACCTCTACTTTTGGAGGTTCAGCAGGCTTTGCCTGAGGCTCAGCCTGCTTTTCCTGAGAAAAGCAAGGTGTGCTAACGAACAAAAATACTAAAAAGAAAAACCATAACAATAAATCAGACTTTAGACGTTGCCAATACATCATGCCCCGCCTCCAAAGTTTTTTAATTCAAGAATATTAAATACAAAAAATATGCCAAAAAAATTGGCATAACTAATTGGCGCTTTGCCCCTTTTTGTTCCCCTTACTGTTCCTTTTTGGACAATAATTGTTCCATTTGGAACAATAACTGTTCCAAAGAGGACAAAGATTGCCCTGATTATCTTTAAAACGGTTAGGTATAAAACTTGCTAATATTGGGGAAAAAGAGGAGCTGAGCATGCCCTATTGCAAAATAATGTTATGCACTGACGGGTCTGAGTTTGCGGTAGGTGCAGAACGTGTAGCGTTAGCCCTTGCTAAGAAATGTCAAGCGGAGCTAATAGGCTACTCGGTTGTTGAATGGAATGAAGAGCTTTTTTGTCAGCTGCCTCAGCATATCGAATCAAGAATGTCGGCTTTAAAAGTTTATCATGAAGAGCTAAAGAAAAAACTCATAGAGCAGGAGATTGCATATGAATATATTATTGATTTAAAAGATGAGCCTGTATTTGCTATTGTTGAACAAGCGGAAAAACAAAATGTTGACCTAATCGTAATGGGCAGGCATGGAAGAAGAGGTCTTCTAAAGCTTTTAATAGGAAGCGTAACTCAAGGAGTTTTAGCTCATACTAAAAAGCATGTTTGCGTTGCTCCAAGAACTGCCTCACCCAAGGGAGGTCCTGTGTTAGTTCCTGTAGACGGTTCTGAAGGTAGCAAGAAAGCGACTGAATTCGCTATAATGTTAGGCGAAAGGTATAAACCGGAGAGATTGATCTTTTTACATGTTGTTCATCCAGGGATAGATACTCAAAAAGCAGAAGTCTTAATTGACCAATTCATTGAAAAAGCAATAGAAAAGGGGATTCCCAGCGAAAAAATGATCCTTTCTGGTGTTCCTTATGAAGTGATCTGTAATACTGCAGATAAAGTAGATGCTGACTTTATCGTGATGGGTAAAAGAGGACTTACCGGATTAAAGAAGATTGTTATTGGAAGCACAAGCGAAAAGGTGGCTGGTTTGACTAACAGGGCCGTAATAATTGTGCAATAACCATCTTAGAGGAGGGTAAATATGGGAGAAAGGCGCGAAGTTTATAGTTTGTGTTGTATGTGCACTGGAAGATGCCCAATCCTTGTTGAGGTGGAAGACGGGATAGTAAAACATATTTGGGGGAATCCCCATGTTTTTGGGGCTAAGTCTCTTTGTCCAAGAGGGGCAGCTGGTGTTGCCTTTGAGTATGATAATGAGCGACCCCAATACCCGATGATCCGTGACGGAGAAAGAGGGTCAGGGAAATGGAGACGGGTTAGCTGGGATGAAGCCTTAGATTTTATAGCCGATAAACTTAAAAAGATCATAGCTGAAGATGGGGCAAAAGCTATAGCCCTTAGCGACAGAGGAGGACCGCATACGGAATTACATAAGCTCTTCTTAGCTGCTATTGGGTCTCCTAACTACTTTACCCATGATGCGAGTTGTTCAAACTCTGTTCATAATGCTCATATGTCTATTGCAGGGCATGCAAGAAACACCGTTGGTTACGATTATAGGAACTGTAAGTATATGGTGGTTTTTGGAAGAAATCTACTTGAAAGTTTGATTACTGGAGAAGCAAGAAATGTTATAGAAATGATCAATTCAGGAGGAAAGCTTGTATACATTGATGTTAGATGGAACTATACAGCCTCAAAGGCTTATAAATTCTTTATGATTAATCCCGGCACAGACTATGCTTTAGCCTTGGCTTTGATAAATGTCATCGTGAACAACAACCTTTATGATGTAGATTTTGTGAACAAATATGTGGTTGGGATGGAGTATTTAAGAAGCTTTGTTCAACCTTATACACCTGAGTGGGCTGAAAAGGAAACAGGAATTCCTGCAGAAGAGATAAGAAAGATTGCTTACGAGGCGGCTGAGGCAAAGCCATCCGTGATCTTTCATCCCGGTTGGATGACTGCTTGGACAGAGAACGACTTTTATTTTAGAAGGGCTATCTATACCTTAAACGCCCTTATGGGTAGCTATGAAGCTAAAGGCGGGATCTTTATAGCCAAGGGTGCGGGTGATTGTGGATATAAGATTAAAACACCTACGAGCATTGCTCCAAAGGTGACAGAAGAGAGATGCGACGGGGCAGGAACTAAATATCCTTGGATCAGGAAAAACTGGGGAATGTTGCAGGTTCTTCCTGAGGTGGTCCTTACAGGTAATCCTTATCCGGTTAGGGCTTACATTGCAATGCGTCATGACCCATTAGTTGCTATGCCAGACTTTGATACCTGGGTTAAAGCTTTTGATAAGCTTGACCTTGTTGTAGCCATAGATGTTAACTGGAGTTTGACCGCTTGGTATGCTGATGTAATCTTGCCTGAGTCTACCTATCTTGAAAGGACTGACCATGTGATAGTGAGAAAGGGTCTTAGACCTCAGCTTGCCTTAAGGCAAAAGGCTGTAGAACCAAGGTTTGACTCAAGAAGCAGATTTCAAATCTTTAAAGCCCTTGCTGAAAGGCTTGGGAAGGGAGAACACTTCCCCTGGAAGGACGAGGTAGAATTGGTAAATTGGCAGCTTGAAGGGACGGGTTGGACCATAGAGGATTTTCAGAAGAAAGGAGTTATCGACCTTACTGACAAGCCAATCTGGTATGATAGGAATAACTTAAAGTTCAATACTCCTACGGGTAAGATAGAGGTTTATTCGGAATTTTTAGAGAAGGCCGGGGTTCCATCCTTTGCACCTTATGAAAGACCAGCCTCTCCACCTGAAGGCATGCTTAGGCTTGTCACCGGAAAAATAGCCCTTCATACTCAGGGAAGGACAACGAGCAACAACCCCATTCTTAATGAACTTTGTCCAGAAAATCATCTTTATCTCCATCCAGATACAGCAAAGAAGTTTGGCGTTAAAGAGGGGGATACGGTGGTGGTTTCTGCCAACGGAACTGAAGAAAGGATAAAGGTAAAAGTCTCGCCCTATGTGCATCCAGAAATAGCCTTTATGCTCCATGGCTTTGGCGATATCGTTCCTTTGAGGACAAGGTCATTTGGTAAGGGAGCTTTGGACACACGTTTAATGAAAGGCAAACTAAAGGTTACTGTGGGTGGGAACTGCCCGCTTTTTGAAACCTTTGTGAGCCTCAAAAAAGCTTAAAGGAGGATAGAGGATGAGCAAATATGTCATCACTCAAGACCAACTTAAATGTATCGGTTGTCTTGCCTGCGTTGTCCATTGCAAAGTAGAGAATAATATTTCGCCCGGAGCAAGATTCTGCGATATTTTACCCGTTGGTCCTAAGGAGGTAAACGGGGTCCCTCGGATCTTTTTTGTTTACATGAACTGTTTCCACTGTGAGGATGCCTTCTGTATTAAGGCTTGCCCAACCGGTGCTATGACACGAAGAGAAAAGGACGGGATCGTGTATGTAAGGCAGGAACTCTGCATTGGTTGCAAATCCTGCATGAAGGCTTGCCCTTGGGGTATCCCTCAGTGGGATGAGGGAACGGGCAAGGTTTTTAAATGCCATCTTTGCATGCATAGGATCGACCGTGGGGAGAAGCCTGCCTGCGTTGAGGGGTGCACTACGAGCTGCTTAACCTTTACCGTGCCGGAGGAGGCAACAAGGAAGGTAAGGGAAAAATACGCAACCCGTATAGCTTCAGAGCTTAAATCTACCATTTGGTAGCTTTTTACTCTATCGGAGGGGTTGATGGAGCTTATCTGGGGAAAAATCGATGAGATTATAAACTGGGCTCGGGCAGGGTCGCTTTGGCCTGTTACTTTTGGGCTTGCCTGCTGTGCTATTGAAATGATGGCTGCAGGTGCAGCCCGGAACGACCTTGACCGTTTTGGGATTATCTTTCGTGCTTCGCCAAGGCAGGCCGATGTCCTTATAGTGGCTGGAACTTTAACTTATAAGATGGCTCCTATTTTGCGTCGCGTGTATGATCAGATGAGCCATCCGCGGTGGGTTGTTGCTATGGGAAGCTGTGCCTGCTCTGGTGGGGTTTTTAGGACCTATTCAACGGTGCAAGGCGTTGACCAAATCGTGCCAGTAGATATCTATGTGCCTGGTTGCCCCCCAAGACCGGAGGCGCTTATTGAAGGTTTGCTTAAACTTCAAAAGGTGATCAAGGAAGAAAGGAGGAACTGGGGACCCTATGCCAGAAAATCGCTTATCTGAACCTGAAGACCCGTTTCTTTCAGTCTTAGAGCTTCAAATGGGACCTCAGCACCCCTCAACCCATGGGGTGCTGAAGCTTCATTTAAAGCTTGAAGGGGAAAGGATCGTTGATTGCGAGCCGATTGTGGGGTTCTTACATCGTGGTTTAGAAAAGCTTGCCGAAAACTTTACCTATCCCCAGGTTTTACCTTTAACAGACAGACTAGATTATATAAGCGCGATGAACAACAATACTGGCTACTGTTTGGTTGTGGAGAGGCTTCTTGGGATCGAGCCTCCCCCACGGGGAAAATATTTACGGACGATGGTCTGTGAGCTTGCAAGGATTGCGAGCCACTTACTTTGGCTTGCAACTCATGCCCTTGATATCGGAGCCATGACGGTTTTTCTCTACTGCTTTCGGGAGAGGGAGCAAATTCTAAACTTTTTTGAAGAAATCTGCGGAGCAAGGCTAACTGTAAGCTATCCAAGGATCGGTGGGGTGAGGATGGATGTTGAGGAGGCAACCTTGGAGAAGGTCTACAACTTTTTACCTGAGATGGAAAGAAGGATCGATGAATACGAGGGCTTGCTTTCGGAAAACAGGATCTGGTTAGAGAGGACTGTGGGAGTAGGTGTGATCACCGCTGAGGAAGCGATTGCCTATGGTTTGACCGGTCCTTCACTACGGGGCTCTGGGGTGCCTTACGATGTTAGGAAGCATTTTCCCTATGATGCCTATCCTGAGGTAGAGTTTGAGGTGCCTGTAGGGAAAAATGGAGATACCTACGACCGGTATAAATGTCGTCTTCAGGAGATGAGGCAATCTATTCGGATTATTAGGCAGTGCATTGAAAAGCTTCCTGAAGGAGAGGTAGTTTCTGAATTAACCCCAGACCTTGATATGATGCCTGGTGGAAGGATGCTCAAAGCAGAGGCTTTTAATGAGGTTGCTTTTATTAGCTTTTTACAGGAGGCAAAAGAGATCTTCCCTAAGGGTGAGCTTTATTCTGCTGTTGAAGGAGCTAAAGGAGAGCTTGGGTTTTATCTGGTAAGCGACGGAAGCGGAAGACCCTACCGTTTACACATTAGAGCCCCTTCCTTCATTCATATTTCAGCCATACCTAAGCTTGCAAAAGACCATCTTATTGCCGACCTTGTTGCCATCATAGGCACTCTTGACATTGTGATGGGGGAATGCGATAGATGAGGCTTTCTCCAACCTATTTACTTTTTAAAGACTTGGTCACCGGGCTTTTAATAACGCTTAGGACTTTTTTTAGAAAGCCCGTTACAGTTCGGTATCCTCACGAAAAGGTTCAAGTGTTTCCTTCCTTTAGGGGAAGGCATGCCATGGTCGTAGACCCTGAGACTGGTAAGCCCCGTTGCGTTGCTTGTTTAAAATGTTCAGTTGTCTGCCCTTCAAGGTGTATAAAGATTGAATATGAAGTTGATGAAAAGACCGGAGAAAGGAGATTAAGGGAATACATTCTTGAGGCTTTGAGGTGCGTGTATTGTGGTTATTGTGAGGAGGTTTGTCCGGTTGGTGCTATCGTCCTAACTGAATGGTTTGAGTACTCTGGTCGGTGCCGTGAGGACCTTATTTTTAATCTTGAAAAGCTTGTTCAAAACTGGAAGGAGCATGTAGCTAAATGGGATAAAGAATTTTACGAGAATAAGTATTGGGTTTTGAAGGGAGTGCCGCTAAAGCTTAAGCCTGCCCCAAGAAGGATGGGACTTGTCGTAAAAATAAAAGGGGTAAAGGTTGATGGTTAGACCCGATGAATATGTCCCCACTAATTACCTATCCGTGCTGATAATGGTTATCGTAGGTTTTATTTTTGGCCTTGGCGGTTTAATTTTTGGCTCTTTTGTGAGACCAAGGTTTTACTATAAGGAGAAGCTCGTCCCCTACGAATGCGGAAACGAGCCAAGCGGTCTTCCTTGGCAAAAAATAGCCATAAGGTATTATCCGATTGCTATCCTTTTTGCGGTTTTTGATGTTGAGCTTGGGCTCATCTATCCTTGGACGGTAGGCTTTTCCGGATTAACCTCCACTGGGTTCTTAGTTATGATAGGCTTTCTTTTAGTGCTTTTGCTCGGTCTTGTTTACGACTTAAAAAAAGGAATTCTCGACTGGCATCGGAGGTAGCAAGGTGCTTACCCTTGATGAGGTAGTCCAAAGGTTGAAAGAAGTTTTAGGGGACAATTTCTTGGAGGAGGGAGAGTTCAGAGGGCAGAGGTTTGTAATTTTAAGAAAAGATGGAGTGAAAGAGGCTATAAAACTTTTAAAAGACCTTGGGTTTAATCATCTGCAAACATTAACGGGTGTGGATTATCTGAGGATAAAGAATAGAAAGGCAAGGTTTGAGGTGGTATATCAGCTCTACAGCATTGAGAAGAGGCTTCAATTAAGGCTAAGGGTTGAGGTTCCAGAGGATGACCCTGAGGTTGATAGCATCGTTGACCTTTTCCCTTGTGCTAACTTCTTAGAGAGAGAGGTCTACGACCTTTTGGGAATAAGGTTTAAGGGGCATCCAAACCTAAAGAGAATTCTACTTCCTGAAAATTGGGTTGGGCACCCCCTCAGAAAGGATTATCCCTTAGAGCCTGAAGAAAAACCCCTCGATTTTATAGAACTAAAAAAATTAAATGAGGAATTATTGAAATATGGTATCAAATAACCTATTTCTCGAGATTTTGTTAATTTTAATTAAAATTGCTGTAGTTTTAGGAATAGTCCTGCTTCATGCTGCTTACACTGTCTATGCTGAGCGAAAGATTATCGGTAGAATGCAAGCAAGGCTTGGTCCAACTGAGGTTGGACCCTATGGATTGCTTCAACCCATTGCTGACCTTTTGAAACTCCTAACTAAAGAGGACATCATTCCCCTTGAGGCAGAGCGCTTAATCTTTCTTGTTGCTCCCTTAATAGTTTTAACTTTTGCCATCGTAAACCTTAGCGTCATACCCTTTCATCCAAGTTTTATCATTGCTGATGTAAACATAGGAATTCTCTTAATTTTAGCTGGCGCAAGCCTTGCGGTGTATGGAATAATCCTTGGCGGTTGGTCTTCAGGTTCGAAATATTCTCTTCTTGGCGGATTAAGGTCAGCGGCTCAAGTGTTAAGCTACGAAATACCCTTAGGTATGAGTTTGGCAGGAGTTATTTTAGCGGCTGAATCTTTTAAGCTAAGCGATATAGTTAACCATCAAGCTCAAAGTTTCTTTGGTATGAATGCCATTCCTCAGATATTGGGCTTTATAGTTTTTCTAATATGTGCCTTTGCTGAGACAAACAGGGCTCCCTTTGATTTACCTGAAGCTGAAAGCGAGCTCGTTGCTGGTTATGTTACAGAATACTCAGGTTTTCGCATGGGCATGTTTTTCCTTGCTGAATATATTTCTATCTATGTTATGTCTCTTTTAATTGTTCACTGCTATTTTGGAGGATGGACATTGCCGGGTTGGCTTTTAACCATCTTTCCACCTCTTAAGTTTGTCCCAGCTCCATTAATTCTGTTAATAAAGGTATACTTTTTTGTTTTCTTGTTTATATGGGTTAGGGCTACCTATCCAAGGTATAGGTTTGACCAACTTATGAGCATGTGTTGGAAGATTTTAATCCCTGTTTCTTTGCTAAACTTTTTGATTGTAGCCTTTCTTAAGAGGGGAGGTTTTTAGCATGGCAAGACCCCTGTTTATGTCAATATTTTTGTTGTTGTTTTTAGCTCTATTTCTTCTGTTGTTTCGTCAGAAAAAGGTTGTTTACCAGTTTTTAGTTTACTTAGTCATGATGGTGCTTTTAGGTATTGTTTATCTCTTTTTAGGCTCTGAATTCTTGATGGCTTTTCAAATAATAGTTTATGCTGGTGCCATTTTGGTAATGTTTTTATTTTTCCTTTATCTGTATCCCGAAGAGGAATTTAAAATTCAAGATATGAGAAATTCCACCTTAATTAAAACTTTAATACCGAGCCTCCTTTTTGTTATAACATTGATCCTCATTTTATTTACCTTTGATGTCAGGGAGTATGAGGCTTCAGCATCTGTCTATAGCGTTAAGGAATTAGCAAAGTTAATCTATAATCAATATCCTTTGGCGATTTTCCTTTTGGCCTTTATTCTAACTTATCCTATGATAGCTATTTACCTTCTTATGAAAGGGAGTGAAAGCGATGATTAATTATTCCTTCTTTGCGGGAGAGAAGGTTTTTTATTTGATAGCTTCTATAATAATATTGTCTGGTTTTTATTTACTTTTTACTAAAAAGAACTTGCTTTTAGCTATCTTAGCCTTAGAAATTGTGTTTAACGGTATAAATCTGATGTTTGCAACTGTAAGTTTTTATTATGGTGATTTAACTGGGCAAATGATAGTTTTATTATCCTTATCCGTTGCTGCAGCTTCATTTGCTATTGGTTTAATTTTAGTTTTAAATTACTATAGACTGAAGCGTTCACTTAACATTGAAGGGATGACAGAGCTACGGGAGAGGATTGAGGATGGGGACCGAGATGGGAATGACTAATATAGAGTATATTTCTCCTATTGGTGCTATTTTGATTTCCCTTTTAGCCTGTCCTTTTATTATTCTATTTGGTGATAAAAAACCGAATTTAAGAGAGGCTGTCTCGGTAATAGCCGGAATTATAAAGTTTCTCTTTGTCCTATCTTTGTATCCAGTAGTGTTAGAAAAGGGTTATTATAATATTGAGATACTACCCATAGCAAGTGGGCTTTCTATTAAGCTCTTAGTTGATCCTATGGGGTTTCTCTTTGCTCTTGGAGCTTCCTTCCTTTGGATATTGACCACCTTTTATTCTATCGGTTATATGAGGGGGACCCATGCCAAAAGGCAAACGAGGTATTATGTCTGCTTTGCTCTATCGTTGTCAGCGACGATGGGTGTAGCCTTTTCGGGTAATCTTCTAACTCTTTTTATTTTCTACGAGTTAATGAGCATAGCTACCTATCCTTTAGTTGCTCATAAGGAAGATGAGGAATCTCTTGAAGGTGGTCGAAAGTATATGATTTATCTTCTTGGTGCGGCAAAGCTCTTCTTGATACCGGCCATGGCCATAACTTACTATGTTGCTGGAACTTTGGACTATCTACCTAAGGGAATATTTAATCTTGATCAATTAAATTCTTATTCTTCAGTATTAAAAATTGCCCTTATCATGTATCTTTACGGTTACACTAAGTGTGCTATCATGCCTCTTCATAGCTGGTTGCCATCAGCAATGGTTGCTCCAACTCCTGTGTCAGCTCTTTTGCATGCTGTTGCCGTTGTAAAGACGGGTGCCTTCTCCATAGCCAGAGTTCTCTTAAACATTTATGGGAAAGTAGGAATTTTGACTTTAGGAATTCAGGATGTAATCCTATTTCTTGCCGGGTTTACAATAATAACAGGTTCATTGATTGCCTTAACGAGAGATAATTTTAAGGCAAGACTAGCCTTCTCCACAGTTAGTCAACTATCCTACATCGTTTTTGGAGTTGCTTTGATGCATCCTTTATCTGTGTTAGGTGGGATTCTTCATATTACAGCGCATGCTTTTTCAAAAATTACCTTGTTTTTTGGTGCTGGTTCTGTCTATGTTTCCACTCATTATACTGAAATTTCTCAGTTAGACGGACTAGCTAAGAAATTACCCATAACTTTTTTTGCCTTCTTTTTAGCTACTCTTAGTATGATCGGTGTTCCTGGTTTTATAGGTTTTTGGAGTAAATTTAATATTATCAGCGGTTGTCTTCAAAATAATTTTATACTTGGAGCCTTAGTGTTTCTAACAAGCTCATTATTAAACGTGGCTTACTTACTACCCATACCTATAAGAGCTTTAAAACGAGTCGAAATCAAAGAGGAATTTAGAGAGGATTACTTCTGCGCTATTCCATTGTTGATAACTTCTATCTTTACTATATTAATCGCCCTTTTCTTCATTGACTATTTAAAACCTATGCTAAATTTAATAGAGGTCTTGTATGTTAAATAAACAGTTTAAACGACAAATCTTTATATCTTCGTTCATTCTTGTCTTGATGTTTATCTTGAGCTTGTATGATTATTTAGTCCATGAACATCATCATGCCTTTTCTTTTGAAAACCTTCCCTTCTTTACCGGTTTAATAGGAATTATAGGTGCTTTGTTTATAACTGTGGTTGTTAAGATATTAGGGAAAATAGTTTCTCGAGGGGAAGATAGTTATGAGCGTTATTATACATCCTAGTTTAATTGGAATTTTGTTGGGTTTATTTGTATTTATTTTCTACCATAGAATTCTAAATTATTTAGCTTTCTTTGTTTCAGTACTTATATTTTTGTTCTGTTTAAATCTACAAGAAGGCGTATATAGCTATTTAACGATTTTTAATTATGATTTTTATATAAAGGTTGATAAACTTTCTTTATTTTTCTGTTATGTATTTTCCTTAATAGGAATGGTAGGATTATTATATTCTTTGCACGAGGGAAACAGATTAATACCAGGTCCTGCATTGCTCTACATGTCAAGCGCTATTGGAGTTACTTTAGCATATGATTTGATTAGTTTCTATGCCTTTTGGGAAATGTTAGCGTTTACTGCAATTTTATTGATAATCTCTTCTCGGACTAAGGCATCATACTTTTCAACTGTTAGGTATGCCATAATTCATGCTGTTTCTGGTCTTTGTTTATTGCTTGGAATGCTGTATCTTTCTACTCATTATGATATTAAAAGTGTGGCTACTTTTTCTAATATAAGGGGAACTTTTCCTTACTACTTAATATTGCTTGCGGTATTAATAAATGCAGCCATGCCTCCTTTGCATTTTTGGTTGCCCGATTCCTATCCGAATGCTTCCATTTATGGTTCTGTTTTCTTGAGTGCCTTTACAACGAAAAGTGCAGTTTATGCTTTAGTTCGGATGTTCCCAGGTGAGCCAATAATTTCAGTAGCTGGGGCTTTGATGGCTCTATATGGAGTTATCTATGCGACCTTAGAGAACAATCCAAGGCGGCTTTTGTCCTATCACATAGTCAGTCAGGTTGGATTTATGGTTTGTGGAGCGGGATTGGGAAGCCAGGAATCTTTAAACGGAGCTTCAGCGCATGCCTTTGCCCACATTATTTATAAAGGGTTGCTTTTTATGTCAGCTGGGGCTGTTATTTATTCTACAGGGCTTGAGAGATTGCATCTTTTAGGCGGGTATGCTCGGAGAAATCCCTGGGTTGCTCTTTACTTCTTTGTAGGGGCTTTGTCTATTTCTGGATTACCTCTTACAAGCGGGTTTGTCTCAAAAAATATAACCATCCATTCAGCGGCAGACCTTCATAAACCTTTAGAGTATTTGCTGATGGAAGTAGCCTCGGTAGGAACGTTTTTTAGCATAGTTATGAAGATGGGTTTTAACATTTTCTTTGGTGAGCCCAAATCAAACTATGAAGTAAAACCAATACCTTGGAATATGCATGCCGCAATGTTTATTGCTTCCTCTCTGTGTATCTTAATAGGTATTCTGCCATCATATTACTACCAATTATTACCCTATCCTGAACATTTTGTCCCCTACACTTATACTAATATAGTAAACTCTTTAAGCCTTTTTTCAGCTACAGCTTTAATATACTTTTTGGTAGCAAAGCTTATTGCGCCTAAACCAAAAATCAATCTTGATACAGAATGGTTCTTTATTAAACTTTGTAAAGCTCTAGTATATCTATTTAATAAAATTTTGGTTCCAGCTGAATATAGATATGTTGGGGAGTTTTACAGATTTCTTGTTGATAAAATGTTAGTAGGTGTGCGTAATCTCTTGGTAAGCATGAATTATGTCTATCTTGGGAAAGTTGCAACTGAAGTTCCTCAAAATGTCTATAATCTTTCAATAAAAACTAGTAAATTTTATGATGGGAATATGTTGAAGTACTTACAATTTTTGTTAATCTTTTTGGCAATTCTTTTGACAGTTATAATCTTAATATAATATAATGCATATGAGGGGCGATTATGCTTGAATGGTATGTTTGTTTAAGTGTTATAGGAATTCTTTTGCCATTAATATCTTTATCGCAACATGTTTCTTCTAAATCCTTTCTAAAAATTTTTTTGGCATATAGCTTTGCATCTTTTCTATCTACTATCCTTCTTGGAATAGAGCTCTTTCTTGGAGGTTCAAGCTTTAAATATGTTTATTTCGCTTCGCAAATGTTCCAAACAGACTTATTCTTTAAAGTAGATATGGTGAGTTTTTTGTTTTTGATCTTAAATTCCTTAATTTTCTTTTCAATCTATCTATTTAAACTTTATAGTATAGAGAACAAGCTCTTACATATTTATTTAATGATCCTTTTCGCTATAAATAATCTTTACTTTTTATCTGGTGACTATATAACCCTATTTCTATTTTGGGAAGCGATGTTAGTTCCTACGACCTTAATTTTATGGAATTTTTCTTCTGGAAATTCTAAAAGAAACGCATTGGAGTATATTATCTATAATTTCGGATTAAGCGTGTTTATGCTTTTAGGAATATTGATCTTAATTGCCTCTAAAGGAACCTTTGCTAACAAATCAGTGCTTGCATTAGCAACTTTTCTAATCTTTATAGGTATTATGGTAAAAGCTCCTGTGTTTCCTTTTCATGGTTGGTTAGAAAATACTTACTATAATTTACCTACCTTTATTACTGGAATTTTTTCAGCTGTTCTGAGTAAGTATGCCATTTATGCCTTTGTTTCTTTAATCAAGGTTATGCCTTATCTATATGATTTATTGGTTTTCGTAGTATTGTTGTCTATTGCAATTTCTGCATTTATTGCCATTTCTTCCGATGATTTTAAAAAGATTTTGGTTTACATGAGTATGTCGCATGTCAATGTAATGGTTTTAGGTTTATTAATGATTTTTCACAAGCCACGAACTGAGCTTCAAGTTGTTATTATGGGGGCAGTCCACGGATTAGTAAGTTATGCTATATTTCTATTTGCTCAAAACCTTCAAGAACAAACAAATGATTTAAACATCAAAAACTATGGGAATTTAACTATTTGCTATCCCATTTTAACAACTATTTTAACCACTTCTTTACTTATTTTTGCTGGGTTCCCAATAACCGCCTATTTTTTTAGTGAATTTTATATATTGTCAGCAACATTTAAATACTCCTTTTTCTTTGGAATTTTTTTAGCTTTAGGAATAGCTTTAAATTTGATTTATAAAGCAAGAATTTTTTATTATATGGTCTTTAAAAAGTATGATGTATTTGCTAGTGAAAAATTGCAAGAGATACCGATAAACTATTTTCTTACATCCTTAATACTTTTTATAGGGGTATTCCTTTTGACCCTTTACTATAGTGATATTTTGTATATAGCATATTAACAGAGTTTATTGTTAGGGATGGGGGTATTAAAATGTTAAACATACTTTATGAGCCTATTCAACTGGCAATCCTTTTAATCTCTATAGGTTTTATATTCTTTATTATTTCTCTAATATTCAATCTTTCTACTCGATTTATAATAAGTTTAAATGTATTATTGCTTCTATTTGCAATAGTAGTATCTTTAAATAAAATCAAGGCTCATCAAGCATTATTAAACCACTTACTTTTTATTGCCTCAATTTTTTCATTAATTATATATTGTTCTGTTTTATTAACAATAATTTTTTTACCTTTTCAGATAAAAACTACAAAACAGGCAAACGAATTATCTTTTCTTTTCCTATTAGCGGCAGCTTTAATGAATATTCTACTTTATTCCTCAAATTATGTGTATGCCTACCTTCTTATTGAGGCAATGGCTTTTTCATTCTACCTTTTTATCGCTTATTACAGTAAAACTTTAGGTTCCATTGAATCTGCCATCAAATATTACTTTGTTGGGACTTTAACGGCAATAATTTTCCTCCTTGGAGTTTTCTTCTTTTATCGTGCTACCTTAGTTATATCTTTTGATCAGTTTAATTTCATACAAGTAACAAAAGAAAATATTTTATTTTTTATTATAGGAATTATTCTAATGTCAACAGCACTAGCTTTTAAACTAGGAGCTGCTCCTTTGCATTTTTGGTTACCTGAGGTTTATCATGGGGCTCCATTCTATGCCTTACCAATGGTTATTGCTCTAAGCAAGCTTACAATAGGATATTTCTTGGTATCCTTTTTAAACTCTATATATCAAAATTTTAATTTTGATTTCTCTTATATCCGAAGCTTGTTTTATTTTTTTGCTGCTTTCTCTATGTTAATAGGTAATTTTTTGGCGATAAAACAAAGGGACGTAAAAAAGATTTTAGCCTATTCATCAGTTGCTAATGTTGGCTATCTTTTTTCCTTGTTAACAATAGATCTATCTAACCAAGTAATTTCTATCTATTCTTCTTATCTTTTAATTTATTCTCTTTCTGTCTTTTTCTTCTTTTTAGTCCTATCCTTCATTATAAAAGATAAGCAAACTATTTATCTAAGCCTTCATGATTTTTCAAACAACTTAGCCCATGCTAACATTTTTATCGTTATGTCATTATTTCTAATCATATTAAACCTTGCCGGATTTCCACCAACTCTTGGTTTTCTCTTAAAATTGTCTATTGTTTATCAGCTCATTAGTCATAATCAAATCGTTTTAGCCTTAATCTTCGTGCTGACCACAATTTTATCCGTTTATTATTACTGGGCTATTATTTCTTGTTTGATAGAATCCATAAAAAAAGTTCAAATTCGCTTATATTTACCTCTTCCAGAGATTCTATTAACTTTAATAGTGTTATTTGTAGGGTTGTATTTCTTAGTTGGGGTTTTTACACCTAATGTGATACCTTTCTTTAAATAAGCCGAACTTCTTCATTTTAGTTATTAATTGTTTTCTGCTAATTCCTAATTCCAGAGCAGTTTTTGTTTGATTCCAATTATTTTTGATTAATGTTTCTAAAATTAGATTTTTCTCAATTTCCACTAAGTTTAACATTTTTGTATCTTTTTCTATTAAAATTGTTTTATTCCCTTCCTCACAGTACCTTTCCTGTTTAATTCTCTCATCTTCTTTTTTTAATTCTAAATAATCTTCTATTAACTCTTCACTAATAATGTCCTTTTTAGTCAGTATTATTGCCCTTTCTATAAAGTTTATTAACTCTCGGACATTTCCAGGCCAATCATATTCCATAACTTTCTTTATGAATTCTTTAGTGTAGCCTTTAATTTCTTTTTTTAACTCTCTTTTTTTCAAATTTAAATAATGGTCAACGATTAAAGGGATATCTTCTTTTCTTTCTCTTAATGGGGGAAGGTATAGATACACGGTGTTTAAACGATAGTAAAGGTCAGCACGGAAGTTTCCAGAAATAATTTCTTCTTCAAGATTTTTATTAGTTGCTGCTATTATTCTAACATCAACCTTGATAAGCTTTGTGCTACCAAGCCGTGTAAAGGTGCGCTCTTGAAGAAACCTCAAGAATTTTTTCTGAATAGAAAGACTTAGGTCCCCTATTTCATCAAGAAAAAGGGTTCCGCCATCAGCAAGCTCAATAAGCCCTTTTTTGGATGACATAGCCCCAGTAAAAGCCCCTTTCTCAAACCCAAAGACCTCGCTTTCAAATAGCGTTTCCTGCAAAGTAGTGCAATCAATTACAACGAAAGGGGCTTTTGCTCTGGGAGATAGCTTATGTATTAGGCGAGCAACAAGTTCTTTGCCAGTTCCTGTTTCCCCACCGATGAGGACATTACAGTTTGTCTCAGCAACCTTAGGTAGGATCTCCTTAATCTTCTGTATCTTCGGAGAGTTGCCGATAAAATATTCATCTATTTCCTCTTTAATCTGTTTATCCTTTAAAGGCTTTTTAGCAGAAATCTCATCGATAAGGTCGTAAAGGCATTCATAATTTAGGTCATGCGTAAAATAATGATAGGCACCAGCTTTTAAAAAATTAACCGCAACTTCAGCCTCATTTGGCGCATTGACCACTATAGCATAAGCGTCTTCCTTATACTTCAAAAGGGACTTAAGTAAGTCAATAGTCTCCTCTAAATAGCTCTCATAGTCAAGAATAAATATAGCTGGTGTGCCATCAACATTTAAAGCCTTCAACATTTGATAATCAAGTTCTGAAAGAACTAGAAAGTCTTTTTTAAGGTCCTTTTCGCGGACATAAGGCTGGTAGGACTGGTAAACGGGAAAATTCTCAGGATGTCTGCTTAACAAAATAACCTTCATGGCTGATATTTGAGCACAATTGCAGGGAATAGTTCTTTCATCATAGTAATCTTAGTTTTGTCTAAAGGAAGGCTTAGACCGTTTGGCTCAAAATGCACATACCAATCAGGATACTTAAGAATAAGCTTTATTGGAAGACAAGGATCCCTCCTTTCCGCAAGAAACTCCTTTAACTCCATTAGCATTGATGGCTCTACCTCTTTAGCCTCTATCTCAAGCTCAAATCTACCCTCCGTAAACATCCTTAGGTCCTCTATAGGAGCAATGTCCTCAATAACCAAGCTTAGGCTCTCCTCATCCTTATCAACCTTAGCTCTAACCCAGATAAGCCTCCCTTCCTGAAGAAATTCTAAAGCTCTGTTTAGCACATCGGGAAAAAGCAAGGCTTTAGCGTTAGAAAATTCATCCTCAAGGCGAAGAATAGCCATCTGTTCTCCGGTTCTGGTCCTTCTATAAGCTATGTCTGAAATCAAACAAGCTAAAATAAGAGACTCTCCATCTTCAAAGGTATCCTGTTGAGAAAGGTTGGTTTTGGAAAATAGCTCAACGAAAGGACGCCACTTTTTTAAAGGGTGAGAAGTAAGGTAGAAACCAAGAGCTTCCTTCTCAAACTGCAAGAGTTCATCCTCTGTCCAGGGTGGCACATCTTCGAGCACAAGGTTTGAGCTTACGCTAAGAAGGCTTGCCTGCCCAAAGAGGGTAGACATTTTCATCTGCTGAGAAAAGCTTAAAATCTTAGGAAGGTTCGCTAATAGTTTGGCGCGGTTTGGCTCAAGGCTATCAAATGCTCCAGCCTTAATAAGCGCTGAAATGACCCGCTGGTTTACCTTTTGGGAGTCCACCTTCTGACAAAATTCGATAAAACTCCGATAAGGTCTCTTGGAGATTATCTCCTTTACTGCTTCCTCTCCAACATTCTTAATAGCCTGAAGTCCAAGCCTTAGGGCTTGCCCCTCAACGATAAAACCAGCACCGCTCTTGTTTACATCTGGAGGCAAGACCTTTATTCTCATCCTTTCCGCAACCGAGAGATACTTACTAACCTCCTCGCTTTTTCCCACTTCATAGGTTAGGATTGAGGCTAAGAAGTAAAGGGGATAATGGGCTTTAAGATAAGCTGTCTGATAAGAGAGTAAGGCGTAAGCTGCGGCATGGCTCTTGTTAAATCCATAGTCGGCAAACTTTTCTATCAGGTCAAAGACCTTTTCCGCAATTTCTTCCGCAATACCGCGAGATTTGGCTCGCTCAATAAAATCGCTCTTTAGGTTCTGCATGAGCTCTTTTTCTTTTTTACCGATAGCCCTGCGTAGTAGGTCCGCCTCTCCAAGAGTATACCCAGCAAGGGCTCTGGCGATCTCCATCACCTGCTCTTGATAAACTATGACCCCATAAGTCTCTTTAAGGATGGGTTCCAAAAGGGGGTGAAGATATTCCGGAGCCCTTCTTCCGTGTTTAGTCTCAATATACTGGTCAACAAGACCTCCTCCGAGAGGACCTGGGCGGTAAAGGGCAAGAACAGCTATAAGGTCGTTAAAATCTGTGGGCTTAAGTCTTCTTAAAAGGTCTTTCATCCCTTCAGATTCCAACTGGAAGACACCGTCTGTTTCTCCTGAGGAAAGAAGCTCAAAAACCTTTGGGTCATCAAGGGGAATAGAGTTTAGGTCGATTTCTTTACCCTCTGCCTCTTTGATAAGCTTTAAAGTGTTGTTGATGATGGTTAAGGTTTTTAAGCCAAGAAAATCAAACTTTATCAAACCAACGGCTTCACAAGCCTTCATATCGTATTGGACAACGACATCCTCATCCATCTTCATGAGAGGGGCAACTTCAACCACAGGAACCCCGCTTATCACGACTCCTGCAGCATGGATGCTTGGGTGCCGAGGAAGCCCCTCAAGCTTTAGGGCTATCTCAAAAAGCTCTCTTATCCTTGGTGAGCTTTCCATCAACCTTTGGATTTCTGGGCGTTTAACCTCCTCTTGAAGGGTTGTCTGGGGACTAGGGGTAATCATCTTAGCGATGGGGTCAATTTCTTTCGGCTTGAAACCAAGAACCCTACCCACATCACGAATGGCTTGCCTTGCCGAAAGGGAACCAAAGGTTGCGATCTTGGCTATGTATTCCTGTCCATAAGTTTTAGCGACATACTCTATTACCTCGTCTCGGCGCTCCATGCAAAAGTCTACATCAATGTCAGGAAGGCTTGGTCTTTCCTTGTTTAAAAACCTTTCAAAAAGGAGACCCCATCGGATAGGGTCAAGGTTAGTGATGTAGAGGGCATAGCTTGTTAAGGCTCCCGCGGCAGAACCCCTTCCCGGACCAACAGGAATACCTTTTGACCTTGCCCATTCGATAAAATCGGACACAATCAAGAAGTAGCTCGCGTAGCCTTTTTCGATGATCACTTCAAGCTCCATCTCGAGCCTTTTCCAGTATTCCTCTTTGTTTGCAGCAAGCTTGCCCTGACTTTCAAGCTCGGCAAGCCTCCTCTCTAAGCCCTGCCTTGCCTTTTTAACCAAGTAAGATTCTGCCGTTTCAGCATCTGGCAATTTTGCCCTCGGAAAGATGGGTTCACCAAGCTTCAATTCCAGGTTCACTTTTTCATACACTTCGAAGGTGTTATCCAATACTTCCTTGGGATAGGAGCTTGCAAGCTCCTCAAGGTCTGCTGGGCTTGGAAGAAAGAGCTTATCGGTGTTAAAGCGAAATCTCTTAGGGTCATCAAGCCTTGAGTTCGTCTGTATACAGAGTAAGACTTCATGAGCCTTAAAGGAATCCCTGTCAAGATAATGAGAATCCGTTGTGCCAACAACCTTAATCCCAAGCTTCTCTCCGAGCTCTAACATCAGTTCATTCACCTTTTTTTGTTCTGGAAGGTCGTTAAACTGAACCTCAAGATAGAAGTCTTCCCCAAAGAGCTGCTTGTAAAAAAGGGCGGCTTCCTTGGCTTTATCCTTTTCTCCAAGGAGAAGAAGCTTGGGAATCTCTCCTTCAAGGCAGGCTGATAGGGCAATCAACCCCTCAGAGCATTCCTTTAGCAGGTCCTTATCGATACGAGGTTTGTAGTAGAAACCCTCTAAGTAAGCCTTTGAGCCAAGCTTAATGAGGTTTTTATAACCTGTTTCATTTTTGGCGATCAAGATGAGATGAAAGTAGTCGGCATTTTTTTTGTTTTTATCAAACCTTGAGCCGGGAGCCAAATAGAATTCACAGCCTAAGAGGGGTTTTAGGTTGGCCTCTTTTAGCGCTTTATAGAAGTGCACTAACCCAAAGAGCGTCCCATGGTCGGTAATAGCGCAGCCTAAATAGCCATACTCAAGGAGGCGAGGGACAAGGTCCTTTATTCGAATGGAACCATCAAGTAGGCTCCACTCAGTATGAAGGTGTAGCGGAACAAAGCTCAGCATAGCTATCACCACCTTTAGCTTTCAAGGAGTTTTAAAAGGTCTTGAATGGGGAAGGGTTTAGTTAAAGCCCCATAAAAGTTATATTTTTTATAATCCCTAAGCACAGGCTCGGTGAAATACCCACTCATCACTATGGCTTTGACCTGAGGATATATTTTTTTTATCTCCATGTAGGTGTCAAGACCAGTCCATTTTCCGGGGACTATGAGGTCAAGGATTACAAAATCGTATGGCTTCCTCGCTTGTAGGGATTCTTCAAAGAGCTTGTAAGCTATCTCACCGTCAGGCGCTGTCTCTACCTTATAACCTAAGCTTTCTAAAAGTTCCCGCAGAGATTCCCTCACAAGGTCATCATCATCCATAACAAGGACCCTTTTTCTTTGAGATAAGGGTTCAACTTCAGTTTTGGTTAAAACTTCTTCCTCAGAAACAGCAGGAAGAAGTATTTCAACCCTTGTTCCCTCCCCCTCCTTAGAATGTATATTAATTTCTCCTCCGTGAGATGTCGCAACCTCCTTTGCTACATAAAGTCCTAAGCCTGTGCCAGAGGGCTTAGTGGTAAAGAAGGGCTCAAAAACCTGGGGAAGGTGCTTTTCCGGTATACCTACGCCCTGGTCGATGAGTTCGAAGCGGACAAACTTCTGCCCGTCCTTCTCTATCGTAGAAAGCTTTATTACCACCTTACCACCCTTAGGCATGGCTTCAAAGGCGTTTAAACAGAGGTTTATCCACATGATGGAAAAGAGTTCCCGGTCAACCTCCACTTTGGGGAGCCCTTCTTCCACAGCATATTCAACCTGATAGTTAGACCGACCAGCCAAGGCTAATTTAGTGTACTCTTTAACAAGTTCCAAGGGGTTAACCTTTTCCTTCTTAGTTGGCTCGCCTCGCACTAAGGTCAAAAGTTCCCGCCCAAGGATTTTAAGCTGGTTTAAGCTTTGGCTTAGCTCGTTATAAAGCTTAGAAATTTCCTCTGACTTAAAGGATGGTTGAAGTTTAAGCCTCATCAGCTCAAGCCGGTTAAACACAGAAGAGAGAAGGTTGTTGAAATCGTGAGCCAATCCTCCCGCTACATTCTTCAAAACATTCAACTTTTCAAGATAGAGCTTTTGTCTTTCCATAATGCTCTTTTCGGTAATATCCCGTAAGAATAGCAAAACAGATGCTGCCTTTCCGTCTTTTTTTACAGCCACAAGCTCTCCTTCATAGGTCCTCTCAAAACCGTCTATCTCCACTGTTTCTATGAAATTATACCTGTCCTCCTTTTGATAAAGCTGATTTGTGAAATAACCGGAAATGCTGTTTAAATTTTTAGCGAAAGTGCATTCTTTGATGTTAACCAGAGCTTTAGCTCCCAATTCTTCTACGCAGACTCTATCTCCCTTTTGATTTGCCCAGAGGATGTTCCCTGCTAAATCAAGCTGAAAGGTCATGTGGTCAGTATGTCTTAAGATGGTGTCTAAGAAATTAGCCTCCCTTTCTAAAGCTTCTTTGGTTTTCTTCAATTCGCGATTTTTTAGATATAGGTTGTAGGTAAGGTAGCTAAGAAGGGCTAAAAAGATTAGGAGGAGGGCAAAAAGGTAGGGGAGGTATTTTTTCCAGAACCTTTGGAAATAAAAGCCTTTCAGTTCTTCATAAGGTCCTTTCATCAGCTCGAGCATTAGTTGGTTTATAAGGGAATAATCTTGCGGCAAGAAAAAGACTGCTTCTATGGATTTAGCAAGCTCGCTATCAGGGGGGATTTCAAGAAGGAGCCGAGCAAATTCTTTAAGCGTCTTTTCTGGAAGGTTGGCGTTAGCAAGAACTGGCCATTCTGGATATAGAGGTGAGCTTATGAGTAAGGGAAAGTTAGGATAGCTTTTTGGAGATAAAACCTTGATTTCATCAAGGTTTATCTTTCCATCTTTAGCCATCCTTTCCAAGATTCCTGTCCGGACTGTGCCGGCTACTACCTCCCCCTTTAGCACCGCATAGACCACGGCATCATGGGTCCCGTAGAATTTAGTTTTTAAATCTTCCTCTTTGACCCCGGCTTTATGAAGCTCGTAAAGCCCGATTAAATAACCACCGAAGGAATCTGGGTTTGCTGCACCAAAGGGCTTCCCCTTAAGCTCAGCCAAGCTTTGAATAGGAACATCCTTCCTAGTAAAGATCACACCCCCAAAGTAAGGATAGTAGTCCCCAAGTTCATACTGTCCAAGGCTAAGAATGATCTTATAGGAGTATCCTTTCTTTAGGGCAAGCTCTTTTATGAGGATAGCTTGGTAAGAGTTGGTGATGATAAAGCTTAGCCTTCCTTCAAGGGCTTCCTTTTTTAGCTCTTCAAAAGGAAGGTAGCGGAATGCGATCGGCAAAGAGGTTCGTTTCTTTAAATACTCTTCCAAGGGATAAAAACGGTTCTTTTCAATAGCCTCCCCTCTCTTAGCCAAGATCCCAACGGTAATGATTTGGGGGAAGCCCTTAGTTGTAAAGCATAAACAAACAAAAAGTGAGAATAACGGTATAAGCAGAGCCCTAAAAAGACGGTTCATATAGATAATTATAAAACGCAAAGGATGATGCTCAAGGGATATCAAGGGGGACAAAGTTATCCCTGTGGATAAGTTCTTTGTCCTGCTTTTCTTTCTCATGAAGAAATCTACTCAGCTCCTCGGAAGAAAAATTGGATAGCCCTTTGCCAATGGGAACCTTTTCTTCGTTTAATACGAGAAGGCAGGCTCCTTTTTTAAACTCTCCATCCACCTCCTTTAATCCAGGAAGGAGTAGACTTTTTCCTTCAAAAAGGATTGCCCGCTCAGCTCCTTTATCAATGGTTATCCTACCTTCGGGCTTCAGAATATACTTTATCCAAAATTTTCGAAGAGGAAGGCTTCTTTCTTTTGGAAAGAATATCGTTCCCACCTCTTCCCCAGCAAAAAACCTCTCAAGGATTAACTTTTCCCTTCCAGGAAGCAAAACCATTGGGATACCCATAGATGTAACCATTTGAGCAGCCTTAAGCTTAGAGAACATACCGCCCCTTCCCACTCTTCCGGGCTTTGACCCGGCCATGGCCAGGACTTCTTCGTTTATCTCCTCTACATACCTGATTGGCTTTGCGGAGGGGTCCTCACGAGGGTCCTTCTCAAAGAGGGCAGAGACATCTGAAAGAACGATGAGAAGGTCTGCCTGCATTGAGCCAGCAACAAGGGCAGACAAAAAGTCGTTATCGCTAAAGCGGATCTCTTCTGTAGCTACAGTATCATTTTCGTTTATGATAGGGAGGACGCCCCATTTTAAAAGGGTGTTCAAGGTGTTTCTGGCGTTAAGATAGCGTTCCCTCTCGGCAAGGTCTTGAGAGGTTAAAAGCACCTGAGCCACAAAGGTTTGATACTTCTTGAAAACCTCTTCGTAGGCATGGATGAGGTCTGCCTGACCGCAGGCTGCTAAAGCCTGCTTTTCCGAGAGGCTAAGAGGTTTTTTAAAAAGCTTAAGTTTGCTCCTTCCGCAAGCTATCGCTCCAGAGGAGATTAATAGCACCTGCTTGCCTGCCTGTCTAAGTCTACTTATCTCAAAGGCAATCTGGTCTAAAACCTCCCAGTTTAGCCCTTCGTCATCTTTTGTGAGAACCGCGCTCCCAACCTTGACCACCAACCTTTTTGATTTAGCAAAGACCTCCTCTACAAATCTTTTCCGATCAAAGTCTTTACTGAGCATTTCTTTGGGTACTCTCCTTTATTTTATTCCAGAGGGCGTATAGCAATTGTTCAATGCCAGCGCCGGTTACGGCAGAGATAAAATACATTCTGCTTTTTTCTTCATCAGGAAATTTGGCAATTTTTTCTTCGAGGGCTGGATGCCCTCTCACCTCATGGCTTTGGCTCACATGATTTGGGTTCGGGGTGACAAAATTGGGGCTCGAAGGGACATAACCGAGGAGGTCGATTTTATTTATAGCAATGAGATAGTCCTTTTGTAATAGGGCTGGGTTATAAAGCTCAAGCTCTTTTCTTAGCGTTTGATAATCAGCATAAAGGTCCTCCCGGTCGACGGAGAGCACAAAAAGGAGCACCCTTGTCCGTTCAATGTGTCTCAAAAATTCATGCCCAAGACCAACCCCTTTGTGGGCTCCCTCAATCAATCCTGGCAAATCTGCTACCACGAAGGTTTCTCCTTCAGGTAATTTTACCACTCCAAGGTTTGGTTCAAGGGTGGTAAAGGGGTAGTCGGCGATCTTAGGGCGGGCCGCGGAAATTCGGGATAGAAGGGTAGATTTTCCAGCGTTTGGCAACCCAACAAGCCCAACATCGGCAATAAGTTTAAGCTCTAATATAAGCCATCTTTCTTCACCAGGTTTTCCTGGTTCTGCAAACCGGGGAGCTTGTCTTGTAGGCGTTGCAAAATGGGCGTTTCCTCTTCCTCCCTTCCCTCCCCTTGCCACAACCAAAGTCTGATAAGGTTCCGTTAAGTCTCCCAAAACTTCCCCGGTTTCTGCATCCATAACCACTGTGCCCACGGGCACACGAAGAATGAGGTCCTCACCATCTCGGCCTTTCATCTTTTTTCCCTGTCCTGGACGTCCGTTTTCAGCACGGAAATGAACTTGATGATAAAAATCGTAAAGAGTAAGAAGCTGGGGGTCGGCAAGCAGTAGGACATCCCCACCGTCTCCTCCGTCTCCACCATCAGGACCTCCCCGGGGCACATACTTTTCCCGGCGGAAACTTATGCAACCAGCCCCTCCGTCACCGGCCTTAACATAGATTTTTACTCGGTCAACAAACCTTGCCATAAATCTTGCCTTAGATTAAAGGAGCCTCCCTTTTTTGGAGCCTTCTAAAATGCTTTTTAAGAAGGTTTATAAGGGTATGAGTAGTAAATTCCTCCGGGGAAATACCTAAGTTTTCAAAGGGGATTTCAGCTCGAGCCTTCTCTTTATGACCGCCAGCTGAACCAAGATGTTTAAAAGCCCTTGAAACAAGCTTTCCTGCATCCTTCCTATAACCATCACATCTCACTATCACAACAAGCTTTTTCTTACACTCTCCCGCTACAAAGACCCAAGAGGTCTCGTAGACTTTGTTTAAAAAATCAGCGATCACAACTAAAATATCGGCATTCAAGACCTTTCCTACGAAGGTAAAGGCTCTTTTTTGAACATACTTTAAGTTTTCGAGGGCTATCTTAAAATATTTGAGCTCTGACCTTCTCAGGTCCGAACATTCAATCTTGTGTAAAAGGTGCCTGTTCATGTAACGATAGAAATACTGAAAGGCAAGCACATCCTGGGTCTTTGCGCTCTTTTCGAAGTTGTTCGTATCCGTCTTTATGGCATAGACCATAGCGGTTGCTAAACGGATCCCTGGTCTAAGCTTTGCTGTTTTTAGGTATTCGTAAAGAATGGTAGCTGTGGCACCGTAGTCTGGTCTTATGTCTACATAATCTGCAGACCAACCAGAGGTCAAGGGATGATGGTCTATGACAGCGTTAAACTTCACGGTCTTGAAGACCTCTTGATGGGTAGGTTGAGAATCAACTAGAATAAACTTATTATGCTGAGTAAGTAAGCTGGGTTTAAAGGGTGTAAGAGGGATCTTGAGGCTTGAGACCATGACCTGGTTGTTTAGCCTCTTTATTTCGTTAACGTTTGAGATGGTTACTTTTTGTACCTTCCCTTGAAGGAGCTTTTTTACCGCTAAGGCGCTTGCCAAGGAATCCGGGTCTGCTACGATTAAAATCAAAACTTGGTCCTGTTTCTTAAAGAGCCTTAAGAAGGCAGATAGACGCTCCTTGTTAGAACGAAATTTAGGTTGCCCTTTTAAAGAGCTATTCTTCATAAAGGGAAAGGGTTGATATTTCCAGCTGATACCGCTTTAAAGTATAAGATAGGTCTAAGTCAAAATCAAGGCTATCTTTTTTCATTAGCCATTCAAGCAATTCTTTTGACCCCACAAGGATTTCAATCGGTTTCTTTTCCATTTCAAACTCGTAGGGTGGGGGCAAAAATTCAAACTCCGAATACTCCATTTTGATTAGCTTTAGCAACCTTAAACCAAACTCAACAGGGCGGAACTTCAAGGGCTTGGTCACATGAATTTCAAAACCGTAACACCTCTTTCCCTTCCATTTATCGAAGGTTGGCTCAAAGGCTAAGGGGCGAAAGACCACTCCCCAATCTTTTTCCGGAAAGAGCTCCTTTAGCTTTGGGTAAAGCTTTTCTATCTTTAGATAGGGTGCACCAAAGGTAGTAAAAGGCTTTGTCGTCCCTCTTCCCTCGGATAGGTTTGTCCCCTCAAGTAAAACTAAGCCAGGATAGCATAAGGCTGAATAAAAATCAGGAAGATTTGGCGAAGGATTTATCCAGGGAAGGGAAAGGTCAAGCCAAAGTTGGCTTTTCTTGTAGTTTCTACAGGGAATGACTTCAAGCTCAAGCCTTGGAAAGTGCCTCTTTTTAAAAAGAAGGGCTATTTCTCCTATCGTAAGACCATGCCTGAGAGGAAGGCTATCAAGCCCCACAAAAGAGTAGTATTCCTTTTCTAAGAGAGGTCCCTCAACTTGGGAGCCGATTGGGTTTGGTCTGTCAAAGACAAGAACTTTGATCCCTAATTCTTCACATGCTGACATCACAAGAAACATCGTCCAAATGTAGGTGTAGACCCGGCACCCAACATCGGGTAAATCCACAAAAACAACATCTATCCCTTGAAGATGCTTTGGCTCTGGCTTAAGCCTTGGTCCATAAAGGCTAACCACTCTTAGCCCAAAGAAGGGTTCTACTTCATCGTTTGATGCCACCATGTTTGCCTGTTTTTCAGCAAAGAAACCATGCTGAGGACTAAAAAGAAATTTTAGCCTTTCTCCCAAGGCTTCTCTTAAGGCAAAGTATGAGGGGGTTAAGTTTTTGAGGCAGGCTGATTGATTGGTAAGAAGGGCTAAATTTTGGTTTAGATACTTCTTGTAGTAGCCCTCGTCTAAAAAGGTTTCTATACCTAATTTAAGGCTTTGCTCTTTCACCCTTTGTGCCTTCCTTAGGAGGGTTAGAAATTGAGACTTTAAGGCTATTAGCATAGGATTCAACGCCTTTAGCCAGCCCTTCAGCTATAAGCTCAACAAACCGGTCATCCTTTAACCTTTCAGCCATCTCCGGGTTGGTGATGAATTCTGCTTCTACAAGGATGGCTGGCATCCTTGTGCCTACAAGCACTAAGAAGGGGGCATATTTTACCCCTCGGTCAACAACATCGTGGTATTGTCTGCGTAGCGTCTGTACAAGCTCCCTTTGCACCCTTTCAGCGAGAGCTCGTGATTCCGAAAGCTTCGTGTTGGTAATCAATGCCTTAACCAGGTCTTGCAGGTCGGCTAATCCTTTGTTGGCTACGCTGTTTTCCAGAGCGGCAACCCTCATAGCTTCAGGATCGGTAGTAAAGTTTAAGTAGTAGACCTCGACCCCCTTAGCTTTGGGGTCAGGGCTTGCGTTTAGATGAATGGATATGAAAAGGTCAGCCTTCATGCTGTTTGCGATGGCTGGTCTTTTAACCAAAGGGACAAAGACATCGGAGCTCCGAGTGTAGATAACTTCAAGCCCAAGCCTATCCCGCAAAAGCTCTCCAAGCTTCAAGGCGATCTTTAAGGCTACATCCTTCTCCTTAAGACCGTTTGGACCAAGGGCTCCTGGGTCTTCCCCGCCATGACCGGCATCGATAACTACCCTTTTTACCCCAAGACCAAGTTGCCGCGCAAGCGGGATGTAGGTTGTCTCCTCTTTTATCTCCTCTTTTGGCTGCCTCTTTTCCTCCGCTCCTGCTTTTTCTTTTTTCTTAGCTATTCTCTTTTCTTTCTTCTTTTCTGGGGCTTCCTTGGTGACATATGGCTTAACCTCTTTCTTCTCTTTGCCCACTAAATCTATAATCAATTGATGGGGCTCCTTAACCTTAAAAAGCTTGTAAGAGGTAAGGCTTGAGAGGTCAAGAACGATCCTCACCGTCGTCTTATCAAACTGACCAACCCTTATTTTCTGCAAGTGCTTGTGCTCAAGGTTTATCTCCCTTTCAACGCTATCAGAAAGGATAACAGGATAGATGTCGACATAGATCCTTGGAGGTCTATCTTTGGTCTCAGGAAGGATGTTTGCTTGATACTCAAAGTTTCCGGAGACATCGACGATGATCCGAGTATAATCCTCTCCTGTTATGGGTTCAACTTTAATGATTTTTTTGACATCAGAGACGAGGGCTTGCTCCTTGGGGGGGATGGGTTTAACTTCGGGTTTTGGCTCAGCTTTTAGTTCTGGTTCGCGCTTTTCCTTGGCTTTTCCTTTTTTTTCTTTAGCAAGCTCTATCTTATACTTTTTTCTATACTCTTCCTCTAAAACCTTAGCCCGGTTTTTATCCTTTAAGTCTTCAGCGTATATCTGGATAAGCCTCTCAAAGACCCTTCGCTCCTCCTCATGTCCGGGGTAGTGTTTCAAAAACTGTTCATAGTATTTTACAGCCTGGCTTAAGTCTTCTTTTTTTAGAAATTTCTGATAGACCTCGTCATAGAGTTCAGCCGTTCGCAAAAGGGCTAAAGGGGCAAATTCAGAAGAAGGATAGAGAAGGAAAAGCCTTCGGTATTCGCTCGCCAGCGAAATATAGGTTTTTCTTGTAGGGTTTTGCTTAAGTAGTTGCCTTTCTCTTTCCTGAAGCTTTGAAAAAAGGTCGCTTGATCTTTCAGCTTCAGGCTTCTTAGGCTTTTTGCTTAAGACCTCCTTTTCTTCTTCAACCCTTTTTACTAAAAGCTTCTGTCCAGCATAAACTTTGTCTTGTTTAAGATTGTTTAGCTCCTTTATAGCGGTAGGAGTTGTTCCATACTTCTTAGCGATCGTCTCTAAGGTTTCCCCTTTTTTAACTACATGATAAATATTTGATTTTTCCGCCTTTTCAGTTGGCGGTTGAAGGATGAGCTTTGTTCCGGGCTTTGGCTTGTTTGTAGTTAGATTGTTCCAAGCCTTAAGTTCTTCCACGCTAACTCCATATTTTTTGGCAATGTCCCTTAATGTTTCTCCCCTTTTGACGATATGTATTTTTGGCTCTTCCTCTTTTTTTACTTCTTTTTTAGTCTCCTTCTTAGCTTGCTTTTTACCTTCTTCTTTATCCTTGATTATTAAAACTTCCCCTGCTCTTATAACATTGCTCTTTAGATTGTTCCATCTTTTTAAATCTTCTACCGTTACCCCATACTTTTTAGCGATCTTCTCTAAACTTTCACCGGGTTTTACTTGATGGGTCTTTTCAGCAAAGACCAAAAGAGGTAGAAGGATTAAGATTAAGAAAAGAAAAAGGCTCTTTTTCATGGTTAAGATATGATCTCCCTTTTTAATTCGGCAAGGATTTGTAAGGCTTGAAGAGGGGTGAGCGTTTCAATGTTAAGCTTGCGAAGTTTCTCTATTATCCCTTCGTAAGAAGGAGAAACAAAAATTGATAACTGTTTTGCCCTTTTAGCCTCAGTGGTTGACTTTAGGTTTTTCTCCTCTAACTTGCTTAAAATCTCTTGAGCCCTTTTGATTACATCCTCATCAAGTCCAGCAAGCTTAGCAACTTCTATCCCATAAGATTGGCTTGCCCTTCCTTCCTTTATTCGATAAAGAAACACTACCTCGCTTCCCCATTCCTTAACTTCAACATGATAATTTTTAATCCCTTCATAGGTTTTAGCAAGGTCTGTAAGCTCAAAGTAATGGGTGACAAGAAGAGTAAAAACTCCCTTTTGGTACAATTTTTCGGCTATTGCCCAGGCAAGAGACAAACCATCGAAAGTGCTCGTGCCTCTTCCTACTTCATCAAGGATAACAAAGCTTTGAGGGGTAGAATTTTTTAGGATGTTTGCACACTCGCTCATCTCAACCATGAAGGTGCTCCTTCCTCGAATAAGCTCATCCCCTGCTCCAATACGAGTGAAAACTCTATCAAATACAGGAATTTTTGCGTAGGTTGCTGGGACAAAGCTTCCCATCTGAGCAAGGATGATGATCAGAGCGTTCTGCCGAAGGAAGGTAGATTTTCCACCCATGTTCGGACCAGTGATGATATGGAGCCTTGAAGACTCATTCATGTGGAGACTATTCAGGATAAAATTGTGGGGACCAAGGACCTTCTCAAGCACAGGATGCCTTCCCTCTTCAATGATAAGCTCCCTTTCTTCTGTTATTTCTGGTTTTACATAATTTTCCCGTTCGGCAACCAGAGCCAAGGCTTGAAGGATATCAAGACAAGCGATAGCCCTTGCGGTGTCAAGAAGAGCAGATGCCCTTGTGGACACCTTGTCCCTTAGTTCGTAAAAAAGCTGAGCTTCAAGGGCTTTTATCTTTTCTTCAGCGGTGACGATCTTTGCTTCAAGGTCTTTTAGCTCAGGTGTAGTAAACCTTTCAGCGTTGACCAAAGTCTGCTTCCTTTCAAAATAGGGTGGAGCAAGCCTTGCCTGAGCTTTGGGAAGCTCAATAAAGTAGCCAAAAACCTTGTTGTAACCCACCTTAAGGTTGGGAAGTCCAGTCTTTATACGGAGCTCCCGTTCTAAGTTGGCTAAGTATTCAACCGAGTTTTCCTTTAGGCTCCTTAATGTATCAAGCTCCTCAGATATTCCAGGTTTTATGATAGGCGCCCCCTTCCCGAGAGGAGCTGGGTCCTCAACAAGGGTATTTTTTAAAAGTTCGTAGAGGTCTTGAAACTCAGAAACCTTCCCCAAGATCTCCCTAATAAGCTCCGGAAGAAGAGATTTTTCCTCTTCAAAAAGGGCTTTTAAGCTTGGTATAAAGCTTAAGGAGTCCCGAAGTAGAGCAAGCTCCTTTGGGGTGGCAAGCCTTAGCTTACATCTTTGAGCGATCCGCTCAAGGTCTGAAATCTTTTGCAGCAAGCTCCTTAGTTCGTCCCTTAAGCTCTTTCTTTCATAGAAAAACTCAACGGCAGATTGCCTTTTTATGATCTCCTTTGCATCTCGCAGGGGATAAAGTATCCACTCCTTTAAGAGCCTTCCACCCATTGGTGTAATCGTCTCATCAAGAACCCAATAAAGGCTATACTTTGGGCTCCCATCCCAGAGGTTGCGAAGAAGCTCAAGATGGCGCTTGGCGTTCTCATCAAGAAAAAGATAGTCCTCCGGATAATACCAAAGGGGTGAGGAGAGCCTGTCTTTAAGCTCAGGCTGATAGGTTTCAACATAGTATCTAATGGCTGAGAGGGCATCTTGAAAGACCTTCTTCGGAAGAAAGGTTAGATGCGTATTAGGAAGAAGGGCTTTTAGCTTGTCTTGTAGGACGGATCCGGTGGTGACCTCTCGCTCAGCTCGAGGTGACAAAGGGTCCGCTTTTAGGTCTTCAGGAAGGAGAATTTCCCTTGGCTCCTTTTTTAAAACTTCAGCCAAGGCTTTATCAAAGGGAAGCTCGGTATAGATAAACTCTCCACAGGAAAGCTCAAGAAAGGCTAACTCAACCTTTGAGCCAGGGAGAAAACTTGCAAGGTATACCTTATCTTTACCAGGCAAATAAGATATCTCGGTGTTTAAGCCAGGGGTGTAGGTTCGGACAACCTCCCTTCGCACTAAGCCTTTAGCAAGGGCTGGGTCCTCAACCTGCTCACAGATAGCAACCTTGAAGCCAAGCTCAAGAAGTCTCTGGATGTAAAAATCGCTCTTTTCTGCGGGAATTCCGCACATAGGGGCATAAAAGTCTTTTCCGGCCTCTCTTTTTGTCAGAACAAGCCCAAGGAGCTTAGACACCGTCTCAGCATCCTCAAAGAACATCTCGTAAAAATCCCCAAGACGGAAAAAGAGGATACAATCAGGATACTTTGACTTTATCTGAAGATACTGCTTAAACATGGGAGTGAGTTCTTGCTTTACCGAGCCTCGCATGGTAGATAAAGCCCCTTCTCTAAAATATAAGCATAAGCCCCTTCAGGCACCAAATACCTGATGGATTTGCCGTTTGCCCTAAGCTTTCTTATAGCCGTGCTTGAGATTTCAAAAGGAAAAACGAAGAGAAGATGCACCCGCTCTTTCTTTGAGGGGTCCCTCGCTACGCTCGGGATGACAGAAGAGGAGCTTGAGCTTCCCCAATAAGCTTCTACTTTTTTAGAAAAGATAGCTTCCGCTTCCGCTTTATCCATATTTCCTCTCGTGCAAACGATGAGCTCGGCGTAGTCTATAAGCTCTTGATAGCGATGCCACGAGGGAAGCTCAAGAAAGGAATCCCAGCCGATTATCAGATAAAAATTCACTTGAGGGAAGAGCTTTTTTAGCTTTTGGAGAGTGATAATGGTGTAGGATGGGCTTTCCCCTCTTTCAATGTCGATAACTTTGAAGGCAGGATTATTCTCGACTGCAAGGCTTGTCATGTGAAGTCTTTTTTCAAAGTCCGCTTTTGGTTTTTCTTTACGGTGCGGTGGGTCAAAGGCTGGGCAGAACCAAACTTCGTCAAGCGAAAAGGCTTCTCGGGCTTCTTCAGCGATGCGAAGATGGGCAAGATGTGGGGGGTCAAAGGTCCCCCCAAGTATACCTACCTTAGGTTCGGATTTGCCCATTACCAAAGGCTATAAACTTTGTGGTGGTAAGCTCCTCAAGCCCCATCGGTCCATAGGCATGAAGCTTAGTCGTTGAGATGCCGATCTCTGCCCCGAGCCCAAGTTCTCCACCATCGTTAAACCTTGTAGAGGCGTTGACCAAAACTAAGCTTGCGTCAACCTCTTGAACAAACTTCATGGCTTTGGTGTAGTTTTCCGTAACGATGGCTTCAGTATGGTTGCTTCCGTATTTGGAGATGTGCTCTATGGCTTCATCGAGGGAAGAAACTACCCGGACCGCAAGGATTAGGTCAAGATACTCGGCATACCAGTCCTCTTCGGTTGCTGGCTTGGCATTCGGTAGAATGGAAAGGGTCTTTGGGCAACCCCTTAGCTCAACACCATAAGCCTCATACTCCTTGGCAAGCCTTGGCAAAAACTCTTGAGCTATCTTTTCATGCACTAAGAGCGTTTCCATAGCGTTGCAGACACCCGGTCTTTGGCATTTAGCGTTAACACAGATTTTGATAGCCTTTTCTAAGTCTGCCTCGTCATCAACATAAACATGGCAGACTCCTTTATAGTGTTTGATGACCGGGATCCTTGATTTTTCAACCACAAACCTAATTAAGCTTTCACCACCCCTTGGGATGACAAGGTCGATGTAGTCTTCAAGCTCGAGGAGGTATTCCATAGCTTGCCGTTCAGGGGTGGGAACAACCTGCACGGCATCCTCGGGCAAGCCGAAATCCCGCAGAACGCTTCTAAAGACCTCAGCTAAAGCAAGGTTAGACCTAAAGGATTCTTTGCCTCCGCGAAGGATCACCGCGTTCCCGCTTTTAAAACATAGTCCTGCAGCATCGATGGTCACATTAGGTCTACTCTCATAGATAAGAAGGATGACCCCAAGGGGGATGCGCATCCTCCCCACAAGAAGCCCGTTTGGTCTTTTCCACATCTTCACAATCTCCCCTACAGGGTCGGGAAGAAGAGCCACCTCCTCAAGCCCCTTGGCCATGCCTTCTATTATTCTGTCCGTTAGGGTTAGCCTATCGATGAAAGCCTTGGTATGCCCTAAGGAAAGGGCCTGGGCTACATCCTGAGAGTTTATTTCCTTTAGCTCTTCCTTCTTTTCCCTTAACTTTTTCGCCACCTCTTTTAAGACGCTGTTTTTTGTTTCCGTTGAGAGTTTAGCCAAGGTGGGGCAAACCCTTTTTGCCCTTTTAGCTATCTCGAGCATCTCCCCTTTGAGATCATTAGTCATAACTTCCTCCTTAAGCTAAAAAAAGTTCTTGTTTCTTTTTTAAAGCTTGGATAAAATAGCCTTGTTTAATCGTTATTTTACATTTAACTTTTGCTATGGGCAAGCTTGAAGAACTCTTTCAAAGAGAAGGAAAGGAGGTTCCTTCTTTTCCTGAGCTTGGGGTAAAGATACTTCAGACCCACCTTCTTAAACCAGAAGAAGAGTTTTGGAAGCTTGTTGAAGAAACTCCTGAACTTAAGCAGTTTATCCTTGACATAGCAAACTCTCCAAAGTATAGAAAAGATGCCCCTCCGGTATCATCTGTTAGGCTTGCCATCTTAATCCTTGGGGACACGCTTGCTAAAAACCTCGTCCTTGGTTATCTATCTAAACTATTAACCAGGCAAACCTTTACAGAGTTTAATTATAGACTTTTCTGGGCAAGGGCTTTATCAAACCTTGTCTTTGCGACCTTCCTTTCTGACTTGATAGAACCCTTCCCAGTTCATCTTTTTCCGGCAAGCTTGCTTATGGACTATGGAGTAATCCTCCTTTATCTTGCTAATCCTCAAGCCTATCTCCAAGTTCTAAAAAGAAGACGCCTTGATAAGGCTATATTTGAAGCGGAAGAAGAGGTCTTTGGACTAAACCATGCTGAGGTTGGAGCTGAATACTTTGAACAGTTTTCCCTTCCTCGAAGGTTCATCCTGAACCTTAGGTATCATCACCAAGACCCGGAAAATTTTCTGCCACCCGATATTCATAGAGATTTAAAAATTCTTAGGATGGTTGACCATGGAGTAGGTAGCTTTTTCACCCACAACCGGGAGGAGCGTTTTGCTAAGTTTAAGGAAATCTCTCGAGAATTCTTTAGCGAAGACGAACTTGAAGCCTTCAAAGAGGTCTTTCCCAAAGTGGCAAACAACTTTCTTGAAATCTTTGATCTTGATGAGTACAAGCTTTTAACCTTTAGTGAATACGAGAAGGAAAAGGAAAGGCGCATCAAGGAGTTAGAGGATGCTCAAAAGAAAGAGGAGTTAAACTTAAAGGAATTACTAAAAAAATACGAAGAGGCAAAGTTTGTTTTTTTAAAAGAAAAGGAAGAGCTCTTAGAAAAATACTTTCGTTTGCTTGAACGTTTAGAAAAGGAAAGCCTGTTAGACGAAAAAACAGGGCTTTACTCCTTCCCTTACTTTATGCGTAGGTTAAAAGAGGAATTGATAAGGGCTCGAAGATATGTCTATCCCTTTAGCCTTCTTCTTATCGACCTTGATGTTAGCCAAAAGCTTAAAGAAAAGTTTGGGCTTGAGGGAGAGGTAGAGGTCATAAAAGTCCTCGGAGGAGTGATAAATAAAGCTCTTAGGCGTTGCGATTTGTTGTCTTATGAAGATGAGGGAAGGATTTTTGTTCTTCTTCCCCACACACCTTCTAACGGGGCGATGGTCGTTGCCAGAAAACTTTATCGAAAAATAGAAGAAAATTTAAAAAAGGTCTTTCCCAAATATCACGGTCCTTATGTTGTTGTCCTGTCTTACAATCCCAAGGAAATTAATCCTAAACGAGACATCCCTGAAACTTTACTGATAAACCTTATTAAAAAGGGGATAGAGGTTGTCAAAAAGCAGGGGAAAACCCGCATTTCTTTGATCACCCTTGAGCGTGACTTCGAGACCTCTTAAAAAAATTCGAGCTGACCTTCTTCTTGTTGAGCGAGGTATTGCGGAAAGCAGGGAAAAGGCTAAGGTTTTAATCCTTGCCGGCAAGGTCTTTTATAGCCTTGACGGAAAAAATTTTCATCGTGTGCTAAAGGCAAGTCAAACCCTTCCACCTTCTGCTGAGTTTAAGGTAGAGGAAGACCTCCCATATGTCTCAAGAGGGGGGCTAAAGCTTGAGCAGGCTTTAAACTTCTTTGAGGTTGACCCATCAAGGCTTGTTTGCTTAGATGTTGGCGCATCAACTGGTGGCTTTACCGATTGTCTTCTCCAAAGAGGGGCAAAAAGGGTCTACGCTGTTGATGTGGGGAAAGGGCTTCTTCATCCTAAGCTCCGAGAGGACACAAGGGTCGCAGTATTAGAGGGGATAAATGCAAGATATCTTACTCCTTCTCACTTTCCTGAAAGGATGGACTTGATCACCGTTGATGTCTCCTTCATTTCTTTAAAAAAAGTCCTTCCAGCCCTTAAAGAACTACTAAAAGATAACGGTTTAATAATAGCTCTTATCAAACCTCAGTTTGAGCTCTCCCCAAAGGAGGTAAAAAAAGGAATTGTTCGCGACCCTAAGCTTCATCTCAAGGTGGTTAACGAAATCTGGGAGTTTGCCAAGGATCTTGGCTTTGAACCCCTTGGCGTTGTTGAAAGCCCTATCCTTGGAGCAAAGGGCAACAAAGAATTTTTAATTTGCCTTAGATTGAAGACATGATATAATTTTTATAAACATAAATACACGGAGGTAGCTATGTTAATAGTGGTAGCCTATGATGGTTCAGAGGATGTAAAGGAGGGTTTACGCCAGCTACCCAAGTTTCTTGAAGGGAAGGACGACAAGGTTTATCTTCTTTATGTGGTTGCTAAACGGGAAGACATGGAAAAGGAAGAGGTTTCAATCCTTAAGGAAAAGGGAAAAAAGCTCCTTGAAGAAGGAAAAAGCCTTCTTCCTCAAGATTTTCCGAGCGAAGCCATCCTTTTAGAGGATTATTCCGTAGCTGAAGCCATTTTAAACTATGTCCATAAGGTTTCTGCTGACCTTCTTATCATGGGAGCAAGGGGCACAAGACCTGATGTTATCAGGTATACCCTTGGTAGCACCGCAAGCAAGGTTTCTGCCTTTGCTCCATGCTCGGTATACATCGTGAGAAAAAGACCTAAAACCGAATGAACTTTTTAAAGGTATTAGTTCCGGTTATATACAGTGTTTCCTTCATAGGGTTCATTTTTTATCTTAAAACGCTTGAAAAGACTGCTTATAGGCTTGCCCTCGGAACTGTTGTAGTAGGCTTTATCATTCATACCCTTTATGTAGGAGCTCTATCCCTTGACCTTTGGCAAGGGACCCCTTTGACCTTTAATCATACCCTTATCTTCTTTTCTT
>WYEB01000068.1_pt1 | contig 45530 bp, 38 predicted proteins | sample 6343061 | NCBI WGS metagenome assembly WYEB01 (sample SAMN13812332, study PRJNA600296) | hot springs metagenome | biome: ENVO:00000051; feature: ENVO:00002007; isolation source: sediment sample from Evening Primrose shelf | place: USA: Yellowstone National Park, Evening Primrose Hot Spring ... | reverse complement strand
GGCTATCTTCATGTTTGTGCTCCCTCGCTATGCTCGGGATGACAATAAATGGTTGGCTATCTTCATGTTTGTTGCTCCCTCGCTATGCTAAGCTTCCTCAAGCTTTCTTTTTATTTCTTCAAAAGGTATGGCGCCTTCGCGTATCAACTCCAGCCTATTTTCTACCACAGATACCACAGTAGAAGGGGCTTTCCCTTCAGTCTTTCCCGCATCTAAAATAAAGTCAAGGTCAGGCAACTTTTTTAACAGCTCTTCAGGGTCTGAGATGGCTGGCTCATTGCTTTTGTTTGCGCTCGTTCCCGTGATAGGTCCACCAAAGGCTTGGGCAACCTTCCTTGTTAGCTCAAGGCTTGAAAGCCTCACCCCAACCGTTCCTGTTCCAGCGGTGATGAGCTTTGGCAAGTTCTTCTTAGCAGGAAGAACCAAAGTTAGAGGACCTGGCCAAAAAAGCTTAATCAACTTTAAACCCAGAGGTGGAACCCTCTCAGCTACTAAAAGAAGGTCATCAAGCCTACCCAAGAGAAGTAATATTGGTTTCCCCTCTTCTCGTCCCTTGATATCTACAAGGCGTTCCAATGCCTTTTGAGAAAAGGGGTTGCAGGCAAGTCCATAGAAAGTTTCCGTAGGTATGGCTCCCACCTTCTCTAATCGAAGAAGCTCTCCGACCTCTTTAAGAACAGCGCTGAAATTTTCTTGGCTTATAAAATAACGCTTCACGAACTTGCTTTGGCTTCCTTTAGGTTCGGTTCTTCTAATGGTTCTTGATGATAATACCGTTTAAAATAGATGATCCTCTTGCAATGCGGACATTCATGGAAACGGTTATCCTTTTGAATTTCTATGTAAAGTTGTGGAGGAATTGCCATATGACACCCTTCGCACACACCATTGTCAACGGGTGCTATACCAATTCCCCCTTTCTTTTGCCTAATCATTTCGTATTTTCTGAGAATGCCAGATGAAACTTTTTTTGCCATCTGTGCCCTTTTTTCCGAAAGCTTCGCTATTTCCTCTTTCAACTTTTGACAAAGCTCTTCAAATTTTTTATTTTCTTCATCGAAAATCTGGGTAATCTTATTCAATTCCTCTTCAATTTTGTTTTTTTCTTCTGTTAGCTTTTCTATTTCCTCCATAAGCTTAAGGATTTCCTCTTCCTTTTGCTTGTTTGTTCTTTTTATCTCTTCTATTTCAGCAAGTAAGATTTGATATTCCCTTGTTCCTCTGATTTGGGTTAGTCGAGCCTGAGTTTGTTTAAGCCTCTTTATTTCCTCTTTTAGCTCCTCTTCAAAAAGTTTTCTTTGAGCTTCCTTTTCTTCGATGATCGCTGTAAGGTTAGCTAATTTTCCCTCAAGGTTTTCTTTTTTCTCTTTTGCTTTCTTTAATGCTTCTGGGACCTCTGCCTTTGACCTTTCTAACTTTAGAATTTCTAAGTCAAGCTTCTGCAACTCAATGAGTCGCACAATATCATCCTGCATTTTTAGCCTGCACCTCCTGTATGGTCTTGTATGGACTTTTTTCGGTAAAAATTACTATGGGGACTTGGGATCCTCTTTTGGAGAGAAATTGATTAAGCCTTTTTTTGAGCTTAGGAAGCACAAAGCTTTCAGCTACGCCGTGGTCTACGATTAAGAAATTGAAGCCTTCTTCTTCGGCTTGTTTGGCAGTATGATATTTAACATCCGAAGTTAGAAGGGTTTTAACTGAGAGCTTCTTTAAGTGTTCCATAAGAAAGGAGCATGAACCTCCACAGATGCCTAAGCTATCTACCTCGCAATTTTCGTCTCCAACCATCATCACCCAAGAATTGACCTTCTTTGCTACTTCTTTTGCAAGCTCACCAAGTTTAACAGATTTTGAAAATTTTACCAGAACCCCAAGCCCGTAGCCCTCACCCAAGGAAGTTTCAGAAAGGATCGGGCTTTCAGGGGATAAGCCAAGCCTTTCCGCAAGGGCTGCACTTACACCCCAAGAGACTTTATCAAGCGGGGTATGCCAAGCAATAAGATTTAGACCTTCTTTAACCGCAAAGTAGGCAACATTTCCTGGGTAAGCATCAGGGGTTAAGCTTTGCACCGGATTATAGAAAAGTGGATGATGAGATACGATGATGTTTAAACCCTGCTCTATAGCGAACTTGCAAGCTGAGAGGCTTGGGTCAACCGTTAAGAGGATGCCCCTAACAAGAGCTTTTTTTGAACCGACTTGTAACCCTATGGGGTCATTTTTTTCTGCTAAGGAAGAAGGAGCAACGTTTTCTAAAAACTCTAAGATATCAGAAACCGTAAGGTTCATTATCAAAGAATTGATGGGCCCGCCAGGACTCGAACCTGGGACCTTCCGGTTATGAGCCGGCGGCTCTAACCAGCTGAGCTACGGGCCCATTTCATATTATAATAATTAATCAATATCTATAAGGTTGTCAAGGGCTTACAAAGAGGTATAATAACGATATGGCGCATAAGTTTGATCCCTCAATGCTTGAAAAATTAGAGGACCCTTCAAGGCTTGAAATATTTCACCCAGAAGCAGTTCTAAATAAATTTTGTCTAAAAGAAGGAATGGCTGTTCTTGATGTAGGGACAGGCACAGGTTTTTACCTCCCTTATCTTTCAAAACTTGTTGGTGAAAAAGGAAAGGTCTATGCCGTAGACATTGAACCGAAGCTCCTTGATTATGCCAAGAAAAGGGTTGAAGATTTAAGGCTGAGAAACGTTGAGGTCCTAAAGTCAGGGGAGGATTCTATACCGCTGCCTGAAAGCTCCATAGATTTTATCTTCATGGCCTTTGTTTTTCATGAGCTTAAAGAACCGCAAAAATACCTTGAAGAGATAAAAAGGGTTGCGAAGGCTCATGCAACCCTTTTGATTGTAGACTGGACAAAGATAGATAGAGACAAAGGACCTCCTCCCTCAGAAGTATATTCTGAGGATGAGGTCAAGAATTATTTAAGAAGGGCTGGAATAGAGGTTAAGAGGATTGAGATGTTTAACAAGTATGCTTATGGCATCGCAGGCAAAATAAATAAGAAAGGACCATCGATATGATGGTTGCGCATTCAAAAAGGATTAACCTTAAGGGTAAAGGATAAGGGTCTAAAATCGCCTTGTCATGGGCACAAATTTTAAGTATATTCAATTAAAAGTAGGCTCGAAAATCCTTTTTAGGAGGTTTCATGAGCTTTCTTTCCGAAAGGGTAAAAGGTCTTAAACCTTCCGCAACCTTAGCCATAGACGCTAAAGCCAAAGCTCTTAAAGAGCAAGGTGAAGACATCTTAAATCTTTCGGCAGGTGAGCCTGATTTTGATACTCCTGAACACATAAAAAAAGCCTGCATCAAAGCCCTTGAAGAGGGTTTTACCAAGTATGTGGCTACCCAAGGAATTCTGAGTCTAAGAAAAGCCATCTGTCAACGTATAAAAGAGGATTATGGGCTTGATTACAGCCCTGAAGAGGTAATCGTTGCATCCGGTGCAAAGCAAGCCATATTTAATCTTCTTTTAGCCCTTGTGAACCTTGGAGATGAGGTCTTAATACTTTCTCCCTACTGGGTTTCTTATCCTCCGATGGTGGAGATAGCTGGGGGTATCCCGAAGATTGTTTCTTCAAGCTTTGAGAAGCGGTTTGAGCCAGACTTAACCGATGTTGAAGCATCCATTAGCCCAAGCACAAAGGGGATGATATTAAACAGCCCCTCCAATCCTACGGGGCTTATTTATAGACGGGAATTTTATCTTGGGCTTTCTGAAATTATCAAAAAGCACAATCTTTGGGTCATAAGCGATGATATCTACGATCGTTTAAGGTTTGACGGAAAGGGTCCGGAAAACATCTTAACCTTTGCGAAGGAGCTAAAGGATAGGGTCTTTTTAGTTAACGGTGTTTCAAAGACTTACGCCATGACGGGTTGGAGGATAGGCTGGGCAGTAGGACCAAAGGAGGTGATTAAAGCCTGCTCAAACCTTCAAGGGCAAAGCACATCCCATGCTACATCCTTTGCCCAGAAAGGGGCTGAAGCGGCGCTTACTGGACCGCAAGAGCCTGTAAAGGTTATGGTTGAAGCCTTTGCCAATAGGGCTAAGGTCTTGTGCCAGGCTCTGAGAGAAATACCCGGGCTTAGGTTTCATGAACCTCAAGGTGCCTTCTATGTTTTCGTTGACTTTTCGGCTTACTATGGCAGAAAAACCGAAGCTGAGAAAGAAATTCAAAGCTCGCTTGATATGGCAGACTATCTTCTTGACCAAGCAAAGGTTGCCTTGGTTCCAGGGGTAGCCTTTGGGGATGATGCCTTTTTAAGAATATCCTTTGCCACCTCAGAGGAAGTGTTAAAGTTAGCGGTTGATAGAATTAATATAGCTTTGAAAAAGTTGAAATAAATACTTAGGAGGATTGTATGAAAAGAAGCTCGCTCATTTCCCGGATCCTTTTTATTGTAGTAGTAATGATCGCTATCCTTGTGGTGGTTACCTTTGCCATCCAGAGCTACAACACCTACTCTCAGTTCAAGAAAACCTTGATAATCGGAGCAGAGGGGATCATCTTGCAAGGTGAAAACATCAGAAAAAACTTTGGAAAACTTCATGAAGCTGGCGTCTTTAAAGAGCTTATGGTTCAGCTTAAAGAAAGAGCCCTTTCTGCTAAGGCAAGGGGAGATGAGGCAGAATACAAAAAAGTAGTTGCCGAATTTTTAAACATCGTGCCCGTTGTTCAGTCAATGGTGACCCTAAAGTTGGGAGAAAAAGAGGGAGGATATCTCTTTAGAGTACCTAAGGAATATCCGCGGAACCCTGCCAACGCACCGGATGATGTTGAAAAGGTGGTGCTGAAGATGTACCAGGAGGGGAAGATTAAGGGGACCTATGTGGTTGAGGGTAAATATAAAGACCCGGCTTCTGGAAAGGAGAGGAAGGCTGTTAGGGTTTTTCGTCCTGTTATCTTGACCGAAGACTGCCTTATTTGCCATGGCGACCCAGCAAAATCCTATGAGCTTTGGGGGAACAAAGAAGGTAAGGACCTAACAGGCGGTCCGATGGAAGGCTGGAAGGCAGGAGAAATCCACGGAGCCTTTGAGATCATTTACTTCCTTGACACGCATTTAAACAGGCTTTATCTGGTTATAGGCATCTCAGCTCTTATTACTTTTACCTTGCTTTTAATTGCGGGACTGGTTATCCATCGCTTCATGAGGGAAAACCTGCAGAAACCCATAAGCCTGGTGATGGAGGTCGCAGAAGAGTTAGCTCAAGGGAACCTTTCCGTTAGGTTTAGCTATAATAAAGACGATGAAATAGGAAGGCTTATTTCCACCCTTGAGAGGATGAGAGGAGGGTTAGTCGAGCTTATTCAAAGGCTTGTTGAGGCTATCAAAAATGTTTTACCCATCAGCGCAAACCTTCAGCAAAAATCTCAAGATGTAGACCTTTCAGCAAACAACTTAGCTACAGTTACTGAGGTAGTGAACCAGAAGATCGTAGAGATAAACACGAGCCTTTCTGAGGTAACCCACTCCTTTGAACAGATGAACCTTGCCATTCAGGAGATCACAAAAAGCGTCCTTAAGACTACAGACATGACAAAGGACGCAAAGGAAAGGACCGAGATGGCTCATCAGATTGTGGAAAAGCTTCTTGAGAACAGCGAAAAGATCGGAGAAATCATTACCCTTATCAACAACATCGCCGAGGCCACTAATCTCTTGGCTCTTAATGCCTCGATTGAGGCGGCAAGAGCAGGTGAAGCCGGAAAGGGCTTTGCGGTTGTGGCAAACGAGGTTAAAGAGCTTGCAAGACAGACGCAGCAAGCTACCAAAACCATTGAAGACATGATCAAAACCATTCAAGAAAATGTCAAAGAAACCATCACGGCCATTGAAGGCATAAAAGAGAGCGTGATCCAAATAAACGATGCGGCAAATGTCATAGCAAGCGCAACAGAAGAACAGACTATCACCATCGGAGAGATGAACAACTACTTGCAAGAGAGCTCAAGGTCAACGGCTGAGATCAGTCAAACCATGGATGAACTCCTCCAGGCGGTAGAAAAACTAAGGTCCTTAGCTTCAGAAAATAGCGAAATAGCTAAAACCTTGGAAGAAGTCATTGAAAAACTAAAAGAGGTAGCAGATAGGTTTAAGCTTGCTTAGGGGTAAATAATGGGGCTAATCTCAAAGGTTCGGGAAACTAAAGAAACCCGCATTGAGCTTACCTTTGACCTGAGAGGAGAGTTCCTTGAAGAAACTCGGGTTCAAACAGGAATAGGTTTTTTTGACCACATGCTCGAAACTCTAAGCTTTTATTCTGGCATACTCTTTGAGCTTAAGGCTGAGGGGGACCTTGAGGTAGACTATCATCATACCGTTGAGGATGTGGGCATCGTTCTTGGTTTGGCTTTAGATGAAGCCTTGGAGGATAGAAAGGGAATTTCTCGTTTTGGAGAGGCAACCATACCCATGGATGATGCCTTAAGCCAAGCAGTGGTTGACCTTGTTCGGCGCCCTTATTTTTACTATTCTGCTGAGTTCCCTGTATCTAAAATAGGAAGCTTTGATGCCGAGTTGATTGAAGAATTCTTCAGAGCCTTTGCCCTAAACGGGATGTTTACCCTTCATATAAGGAATTTCTACGGTAAAAATTCCCATCACATCGCCGAAAGCCTTTTTAAAGCAGTGGCTCATGCTTTAAGGAGGGCCTTACTGCCAGCCGAAGAAGCCATCTTCTCTGTGAAAGGCTCACTTTAGATTAGGTTGAAACTCCCGAGGAAGCTCATGAAGCTTCCTCGTTTTCTGAATAAACTCTACAAAGTCTTTAGGTAAAAGCCCTTTCATTATGTTCAGAGTTCTGCTAACCAAGGGATAGGTTAAGGAACGTTCAAAGGTTGCCTTTTCGCCGGGCATCGTTAGCAAGAACAAAAGATACAAAAAGGTGATAAGCAGGGTCCCTTTAACGAAGCCAAGAAGAGACCCAAGGATCCTATCAGCGATGCTTAGATTTAAGCTCTTTAGCATGGCAAAGAGGAGAAAACCAGCTAACACAAAGGTAAAGTAGATGATGAAAAAGGCTAAAAAGAGGCTCAAAAAGAATTGAGCCTTGGGATGGGATACAAACTTAGCCACAAACCCCTGAAGCCTTAGGGCAAACCATCCAGAATAAAGAAAAGCAACAACCATCCCTACCAACGGAAAAAGGGCTCGCAGGAGACCACGGAAAAACCCTCGAATGACAAAGTAAAAAAGAACGGCAAGGCTTATAAAATCAAACCAAGTCATTCTACATACCAGAAGGTTTCATCTTTAAAATCTTTTAGCACGACTCCGTAAGCCTTAAGCTCCTCTCTGATGCTATCGGCAAGGGCAAAGTTTTTTTCTTTTCTTGCTAAAAATCTCCTTTGGATTAGCTCCTCAACCTGCTTTACGGAGACACCCTGATGGCTAAGCTTCCTTTCCCTCTCCTTTTTAAAGAACTCTATCGGGTCCTCTTCAGCAAGACCAAGAAGGCGCCCTGCAAGCTCCTTTAGCTCCTTTATCATCTCTTTAAGCTCAACCAAGTCCTTTTGGACTAACTTTTGGCTTGCCTTGGTCACAAGCTCATAAAGCTTTGATTCCAAGGAGTAAAGATGCCCAAGGGCTAAGGCAGTGTTCAAGTCGTTTAGCAAAGCTGAGAGAAAGTTTTGCTTAAAGCTGGCAAAGTGCTCTTTTAGCTCTAAAAATTCCTTTGAGCTTTCTCCTTCTTTATCTGTCTTGAGCCTTAAAGCGAGGTATAAGGTTTCATACAGATGATAGACAGCTTTTTCTGTGTCCTTTAGAGCTTTTTCGCTGTAGTCAAGGGGTGAGGAGTAGTTTTGCGAAAGGAGAAAGGCTCTGATTACCTCAGGGTGATAGTTTTCAAGGAGGAACCGGGTGGTGACAAAGTTGCCAAGGCTTTTACTCATCTTTTCGCCGTTTACAGTGATCAAGCCATGATGTATGAAGTACCGAACAAAAGGTTTTCCCGTTGCCGCCTCGCTTTGAGCGATCTCATTTTCATGATGGGGGAACTTTAGGTCCATACCTCCGCCGTGGATGTCTATCGTTTCTCCAAGGTATTTCATACTCATGGCGGAGCACTCAATGTGCCACCCCGGTCTACCCGGTCCCCAGGGACTATGCCAAAAAGGCTCGCCAGGCTTTGCCGACTTCCAAAGGGCAAAGTCAAGGGGATGCCTCTTCTTTTCAGAAGGGTCAATCCTTACCCCAGCTATTAGGTCCTCAAGCTTTCTACCTGAAAGCTTTCCGTAGGAAGGGAATTTTTCTACCGCAAAGTAAACATCCCCATCGCTAACATAGGCATAACCAAGCTCTATGAGCCGTTCTATGAGAGAGAGGATCTCCGGAATATGGTCGCTTGCTTTGGGCTCAAGGGTAGGGGGAAGAACCTTTAGCTCCTTTAACTCCTCTTGGTATTCTTTAGTGTATTTTTCTGTCAGGTCCTTCCAAAAGATGCCTTCCCTGTTTGCTCGGTTTATGATCTTATCGTCGATGTCAGTTATGTTCCGAACATAGATAACCTCATAGCCCAGGTAAAGAAGAAGGCGATAGAGGACATCGAAGATCACAGCCGACCTTGCATGCCCAAGATGGCTGGAGTCATAGGCAGTGATCCCGCAGACATACATCGTGACCTTTGGAGGGTTTAAGGGAGTAAACTCTTCTACTTTACGAGTGAGGCTGTTGTAGATTCTTAGGCTCATTTTAGATTTAGTCTTTCCCAAGTTTCATAGGCTTTTTCTTTCAGAAGGGAGTTTTGCCAGGAAAAAACAGGCGTCCTTGAGACCTCATACTTTAAAACCATAGGGTCTTCTGGTAAAAAGGCTAAGAGTTTTAGCCCAGATTTTTCGCAAACCTCCTTAGCATAGGATAAGAGCTCTTCAGGGACAGGCATAGGGCAACGGTTGACTATAAACCAAAGGTTTTCTACCTTTACCTGCAAGGTCTTAAGTAAGTCAGCGATCCTTCCTGCGGTCATTATCCCCCTCATGCTGGCATCGGAGACGACGATAAGGTGCTCCATCTCAAGAAGGTTTAAACGAGAAAGATGCTCCATCCCTGCTTCGTTATCTATCACTAAATAGCGGTAGGATTTCATAAGCTTTTCAATGGCTTGAGATAAAAAGGAATGAGCAGCACAGTAACAGCCTGGTCCCTCAGGCTGACCCATGACGATTAAGTCATAGTCGGTTCCTTCAATTATAGCTTGATGAAGCCTCATCTCTACATAGTCATACCTTGCCATAGAGTCTGGAACGCTCTTTCTTAGCTCCTCTTTTATCTCGCCAAGGGTAATGTGCACCTCCTCACCCAAAAGTTCGTTGAGGTTTGCGTTTGGGTCTGCGTCAACGGCAAGGATAGGCTTTAGCCCCTTGTCAACTAAGTAGTTGATAAGCAGTGCTGAAAGGGTGCTCTTTCCCGTTCCACCCTTGCCAGCAAAGGAGATCCTTATTGGCATCTTTAAACCCCTTTTTTCTTTTTATCAAGGAAGAGCTTATAGGTGTAGGAGTCAACGAGGGCTTGACAGCTTGCCTCAAGAATGTTTGTTGAAACGCCTACAGTCCCCCATTTTCTGTCCTTACTCTTCGAAAGGATGAAAACCCTGACCTTTGAAGAGGTTCCCGGAAGACCTGGCAAAACCCTAACCTTGTAGTCCTCAAGCTCCATCTCTTTTATCTGAGGGTAAAACCGAACTAAGGCTTTCCTTAGGGCGTTGTCGAGGGCGTTTACTGGACCGTTCCCAAGGGAGGCGGTGTGCTCGACCTCTCCAACCCCAGGCGGAACCCGCACGATTACCGTAGCCTCAGCTTGCCCAGTCTTGTTAAAATGGCTATCGATAACCCGGTAGCTTAGGAGCTCAAAGTATTGTTTGGGCTCGCCAAGAAGCTTGTAGATCAGGAGCTCAAGCGAGGCTTCAGCGGCCTCAAACTCAAAGCCCTCAGCCTCAAGCTTTTTAATCTCTTCCACTATCTTGACAAGAAGAGGATTGTCAGGCTCAAGCTCTATCCCAAACTCCTTTGCCTTGTAGATGATGTTGCTCTTTCCTGATAGGTCGCTAACAAGGACCCTTCTTTCATTTCCAACAAGTGATGGGTCTATGTGTTCATAGGTCCTTGGATGCTTGAGCACTGCCGAGACATGCACCCCACCCTTATGGGCAAAGGCAGACCTTCCCACATAGGGAAGCCTTGAAGGATGGGGAAGGTTAGCTATCTCGAACACAAAGCGCGAAACCTCAGTGAGCTTATGCAAAACATCCTTTGAAGAGGTTTCATAACCCATCTTTAGGATTAGGTTTGGGATGATGGAGCAGAGGTTAGCGTTTCCGCAGCGTTCGCCTATTCCATTTATTGTTCCCTGCACCTGCCTTGCCCCAAGTATAACCGCTGTCAAGGAGTTTGCTACCGCACACTCGCTATCGTTGTGGGCATGTATTCCGAAGGGAAAGTCTTCTCCAAGAACTTGCTTTACTCGGTTTATGATTTCTGCCACTTCATGGGGCAAAGTGCCGCCGTTGGTATCGCAAAGAATGATGCAATCAGCCCCTGCCTGCCAAGCCCTTTTTATCGTTTCCAGGGCATAATCAGGGTCCTCTTTGAAGCCGTCAAAAAAGTGCTCAGCATCGTAAAAGACAATAGGCACCCTATCCTTGAGGTACCGGACAGAGTTGGAAATGATCTCAAGGTTGTGCTCAAGGGTGGTGTTTAAGGCTGATTTAACATGGATAGTCCAGGTCTTGCCGAAAATGGTTACGCCATCAGCCCGAGCATGAAGCAAACTCTGAAAGATCTCATCCCTCTCAGGGTCCTTCTTTGGATGGTGGGTGCTCCCAAAGGCAATCACCTTGGAATGCTTTAGCTGATAATTGGCAATCTCTTTAAAGAATTGGAAATCCTTAGGGTTTGAGCCAGGCCACCCTCCCTCGATGTAGTCGACCTTAAACTCGTCAAGCTTTAAGGCGATGCGAACCTTATCCTCTACAGAAAAATTTACCTCTTCAGCTTGAGCTCCATCCCTTAAGGTGGTATCATAGATTTCCACCCTTTTCATTTTTCTTCCTTCACCTCCCCTTCAAGCTGGAAGGCTTCATGCAAGGCTCTGACAGCAAGCTCGGTAAACTTTTCATCAATGACGCAGGAAATCTTGATCTCCGAAGTTGATATCATCATGATGTTTATCCCGTGCTTAGCTAAGGTTTCAAACATCTTCGTTGCCACTCCTGAATGGGTCCTCATGCCAGCCCCTATGATGGATACCTTGGCGATGGTGTCGTCTCCTTCTACTCTTTCAGCTTTAAGCTCCTCGGCAATCTTTTTAACGACCTCCATAGCCTGTTTGAAATCCGTGCGGGGGACAGTAAAGGTGAGGTCTGCCTTGCCGTCTGGTCTTGCCGTCTGAATGATCATGTCAACGATAATGCCAGCATCTCCTATGGGACCAAAGATCTTTGCCGCAACCCCTGGCACATCAGGCACACCGTATATGCTTATCCTTGCCTCGTTCCGGTTGTAAGTTATTCCTGAAACCAGGACCTTTTCCATCTCCTCATCCTCCTCGGTAATTAGTGTTCCGTTAGTCCTACTAAAGCTTGAACGAACAACTAAGGGCACCTTATAGATCATAGCAAGCTCAACGGAGCGCATCTCAAGGACTTTAGCCCCAGAGCTTGCCATCTCAAGCATCTCTTCATAGGACACTTTAGCTAACTTTCTTGCTTTTGGGACGATGCGAGGGTCTGCAGTGTAGACGCCTTCAACATCGGTATAAATCTCGCAAAGGTCAGCCTTTAAGGCTGCGGCTAAAGCAACGGCGGTTGTGTCAGACCCACCCCTACCGAGAGTGGTAATGTCTCCCCCTTCGGTTACTCCCTGAAAACCAGCAACGACCACTATCTCACCCCGGGCAAGGGCTGATTTTATGGTATCTACCTTTATCTCCTTGATACGAGCCTTGGTAAAAAGGTCGGTAGTATAGATGGGGATTTGGTAGCCAAGAAAGGCTCTTGCTTTGTAGCCCATTGCCTGAAGGGTTATAGCAAGTAAGGCTGATGTGACCTGCTCCCCCGTTGAGACAAGCATGTCAAGCTCACGCAAAGGCGGGTTCTCAGTGATAGATTTGGCAAGGTTTATGAGCCTATCCGTCTCTCCAGCCATGGCTGAGACTACGACCACCAAATCATGCCCAGCCCGTTTGTATTCTGCAATTCTTTCGGCAACATTCCTTATACGCTCAAGGTTAGCAACCGAGGTTCCGCCATACTTTTGAACGATAAGCATCTTTAGCCTCTCCTCTTCTTTTTATCAGTAAACTTTCCCCAAACTGGGTCCTCGCTAAAGTGTTGGAACCAAAAGTCTACCGGGTCAAAGGTATTATCAAGGGGCTTTATCTCAATAGGGTAGTTATCGCAAAAGGAAATTAGGAGCTGATAAGCCTCGTTTATCTCTTTCATCTTCTCGGCATCTCCGCCATGGTCTGGATGGAAGCGCTTTGCAAGCTGATGGTAGCGCTCAACGACCTCTTTTCTTGTGGTTCTTGCGGGCAAGCCAAAGAGCTTCCTTGCCCTCTCTAATTTTTCCCACTTTTCTTCTGCCGGGTTCATGTTAGAATTATTATCTTAAACCGATTTTGAATTCTTTACAAGCATAAGAGAAGTTGCAAAAGCTGCCTCGCTATCGGTGGCATAACGAAATAGCGGACTTTTTAAACATACTTGTAAGGTTGTCGGCTTATCAATTCTTTTTTATACTACTTTAGCAAATGAAATGCGAAATCCCTTTAGAATACGCAAGCTCAATCTTAGAAGCCCTCTCACGGTCTAACCATGTGGTTATCCTTTTTGACAATGAGCTAAAAGTCCTTTGCTTTAACGAGGAAGCCAAAGGGTTCTTTGAAGGCTATTCCCTTGAAGAAAAAAGCCTTTTTGACCTCTTTCCAAACCTTGATGAAGCCACCGTTAAATATCACCTTGCTAATGACCTTATCTATCAAACCATCTATGAAGTCAGACCATCCTTCACAGAAAGTAGTCCCTTTTTAGGAAGGAACAAATATTTACTTTTTGAACTAATTTCCGTCCAAACTGAAGCTGGGAAATTAGCTCTTCTTCTTGCCCATGAAATCACACCCTATGTTGAAATCATCGAGGCTCTTGAACAATCCTTAAGATTTGACAAATTAACCGGTCTTCTAAACCTTTCTTCTTTCCTTGAAGAAACTCAGAGAACCCTGTTAGCCAAACCTCGGTATGCCGGCATGCTTGTGCTTGACCTTTATAATTTTTCTGCCATAAACGACCTCTACGGGCTTGAAGCGGGGGATGAGGTCTTGAAAGAGGTAGCAGAAAGGCTTAAGAAAGCTTTCGAAGCCTCAGTCGTCCTCGGTAGGACAGCGTCTGATGAGTTTGTCATCTTTATCCCCCGCTTAGAACACCGTAAAAACATTCTACAATACCTTGACTCTATAAGCCTTATCTTTGAAATCCCCTTTAACCAAAAGGGAGAAATCTTTACGCTTAACTACAATCTTGGTGTTGCCGTGTATCCCTTCGATGGCACCTCCTCTGAAATCCTTTATCGGCACGCTCAGTCTGCTTGTGCGCTTGCTAAGAAAAGTGGTCCCAACAAGGTCCAATTTTTTGACCCTCAGATTTCAGACCATCTTCAAACCGAGCTTTCTGCGGAAAGGCTTATCAGAGAAGCCCTGAGCAACAATTGGTTTACCTTTTTTATTCAACCCTATTTTTATGCTGATACCTTTAGCCTTGCTGGCGGTGAGACCTTAGTTAGGATTGTCAAACCAAACGGTGAGGTGGTTCCTCCCGGAGTGTTTATTCAAACTCTTGAAAGGTCTATCTACCTTGAAAGGTTTGAAAAATGGGCTTTTAAAACCGTTGTCCATTTGATCAACACCTTTAAAATTTCCCTTGGTTTGAACCTGCATCCCGCAACTTTCTACAATAAAAATTTTTTTCTGGAAAGGGAAGAAACTTTGCGGTCGCTTTCTGCACCTCTTGTGTTGGAGATCACGGAACGAGCAACCCTTGATGACCCGCAAAGGGCAAGAGAGGTTTGCGAATTTTTAAAAAACTTCCCCATGGTTCGGATAGCCCTTGACGACTTTGGAACAGGCTATAGCAACCTCTCCTACCTTAAAGACCTACCGATTGATATCGTAAAAATCGACATCTCCTTTGTTAGAGCATTAAAGGACGACCAACCAAAGAGTAAACAATTGGTTAAAACTATCATAGACCTTGCCCATGGTCTTGGGGCTAAGGCTTTAGCTGAGGGGGTAGAAACTGTAGAACAGCTGGAAATCCTTACTCAGCTTGGTTGCGACTATCTTCAAGGCTTTTACTTTGAGAAGCCCTTGCCCATCTCCGAATTTGAGAAAAAATACCTAAGTGAAGCCAAGACCAAGGCTTAAAAAGAGGTTTGGTCAGCATCTTCTCGTCTCATCTGGGGTCTTATCCAAAATAGCCGAGTTTGCTGAAATTTCATCTGCAGACCCTATCGTTGAAATCGGTCCTGGCACGGGAAATCTAACCGAAGAGGTCTTAAAAAGAAATCCCAGAAAGCTTTATCTCCTTGAGATAGACGATGAGATGGTCGCCTATCTTAAAGAAAGGTTTAGATACGAAATTCAAGAGGAGAAGGTTATCCTTCTTAAGGCTGATGCCGGAAAGTTTGATTATTCTTTGATCCTTGAGGCGGAATTTAAGGTCCTTGGCAACCTTCCTTACAACCGAGCAAGCCTCATCGTAGAAAGGATGGTTTATTATTTTCAGAAGATTCCCTTGGCGGTTTTTATGGTGCAGAAGGAGGTTGCGGAAAGATGGATGGGAGTTGAAAGCTGGCTCTCCGTTTTTATTCAGACCTTTTATGACATAGAGTATATGATGACCGTCCCCCCAAGGTTCTTTGTCCCACAACCCAAGGTTGATTCTGCGGTCATAAGGCTAAAGCGCAAGCCCAAGGTTGAAGCTGTTGACCTTAAAGATTATAAAGGTTTTTTAGTCAAGCTTTTTGCTAACCGAAGGAAAGCCCTAAGGTCAAAGCTTCCTTCAGACCTTTTGGAGAGGGCAAACATCTCCCCTTTAGCAAGAGCCGAAGAGCTAAGCGCAGAAGATTTTATGCGACTGTATAGCCTTTTACGCTTTGGTAAATTAAACCTTCCTTAGCCTTACTGAGGTGAAGCCGTCAAGATTGTGCCTATGAGGATAGGTCTTTAAGTAGTCTCCTTCAACTATCTCAGCCACCGCTTCCCCGCAGTATTTTCTTAACACCTTTTCCGGATTTTCTATCACAAATTCTGGATGTTCCTTTAAGAAAGCTTGGACTACCTCTTCGTTCTCTTCAGGCTCAAGGCTACAGGTTGCGTAGACTAAAACGCCACCTTTCTTGAGATAGGGGGCTAAGCCCTTAAGGAGCCTAAGCTGCCTTTGGGGAACTTCAAGAAAGTCCTCTTCCGTCCTTACCCATTTGATGTCAGGATGCCTCCGGATAATCCCAGTTCCAGTGCAGGGGGCATCGATGAGGATCCTGTCAAAGGGGCGAGGTTTGAGCTTTTCCATAAGCTGAACGGCATCACCTTCAAACACCTGGGGTAGCCTTAGTCCAAGCCGAAGGCAGTTTTCTTCAAGCTTCTTTAAACGGAAGGGATAGAGGTCAACCGCCCAGACTTCAGCTCTATTTTCGCAGAGCTCAAGGATGTGTGTAGTTTTTCCACCCACTCCAGCGCAGGCATCAAGTATTCTTTCTCCGGGCTTTGGGTTTAAAAGGTAGGTGACAAGTTGGCTTGCCGAATCTTGAACGGTTATCCAACCAAAGTGATAGGGCTTAAGGTCTGTGACCTTTCCGTTAAAACCTTTTAAGATTATCCCCGCAGGTGAAAACTTGCAGGCTTCGGCCTCGGGAACTTGGTCTTTTCTAAGGTATTCCAGCAGACTATCTCGCGTGACTTTTAGCAAGTTTGCTCTGATGATTAGGGGCGGTCTTTCATTGCCAGCACTAAGTAGTCTCTCTGTTTCTTCCAGCCCAAACCTTTTCAGCCATCTCTTGACAAGCCAATCGGGGTAGGAATACTTAACCGCTAAGTAAAGCTCAGGGACCTCTTTTGGGGGTTCAGGCAGGTTGTTTTTAGATTCTGCTATCCTGTGTAAGACTGCGTTGACAAAGTCTCTGACAAACTTTCCTCTTCCTCTTCTTAAGAGAAGCTTTAGCGTTTCTGCAAGGGCTGCCCAGGGTGGAATTCGAGTAAAAAGGAGCTGATAGATGCCAAGCCTAAGAACGTTCTTGACTTCAGGATCAAGCTTATCTAAGGGTTCTTGAGAGAAGCGGGAGATTAAAAAGTCGATGTATCTAAGGTGTCTGATGACACCTAAGACAAGCTCAGTTGCTAAAGCTCGGTCCCTTTCTTGAGGAAGGACGCTTTTTGTTAGAACCTCGCTTATCAGCTCATCAACCGGTGGTTTATGCTTTTCCCAGATTAGAAGGGTTCGTAGGGCGACTGCCCTCGGGTTAGTTTTTGGAAGCTTGGGCAAGGTCTACTCCCATTCAAGAAGAAGTTGGCGAAGGGAAAATAGCCTGTCTCTGAGCTCAGCTGCCCTTTCAAACTCAAACCTCTTTGCGCATTCCTTCATCTCCTTCTCCACCCTCTCGATTTCGGCTTTAAGCTCCTCTACGGAGGAAAACTTTTCTTCAAGACGAACAAGCTTTTCTAAATCTACATAATCCGCGGAAATCATCTGCATCAGCGGGTCGTCGAGGGATTTTATCACCGTTTGAGGAACTATGCCATGCGCACGGTTGTATTCTTCCTGGATACGCCTTCTTCTCTCCGTCTCCTCAATAGCTCTTTTCATGGAACGAGTGATGGTGTTTGCGTAAAGGATGGCTTTACCGTTAACATTCCGGGCTGCTCGCCCAATCATCTGGATTAAGCTCCTCTCAGACCGGAGAAAGCCCTCTTTGTCGGCATCAAGGATGGCAATGAGAGAGACCTCAGGAAGGTCTAACCCCTCGCGTAGGAGGTTTATCCCTATTAAACAATCGTAAACTCCCCTTCGCAGGTCTCTAATGATCCGTGCCCTCTCTAAAGTTTTTAGGTCCGAATGAAGATAGCACGCTTTTAGCCCAAGCTCCTTGTAGTAATCTGTGAGCTCTTCAGCCATTCTTTTAGTCAAGGTGCAGACAAGCGTCCTTTCTCCCCTTTCAGCCCTTTTCTTTATCTCGAAGTATAGGTCGTCAACTTGATTGTCAAGGGGGCGAACTTCAACCTCAGGGTCAAGAAGACCTGTGGGTCTTATGATCTGTTCAATTACCCTTCCTTCAGAGCGAGAAATCTCGTAATCTCCAGGGGTTGCCGATACATAGATCACCTGATTTACCCTTTCTTCAAACTCTTCAAAAGTGAGGGGTCTATTGTCCAATGCTGAAGGCAAGCGAAAGCCGTAATCCACCAAGGTTTGCTTCCTTGACCTATCTCCTCGGTGCATCCCCCCAAGCTGAGGTATAGTGATGTGGCTTTCGTCGATAAAGATCAGATAGTCCTCAGGGAAGTAATCAAGAAGAGTATAAGGTGGCTCTCCAGGGCGCCTTCCGTCAAGATACCGGCTATAGTTTTCTATCCCCTTGCAATAGCCTACCTCTTCCAAAAGCTCAAGGTCATAAAGCGTCCTTTTTTCCAAACGCTCAGCGTAGAGGTGAAGCCCCTGGGAACGAAACCAGGAAACCCGTTCTCTGAGCTCCTTTTTAATTTCTTCGATGGCTACCCTAAGCTTATCATCGGAGGTTACATAGTGCGTTGCTGGGAAGATAAGGTAGTCTTCAACCTCGCCTAAGGTCTTTCCTCTGAAAGGGTCTATAAGCTTTAGGGCTTCAATCTCGTCTCCCCAAAGAGAGACCCTTAGGGCTCGTTTTTCTTCGTTTGCCGGAAAGATGTCTATCACATCCCCCCTTACCCTGAAGGTTCCTCGGGTAAAGTCTGTCTCAACCCGCTCATAGTGCATCTTTACCAAGGAGAGGATCAGCTTATCCCTCGTAATCTTGTCGTTTCTTCTTAAATAAAGGTGCTTTGCGAAGTATTCATGGGGAGCGCCAAGACCGTAGATACAGGAAACGCTGGCAACGACAATGACATCTCGCCTCGTGAGCACCGCAGTAGTTGCCGAATGCCTAAGTCTGTCTATGATCTCGTTTATCGAGGCATCCTTTTCAATGTAGGTGTCCGTTGCTGGCACATAAGCTTCTGGCTGGTAGTAGTCGTAGTAGGAGACAAAGTATTCAACAGCGTTCTCTGGGAAGAGCTTCTTAAACTCGTTGTAAAGCTGGGCAGCTAAGGTCTTGTTAGGAGCGATGACCAAGGTTGGTTTGTTTACCCTTGCGATGACATTGGCCATGGTAAAGGTTTTCCCAGAACCAGTAACCCCAAGCAAAACCTGATGCTTATACCCCTTCTTAAGCCCAGAAACAAGCTCCTCTATGGCTTTAGGCTGGTCCCCCTTAGGAGAAACCGTAGAATGAAGCTTAAATTCTTTTTGCGACTTTTTTATCAAAGCTTGCGTTTCCTTTTTCCTTTCTCTGGCAAGCGTCCCCATCGCACAGCTCATGCTCTCTATGTGAATCTTTGGCTTTTATAATATAATACTCAATCAGGGGCTTACCAATTTGAGAGGGCTGAAAAATGAATTTGGTTATTGACGGGCAAAGATTAAGGGCTTGGGTAAAAATAGCTTTGCTTCTCTTCTATTTTTTCGTCTTTGGGAATTGGGTCATTCTGCTTACCTCCCCTGATGAAGGACGAAACGCGAGCGCGGTGTTAAATATGGTTAAAACTTGGGACCTACTTGTGCCCTACTACAATTGTCAACCGAGGTTTGAAAAACCTCCTATGCTTTACTGGGTTGCTTTTCTCTCTTCTCAGGTCCTTGGTCTTAACGAATTTTCTTTAAGGCTTGTGTCGGGATTGTCGGCAGTTGGGCTTCTTCTGAGCTTTTATCAACTGGTGAAGAAGCATCTCAACGAGGAGTTGGCAAGAAAAAGCTTCCTCATCCTCTTAACCTTCCCCCATCTTTGGGTAGAAGGAAGAGCCTTCGTCCCCGAGATGTTAAACACTTTTTTCATGGTCTTTGCCCTTTATTCTTTCCTTTCTGAAAGATATGCTGTTGGCTGGTTAATCCTTGCCTTAGCCTTCTTGACAAAGGGTCCGGTTGGTGTCTTTTTAACCACCGCAGTCTACATACTTTGGAAAAGAGACCTTAAGTTTGTCAACTTAAAAGGCATCCTTCTTTTTTTGATCCTTGGCAGTAGCTGGTATTTATACATGCTCTATCATTTTGGCTATCAATACTTCTTCAAGTTTTTCCTCTATGAGAATTTAATGCGTTTTACAGGAGAGATGAAGCTCCATGTTTATCCATTTTACTATTATATTGTTATAATAATTTTAACGACCTTATTTTATCTACCCTCCTATATAAAATTGTTCAAAAACATCAAGTTTTTTGATAAGGAGTTGTTGCCCTATCTTCTTTGGTTTGTATTTGTTTTAACATTCTATACGCTTTCTAAGAACAAACTTCATCATTACATAATCTATGCTTATCCTCCTCTTGCTTTGATACTTGCAAAGTATACCCCCGAAAGATACATAAAGTATGTCCTTACTATTTCTCTTTTTTTGCTTTCCCTTTTTATGATATATCTTTATTCTTTCGAAAAGGAAAGGTTTACTCCCCTTGCTATTTCTATAGTTAAATCTTATAATGGAAGTGTTAGTTTTTATAAAGGAGAAAATTCAGCTATAGTTTTCTATACCGAAAGATGCATCCCTATCTTTCACGACCCTGACAAAATACCACCCGGTTTGGTCATCACCAAAAAAGAGCATACGGACAAAATACCTCACTGCCAACCTCTTTTGGTTGCCAAAGACTTTGAAAGAACCTTCGCCCTTTTAGAATGTTATGGGAAGTAAGGTCGTCTTAGCCGAGGTTACCGATAATTTTCTTTCTGAGATAACGGGAAGATATGCCTTAGAGTATGCCAAATTAACTAAAGCAAGCTTAATACTATGTTTGGTTCATGAAAAGAGTATTGATTTAGAGAAAGCGGAAAAGATTTTAGAAAGGATTTTTCTTGAAGCAGAGGGTTTAAAATTAGAGGTGGAATGTTTTATTAAACCCGGGGAGAGATACCGCGAGCTTAAGGGAATTATAACGAAAGAAAGAGTAGACCTAAGCTTTTTGGTTTTAAACGAGCTCAAAAGCTTTCTAAAATTGCCCTGTTCCCTAGCCCTTTTAAGTTTATACATCTTGGGAAGATATCGCCAAGGCGCATCCTTGGGCTTCTGAGGGAGGGTCAAGACAAAGTTGAGGAAGGCTTAGATTTTTTGGTTGCTTTGTCTAAGATTTTTGAGGCAAAATTGTTTTTGTGCTGTGTTGGTAAGGAGGATGCCTTTGAAAGGGTTATAAAAAGATTAAGACAAAGTGATGTAAAGTATGAAATTAAGTTTTTGGAAAGGTTATCCCATCGGGCTTTAACCTTTGAAATCCTTTCCAAAAAAGTAGACCTGCTGGTGATAGAACCGTATAAAGAAGGTTTTATCCGCCTTTTTAAGAAGGATCCTGTCAAAAGGTTAATAGAACATCCTCCCTGCAATATCATCCTCTTTAAACCACATCTTAGCCCATGAGAATAGCCGAGATCCCCAAGGAAGAGGTTTTTACTCTTCTTCATACTTCACCGCAAGGGTTAAGCGAAGAAGAAGCCAGCACAAGATTGAAGCAGTTTGGCTATAACGAAATTAAAGAGGCGCACAAAACTTCTCTATTCTTCCGGTTTATTCAGCAGTTTACCCATTTTCTTGCCATCATCCTCTGGGTTGCTGCTATTTTAGCCTTCATTTCTGATTGGTTAAACCCCGGTGAAGGCATGCGAAATCTGGGCTTTGCCATAATAGGGGTCATACTTTTAAACGCTGTCTTTTCTTTTATTCAAGAGTATAAGGCAGAAAAGGCTATCGAAAAGCTAAAGCTTATGCTTCCTTTTAAAGTTAGAGTGATAAGGGAGGGGAAGGAGAGAGAAATTTTGGCAAGAGAGCTTGTGCCCGGAGATTTAATCCTCCTTTCCGAGGGTGATAAGGTCCCAGCTGATGCCAGGGTTGTGCAATCCGAATATCTTACGGTAAACAACGCCCCTTTGACTGGAGAATCAGAACCAGTTGTTTTAACTGAAGAACCGTATTTTGGTAGGTTTATCGAGAGTAAAAACATCGCCTTTGCTGGGGCAACAGTCCTATCTGGACGGGGGAAAGCAGTGGTCTTTGCCACAGGGATGAGGACTGAGTTTGGGAGGATCGCTAAGCTAACAGAAACTGTCAAACAAGAAGGAACTCCCCTTCAGAAAGAAATCGCCCGAACATCCAAAATTATCGCCTTCGTAGCCACTACCATTGGTGGGATCTTTTTCATAATAGGACAATCTTTGGGAAAGAGCTTTTGGGAAAACTTTCTATTTGCTATAGGGGTTATCGTTGCCCTTGTTCCGGAGGGAATGCTGCCAACGGTAACGCTTTCCCTGGCCATCGGAAGCCAAAGGATGCTCAAAAGGAAAGCCTTGGTAAAAACTTTAAGCGCTGTTGAAGCCTTAGGTTCCATCACGGTCATTTGCACAGATAAGACCGGAACGATCACTCAAAATCGCATGGAGGTAAAAAGGGTTTGGACCTTCGACCAAAGCGCAGTGGATATGCTCTTGACTATATCTTATCTTTGCAATAACGCCACCTTCACAGAAAATCTGTATCAAGGCGACCCAACTGAGGTAGCCTTGCTTAAGTATGCCCGAGAAGCTCGCGGAGAGGTTCCCTCCGAAAGATTTTTGGAGCTACCTTTTGATTTTGAAAGAAAAATGATGACTACGGGTAACCTCATAGAGGGGAGGAGGCTTTTTCTTACTAAAGGTGCTTTAGAAAAGGTCCTACCTCTATGTGGATATGCCTTAATAAGGGGAGAAAAGATAAAGCTTACTGATGAGCTAAGGCAGAAAATTTTAGAGGCAAGCCAGGCTCTTATGGATGAGGGGTTGAGGGTTCTAAGCTTTGCCTATTCAGAGGTTGAACCAGAAAAAGAAATGGTGTTTGTAGGCTTAGCAGGGCTTGAAGACCCACCAAGACCCAAAGTAAAAGAGGCTATAAAAAAGTGCCGTGAGGCAGGAATTAGGATAATTTTAATTACGGGTGATGCAAGCAGAACCGCCCTTGCCATAGCTAAAGAAGTTGGGCTTGTCACGGGAGCTCCGGTGGTGATAGAGGGTGATGAGTTTCATCGGCTAAGCGATAGCGAGCTTAAAGAAAGGTTGACCGCAAGGGAAATACTTTTCACCCGTATGACGCCAAAGGATAAGCTAAGGATCGTAACCCTGCTTCAGGAGATGGGTGAGAGGGTTGCGGTAACTGGAGATGGAGTAAACGATGCCCCGGCTTTAAAAAAAGCTGACATTGGAATTGCTATGGGAAGCGGAACCGAGGTGGCAAAGGAGGCTGCTGACATTATTCTTCTTGATGACAACTTTGCCACCATCGTCTCAGCCGTAGAAGAAGGAAGGACTGTGTTTGAAAATATAAGGAAGTTTGTCTCCTACTTCTTTACCTCAAATATCGCTGAGCTAACACCGTATATAGTTTATCAAATTTTCCGAGTGCCCTTACCGCTTACGGTTATTCAGATTTTACTAGTAGACCTCGGCACGGACATATTGCCTGGGCTTGCCCTTGGTGCAGAGCCACCAACTCCAGACCTAATGAAGAGACCACCAAGGAGCGCAAAAGAAAGGCTTTTAACCCTCCCCCTTCTTTTAAGGGTTTTTTTCATACTTGGACCGATCGAGGCTATGGCAGGGCTCTTTGGCTACTTTTTTGTGCTGTATTCTGGAGGGTGGACCTGGGGGATGCCTCTTCATCCTTCAAACCCGCTCTATTTAAAAGCAACTACAGCTTGCCTAACAGGCATAGTTCTAACCCAGGTAGCAAATGGCTTTGCCTGCCGGACCTTCAGGGAACCCGTCCTCCGTATAGGGCTATTTTCTAACCGCCTTTTGCTTATAGGAGTGCTTTCTGAAATCCTTCTTCAGATTTTCCTCGTCTACCATCCGATAGGGAACAAAATTTTTTCCACTTATCCCTTGCCCCTAAAGGTCTGGTTGGTTTTGCTACCTTTCGGAGTTTTTCTCTTCGCCGTTGAAGAGTTAAGAAAGTTTATCCTTGGCAAAAGAAAGGCTTAGGGCTTGCGCTAAGCTCATGAGGACAAGGCTTGCCGTCTCAGCCCTTAAGATGTAAGGGGAAAGGCAAAGAGTTTTAAACCCAGCTTCAAACAGCAGAGAGAGCTCATCCTCCGAAAAACCTCCCTCAGGACCAGAAATTAAATAAACCTCAGCGAGGTCTTCTTTTTTAAAAAGACTAAGCAAATTTTCAAGGTTTAGCTCGCCCTGAGGATGGGCTAAGACTTTAAGGGAATTAGCTGGAATAGCTTCTACCAGAGTTTTTAGGTCGGCTGGGTCGCAGACCTTAGGCAAGATAAGCCTTCCTGATTGTTTTAAGGCTGAGATGGCTTTTGCCCTAAGCCTTTGAGTAAGGTTTTTCTTTGGCTTGACAACCGTATGTCTGCTAAAAAAAGGAATAAAACGCCAAACTCCAAGCTCAGTTCCCTTCTCAACCAAAAACTCGGTTAAGTCACCTTTTAGGATGGGAATGAGGGCTGTTATCTTTATTCTTGGTGAAAACTCTTTACGAACGAGCTTTAGAATTTCAACCCGAGCTTGTTCCCCTTCCTTGGTTCTTTCTATAGCTAAGACTCTTGCTTGAAATTCCTGCCCAAGACCATCGATGACAAGGATTTGGTCTCCTGGTTTATGTCTTAAGACACGAGCTAAATGGTGAGTTTCTTCGGGGGAAAGAAGATTAGTTGATGAGTCAAAAAAGAAACGATTTCCAGCCTTGAAGTGGGGCATAAAAGGAGAGAGCCGGCGGAGGGGCTTGAACCCTCAACCTTGGGATTACAAATCCCACGCTCTGCCAGTTGAGCTACGCCGGCAAGCTTCTATATCTCAAACGGAGGAGGCGGGATTCGAACCCGCGGCACGGGCTTTTCACCCGTGCACTCGCTTAGCAGGCGAGCGCCTTCGACCTCTCGGCCACTCCTCCAAGCTTTAACATTAAAAATGGTTCCGGGGCCTGGATTCGAACCAGGATACTGGGATCCAAAGTCCCATGTCCTACCAGTTAGACGACCCCGGATAAATAAAATTATATTCTAAAGTTCAAGCAATTCAAGAGGGACCTCCGAGTAAACAACACCCCTCCCATCCTCAACAAACACAATGTTTTCAAGCCTTATCCCAAACTTCCCCGGAAAGTATAAACCCGGCTCAATGGTAAAAACCATGCCTTCTTCTATCTTAATCTCCTCTTTAAGCTTGTAGTAAAGCCTCGGCGGTTCATGAACTTCAATCCCAACTCCATGTCCGGTCGAATGGGTAAAATGGCTAAGCACTCCCTTTTCCTTGAGGTAATCCCTTACCGCAAGGTCAACCTCCCTAACATCCCGCCCAACCTTAACCGTCTCCAGGGCTTTAAAGTAGGCTTCCTTTACCCATTGATAAGCCCTCTTAAACTCCTCGTCAGCCCTGCCAAGGTAAACCGTTCTTGTGAAATCGCTCACATAGCCCTGAAAGACAACCCCAAAATCAAGAAGAAAAGCCCCCTTCCCGTTAATCTTAGTGCTTGAGCTTTCCCAGTGGGGTATGGCTGAATGTTCCCGAAAGGCAACTATGGCTGGAAAAGATTCCCCGGTTGAGCCTAAAGTAAAAGCTTTGTTGACGATTTTTCCTCTTATGCTAAGCTCAGTCTCGCCGCTTAGAGGCTCATCTAAAAGCTCCTTAAATATTCTATCCGTAAGATTTATCGCTTTTTTTATGAGCTCTCGCTCTGTTTTATCCTTTTTTAACCGGAGCTTTTTTAAGGGTAAGAGCAAAGGGATGAGCTTATAAAATTTTGAGCGAAGGGCGGACTTAACCGCAATGGTTACATAATCTCCTTCTATTCCAACAGAAGAAACACCAAGGGAGCGGAGGAATTTTTTCAGGGTTTGCAGGGGGTTTTCAAGGATAAGGTGCACCTCAAGAAGTTCATGGGCTAAGGGCTTTGCCCTTTCAAAGTATCTCCCGTCTGTAAGGAGGTAGGCTTTTTCTTTTGTGATCACCAAATAGGCAAGGCTTGCTTTAAGACCTGAAAGGTAAAAAACATTTGCCGAACTCATTAAAAGAAGAGCTGATACCCTATACTCGTCAAGCAGCTCCTGAGCCAACCTTATCCTTTCAACCATTCCTTGACCTCCTCGGTGTAATCTCCCTTTCTTTCCTTGTAGATAAAAAGCGGGGGAAGGACTATAACCTCCTCTCCGGCAGATTTTTGGGCACAAATTAAAACGAGCCTTGCTCTGTCTCCTGGGTAAGAATGGACAAATCTTACGACCTTTGGAGTCAAGCCATGCTGATATAAGAGGTTTATAAGCTCGGTTGTGCGATAGGCAGTGAAGATAAGATAGAGCCTTCCTTTGGTTTTTAGAAGAGCCTTTGCCCCTTGAAGGAGCTCTTTAAGGCTTAAAGCATCATCCCTTCTTGCTACCTCTTTAAAAGTGTTTGGGCTCCTTCTTCCCCTTCCAACCTCAAAGTAAGGAGGGTTGGCAAAGACCACATCAAGGCTGTTCGGTTTAAAGCAAGTTTGCTTAAAGTTTCCAAGCACAGGGAAAATCTTATTCTGGAAGGCGTTTGCTTCAATTCCCTTTCGCAAACATTCCATATAAAGCCTTTCTTTTTCTAAGGCAAAGACCTTGGCATGAGGATAGCGTAAGGCTAAGATGAAGCTTACGATCCCTTGACAAGCCCCAACCTCTAAAGCCACCTCTCCCTTCCTTAGCTCTACAAAGTTTGCAAGAAGAACAGAGTTTATCCCAAACCGATAGCCCTCATCTGGCTGAAAAACTAAAAGCTTGCCTTGAAGAAAAGGCGTCTCTTCTATGGTCATGCTAATTAAGTTTTGTTTTCTCCTTGATTTAACCTTCGTAGTTAATTAATATTAATATTTTAAAATAAAATGGCAAAAAGGGGTGATTGGTTATGGAGCTTAAAAAACTGGTAAAAGTTAGCGAGTATGAATGGGAAATACCTAAGACTGGAAACATGCGAGTTCCGGGGAAGATATTTGCCACGAAAGAGCTGATAGAAGAGATGGATGAGAAGGTGTATGAGCAGTTGAGCAATGTGGCTGAGCTTCCTGGCATTGTGAAGGCAGCGATAGCCATGCCCGATGCCCATTGGGGCTATGGTTTTCCTATAGGAGGAGTTGCCGCCTTTGACCCGGATGCAGGCGGCGTCATCTCCGTTGGCGGTGTTGGCTATGATATCTCTTGCGGGGTTAGAACCCTTCTCTCACCTTTGACCAAAAAAGATGTTGAGCCTTACCTTGAAGAGTTAGTTCGAGAGCTTTTTGAGACCGTTCCCTCTGGGGTTGGCTCGGAGGGTGAGATAAAGCTTTCGCCCTCTCAGCTTGATGAGGTTTTGATTGGCGGGGCAAAATGGGCGGTTGAAAAGGGGTATGGTGAGCCTGAGGACCTTGAATACATCGAGGAAAGAGGTTGCATGCCAGGTGCCGACCCATCTTATGTCTCCATGGAGGCAAAGAAAAGACAGCATAGACAGGTTGGCACCCTTGGTTCAGGGAATCATTACCTTGAGGTTCAGTATGTAGCTGAGGTCTACGATAGGGAGGTGGCTAACGCCTTTGGTCTGTTTGAAGGGCAGGTTGTGGTTAGCATCCATTGTGGTTCAAGGGCTTTAGGTCATCAGATCGCTACAGACTACCTCCCTATCTTAGCAAAGGCGGCAAAAAAATACGGCATTCCCATCAAGGAAAAGGAGCTTGTCTGTGCCCCTATAAATTCCGAAGAGGGGCAGAGCTACTTTAAAGCCATGTGCTGCGGCATAAACTGCGCTTTAGCTAACAGACAGGTGATAACCCATCTGGTAAGAGAGGTTTTTAAAAGCTTTTTCCCTGGTGTGCATCTTTCTCTTCTTTATGATGTGAGCCACAACACTTGCAAAGTAGAATACCACGAAGTTGACGGAAGGAGAATGAAGCTATATGTGCATCGGAAAGGGGCAACCAGGGCATGGGGTCCAGGTAGAAAGGGGCTTCCAGAGAAGTATCGTAAGGTTGGTCAACCGGTGATCATAGGCGGGTCCATGGGGACTGCCTCTTACATTCTTGTAGGCACAAAGGAAGGAGAAGAAAAGGCCTTTGGGTCCTGTTGTCATGGAGCAGGAAGGACTATGAGCAGAAACCAAGCCATTAAGAGTTTTAGGGCTGATGAGATCGTTGAACGGTTGAGAAAGAAGGGTATAATTGTTATGGGCAAGTCTAAAAAGGGGCTTGCTGAGGAGGCACCAGAGGCTTACAAGGATGTTTCCGAAGTGATCGAAGCAACCTGCAAAGCAGGCTTAACCAAAAAGGTGGCAAAGCTCCTTCCCCTTGGTTGCATCAAGGGGTAATATACTATAAAATACTATAAAAACACAAGGAGGTGGGCCATGAAGAGAGGTTTAAAGCTTGTTGGTTTGCTCTCCGGTTTAGCTATGCTCTATGCTTGTCAATGTCCAGCACCACAGGTAGCAGAGAAGGCGGCTGCTCAACCAGCACCAGCTCCAGCTGAGCCTGATTGCTGCAAAAAACTCGAAAACGAGCTTTCCGCTTTGAAGATGGAGGTTAACGCTCTAAAGAGCCAGCTTGATGCGGTCAAAGTAGAAGCAAGCGCGGCAAAGGAGGCAGCTGACAAGGCTGTAGCCGCAGCAAACCGCGCTGAAGAGGCCGCAAAGAAGGCTGAAACAGCTGCTCAAAAGGCAGAGCGTGTCTTTGAAAAGGGATTAAAGAAATAAAAAGCTATTAAAAAAGCTATTAAAAGATGCGAAAACCTTTCCTCAAGCTTGGAGAGGTCTTTGGTGTAAAGCCTTCTCAGGAGTATGTTCATCCTGAGAAGGCTATTCCCCTTAAGTTTAATAACTGGGAAGAACTACGCAGAGAGGTAAAGCCTTTAACGGATAAAAACCTCGTTTTTTCTGAACCTCCAAAGGTGGCAAAGGTTGTGAAGGAGGTCTTAAGCAAGCGAAGAGATAAGGAGCGTTCAATCTGGCCTCCCAGACCTTTAGAAGTTTATCTTCCTCTCACCTCTGAATACATCGAAGGCAAAAAGGAATGCGTAAGCCATGAAACCCTAAGAAGGCTTAGGGATGGAAAATTTTCAGTTAAAGCCGTCTTGAACTTGAGAAGGCTTACTGTTGAAGAGGCTCTTTTAGCCCTTGAGGATTTCTTCAGAAAGGCTATAGAGCTTGGGTATTCTTGCGTTCTTGTCATTCATGGGAGAGGGCTATCCTCCCCAAACGGAGAGCCAGTGCTTAAGCCCCTTTTTAGAAGCTGGCTTGAAAAGGGTCCATACCGGAGGCATGTTCTTGCCTATGCTTCAGCTCGTCCTTGCGATGGCGGTCTCGGTGCTACCTATGTGCTTCTTAGTCAAAGACCGGTCAAAAAGTAGATGCGTCTTTTTTGCTTCCGAAAAGGGCTCTTAATAACAGGTAATCCTCGGTCTGGTAAAACCACACTCATTAAGTATTTTGAAGACATCTTAGAGAAGACCTTTCCAAAGGTTAAGTTTTTTGGCTTCATTACCGAAGAGGTGAGAGAGACTAAAGGCAAACGGGATAGGATAGGATTTGACCTTGTTCCGATTGGGGAAACGAAAAAAGTTTTTCCTTCCTCATTACCCTTAGCCCGGAAACATCTTTCAAGAAAAGACCTACCTAAGGTTGGTAGCTACACTGTCCTTGTTGAAAATTTGGAAAGAATGCTTTCTATCTTAGAGCATGAACTTTCGGAAAAAATAGATGTCGTCCTTATCCTTGATGAGGTCGGGAAGATGGAGCTAAAATCTCCCAAGTTTATTCCTTTTTTTGAGAAGGTTTTAGAGAGAAACATCCCTTTTATTGCTACCGTTGGTAAGGGAGACCATCCCTTTTTACAGCGGATAAGGAATTTAGAAAAGGTTCTATTGTGCGAAGTAACCTTAGAGAATAGGGATTTTTTGCGTGAAAGGCTTTTGCTTGAATTTTTAAGACCGGGGCTTTTGGTCGTCCTTGAGGGGATTGACGGAGCAGGGAAAACCACAGTGCATAAAGCCTTGGTGGAAAGGCTAAAAAATAATCCTAAATTTGTTTTTTCCTATGAGCCAACAAACGGAGCCTACGGAAAAAAATTAAGAGAAGCCTTAAAAAATGGGAATTTTCCCAAGGAGGAGAGGCTTTCCCTTTTTATCAAGGATCGCCTTGAGCATGTTAAAAGCCTTATCATTCCTTCTTTAAAGGAAGGAAAGCTTGTCATCCTTGACCGCTACTATCCATCAACCATCGCCTACCAAGGTGCTGAAGGCTTTGATTTTAAAGAGCTTTTGATCCTTAATGAGACCATTGCCCCAACTCCTGACCTGGTGATTTACTTTGACTTACCAGTTGAGGTGGCTGTAAAGAGATTAAAGGAGAGAGGAAACGAATTTTCTATCTTTGAGAAAGAGGAAAAGCTTGTAAGGATTGCCGGAAACTACGAGAAGCTCCTTCCCCTCTTTAAGGTGCAGAGGCTTGATGCTTTGCAGCCTGTTGATAAGCTGATCGATGAAGTATTGAGTAATGTGAGGCTGTATTAAAAATGTTTTTGGGCAAGCCCTCCTGCAGTCGTCCCGAGCCTACTTTTTTGTCGCCCCAAGCATAAGCGAGGGGTCCCTCGGCGCTTACGTGCCTCGGGAAGACATCCTGAAGCGTCATCCCGAACGAAGTGAGGGATGCCTCGCTACGCTCGGCACGACAAAAATGGGGGCTCGGCAGGACATGGATGGAGGGGTCACCCCGAGCCATTTTTTTGTCGCCCCGAGGCGCAAGCCGAGGGGTCTCCAATTGTCAAATAGGAGATTTCTCGCTACGCTCGAAATGACAAGATGAGTAGGAGATGCCTCGCTATCGCTCGGCAGGACAAAAAGATGTTGCTCGGCAGGACAAAAAAGGACGCTCGACAGGACGGAGTAGGGAACTTTTTTGAACAGCCTCTAACTAATGTTGACTTATTTAAAAAAGTTGTATAAAATATATTCAAATGAGACCGATTATTTTGCTCCTTTTTTGGTTTATATTATTTCTATTTCAAACGCTATCGAGCTATTCTCAAACTGTAGCTCAAACTATATCCCTTAAAGAGGCTTTACGTCTTGCCAAAGAAAGGAATTTAGAGCTAAAAGCCCAGGAGCGTTTTGTTCAAGCATCTCAACTTGAAAAAGAATCAGCAAAAGGTGCCTATTTTCCAGTTTTTAGATTTGAGGAAACCTATGCCAAAACCGACCTTCCAGCTAATGTCTTCTTCTACAAGCTTAACCAAGGGAAGATGGAGGCAAAGGATTTTGAGGTCAAACGCCTAAATTCGCCTTCAAGCTATGAAAATTTTGAGACAAAATTTGTCCTTGAGCTTCCCATCTGGCTTGGAGGAAAGATCCAAGCTCTAAACAAGCTATCAGAGCTTAGGCTTCTCTCTACCGAAAGCCTAAAGCTTAGAAAAACCGACGAAATACTCTTTGAGACCTACTTAGCCTATCTTTGGATTTTCTTGAACAAACAAGCCGTTAAGGTTGCAGAAACTTCTATAGCTGAGGCTGAGGAACATCTTCGAGTGGCTCAGGCAAGGTATAGAGCGGGTTTAGCTCTTGAGGCAGATGTCTATCGAGCAGAGGTTTATCTTGCCAAAGCTAAGGAAAGTAGGGATGTAGCGGTAAATAATCTTAACCTTGCCAAAAGAAGGCTTGAAGTTCTTGTTAACACTAAACTTTCGCCTTTTGACATTGAGGAGTTACAAGCCTGTCCAACGATCGAAGAGGAAAAGTATATGCAAATTGCCCTGAAGAAAAGACCAGACCTAAAAGCCTTAGATTACGAGATTAAAGCCCTTGACGAGCAGAGAAAAGTTGTTCTTTCAGATAATCTTCCGCAAATTTCTGGATTTGTCGAATACAGTATGAACGGCAAAAATTATCCCTTTGAAAATCAAGGAGATGGATACACTGCAGGTATAAAGTTTGTATGGCGCTTTGATACAGGGCTTACGGTGCTAAAGAAGGCTTCCGCGACTGTTGAGCAAAAATCTGCCCTTCTTGAAAGGTATAAATACCTGCAGGACAACATAGCCCTTGAGGTGGAAAGTGCTATCAGCGACTACCGGAACGCTTTAACCAAGCTTAGAAGCGCTGAGGAAAGGGTAAAGCATGCTAAGGAAGTAGTAAGAGTGATGCAAACAAGGTATAGCGCCGGTCTTGTTCGGATGGTAGACCTTCTTGATGCTCAGACCCAGCTTGACCTTGCAAGGTTTGAAAGGATAGAAGCCATAAAGGCTTGTCATGAAGCCTTTGCAAAGCTTTTATTCGCAAGTAGTTCCTTTGAGGAGTTGCTATGAAAGAAAACTTCATGAAGGCCTACGGAAAATATATTCTTTTTGTGGTAGTAATCGTTATTACTCTGCTTTGGCTTTCGGGATTTTTTACTCCGAAGATTAAGAGCGGGGAAATAAAGCCTCAAGCAAAAAAGGTTTCTGGGCTAAAGGTTGCAGAAGTGGAAGTTGTTGAGGCTTTACAGACACCTTATTTTGGCTTGGTTCAGCCTGATGACCGGGCGGAAATTGCAAGCAGGGTCTTTGGTAGGGTGGAGAGGGTTTTTGTGAAGGAGGGTGATGCAGTTTCAACTGGGAAGCTCCTTGCGATAATCGATGCTGAAGATATTAAGGCTAACATTTCCGCGGTTGAGGCTCAGATTAAGGGGGCAGAGGCAGCTTTACGGGCAGCAAAAGCCCAGTATGAGGCAGAGCGAAGGACCTTTGAGCGCTATGAAAAGCTTTTACATGAGAAGGCTATCACTCCTCAAGAATACGATGAGGTCAAAGCTCGGTATGAGTCCGCAAAGGAACGAGTAAAAGAGGCTGAGCAAGCTCTCAAAGCCTTAAGCTATCAGAAAAGTAGCATAAGTTCACAGCTTAACTATACTACCCTTAGAGCCCCCTTTAGCGGAACTATCGTTGAGAAACGCGTTGATGTGGGCGACCTGGCAACGCCTGGTCAGACTCTTTTTGTGTTAGAAAGAGGACCTTTTAAAGTAGAGGTTGAAGTCCCAGAAAAATTTTGGGACTATTTAACCTTAAACAGGGAGGTTGATGTTCAGCTTGACGAGGAAGGAAAGGAAATCATAAAGGGAAGGGTTGTTGAGCGCTCATCCGCTATTAATCCAGTCACACGCACTTTTAGGGTTAAGGTTTTACTTTACCAGCAAACCGGGATCAAATCAGGTCAAGCGGTAAGGATACTTTTGCCAGAGAAAGGGAAATTTGTCCTAATTCCGCAGAAGAGCCTTTATCAGAGGAACGATTTTACAGGCGTCTTTGTGGTCCGACCTGATGGGACCTTAGAACTCAGATTTGTCAAACTTGGTATTCAGATAGGAGACAAGATTGAAGTAATTTCTGGGCTTAACCCACATGAGAAGATTGTGGTTGAGGGCATTGAGAGAGCCTGCGACGGTTGCATTTTAGAAAAATAAGCCTTTCAAAGGTCGTCCTATGAAGGATGAAGAGCATCTTGGGCTAACAGGCAAAATTGTAAGCTACTTTATAGATTCTAAGCTTACCCCTATTTTCATTCTTGTTTCTCTTTTTTTAGGTCTCTTTGCCATTCTTAAAACGCCAAAGGATGAAGAGCCCCAGATCGTGGTCCCCATGATTGACATCATCATTCAGTATCCTGGGGCAGAGCCAACCGAGATTGAAAAGAGGATCATTTTCCCCTTAGAGAAAAAGCTTTGGGAGCTTAAAGATATTGAATACATTTATTCAGTTGCGAAGGAAGGGGTTGCGGTTGTTACCGCAAGGTTCTATGTAGGGACAGACCCGGTTAAGGCCCTTGTTGACCTCAATTCCAAATGGATGTCTGCTGTAGATATAGCCCCACCAGGGGTTATCCTTCCTCCTCTTATCAAGCCAAAATCTATCGATGATGTTCCCATCCTTAGTCTAACTCTTTGGAGTAAGGATTATGATTGGTACAGCTTAAGAAAGATGGCTTTAGCTTTAGAAGAGGAGATAAAGAAGATCCCAGATGTTGCGGAGACAACCATTATAGGTGGGCGCCCAAGGGAGCTCCAAGTCCTACTTGACCCTATAAAACTTTCAGCCTATCGCATTTCCCCTTTACAGATTGCTCAGATCCTTAAAAACGCCAACGCTCAATGCGTGAACGGAAAGGTCAAACAAGGAAACCTTGAGTATGTGGTTAAAACTGGCGAATTTTTAAAGAGTAGGGCAGATGTTGAAAACATCGTCGTGGGTTTCTATGGTGGTAAACCCGTCTATCTCCGGGATGTAGCAAGGATTGTTGATGGTCCAAGCGAGATTAAGGATTATGTCCTCTTTGGGTTAGGTCCGAGTGCCAAAGAAAAGGGAATAAAAGTCGAAAATTCTACCGAAAGGCTATTTCCTGCTGTAACCATAGCTATCTCTAAGAGAAAGGGGACGAATGCAGTTGAGGTAGCAGAAAGGGTTATAAAGTTTGTTGAAGAGGTTCGAGGGAAGTATGTTCCAAGTAATGTAAACATTACGATTACCAGAAACTACGGAGAGACGGCTAAAGAGAAGGCAAACGAGCTTCTTGAACATCTTTTCATAGCCACCTTCGCGGTCATTCTTTTAATCGGCGTTGTCCTTGGAATGAGAGAGGCTTTTGTAGTTGGCATTGCCGTGCCGGTTACCTTGGCTATGGCCTTATTCTTCAGCATGATGTTTGGGTTTACCTTAAACAGGGTTACCCTTTTTGCTCTAATCTTTTGCATCGGTATCTTGGTTGACGACCCGATAGTGGATGTGGAAAACATCCATCGTTGGTTTGAAACAAGGGTCGGCTTGGATAAAAGAAGGTTAATCATAGGAGCTATAAACGAGGTTCGTGCCCCTATCATCCTTGCTACCTTTACGGTTATCGCTGCACTCATGCCCATGGCTTTTGTTACTGGTCTTATGGGACCATACATGCGTCCCATTCCGATCAACGCCTCAGTTGCCATGCTCTTTTCTTTGCTCATAGCTTTAATCATAACCCCCTGGGCAGCCTACAGATTTTTAAAGCAAGAGCAGGTACATGGTGAGCTATCTGCCAAAGAAAAAGACATTAAGCATACTAAAATTTACAGATTTTATGCTAAGTTAATGACACCTTTTCTTCTGAGTAGGAAGAACAGAGCTTTCCTGTATTTAGGAGTAGTAGTTTTACTCCTTCTCTGTTTTTCTCTTTTTTATTTCAAGCTTGTTCTGGTTAAGATGCTTCCTTATGACAACAAGAGCGAAGTTCAGATTGTGGTTGACATGCCTGAGGGCACCCCTGTAGAAAGAACGCTTGAAGTTTTAAAGGCCATAGGTGATTACTTAGTAAGGGAAAGAATTGTTACGGATTATCAGATCTACGCTGGAACCTCAGCACCTTATAACTTTAACGGTTTAATAAGACATTATTACTTGAGGCAAGATAGCAATTTAGGAGATATTCAAGTAAACCTCGTGGGGAAGCATCATCGAGATGAGCAGTCTCATGATTTTGCAAAGAGGATAAGACCAAAAGTCGCTGAGATTGCTAAAGCCTATGGAGCAAAGTATGCAGCCGTGGTTGAGGTTCCACCGGGACCTCCGGTTTTATCTCCCGTTGTGGCTGAAGTCTATGCCCCAGAGCTGAAAGTTCAGCAGAACTTTGCCCTGGCTGTGCTTGAGCTTTTCAAAAGAACGCCCGAGCTTTCTGATATTGGCATCTACCTCGAGAGCGATGCTCCTATGGTTAAGATCATCCCCAAAGAGGATAAGCTTAAATTAGTTGGCTTAACAAAAGAAGAATTGGTAGAAAACATTAGAGCCCTTTGTCAGGGTTTGCAGGTAGGCATTTTACAAACAACGGATGCCGAGCATGTGCCTATCATCATCAAGCTTGACGAACCATACCGGACCTTAGATTTTCTCAAAAATCTAAAAATCCCAACCAGGCAAGGCAATTTAGTTCCGCTATCAGAAATAGCAGAACTTAAAGTAGAGACCATTCCAAAGAGCATCTATCGCAAGAACATGAGACGGGTAAACTATGTCATCGCAGATGTTACAGGAAAATACGAAGCCCCTGTCTACGGGATCTTCGCGGTCCGAGATAAGATTAAGAATCTTCCAAATCCTTATGGTAAAGTTTCTGAATACTGGCTTACCCATCCCATACCCATCAATGAGGTTGCGGTAAAATGGGATGGAGAAATGCACATCACTTTGGAGGTTTTTAGAGACCTTGGGCTGGCTTTTGTTGCCGCCATCTTTGTGATGTATGTTCTTATCCTTGCTTGGTTCAAAGATTTTGGCATACCGGGTGTGATCATGGCTCCTATTCCTCTGACCTTAATCGGTATCATCCCCGGACATTTACTCCTAAATTCATTCTTTACCGCAACCTCTATGATAGGCTTCATTGCCCTTGCTGGCATCATAGTTCGAAATTCTATCATCGTCGTTGATTTTGCTGAAAATTTGGTAAAAAGCGGCGTTCCTCTTCCTCTTGCTGTAGTTAAGGCAGCTGCAGTCCGGACAAGACCCATCATGCTTACCGCGGTTGGTGTTATCGTGGGCGCCTTTGTCATCCTGTTTGACCCGATCTTTAACGGACTTGCCATCTCCCTAATATTCGGAACCATCGGTTCAACAACCCTTTCTCTACTGCTTATCCCCCTTCTTTACTACGGACATAAGCTAAAGAAGGGTTATAAACAGCCAACAAAAGAAGAGGTGGCAAGGCTTCTAACCTAATGAAGGTCTTTGACGAGTATGCTCAAAAGTATGACGAGTGGTATGAAAAGCCTTTTGGTAGCTCTGCTTTTAGGCTTGAATTAGAATGCCTAAGGAGACTTTCCGGGGGAAGCCCCTTATCCCTTGAGGTTGGAGTTGGAAGCGGAAGGTTTGCCTCATCCCTGGGAATAACCTTCGGAGTAGACACCTCTAAAGAGCTTTTAAAAATTGCTAAAAACCGTGGGATAAAAGCTATACTTGCAAGGGCTGAAGAGCTTCCTTTTAAAGATGGATTGTTTGAGGAAGTCTACATGGTGGTTTCCATCTGCTTTTTTGAAAGCCCAATCCTTGCTCTTAAGGAGGCGTATCGTGCGCTAAAACCAAAAGGAAGGCTGATCCTTGGACTGATTCTTTATGAAAGTCCCTGGGCAAGGTTTTACCTTGATAAGGCAAAGAAGGGGCATCCTCTTTATTCTAAAGCCAAGTTTTATTCCTTTGAAGAGTTAAACTCTATGCTAAAAGAGGCAGGCTTTAAGCTTGGTCGCATTTTTACAACCATCTTTGATGAGCCTCAGGATGAAAGGGAGGTTAGGTGTCAGGAGGTAAGAGAGGGTTTTCATAGGGAAGGGGGCTTTTTCTGCCTTTTAGCCTCAAAAGCCTTCTGATTTTCTAAAAAGTTCAGTGAGATAAAATACTGCTATCCCAAAAGCAACAGCAACGTTTAAAGATTCCTTCTTCCCATAAAGGGGAATTTTAATAACCTTATCTGCAAGGGTTAAAGCTTCTTGGGAGACGCCGTCTACTTCGTTTCCTACGATGAGGGCAATTGGCTTTTCTGCCTCTTTCAAATCTTGAATAGGGATACTTTTATTGGTGAGCTCAAGGGCTAAGATAAGATAGCCTTCAGATTTTAATTTTTGAACTAAGGGTAGGGTAGCTTCCCATTTTTCCCAGGGGATCATTGAGGTTGCGCCAAGGGCAGTTTTTTCAACCCCTGGATGAGGGGGCGTTGCGGTGATCCCGACAAGATAAACCTTTTCAAGGTTGAAGCAGGCTGAAGTTCGGAACATTGAGCCTACATTGTAGGCACTTCTTATGTTTTCAAGGATGACGCTTATGGGGAAGGGCTTAGAGAACATTTATTTGAAAGAGAGAATGGTCAAGATATGCGCGCCCGGCAGGACTCGAACCTGCAACCTTTGGATTCGTAGTCCAATGCTCTGTCCAATTGAGCTACGGGCGCACTTGCTATTTGAATATTTTAAAACTAAACGAAAGATTTTCAAGCAAATCGGGGCGAGAGGATTTGAACCTCCGACACTCGGCTCCCGAAGCCGACGCTCTCCCAGGCTGAGCTACGCCCCGGTTTTATAAAAAATTTAGTCTTTTCTTTGTCTTTGTCAACAGGAAGGTCTGTGGTAAAATTCTAAAAGAAGATGCGAAAAATTTCCCTTTTGTGTATATTTTTCCTTCATTTTTTAGCTTCAAATCTTAATGCCTTTAGTCTCTCCATTCCTTATGTGCAAAAGGAAGAGCAGGGTTTTATTTTTTCAGTTAGATACAAAAACTTTCCTCTACAGGAAGTAATCTTAAGCCTCAAGGAACAGAAAGAAGATGTCTTACTAATTCTCGAAGCGAGCCTCTATGAAAGGCGCTTCTTATTGCCAGGCCTTTTCGTTAAAAAGCTCGTCTATTTTAAAAAGGCTTATTTTAATCCTGAAGACAATGCATACAGAGTGGATACCGAAAAGACGACATTAACATTTAACTCAGCCGAAGATGCTGCCCTTTTTTTAGTAAGGTCGGAATCTTATTATTTCCTCTTTTCAGAAATGCTTCATGAAAGACACTTTGTTGTGTTTAAAGCAACTCTTACTTATAAAACCCATCTAAATCCTAAATTACGATATACTTCAAAGCTAAATACATATATTAAAAATGCTGAAACAATTTATAAATTTTCTAAAGACTAAGCCTAAGCGTTCCATTTTTTTATTGCTTTTCATTCTTTTCTTGGTAGCCGAGTATCTTTTGTTTAAGCTTAATCTATTAAATCTTTCTCATAGATATTTCTATCTTTTTTTGCTCTTTCAAATTAATTTAATTCTTATCCTTTTTCTTATTTACCAAATTTTTAGGTATATCTTTTATACCTTTCTTGAAATAAAAATTCAAAGATTTTCAAAGAGTTTAAGGGTAAAATTGTTGTTTATATATCTTTTTTCAATGGTTTTTGCCTCGACTTTATTAATAATTGTTGGGTTCTTCTTTTTAAAAAAAACATTAGACCTTTGGTTTAGAGAATACTCAGCTGTTCAATTATACTTAACTGCTTTTGGAAAAGAAGATATCTTCAGGTCCCTGGAATCCCAATTAATCGCCAAAGCCAATCTTATAGAAAATGAATATATTACTAAAACAGATATAATTAGAAGTAAAGAACTACGAGAAAAGTATAGATATCTTCTTAATCTTGATGCTATTGAGGTTTATACTCTTGATGGGGATTTATACAAAAAGACCTACTCAAATGACGAGTTTAAAAAGTATGGTATACCACCTTCTATTCTTGAAGAACTCTTAAAGGATAAAACTCCGAAAAGACAAATAATCAATTTAGGCGGTAAGTATTATGTCCGGGTTTTTACTTATGTTAAAACCAAGGATGGTCATCCCTATATTCTTGTGGTAGGTAAAGTTTTAGATTCCTCTGAAATTTTTAAAACTGAGGAGGTGGCTTGGGATAAGATACTTCGCCTATCTATTTTCTTGTTCTTAATTCTTCTTTTTTTACTCGTTTTGTTCATCGGAGTTTGGGTTGGGAACAAGCTTGGTAAGCGTTTATCTGAACCATTAAGATTGTTAAGCGAAGCAACAGAGAAGATATCACATCAAGATTATAATATTAATTTACCCGATATTTTTTACCAAGACGATGAAATTGGATTGCTGATTAGGAGATTTAACGAGATGGTAAAAAGATTAAAAGATTTTGAAGAAGAAAGAAAAAAATATATAGAATCTTTAAAAGCTATTTTAGATCAACTTCCAATCGGTATACTTTTATTGACAAAGGATTTTCAACCAATCTTTCAAAATCGATTTATACTTGACTTTTTAAATGATATTGGTTTAGAGAATTGTAATGAGCTATGCGATCAAATAAAACTTTTTGATGTTTTGTCATCTATCGACATTACTAATGGTTTCTATAAAGTTTATGAATTTACTACTGTAAAGGGGGTTTTTAATTTAGGAATTTCTGTTTTTCCATTTGAGTTAACAGGTCAATTACATTATCTTATCATTATAGAAAACCTTACCGAAAAGGAAGTTTTAAAAAGATTATCCATATGGAAAGAAGTCGCAATCAGGATAGCTCACGAAATAAAAAATCCACTAACTCCAATTAAGTTATCAATTGAAAGATTAAGAAAGAAATTATCTGATAGTTTATCAGAAGAGGATAAGAACCTTTTAAATCAAACGGTGGATGTAGTGCTAAAGTCTATTGAAGAGCTCCAAAAATTATCCCATGATCTATATGTATTAACTAAGAAACCCATTTTGGATAAAGTGGAAGGAAGTTTAATAGAAAATATAAAAGAAGTGATCAATCTTTACAAGTTGGCTTATCCTAACATCACTATCAAGCTTAATACCGACAAGGATGTGGTTTTTCCTTTTGACCCGTTAGTAATGAAAAGGTTATGGATAAACCTTTTTGAAAACTCTATCAAATCCATGAAGGAGGAAGGAAGCATAACGATCGATGTTTTGGCTAGCTCAGATGAAGTAATGATTGTTTTTACTGATACAGGGGAGGGGCTTCCGGATGAGGTAATTTCTACCTTTAACAGCGGTCAATGGGAAAGCCTTAAAAAATTTGGCACAGGTCTTATAGTCATTCAAACTGTTGTCCATTTACATAACGGCAGGGTCCGATGTGAACGAGCACATCCTCGAGGCTCAAGATTTATCATAGAGTTTCCTATTACTAAAAAATGACCTTATTTCAATCCCAAAAGTGTTTTAAGACTTTCTAACTCTTCTTGAGACAAAGGTAATGCTTCAGCTGGCTTTAGCTCTCCTAAACAAACAGGACCTATGGCTATTCTTTTTAAGGATAAAACTTGGTAGCCAAGCTTGCCAAACATCCTTTTTATCAGATGATACCGCCCTTCTATCACTGCTACTTCTAAGAATTTTCTATCCTCGGCTAAGACCTTTATCCTTGCTGGTAAAGTTTTTTCCTTGTGAAGGACCCCTCGCTTCGCTCGGGGTGACAAAAGGGGGAGCTCGGCGTGACATGGGGAACTAAGCTCAATCCCTTCTTCAAGCCTTTTTATGTCCTCATCGGTTATAGGTTTATCGAGGAGAACCTCATAGCGTTTTTCAAGCTTCCATTTTGGATGCATGATCCTATGGGCAAGCTCGCCGTCGGTTGTCAAGATCAAGAGTCCCTCGGCATCCTTGTCAAGCCTTCCAGCAGGAAAAAGCCTCTTTAAGCCCGGTAGAGCCTTAGGGAGAAGCTCAAAAATGGTTGGTTCTTTGTCCTTGGTTGAGGTAATATATCCCTTGGGTTTGTAGAACTTGTAGTAGAAGTTCTCTTGGAAAGGGATTTTCTGGAAACCTTCAACCTCTACCACATCTTTCTCTGGGTTTATCTTAAAAGCAGGGTCAAAGACATTTTTGCTGTTTACTTTGACCTTGCCGGCTTTGATGAGCTTTACCGCTTCTCTGCGAGAGCTAACCCCAATATGGGTTAAGTATTTATCAAGCCTTATTGTTCCTTGCAATCTGCCCAAGACCTCCCGTAGGCAAAGTTTACCTTAATCGGAACAGAAAGCCGAATAGGTAAAGAAAGCCTGGAAAAGGGCTCTTCCATGACTTCAATAGCCAAGCTTCGAACAACCTCTAATTCTTCTTCCGGAACCTCAAGGATAAGCTCATCGTGAACCTGAAGGAGTATTTTGCTCTTAAGCCCTCTTTGTTTCATCTCTTGAGCTAAAGCAACCATTGCGGACTTCATAAGGTCTGCCGCTGACCCTTGGATAGGAGTGTTTATAGCCATCCGAAAACCAAGGTCTCTTAAGTTTTTGTTTGGGCTAAAGATCTCAGGGATGTATCTTTTTCTACCGGAAATGGTCTTGACATACCCTGTTTCTTGGGCAAACTTTATAATCTCTTCTATGTATGATTTTACCTGAGGATATCTCTCAAAATACCTTTTAATATAAAGCTCCGCCGAGTGTCTATCTATGTTTAGCTCCTTTGCCAGCCCATAGGGGCTCATCCCGTAGGCAATACCAAAGTTGATGACCTTAGCAACGCGCCTCATCTCTGGGCTTACATCCTCAGGTTTTACCCCGAAGACCTCGCAGGCGGTTTTTGTATGAATGTCCTCCCCTCTAAGGAAAGAGGAGATAAGGTTTTCATCCTGGGAAAAATGGGCTAAGATACGAAGCTCAATCTGAGAATAATCAAGGCTAAAAAGATAATACCCTTCCTCGGCGATAAAAGCCCGTCTTATCTTTAGCCCTTCTTCTCCTTTAACTGGGATGTTCTGCAGGTTTGGGTTCTGCGAGCTAAGCCTTCCTGTTGCTGTACCAGTTTGATGGTAAGTAGTCCTAAGCCTGTGGTCCTTAAGGCTTGTTTGCTTCAAAAAAACATCAAGGTAAGTGCTCTTTAGCTTGTAGAGGTTTCGGTATTGTAATAGATACTCAACTATGGGGTGTTGCCCCCTTAGCTCTTCAAGGACTTCAACATCCGTTGAGGGCTGCTCCCCTTTAGGTGTATTCTTAACCTTGGGAAGCTTTAGTTTATCAAAAAGGACCTTAGCAACCTCCTGCGGAGAACGGGGATTAAACCGAAAGCCTGCCAACTCATAAAGCTTTTCCTCGATGGCTTTTAGCCTCTCGCTAAACTCTTGGCTTAGCTCTTTAACATAGGAAAGGTCAATCTTTACACCTGCATCCTCCATCTCAAAAAGGACATAGCTTAACGGAACCTCTACGCTTTGATACCACTCCTTTAGCCCTTCCTTTGAAACCTCATCCTTTAAGGCGCTGCCAAGGCGTCTAACGACGATAGCCTTTTTACAGGGTTCATCAGTCTCTTTAAGGTTGACATCAAGATAGTGGAAGGCTAATTCTGAAAGCTCGTAGCTTTTTTTGCCAGGGTCCAAAAGATAAGCCATAAGCTTTACATCATCAAAATTTGAAAGCGCTTCAAAAAAGGGCTCAACTTTAAAGGTCTTCTTCAATTCATGAAGGTTCTCTTTTAGGTCAAAAAAACAGAAGCGCTTTTGGGTTAGACGGGATAAGGTTTGCTCATTTAGAGGGAGAGATAAGCATTCCTTGTCCGATGGGGCTAAAAAGACCTCTCTATTTAAGCCCAGATTAAAGAGTTTTATTTCCTCTTTTTTTAGGCTAAAACCTATCAAGTCGGATTTTTCTAAATGTTTATCAAGGCTTCCCTCATCAACCTTTAGGAGGCTATACTCTATTTCTTCTGAGGGGAAGTTGAACTCCTTTAAAAACTTTTTGAATTCAAGCTCTTTGAAAAGGCTTTTAAGGGTTAAAAGGTCTGGCTCACGCCTTTGATAAAAGCTTAGGTCGTGAGAAGGAAGCTCGACATCAGTTCTTAGCCTCATTAAGCTTAAGTTTTCGAAGACCCTTTCTTTATTCTTTGCTAAAGCCTCACGAAGCTTAAGAGGGGTCACCTTGTGTAAATTTTCAAACAGCTCTTCAAGGCTTTTAAAGCGAAGTATTAGCTCTTTGGCTGTTTTTTCCCCGACTCCCGGCACCCCTTTTATGTTATCGCTTGGGTCTCCAACCAAAGCCCGGAACTCAGGGAACCTCTCGGGCGGAAAGCCAAATTTTTTTAGGAATTCCTCTTTGTCTATGAAGACTTCTCTTACAGGGTCGTAGAGAATAGTCCTTTCAGAGACTAAGGCGTAAAGGTCTTTGTCCGGGGCTACGATGATAGATTTGATGGGGAATTTGTGAACAAAGGTCGAGATCAGGTCGTCAGCCTCAAAGCCTTCCTTAGAGAGAAAGGGTATGCCTAAGGAAGAGACGATTTTTTTTATGTAGGAGATTTGAACTTTTAAGTCATCTGGCATTCCTGGTCTTTGCGCCTTGTATTCTGCGAAGGCAAGATGCCTGAAGGTAGGTCCCTTCTCATCGGCAAACCAGACGATGGTCTGAGGCTCAAATTCCTTTAAGATTTTGATAAGCATCTGCGTGACACCAAAGATGGCTTTAGTTGGGAACCCCCTTGAAGTTGAAAGATAGCCTTGAATGGCAAAGTAAGCTCGGTAGATAAAAGAGCTCCCATCTATAAGGATGGCCCAATCTTTTAGCTCCTCTTTTTTGACCATAGCCTCTATTCCTGACGAAAGAGGAGGTATATTCCGCTCATTATGAGGAGGGTGCCTATGATTTTTTGAAAGGTTATGGGTTCACGGAGAATAAATATGGCAAAGAGGGTCGTAATCAGCGGATAAGTTGAAGTAAGGGGGACGACCTGGGAAGCCTGGTTGTGCTTTAACAATTGGAAATAAAAATACATGCCCAAGAAGCCGCCCGTTATTCCGCTTAAGCTAAGTATGGAAACCTCCCTCAGGCTTAACTCTTTAAGGCTTTGCGGGTAGAAAATTAAAAGGATGAGAAATATGCCGACTAAGGCGGAAATTGTTCTCACAAACAAACCCGCTAAGGGGTCAACATTTCTTAACCCAGCCTTCTCTATGATAGGGGTAATACCCCAGAAGAAGATGGTTGCTAGCCAAAGGGCAAATGTTTTCCCATCCATAGGTAATATTAAAGTATACCAGCCTTTCGGTGACAATCCACTTTTTTGTATTATAATTCTTTTAAAACTCATTCAGGGAGGAAGCAATGGCGCTTTTGAAAGAGAAAGGTTTTCTGCTTGACCAGCAGGACAAGCGGGTTAAGGAACAACTTTCCAAGATTAAGCACAAAATCATGGTGATGTCTGGCAAGGGTGGTGTAGGAAAAAGCACGGTTGCGGTAAACTTAGCCGTTGGTTTATCTTTGCAGGACTTTATGGTAGGTCTTCTTGATGTAGACCTCCACGGTCCAAGCATCCCTAAGATGCTCGGGGCAAGGGACCTCAAGCTAACAAGGCGCCCTGACGGAAAGCTTGGAGCCATCAAGTATTCTCCAAACCTAAAATTCCTCTCCATCGAGCCCCTTCTTCCTTCCGAGGATTCGGCAGTAATATGGAGAGGACCGATAAAGATCTCGGCCATAAAACAGTTCATTGGAGACATAGACTGGGGAGAGCTTGACTACCTTGTCATCGATGCCCCTCCTGGGACGGGCGATGAGCCTCTGACGATAGCTAAAACCATCCCAGATGCTTATGCCCTGATCGTCACCACTCCTCAAGAGGTTTCGCTGATAGATGTAAAGAAGTCCATCCGGTTTTGCCAAAAGGTAAAGCTTAGGATCCTTGGCATTGTGGAGAACATGAGCGGGTTCATCTGTCCCCACTGCGGAAAAGCTATCGACCTCTTTAAGAGGGGTGGAGGGCAAAAGCTTGCCGAGGAGATGGGAGTGAGGTTCTTGGGAAGGATCCCCGTTGACCCGAGGGTTGTTGATACCGGCGATGCGGGAAGACCTATTGTTGGTAGCTACCCAGAATCCGTTACCGCTAAAGCTTTTGAAGATTTGATAAGGAATGTTGTTTCGGCAACGGAAGAGATGAGAAGAGAGGTCCTTGAGGAAGCCTTCATGCGGATTGCGATCCCCATTTCTACGCCAACAAAGATAGAGAAGGACATAAACCAAGCGGTGCTCTTTGCTCTCTACGATGTAGAAAAGGGGAAAATCTTAGTTAAAGATGTAGTTAGAAAGCCAGATGACCAGGATTTGAACGAGTTCCTAAAAGAGCAGGTGGCAACCCACATCGTCCTCTTTGAGCCAACCCCAGAGCTTGCGGAGCGGTTTAATCTCCTTGGTCTAAGGGTCTTAGCAACCGACGAAGAAAAGGCAAATCCTGATGACTTAGTTAAAGAATACATCGAGCAGGTTGAGAGTAGGAGGACAGCATAGATGGAGCTTTTTTGCAAAGCCTGCGGGGCAAAGGCAGAGCTTTTCGGAACTTGAGCTAACGCCAAGGTAAGGTGCCTTACCTGCGGAGCTGAATTCAGCGCCAAAGACTATGAAGAGGACATAGAAAAAGCAAAAGAGAAGATGTGGCAAGATTTTCTAAAAAACTACTGCACCCTGGGGGTTCACGATGGACATACTCAAGGATTTGATAAAAAAGAACGAGGCTAAGATTGTTCTTATAGTGCTTGATGGGGTAGGAGACCTTCCCGGTAAGGATGGAAAGACCCCTCTTGAGTATGCAAAAACACCAAACCTTGATTCCTTAGCCAAGGAGAGCGCGACTGGGCTTCACATTCCTGTTGACCTTGGCATAACCCCAGGAAGTGGTCCCGGTCATCTTGGTCTTTTTGGCTACGACCCAAAGGAAATAGTCATCGGAAGAGGAGTGCT
>WYEB01000067.1_pt1 | contig 46707 bp, 43 predicted proteins | sample 6343061 | NCBI WGS metagenome assembly WYEB01 (sample SAMN13812332, study PRJNA600296) | hot springs metagenome | biome: ENVO:00000051; feature: ENVO:00002007; isolation source: sediment sample from Evening Primrose shelf | place: USA: Yellowstone National Park, Evening Primrose Hot Spring ... | reverse complement strand
TTTGCACCTACTTTGTTGAAAAACTAAACCTCCTAACTTTCCCAGGTATCTACTTATCCGCTGTTTCTGCCTTTGCCTTGCTTCTTTCCTTCTTTTTCCTTCCTGAAACTAATCCGAGAGAAAAGTGAGGAGAAAATGAAAATAAGAAAACTGCTTATTCTTACTGACCCTGCTGATGAGCTGGAGAAAAATTTGCAGAAAATGTATATAAAATGAGTACAAGAAATGATGAAAAAAGCGATATCTCTTGAATCTATATTCAGTATCTTTGATGAAATTTTTTCATGGAATAGCAAAAACAGAAGTTGAATCTCAAGATTTATATAGCTTTTATGAAGCATTTCTAACTGTTACTTCTTACTATCAACATAGTCAAGCTGGTAGAGGCTCTTTAATTGCTAAATTATTCCAAGAATTATTAAATATAGAGAGCAATGAGAAAGTTTTGTTTGAAGGTAGAGTATCTAATTTTTCAAAAATTTTAAATAAAGGTTGCATACTTGAAATAAGTAAAGACGAAGATCAAAAATTTGATATTGTAGTTAAAATGAACAATACCATGGTTATTTGTGAATTAAAAATGAAAATTTACTCAGGATGTACTGCAGGGAGAATTGAAATTATAGAAAAGTTTATAAAATTTGTAGAACTAGTGGACAAAGATGAAAAACTGTATAATTGCTTTGATTTGAACAAAATAAAAGAAATAAAATTAATTGGTGGCGTGTTATATGATATTGAAGGAAATCCAGCAACATTAGAAAAGGATATTGAATGGCAAATATGTTATAGTGGATTAAAGAATGGAATAAATAGATTAATCAACTTTTTAAAAAATAAAAATCTAAATTTTCAATATGAAAATAAATATAGAAATTGTGCTTTGCAGATTTCTTTCATATTAAAAAGCATTAAATTTGTGATTTACTTTCTTTATGGAAACCAATTAATCGAGGCAATTACTGTAGGTGAATCTATAAATTATTTAGAAGATTTAAAAGAAAAATTGGAAACGAAACTATATGATGATATATGGTTAGCTCAATTAATTTCAATTAATGAAAGAAGTATATTAAATCAAATGTTTAGAAAGAATAAGAAGTTAAAAAATACCTTAACATATATTTTAGACCATTATATAAGAGATGTTGAATTTAAGAATTTCTTTGATAATTTTTTGAAGAAAAAATCCAAAAGCAAAGAGGACTTGAAAAAAATAATAATAAAGATTAAAAATATTATAAAAAAAGACAAAGAGCTTTTAAAAGCAGTTAGTCATTCTAAAGCTATACAGATTATGAAAATAGAAACTACCTATACTATAGATGACTATTTAGCCGATCTAATACAAATTTTACTATGCCCAAAAGTTTTTAATTTTCTTTTGCTACAATACAGAAGTTTACACGACAATAAGGAGATATAATATGAAAGAACAAACTCTTTTCCATGATACAAAAAAACAAATTACTTTATTTAACACATATAATTATGCTTCATATGAAGACATTATCCAACAATATTCAAAAGAGTTTAGAAACTTAATTAAACCTAAAGGTGATACATGTTTTGGCTTTTGGATGCAAACCCTTGCAGATTTAGAACTTTTAGACTTAGAACTACAGGGATTAACGAAAATCTACTATATTGATCCAATAAATAAAATTGTTGATTTTGAAGGTGACGATGACTATGTAAGAAATAGAGTTGCTCATTTAGAATTAGTTCTGAATAAGCCCTCATTATATTGTGAATTTGTAGATGAGTTCGATGATACTAACGCTTATGCCTTTCATAATTTGTATCCATATAAAGGGAAGTTTTATCCTCGAATTGTTCGAACTTTGATTAACGCTTTTAAATTAGATTCAAATAGCCTAATTTTGGACCCTTTTAATGGATCTGGAACAACTACACACGAAGCTTCACTAATGGGAATTCCAAGCATTGGAATAGAGATTACTCCTATTGGTGTTATGATTGCAGAACTTAAGAATGAACTTCTGTTTCTTAATGAAAAAGACATAGATTTTTCTTATTCTGATCTTATTGAAATTTTAAATGCTATAGAAAATAAAAAATGGGAAGACAAGAATTCTACTATTTATAAACTGATGTTAATCATCTACTTTGATACTGTAGATGCTTTCCAAAGAACATCAAGATACGAAAAGAAAGGTAAAACTGGATTGTTTATAGAAAAATTTCAATATATTAAAGATTGTTACAAAAAAATCAAAAAAAATTCAAGAAAATAATAAATTATCTTTTGCTAAAGCTAAAATAATCAAAGGAGATATTTTAGATTTAAAAAATTTAATTAGTTATGAAAAAAAGTTTGATGCATGTATAACAAGTCCACCATACTACTTTTCTATTGATTATGTAGGGAAGGATAAAATTGCTTATGAATATTTAAATTTAGATACAAAAGAAATAGAAAAAAATATTTAGGAATGAAAGAAAATAATTTAAAAAACTTAGATTCATCTCTCAGTTATCTATCTGGATTTCCTTCCAAGGTTATTAGATATTACCTTGACCTTAAAATAGCCATTGAAAATATTTATTGGACTTTGAAATCAGGTGGTAAATTAGCTATTATTGTAGGCGATAGCACTGTTGAGGGAAAAAAAATACCAACTACAATAATGACAAAGAGGTTTTGTGAGGAAGTAGGATTTAAATTTGAAAAATTAATATTCAATCCCTTATTAGGAGTAAGAAACAGAGCTATTAGAGGGGAAAGCATCATTATTTGCACAAAGCCTTAGTTTATATAAATTCTCATTCATGATAGATTTATTTAACAATCAAAGAGGTCAAAAATTTAATAAAGCGTTGGATAGAGGCTTGATCATATGGAAATTTGATACATTTTAAAAGATACAATATCTGTGAAAATATCTTGAAGTAAGTGACAAGATAGCAAGATTGGGAGAGCACGATAGGATTTATTTTGGAACAGGGATAGAAGATATATATATTTAACGAAGGCTTTGAAGATAAAGATTTTGATGGAGACTTTACTACAGTATGGCGGAGGCACTTAGATAAATCTAAATGTATAGCTTAAAAAAATTAAAATCAGCAAAGGAGCCAAGGCTTTATCTTTCGATTGAGAGAACCTTTCTTAGCTTTCAAAGGCTCGCTATTTTTCTTGTTTCTTTAGCTATCTTTTTGTGGAAATTGAGGCGAATAGCTGTTGAAATTAAAGGAACGTACCTATCTCCTATTTGGGAAACACTCTTTAAGTTTTTTTTGTTTACTGGGATACTCATATCCCTTTTGTCAATACCAAGCTTTATGTTGATGTTAAAATTCCTCGAGGAGGGCGTAGAAGTGGACCCAAAAGAGGTTGTTGACCCAAGGATTTACATGGCAGGAGAAAGAACTTTTTTATCCTGGATTAGGACTGCTATCGGGCTCATTGTCTTCGGGTTTGTCATCGAAAAGTTTGAATTCTTTCTTGAAGAGGTTAAAAGTATGCTCAATATTCCTATTAAAAGCGGAACAAAATCCCTCCATGGGTTTGGAATTTTATTCATATTACTTGGGCTCATTACCATTATTCTTGGTCTTATCAACTTTTACCGCACAGTCAAAAGGGTTGAGCAAGGGACCTACAAGACAAACACTTCTTTGTATTTATTCTATGGAATAGCTCTCTTCTTGTCATGCCTTCTTGTTGCTCTTTACATTCTTAAAATTGTCGTGTGGTAGAATTCCCGGGAATTTCCCACAGGGGGTCGTTTGTGGGTAAGCTTAGGTCTTAGCGAGGGTCCCTATTTTCTTCTTGACCGTTTTTTAACTAACCGTTAGAATTTAAAAAAAATCATCTTTGCCCCATGGCTGAAGATTTAAAGAATAGACTTTTTGAAGAAAAGCAATACGTCCTTGAAGGGCTTCAGGCTAAGGAGTCTTGGCGGCTCTTTAGAATTCTTGCCGAGTTTGTAGAAGGTTTTGAAGTTCTACCGAGAGTATATCCTGGAGTAACCATCTTTGGTTCCGCTCGCACAAAGCCAGATGACCCTGATTATCAAAAGGCTGAAAAGCTTGCGGAACTTCTTGTTAGAGCGGGTTTTTCTGTAATTACCGGGGGTGGACCAGGGATAATGGAAGCAGCAAACAAAGGGGCAAGTAATGCTGGAGGCTATTCTGTCGGGCTAAACATTCGCCTCCCTATGGAACAAGAACCAAACCCCTACGCCAACATCAAGCTTGAATTTCGCTACTTTTTCGTGAGGAAGGTAATGCTGGCTAAATACTCCGTTGCCTTTGTGTTTTTCCCCGGTGGCTTTGGCACCATGGATGAGATGTTTGAAATCTTAACCCTCGTTCAGACAAGAAAAATTCGTCCTGTGCCCATAGTTCTTGTGGATAAACAATTCTGGAAACCTTTGGTCAGCTGGTTTACTAAAACCCTCATTCCAGAGAACAAAATTTCTCCGCAGGACCTTGAAATATTTAAAGTCCTTGACGAACCAGAGGAAATAGTAAATCACATAAAGGAAAAACTTTGGATTTAACATGAAGCATCTTCTTGACATTGAAAGCTTAAGCAAAGAGGACATAGAACACTACCTAAACCTTGCGGACAATCTTAAGGAGATCCTTTATCGCCCCATACCAAAGGTGCCAACTCTTCGCGGAAAGCTTGTCCTGCTTCTTTTCTATGAACCATCTACGAGGACAAAGTTTTCCTTTGAAAGGGCTTGCAAGATTTTATCCGCTGAGGTGATGAGTTTTCAAACCAAGGGTAGTAGCTTAGAAAAGGGAGAAACTTTGCTTGACACTGTGAAAAACCTAAAAACCCTTGGGGTCAATCTGATTGTGATTAGGCATAATCTTTCTGGAACACCCCATTTTTTAGCCAGAAATTTATCTGTGCCTGTTGTCAACGCGGGGGATGGCACGCACGAACACCCAACCCAAGCCCTTCTTGACCTTCTTACTGTACGGCAAAAGCTTGGCACCCTCTATGACCTAAAAGTAGCCATAATCGGAGACATCAAACACAGCCGAGTAGCCCACTCGGACATCCTAGCCTTTCAAAAGATGGGGAGCACTGTTTATGTTTCAGGTCCAGCCCATCTTCTACCAACTCCTGCTGAAGAGGAGTTCTTTTGCTTAAAACCTAAGGCATTTAAGGTTTGCTATAATCTTGCCACAGCAATAGAATCTGCGGATGTAGTCATTGCTCTTCGAGTTCAGAAAGAAAGGCACGAGACCCCTCTTATTCCAGGCTACAATGAGTATCATCTTACTTTTGGCTTAGCGCCTAAGCATCTTGATTTAATAAAGGAAGGGGCTTTGCTCATGCATCCCGGTCCAATCAACTGGGGGGTTGAGCTTCATCCTGAGCTTGAGAAGTATCCTTTTCAGGTGATCCTTGACCAGGTAGAAAACGGAGTTGCCGTTAGGATGGCTGTCCTTCTAACCCTTCTAACAGGAGCTTAAAACTATGAGGTTGCTTATAAAGAACGGAAGGGTCCTTGACCCAACGCTTGGCTTGGATTTAATCGCCGATGTCTACATAGTTGACGGAAAGATAGAAGGCGTTGAGGAAAATATTTCAGTTTCTGCTGATAGGATTCTCGATGCTCATGGACTTTGGGTATTGCCTGGTCTTGTGGATATTCATGTCCATTTAAGGGAGCCCGGAGAAGAATGGAAGGAGGACATCGAATCCGGAACCAGAGCTGCCCTTCACGGAGGTGTTCTTCGGGTTGCTTGCATGCCAAACACAAAGCCCCCTGTTGACACTCCTGAGGTCTGCTCAGCAATCATAGCCAAGGCTAAAGAAAAGGGATATGTTCCTGTCTATCCTATAGCTTGCATTACCAAAGGCCAGGCTGGAAAGGAACTAACCGAGTTTGGAAGACTAAAGCTTGCTGGAGCGGTTGCCCTTTCGGATGATGGCAAATGGGTTCAGGATTCTGAGGTGATGAGGAAGGCTTTGCTTTACGCTAAATCCTTTGACCTCCCCATAATTTCCCACCCTGAGGACCAGGCTTTAAGCTTTGGAGGACAGGTCAACTTAGGTAAGCTTTCAGCAAAGCTTGGTTTGAAGGGGGTCCCTTTTACTGCTGAAACCGTTGCCGTGGTTCGAGACCTCCTTTTAGCCAAAGAAACAAAGGGTAAACTTCACTTAGCCCATCTCTCTGTAAAAGAAAACCTCCCCTTCCTTCGCTGGGCAAAGGAAGAGGGCGTAAACTTCACCGCTGAAACCTGCCCCCACTACTTTCATCTAACCGAATGGGAGTGCGATGGCTACAACACTTTAGCTAAGGTCAACCCACCTCTTCGCACAGAGGATGATGTCCTTGCTATAAAACAAGCCATCAAAGAGGGGCTGATTGAAGTGATAGCAAGCGACCATGCACCCCATAGCCCCCTTGAAAAGGATGTAGAGTTTGAACTTGCAAGCCCAGGGATGATAGGGCTTGAATTCCTTCTACCCTTGAGCTCAAGCTTGGTGCGGGAAGGACTTATCTCCCCGTTGAAGCTACTTGAGCTCCTAATCACTAATCCTGCCAAGGTTATAGGTATTGAGCCACCAAGCCTCCGAAAGGGAGAAAAAGCTAAAATTGTCCTTTTTGACCCCGAAGAAGAATACTTAGTTACTGAAGATTTCATCCAGAGTAAAAGCAAAAATACCCCCTTCCTTGGCAAAACCATCAAGGGAAGAGTAAAAAAGGTCATCCTCGAAGATAAAGTTTACGAATTTTAACCCTGTGTAGTTTTTCACACAGGTGGGTAAAAAACAATACAGGTCGATTTGGGTTGACTTCTTTGCCTATTCACGGACAATTTAAGGTTCCCATGGGCATCCCTTGTTCCTTCATACTTAAACATAAAAAATTATAAAGGCGCAGGTCCTTTAAGTGTGGCATATTTTTTGTATATAAAATAAGCTTAAAAAGGAAAGGACTATCCTTTTTGATAGAACAAAAAGGGAGTAAAGCATGGAATACATGAGAACAGTAGGAAGAGAGGTTGTGCTTGAGGGGGTTGGAGTCTTTAGCGGTAAAGATGTTAGGGTGGAAATCCATCCGAGGTACGAGGGGGATGGGATCCTCTTTGAGAGGGCAGACCTAAGCCCAAAGGTTGTAATTCCCCTTAAAGTAGAAAATGTTATCGGGCTTGACGGGGCAACTGCCATAACAGACGGAGAGCACACCATCTTATTGATCGAGCATCTACTTTCAGCTTTACACGGGCTTGGAATTGACGCTGCTTACATAAAAGTTTATGGAGAAGAGATACCCCTTTTTGACGGCTCTGCCCTCCCCTATGTCCAGGCTTTGAGACATGCTGGCTATACTATACTTCCAAGGCTAAGGAAAAAGTTCTACCTTCGTAAAGATTTTGAGATGCAAAACGGAAACGGCTTTATTCGATTCCGCCGTTCCTTAGCTACGACTATCTCCGCCAAGATAAGCTTTCCTCATCCTTTGATCGGAGAGCAGTCTTTTAGCCTTGCCCTTACACCAACGAACTACCTCAAAGAGGTATGCTTTGCCCGGACCTTCGGGTTTAAAAGCCTTCTTGAAGAAAGAAGGAAAAAAGGGATCCTTAAGGGTGGAGATTTAACAAACGCCATCGTCCTTGATGAAAAGGAGGTCTTAAACCCAGAAGGCTTAAGAACAGAGGATGAGTTTGTCCGGCATAAAGTGCTCGACCTTGTAGGAGACCTTTTTGTCCTTGGCAGACCATTAGTTGCCGAGGTTTATGCAGAGCTTTCTTCCCATAAGCTCCATGTGGAAGCCCTAAGGACCTTGTGGACCTCAGGGCTTGTTGAGGAGGTTGAAGTTTCTTCCCTTACCTTTTTTCTCGTGAAGAAGAGGTTTGCGAGGAGGGCTTAGTAAGCCTTCCCACTTCATAGACTAAACCGTCTGCTCTTTCGAGCGCCTCTTCAAGCTTTAGAAGGTTTAGCCTAAAGTCTTCCCCTCTTAGCTCAGCAAGGGCTGAAATTTTCCTTAAAACATGATAGAAGGGATTTTGTATGCGCTTTTCAAAGTCTGGAAAGACTTGCAGAAATATCTTTTTCCCCTCAATGGCAACCTTGAAGGGTTGGTAGACGATGAAAACCTTAGTTTTTAAGGGAACATTCTGATAAAGAAAAGCTATGTGTTCTTTATAGAGGCGAAAGCAACCATGGGTTGTTCTCCGTCCTACGCTTTCCTCTTTGTTTGTCCCGTGAATAAGGTAATTACCTCGGTCTAAGTAGAGGGCATAATCCCCGAGGGGATTATCAGGTCCTGGTGGGACAACCTTTGGCAAGGTCGGGTCTTCAGCTAAGATTGAAGGGGGAGGATACCAGGTAGGCTTTTCCTGCTTTCTCACAACTGTGTAGGTTCCTTCCGGAGTTATCTTACCTTCGTCAGCTATACCAACGGGGAAAACATAGAGCTTGTTTGCGTAAAAAAAATAAAGCCTCATCTCCGGAAAATTTATCAGGATATAAGTCCTCTCGGGGTAAAGAAAGTCTTGAGGGATAATGACCTGATAAGGAATGATGATCTTTTTTCCAGGTGGGGGGACCCAAGGATCAACCCCAGGGTTTGCGCTAACCAGGTGTTGATAGCCAACCTTAAAGGCTACCGCAAGGTCAACAAGAGTGTCCTTATCTTTAATGACATATTCCTTGTTCTGAAAGTAGACGGCTCGTTCAGTGCTAAAATTTGCCGAAAGTATAACCCCATCACTGCCTTGGCAAGGGGCTCCTAAAGGGTAAAATAGTAGCAAAGTCCAAAGAAGGATTTTTAAAAGGGAGAAATCCTTATGCAAACCTATATACGATTTGAGAACATTCTTCATAGGATTGGAAACACTCCTATTGTAAGGCTAAACAAGATTAAGGTCAAGCCTACGGTCGAAATTTGGGGAAAGATTGAATCTGTAAACCCTGGAGGCTCTATTAAAGACCGCATAGCCCTCTCCATGATAGAGGATGCTGAGGCTAAGGGCATTCTTACAAAGGATAAAATAGTGGTAGAAGCTTCAAGCGGAAATACGGGCATTGGTCTTTCCTTAGTTTGTGCCGTAAAGGGCTACAAATGCATGATCGCCATGCCTGAGTCTGCATCCGTTGAGAGAAGAAAAATCATGCAAGCCTTCGGGGCAGAGATAATTTTGACCCCTGCTAAAAAGGGCACAGACGGAGCCATTGAATTTGTTTACGACCTTGTTCGAGAAAACCCTGCTAAATACTTTTGTCCTGACCAGTTTAACAACCCAGCAAACTGGCAAGCCCACTACCGTGGAACTGCTCCAGAGGTCTGGGCTCAAACAGAGGGGAAAGTTCGGTATGTAGTCTGTGGTCTTGGCACAACAGGGACGGCAATGGGCATTGCCCGGTATGCTAAGGACTTTGGCTTGCCTTTCAAGGTGGTTGGCATTGAGCCTTATCCGGGGCACAAAATTCAAGGACTTAAAAACATGAAAGAATCCTTCCCGCCGGGTATCTTTGACCGAAGCCTCCTTGATAGGGTCATCAATGTTCCTGATGAGGAAGCCTACGAGATGGCAAGATGGCTTGCCAAGAAGGAAGGGATTTTTGTTGGCATGAGCTCAGGCTGTGCTTTAGCGGGTGCTCTTAAGCTTGCTGAGGAGATAGATGAAGGATTGATCGTCGTTATATTCCCTGATTCTGGCGAGCGCTATCTTTCTACCCCTCTTTGGTCCTTTGAAGAAAAAGAGGCAAAGGCTGATTTAATCCTCTCGAACCTCCTTAGCGGAAAGCGTGAGCCCTTTATCCCTCTTGAAAAGGCCAGGCTTAAGCTATACACCTGCGGACCAACGCTTAACATCAGACCTCACCTGGGTCTTTACCGTAGACTTTTGACCGCAGACCTCCTTAAAAGATATTTAGAACATAAGGGCTATGAAGTATTCTGGGTTATGAACTTTACCGATTTTGACGACAAAACCATAGCTTCTGCCTTGAACCAAAACCGCCCCCTCAAAGATTTGACCTCAGAAATCGAGGCTCAGTTCTTTGAGGACCTTGAGTTTTTAGCCATTGATAAGCCAAACCTCTGTCCAAAGGTTAGCGAACACTTAGAGGATATGAAAAACTTTGCTTTGGAGCTAATGCAAAAGAACAAAGCCTATGAAAAGTTTTCAGCCGTTTATTTTGATGTTTCAAGATTTCCAGAGTATGGGAAGCTTGTAAAGCTTGACTTAAAGACGATGAAGGACAGAGAGCCTATAGATGCTGAGGAATACGAGAAAGAAGAGCCTGCTGATTTTGCCCTTCTTAAAAGGGTGCATATTCTGGAGATGAAGGCTGGATATTTTGTGGAAACTCCCTTTGGAAGGGTTCGTCCAACCTGGCACATCCATTGCGCTTGCCTTGCCTTAAGATACCTTGGGGAAACCTTTGATATCTTCATCTCAGGCGAAGACCTGATCTTTCCTCACATCGAAAATACCCGTGCAGTAGCCAAGGCTTTAACCGGCAAAGAGCTTGCAAGATATTACTTGGCAACGGGGCTAACTTACTTTGAGGGTAAAAGGCTCTCCTCTGAGAACCGAATAACTATCGAAGATATCAAAAAACAAGGATACGAGGGAAGGCATCTAAGGTTAGTTTTTCTTCAAGCCCATTATAAAAGTAAGCTAAACCTTAGTTTTTCAGCGCTTGAGCAGGCAAAAAGGCTCCTTGAGAAGCTTGAAACCTATTTAGGACAGATTGCCATCACGGAAGAAAAAGTCTTATCCGAAGAACAAAAGGAAGGGCTTTGGCAGTCTCTTGAGAGCTTTAAGGCTAAGTGGGAAAACGCCCTGAAGGAGGACCTTAACTCCCCTCTTGCGATATCGGAGCTTATAACCCTTTTAAAAAGGGTTTATCAGGCCACAAAAGAAGGCTTACCCATAGGGTTTAAGTCTTCTCTTTTTGCCTATCTTAAAGAATTCAACAAAGTCCATAAAATTCTTGCCTTTCCTGAAGAGGTGTTAGATAAGGAGATATTAGAGCTTGCTAAAAGAAGGGATAAAGCAAAGGAAGAATTAGATTATGAGACGGCAGATAGAATAAGGGATGAGCTTTCTCGCCTTGGCTATCGCCTGTTTGAGAAGGATGGAAAAACAAGGGTTTTGAAGTTCCGTTATGAGTTCTAAACTTCTCCTTGAGATGTATGAGCGTTTGTTTGAGCATTTTGGACCGCAAGGCTGGTGGCCTGCTGAAACCCCTTTTGAAGTCTGCGTAGGTGCCATCCTTACTCAAGGCACAAACTGGAAAAATGTGGAAAGGGCTATCCAAAAACTTAAAGCCAAGGGTCTTCTTTCACCAAGAGCACTCTACCAACTTGACCAAAAGACCTTAGCGGAGCTCATCAGACCCTGCGGCTGCTACAATGTTAAAGCTAAGCGCTTGAAAAACTTTATATCCTTTCTTGTTGAAAAATACGAGGGTGAAATAGAGAGGCTTCGCGGCAAAGACTTAAAGAAGGTTCGGGATGAGCTTTTAGGAGTCTCGGGGCTTGGGAAGGAGACGGTTGACTCCATCCTTCTCTACGCTCTTGATTATCCAATCTTTGTAGTTGATGCCTACACCTACAGGATTTTACATAGACACTCTTTAGCCTCGGAAGAAATAACCTATGATGAGCTTCAGGAATTTTTCATGAATAACCTGCCTTCCGACCTAAACCTTTTTAAGGAGTTTCATGCCTTGCTTGTAGCCTGCGGAAAGACCTACTGTAAAACCAAGTCTCCTTCCTGCAGCGGATGCCCCTTGGAAAAGCAGGAAGATTAATTATTTTTCAAAAATTATGATGCCAAACCTCCTTCAAGGCAAGAAAATTCTTATAGTTGATGACGACCATTTTTTTCATAAAGCTTTAAACAAATTATTTTCCCGTTATCTTCCTACAATTCAGGTCAATAATGCCATGTCCTTTTCCGAAGCTAAAGGTCTAATTTTTAAAGAAAATTTTGACCTTGCCATCTGTGATTATCATCTTCCTGATGCTGAAAAAGGAGAGGCTATAGAGTGCTTGGTTAAGTCCAATATTCCTACGGTTGTCTTAACAGGAGCTTATGACCCAGCCATCAGAGAATTTTGTATAAATCTTGGGGTGGCAGATGTCCTTTTAAAAAATATTCCCAATCTTTCTGAAATAATTATTTCAACTGTGAAACGCCTCTTGAAGAATATGCATACAAACGTCCTCGTAGTTGAAGATTCTAAACTTGCCCAAACGGTTATCACTAAGACCTTAAAATCAATCGGTCTTAATGTCTTTCAAGCAGGGACCTTAGCCGAAACGGAAAAACTTATATTCGAGAAAGGGGAAACCTTTGAGTTGATCCTACTTGACTACTATCTTGAACGGGAGGCTATAGACCTTTTAATCAATCTAAGAAAAAGATATTCAAAGCATGAAGTGGGGGTTATTGTTATTTCCGCCTATGTGACAAGCATCTTTGTCCCTCAGCTCTTAAAAGCTGGGGCTAACGATTTTTTGAGAAAACCCTTCCTTGAAGAGGAGCTTAAGGTTAGAGTAAACAACCTACTTGATTACCTTGATGCCATAAGAGAGCTAAGCTTTTTAGCAAACCACGACCCTTTAACGGGACTTCTCAACCGAAAAACCTTTTTTACTAAGGCTAACGAGCTTTTTCAAATAGCTAAAAGAAAGGGGCTAAAGCTTGCCTTGGTGATGTTTGACTTAGACGACTTTAAGAAAATTAACGATACCTATGGACATCAGGCTGGTGACCTTGTGCTATGCGACTTCGGTAAAAAGCTAAAAGAGTGGTTTAAAAGGTATACGGATATTATAGCCCGTTACGGGGGCGAAGAGTTCGTGTTGATATGTTTTTACGATAATATAGAAAATTTTCTCTCTTACCTCGAAAAATTTAGGGAATTTATAGCCCAAAACCCACCATCTTTTGAAAATGTGCAACTTCCCTACACCTTTTCTGCAGGAGTTGAGCTCGAACTCAAAGAAAACCTTGAAGAGATGCTAAAAAGCGCTGATTTTAAGCTTTACAAATCTAAGTCCTTAGGTAAAAATCAAATCATATATTAATGAAACCATTTTGTGGATTTTTTCTCCATTCTTCATCTCTAAAAAACTTGATTTATCTAAAAATTAGTCTTGTTCCAAATATGAGGATTTTTTCTACATTTTTAAAAAAGGTCTTTCTAAATTAGCTTCTTCTGGTAAAATTATGGCAACATGAATGTTTATCTACTTGGGACGGCTGGGGCGAGGTATGTAGTGGCTAAACAGCTTAGAGCCTCTGCCGGGACGGTGCTGGAAGAGGATGGAGAATTTCTCCTCATTGACCCTGGTCCTGGCACCATCGTCCATTTAGCCAAGCATAAGATACCCGTTGAGAAGATCAGAAACATCCTTATCTCTCACAAGCATCTTGACCACTCAGCAGACCTTAATGTGATCGTTGATGCCATAACTGAAGGCACCCTTAAAAAACGGGGAAGGCTTTTTATCCCAAAGGAAGCCTGGGAGGAGGGCGTTCTTCTTTCTTACCTAAAAGAGGCTTTAGCTGAAACAATATTTTTAGCCGAGAAAGAGGCTTATCATACCGCTAAGTTTAGTTTTAAAACCACAAAAAAGCTTCTTCATTCAGCTGAAACTTATGGTTTTATCTTCAACCTCAAGGATGGGAAAAGCCTTGGTTTTCTTGTTGACACTGCCTTTTTTGAAGAGCTTATTTCGGAATTTCAAGGAGTGAACTATTTAATCGTGAATGTAGTAAGGTATGAGCCTAAAGAGGGGGTGCTTCATCTCTCGGTCCAAGATGTGCGAAAATTATTAGCGAGCTTAAGACCGGAGCTAACGGTTATCACCCATTTCGGGATGACCATGCTCCGAGCAAACCCTTTCAAGGTAGCAAAGGACTTGAGTTCTGAGCTAAACCTTAAAGTCGTTGCCGCTTACGACGGGTTAAGATTGACTCTTTGAGAAAAGAGTATGTCGATTTACAACCTAAACGCCCTTTTTAAACCGAAAAGAATAGCCATTGTCCATCATCCTAAGGATAGGGACTTAAGCGAAGTCCTTTTTAAAAACCTAATCCTGAGAAACTTTAAAGGGACAGTGTATCCCATCTCACCTGATGGTGAAAGCTTCTTTGGCATAGAACCCTATCCAAACCTGCTTGCAGTTCCTAAGGAGATAGACCTTTGCATACTGGCTGGAGGGGTTGAACATTGGGTTGAGGAGGTGGAAAACTGCAAAAGAAAAGGTGTTAAGGCTCTTTTGCTGATCTACCCTGATTTTAACTTTAGGGTGCCAAACGCTACAGACCTACTGCAAAAGATTCGTTTGCTTACAAGAAAGTATGGTATCAGGTCTCTTGGTCCAAATAGCTTGGGTTTTATCGTTCCAAGCCTCAACCTTAATGCCAGTTTATTTGATGGTGAAATACCGCAAGGGCACATCGGCTTTATCTCAGACAGTTCAACCATGGCTATTGGCTTGCTTGATTGGGCGATAGAAAAAAGGTTTGGCTTCAGCACCTTCATCTCCCTTGGGGAAAAGGTTGACGTAGATTTACCCGATGCCATCGACTACCTTGGTTATGACCCCTCAACTCGTGCCATCTTAATCCATTTAGAAAGCATAGAGTCGGGAAGAAAATTCTTACGTTCTGTTCGAGGCTTTGCCAGAAGTAAACCGATGATCGTGATCAAATCCAAATCTTCTATAGAAAGCCTAAGTAAATGCACAAGCATCCTTGATGGTATAGCAACTGAAGACTTGATCTATTCAAGCGCTTTTAAACGGGCAGGCATGGTAGAGGTATCAACCATAGAAGACCTTTTTTACTTAGCAGAAGGATTAGAAAAGCTATCACGACCTAAGGGTCCTCGTTTGGCTTTAGTTTCAAATTCTGGAGGGCTTACAGATATTGCCTTAAAGTTTTTAAGAGAATATCGCCTACCCCTTCCCAACCTTTCTCAAGAATTAAAAACCGAACTTTCCGCGAAGATTTCAAACTCGCTCGAATCTCTTGATAATCCAATTAAATTGTTAAGCGATAGTCCACCATCAGTTTACAAAAATCTTTTAGAGAGCCTGGTAAAAAGTAGAGATTTTGATGCTATCATCATCCTTCTTTCTCCAACCCATAGACTTAAAGTTTTTGAACTGGCAATGAGTATAGTTTCCGCCTGGAAGGCTTCGCCAATCAAAAAGCCGATTTTTATCGTTCCTTTTGGGGCAAAAAAGGTGGAAGAAGCAAAAACCTACCTTTTAGAACAAGGATTGGCAGTCTTTGATACACCAGAGCAGGCTATTAAAACCTTTTACTATCTATATCAATACGAGCATAACATTGACCTCCTTTTTGAAACACCTTCAAACATCCTTGAAGACTTTATCCCCGATAAGGAGCGTGCTCAAAGGATCATTTTCCAAGCTTTAAAAAAGGGAAGAACATATCTTAACCTCTCCGAAGGCTTTGAGTTGTTAAAGGCTTATGGGATCCCAGTTCCAAAGTACAGGATGGCAAGAAATGAAGAGGATCTCTTAGCCGTTGCCGAAGAGTTAGGCTATCCGCTTTCTTTATGTTTGAACGAGACCCCATATCTAACCTATGCACAGCAAATGGTTGAAACAAAGCATCAGGGTATTTACACTGAAAAATCCCTCTTAAGAGAGGCAAGGGAGCTTTGGGATTATGCCGAAAAGGTAGGATTAGATAAAAACCTTTTAATCTTCCCTTATACAGCCGAACAAACATACGAACTTCTCCTTGGTAGCAAGAAGGACCCTGTTTTCGGGGCTATTATTGTGGTTGGGATAGGCGGTAAAGAGGTTAAGCTTGGCTATGATCAAGCTATCGGTCTACCTCCTCTCAATCAAACGATTGCCCGCAGGCTTTTAGAAGAAACCATCATCTATCATCATCTAAAGCTTGAGGGGTATCCGATCGAAGAGCTTGAAAGCTTAATGGTAAAGTTTAGCATGCTAATAGTTGATTTTCCGGAGATAGCTAATGTGGTGATAAATCCTCTCCTTTTGACCAGGCAGGGCGTCCTTGTTCAATACTTAAAGGTTGACCTTGAAGAGGTTGCTCTCTATGAAGATATAAAACCTACCTCCCTATTCTGCCCTTCTCATCTTTCTATCTGTCCTTATCCCTCCTATTTTTCCTTTCATGAAAGGCTAAAGGATGGCACAGAGGTTTTCATTCGTCCGGTAAAACCGGAGGATGAACCTTTGTTGAAGGAACTTTTTTACAAGCTATCAGAAAAGTCCACCGAACTTAGGTTTAACCAGCCAGGTAGAAAGATTACTCGCGAAGAGTTGATAAGGTTTTGCCATATAGACTATGACCAGGAGATGACGCTTATAGCCTTGGTCAAAAATTCCAACGGGAAGTCCGAAATCATCGGAGCTGGTCACCTAATCAAATCCTATGAAGACACTGCCGAGCTTGCCTTTGAAGTAAGGGATGACTATCAGGGCAAAGGATTGGGAAAGGTCTTAATGCAAAAGCTATTGCAATGGGCAACCCTTTGCGGCTATAAAACCCTTTGGATGGAAATCAGAAAGGATAACCTTGCCATGCTTCGTTTAGCCAAAGCTTTTGGGTTTGAGGTTTCAAGCTCCGAAGAGGACATGGTCTATGTACAGAAAAACCTCTCCGAGGAGTTGCCTCAACTCTTTGCGTGAATTATTTTTTAAATAATCTCATACTTTGCAGGCTCATAAGTGTCTAAAAGAGTCTTTTAAATAACTAACATGGTTTAAAATAGCTTAAAGGGGGTGCTATGAAGGTAATAGGTATATTAGGCTCGCCGCACAAGAACGGGGGAACGGCGCAACTTTTAATTTCAGCGCTTAAAGGTGCAGAAAGAGAGGGGGCAAAGACTGAATTTTTAAGCCTATATGATGGTGAGGTAAAACCCTGCGTTGGGTGTGTGCAAGATGAGGAGCCAACCTGTAAATTCCCGTGCATCTTTGATGATTATGGGAAGGTCATTTTAGAAAAAATTCATGAGGCAGAGGGGATCGTTTTTGCTACTCCTGTCTATTGGTTTGCCCCATCAGGACCAATGAAAAACCTTATAGACAGGATGACCGCCCTTGAAAACATGGTAGTCTTTGGGGAGCCAAGCTATCTTGAGGGCAAGGTAGTAGGCGCTATCGCTGTGGGAGCAGACGATGGAGGTGCTTATGCTACTGGATACCTGATTACCGCGCTTACTTCTATGGGAGCAATCATCCCACCCTGGGGGATTGCCTATTCCCACAAGGGTGACCAAGCTATATTTGACGATAAAGCCCTGATGGATGCCATAAACATAGGTCTTCTCATCGCAAGGATGGTGAAAAGATTAAAAGGCGAAGCGGTTGATTTAACCTTTCAATACGACCCAAAGCTTCGAGATGCCATAAGGAAAGAAGTTATTTCTGAGCTTGGGCTGATTAAAGATAGTTGCAAGCTTCATGCTAAGAAGATGTTAATGCTTGACAAATCATAAAAAATTTTTTATTATGTTGATAATCGGGACGTAGCGCAGCCTGGGAGCGCACCCGCTTGGGGTGTGGGGGGTCGGCGGTTCAAATCCGCCCGTCCCGATTTTTTTATGTTTGCAGTATAATGACCAAAATTCAAAATAACCGGGCACCTTGCCTGGGGGAGGTGAGCTATGAGGGTAGCGGATACTGTTTGCGCCATGGAAAGGTTCGAACTAATTCCTACCCAGCAAGGTGCTTTGAAACGATGCATCTGGGGCTTTCATTTAGTGGTAGAATTTTGGAACTCACCCTTTGACGGGATCGCTGAAGCAGAAAAGGTCAAATCTGCCCTTATCTTCGCCTTAACAAACAACAATTCAGAAGATGGAAACATAAGAGCCGTTAGTTATCAATTTAAGCCCTTTGGAGTTTCGGCGCAGGTGAACGACGGAAAATCTCATATCTACATTCACACTTGGCCTGAGAACGGTTATTCCGCTATAGATATCCTTGCTGAAGACCGGGGGAGGGCTTACGAGATTTTATTCCGTCTTCAAATGGCCTTAAAACCAGAAAAGGTCTGCGTTGCCGAGGTCCCAAGAGGAATTACTAACAGCGATTGGGGGGAAACTTGACTGGATACTTCTTCTGGCGGGAAAAAATCCATCAAGATTTCGGGCACGCCTACAAAGTTGAATTAGTATTTGAGGAGCATAACCTCCAAAAGGTCCAAATATTTAAAAATCAAACCTGGGGCTACTTTTTTGTCTTAGACGGCATAGTTCAGTTTACTGAAAGGGACGAATACATCTATCACGAGGTCATCACCTATCTACCCGCAAGCCTTCTTAAAAAGGCTCCTGAGACTGTGCTAATCATTGGAGGGGGCGACGGAGGGGTTTTAAGAGAACTCCAAAAAATATCCGGCGTAAAAAAGATCCTTCAATTTGAAATTGACCGAACCGTGTTTGACCTATGCAGGAAGTACTTCTTTAAGCTTATGGGGGACTACTCTGACCCACGGGTTGAGCTCAATTTTGTTGATGGTCTTCAGGGATTGAAAGAAAGCGATACCGAAGCCTTTGACCTTATCATCGTTGACTGCACTGACCCAGTAGGGCCGGCTAAAAGCCTCTACTCCTTAGAATTCTATCAAGAGATACATCGGGCGTTAAAACCTGATGGGGTTTTCATTCAACAGGCAAGTCTCCCTGCCTATTTTCCCCATGTCCTAAAGCTTGCCCTACAAGCATCTTCAGTGTTCCCATGGTTTGATATCGCCCGGGTTTATGTTCCCTGCTATGGCGAAGAATTAGCTTTTATCTTAGGGGCAAAAGAGAAGAAAGACCCAACCAACCCCTTGCAACCTTACTATGGTAAATACTATCATCCTGGTTTGAACAAAGCCCTTTTTACTCTTCCTCAAACCTGGCTAAATCTTGTGGAAAGACGCCGTCCCGAGCCAAGTGAGGGAAGCGTCTTTTGAAGATTACTGGGGGATTTTTAAAGGGAAGAAATCTTTACTGTCCGCCTGCCTCAGCCCTTGAGATACGACCCCTAAGAACAAGGATTAGGAAAGCCCTTTTTGACATCTTAGGGGATGACCTCTCGGGGTTGAGGGTGCTTGACCTTTTTTCCGGCACCGGGGCCCTTGGGATAGAAGCCCTATCAAGAGGAGCAGAATTTGTCCTCTTCGTAGATGCAAGCAAAAAGAGCATAGAGCTAATAAAGAAAAACCTCGAACGCTTTAACCTTTTAGATAAAGCTATGATCCTTCAAATTGCCCTTCCTCAGGGACTGAAAAAAATAAAAGAAAGGACTCTCTTTCTGAGAAAAGGTGAAGACTTCCAGAAGGAGAATCCTTCCTACGACCTTGTGTTTATTACCCCACCCTACAGAACAGGCTTAAGCTTAAAGACCTTAGAAAATCTACCTACAGAAATTCTAAACCCAAAAGCCCTGATCGTGGTTGAGGAAGAAAGCGGAGTGGACCTCCCAGATGAAGTGGCTCAGTTTGAGCTTGAAGATAAAAGAGCTTACGGAGAGACTACTTTATATTTTTATCGGATAAAGGCTTAAAAACATAGCTCCCTCGAGAAGGGACCCTTAATTTCCGTAGTAAAGTAACGAAACCTTGCCTGAACTCTAAAACACTCCTTTTGTTCCCCTTCTTTGGTAAAGGTGTACTCCGTTTTGTTCTTTAAGTCGATGTAAAAGCTTTTTCCGTCTCGGATCCTCTCAATAGTAAACTCTAAGGGAAGCTCAAGGGGTAGACTATTTATGTCCTCATAGACCGGCTCAAACCGTAGGAGATAGTATGCTGGATATAGCTCTATAACCTCTAAATTTACAGGAGCCTTTGGAGGATAACGAAAGTATACCCGAACCTCCTCGCTAAAGGGACTTTCAACCAAAAAATCCTTTTTTGCCTTAACACGGTAGATGTAGAGCCTTCTTGGTGCCACCTTTTCGTCTGTGTAGATAAAAAGGGTTGCCGCCGAATGTAGCCTTGGTTTAAGCTTTATCTCTGTTTGCTTCTCTTTTTTCTTTGGGTCATCAAGGGAGACCTCTCTCTTTTCGATGATCAAGGCTTTAAGCGAGGTAAGATAGTTCCCACCGCTTGTTTGGGAAGGAAGGTCAATGAGTAGTTTTATAGCTTGACCTTCAACCTCGGCGCTGAGACCCGGAACTTGAGGGATGCTCTTTTCTATGGGTAAAGGAGGCGCCTTCCTACCACAGGAAACCAAAAGAAAAGAGGCTAAAAAAAATCCTAATATTCTGAGAAGAGGGTTCATTTTTTTCATAAAAACTTAATCTTTGCTATCCTTGCAGAATGGCAGAGGAAGTTTACCGCAACGGGTAGGCTTGCAATGTGAGTATGAGCAACCTCTACATGAACAGCCAAAGCTGTAGTTTTTCCCCCAAAACCCAAGGGACCGATGGCAAGCTTATTTATTTCAGAGAGCAACTCCTCCTCAAGGGCTTTTACTTTTGGGTCTAGGTTTTGGGTTCCAAGCTCTCGGAAAAGAGCCTTTTTCGCAAGGAAAGCGCAATGTTCAAAGCTTCCACCAATCCCCACTCCTACGATAAGAGGGGGACAGGGGTTTGGACCTGCAAGCTTAACCGTCTCAAGGACAAAATTCTTTATCCCCTCTAGGCCATCAGCAGGCTTGAGCATGGCAAGCCTGCTCATGTTTTCGCTTCCACAACCCTTAGGCATGACCCAAATCTCAAAAAGTTCCTTTCCCGGAACTATTTCATAATGAATTATAGCTGGGGTGTTTGTGCCGGTGTTTTCCCTGGTCAAGGGATGGGCTACAGAGGCTCGAAGGTAGCCTTCTTTTACGGCCTCGGCAACTCCAGCATTTATCGCGCTCTCAAACCCGGTTGGAATAGTCAAACCCTCCGAGATCCGCACAAGAATAACAGGTATCCCCGTGTCTTGGCAGAGGGGTAAGCTCTCTCTTTCTGCTATTTCAGCGTTTTGAAGCAAGATGTCAAAGACCTTTTGGGCTAAGCCCCCATTTACCTCCTTGTTCCTTGCTTGTTTGAAAAGCTCTTTTACCGAATTTGGTAGTTTAATGCAGGAAGATATGTAGGCTTTCTTTATTTCTTCTTTGAGCTTATCAAGGCTAACCATTAAGTTATAAACCTTTCAGGATGGTCTTGTAAAAACCGCTCAACTTCCTCAAAGAAAGCCTTAAGCAGGTCCTCTTCCTTTACTTTTTTGATGATTTTACCCTCTCTAAAGATAATACCAACCCCCTTTCCTCCTGCTATCCCAAGGTCGGCTAATCGGGCTTCACCTGGACCGTTGACTACACAGCCCATCACGGCAAGCTTAAGATTGGCCTTAATGTTCCTTGCCCATTCAACAACCTTCTGATAAAGAGGCATGAGGTCTATCTCACATCTTCCGCAGGTTGGACAGGCAATAACCTCAGGATACAAAGTTCGAAGCCCAAGGTTCCTTAATATCTCATAGGCAACATAGACCTCCTCCACCGGGTCAGCCGTCAAAGATACCCTTATGGTATCCCCTATTCCTTTAAGGAAAAGATAACCCAAGGCTAAAGTATTTTTCACCGTCCCAGGGATTAGCCCCCCAGCCTCGGTCACCCCTACATGAAGCGGAAAATCTGACCTTCTAGCAAAGAGTTGATAGGCTTTAACGGTATGCCACCAGTTGGAAGATTTAAGAGAAACTTTAAGGTTATAGTAGTCATGTTTTTCCACGATGTATTCTACCCATCTTACAGCGCTCTCAACCATAGCAGAAGGGCTTGGATATTTGAAGCGTTCTAAGATTTCAGGCTCTAAGCTTCCGGCGTTTATTCCAATCCTAACGCAGACCCTACGCTCTTTACAAGCCCGGATTAGGTCGTCAAGCTTCGACCTATCTTTAAAGGTGCCGGGATTTATCCTTAGCCCTTGCACACCCTGCTCAAGGGCTTTAAAGCCAAGGGTTCCAGCAAAGTGAAGGTCGGCTATCACTGGGATGGGGCTTTCTTTAACAATTTCCTTTAGGGCTAAAACGGATTTTTCATCGGGAATGGCAACCCTTACCAATTCACAACCCGCTTGATAGAGGCGCTCTATCTGAGAAAGAGTTTCCTTTATCTGCCAAGTAGGTGTGCTGGTCATGCTTTGAACACGGATGGGGTTTTCCCCTCCTATGGCTACTTGCCCTACATAAACAACCCGGGTTTTTTTTCTTTTGACCTTTGGATAATAGGCAACTAATCTTCTCATGTTTCCCATTTTACTTTAAAATTAAGCTTATGCCTACATTTCTATACTTTGCTAAAAAGGGCTTAGATATTCCCTCTGAGCTAAGCAAGGCCTTATCCAAGGCTAAGATAAGGCTCATCTCCGAAAATGACCTTGAAAAGGAGGGAGAAGCACCCTCTGCCATCTTAGTCCTTGGTGGTGACGGGACTTTGCTGCGGGCTGCCCCTTATGCCTACAAGCTTGACCTTCCTATCCTCGGGGTAAATCTTGGTAAGTTTGGCTTCTTAACCAAGCTCACCCTAAACTCGGCAATCGAAATCTTAGAAAATTGGGAAAAGACTAAGCTTTATTTTGATGAACGAGAGGTGCTTAATATCTTCTATCAAGGTAAAAGCTTCGTTGCCTTGAATGAAGGTGCGATACTTAAAGGTCCAGCTGGAAGGACCATAAAGTTAGTCGTAAGCATAGAGAAGGAGGGCATAGAAGAGGGGTGGTTTGAGGTCCTTGGGGACGGGTTGCTCGTTGCTACACCCACCGGGTCAACAGCTTACAACCTCTCCGCAGGAGGACCGATAATACATCCCCAATCGCAAGTCTTTGTGATAACCCCCATCTGTTCCTTTAAAATCCAGATAAAACCGGTGGTTATTCCCATGGATTTTAAGGTAAGGGTTGAGCTTCCTTCAGCTGATGATGAGGTGCATCTTCTGATAGATGGACATACGAACATCCTTCTAAGTTCTGGAGCAAGAGTTGAGTTTAAAAAAGGAGAAAAAAGGATAAAACTTATAAGGGACCCGAGAAGAGGGTTTTTCCTCTCCCTCAGGGAAAAGTTTGGTTGGTAAGGGCTTATTACTTAAACTTCTTCCTCTTCTTTCTTGAAGAATTTTTCAGCAAGCTCTTCCTTCTTTTCTTTGATGGTTTCCTTAGCCTTCTCAAGGGTTTCAGAAAGTTGAGCTTTCTTTTCGGTGAGAATTTCCTTTGCCTTTGAGCTAATTTCGCCAATCTTTTCTTCGGCGGTTCCCTTTATAGATTCTACTTTCTCCTTAATAACGCCTACTTCTTCTTTAACCTTACCAACCTTCTCCTCTGCCTCCTCTTTAAGCCTTCTTCTTACCTCTTCACCGCTTGCCGGAGCAAAAAGAAGAGCAACCACGCCTCCAACGACTAACCCCGCCAAAAAGGCTGCTAAAATAGACCCCTTGTTTTCTGCCATCGTTTACCACCTCCTTTTTAAATTTTCTTAAAACCAAGGATCTTCTTTAGCCCAGAAAGTAGTTCCGTTAAGCCAGCCGTCAAAGCTGATGCTTCAACATACACCGTCTTAATGCTCTTGTTAAGGTCTGAAAGTATCAGGCTCCCAGTTTCTGCTGTTTCCTTCACATTCTTGATTAAAGGATGAATAGCCTTGTTCAATTCCTCTATGTTGGTCTTGACTTCGCTTGAAACCTTTTTTAGGTCAGAGAGAATTGCTCGAGAATCCTCAAGGGTAAAATGCACATCATCCTTCAAAACCTCTATCTGCCCCTTGAGAAAAACCTCAAATTCCTTTAAGGACTCTCCTACTTCAGCAATAATCTTTGGAAGAATTTTTAACTCTTCCACTAAAGAGTTTAGGTTTTTAATGGAAGCATTAGCGGTTTCTAAAGTTTCGTTAGCCCTCTCAGAGGTGGTTTTGAGGTTCATGATAACACCGGGTAAAAGCTCAAGGTTTTGATTTAGCCTTCTTAAGGTTTTTATGATATTTATAGCTAACCACAAGAAGACGATTAAAAAGATTGCTATAGAAACAATAGCAATGAGCAAGGTTGAGTCAAACTCCATGTCTCACCTCCATCCTTTAAGACTTAGCCAAATAAGGATGCTTTCAAAAAACTCCCTGCTTATTTCAAATTGAAAAAACCCTTGTGTGTATAATATAAGGCTTAAGCTTAATTTTTCTACCCTATCTATACCATTTAATCAGTTCGGGATAACTCCTTCTTATGAGCTCGTTTGCTGGCACAAGGCGAATAGCAATCTTTCGCAATCCATGCCCAACTATGAAATATTTTAAAAAGTATTTGGCTATGCTCCCTTCCATTCCCAGGAATTCAAAGGGAAAAACGGTAAAATCAAGCTCTCGATTTTCATCTGAAGAAGTAGGCCCTTCTTCCTCCAAGCCTCTTATACACACAAGCTCAACTGTTATAAGTTCAGGGGGTATGTTTGCCAAGTCCACCTCAGCAGTAAACTCTACGGTTGTTTCTTCAAACAATTCCTCGCTTACGATGTTATCGTAAACTCTAACGAAGTTAACCTTAGCCCAGTTTTCTTTAAGAAGTCTTGCCTTTTTAGCTAATTCCTTTAGATAGAAAAATTCATTTTTAGATAAAACTTGAAGGTTGTTTAGGGAAGGAACATAGAATTTTTGCAGATACTCAAGTAGGGCTCGGTTTATGCTAAAGTGCTTGCAGGCTGTGTAGATAGCGTATTTCATGCGTTTTATCCATTCCCTCGGGAGCCCCTCTTCATCTCGATGGTAAAAGAGGTCTCTGATTTCTCCCTCGATCAGAGAATAAAGCTGGTTTGCTTCGTAGTAGTTATAAGGAGGGAGCCCTTCCTTGGGCTGAATAGCCCAGCCATTTTTCCCGTTATAACCCTCAATCCACCAGCCATCTAACACGCTAAGATGTAGAACGCCGTTTAAACAGGCTTTCATGCCAGAGGTCCCGCTTGCCTCCATTGGTCTGTAGGGAGTGTTTAGCCAGACATCTGAACCCCAAACCAAATATCTCGCAATATGAAGATCATAGTTCTCGATGAAAAAGAACCTGTCATAAAGCTTGTTAGCATCTCTGAATTGAATGATCTCTTGGATCATCTTCTTTCCTTCAACATCCTTCGGATGAGCTTTCCCAGCCATGGCTAAAATGATAGGTCTATCTGGATCTTTAAGAAGGTTTAGCAACCTTTCCTTGTCAAAGAGTATAAGGGTGTTTCTTTTGTATCCGGTGATCCTCCTTGCACAGCCGATGATCATAGGAAAACGTTTAACCGGGCCATATTCTCCTCCACGAAGTGGCTCCTTTTTAGCTACTTCCTCTTCAAGGATCTTATTAAGAAGGTTTACTAATTTTTGTTTATTCTTTTTATGGGCATCCCAGAGGTCTTCATCTGGTATGTTAAAGATTTCCTCCCAATCTTTATCGTCTGGACCTAAGTATTTAAACTCCTCCCCCAAATGGTCTCTCAAAAGCTCATAGATAGGCTCGCTAAGCCATCTCCAATGGACACCGTTTGTCACATAATCGATAGGGACCTCGTCAAGCAAATAATCTTGAAAAAGGGGAGACCACATCTTCTTTGTGGTCCTTTGATGAAGCTTTGAAACTGCGTTGACATAGTTGGCATGCTTGATGGCAAACACGGGAAGCCAAAAGAACTTAGTATCCCCAAAGATGCATCCACAGCCTATAAATTCTTCAAGATTAAGTCCAAGTGATGTCACCTCAGGCTCTAAATACTTTTTAACCAACTCCACATCAAAATGCTCGTTCCCAGCAATGACTGGAGTATGAGTTGTAAAGACGGTAGTCTCCTTAATAAGCAATCTTGCTTCATCAATCGTTAAGCCTTCTGCTAAAAGGTCCTTTAGTCTTGAAAGAATAACAAAGGCCGAATGCCCCTCGTTCAAATGATATATCTTTGGCTTAAATCCCATCTGCTTTAAGGCTAAATAACCACCCATACCTAAGAGAAGCTCTTGCTTTAGCCTCGTTTCCAGTTCGGCTGGATAAAGTCTATTTAGCAACCCCCTCACTTCGGGAGGATTTTCCATGATGTCGGTGTCAAGTAGTAAGCATACAGTCTTTCCAATTTCTACCTTCCAGACCTTAGCCTTAAAATGCCAGCCATTATGAAGGTGCAAATCTATGATAAGGGGTAAGCCCTCCTCGGTTCGAACCTCACGAATGATGTTTAAAAACTTGTCCAAACGTTCATCCTCTTCATTCTGCATCCCTGAAGCATCAAGAACTTGCTTAAAATAGCCTTTGTTGTATAGAAGCCCAACCCCTACGATGGGTAGGTCAAGGTCTGATGCCCCCATCAAAACATCACCTGCCAACACCCCAAGCCCTCCGGCATAGATGGGCAAGGCTTCATGAATGGCAAATTCCATACAGAAATAGGCAATCGTATCATCCTTTGATATTCCGTGTTCAGTGATCAAAGGATGCCTTTTAGATTTATACTCCTCAAACCTTTCCCAGATGTGTTGAAGCTGAAGCAGAAACCGCTTGTCTTCAATTAACTCTCGTATCTTTTCTTTGGGTAGATGATGAATAAACTTTATAGGATTATGCTTTACCTTCCTAAATAGGTCAGCATCTATCTGATAGAAAAGGTTTAAGGCATCAAAATCCCAAGTAAACCAAAGATTGTAAGAGATGGTAACAAGCTTCTCTATGGGTTCAGGAAACTTTGGGAAGACAAAGAACTTTTTAAATTCCATCTAACTCCTCCAGTTTAATCTTCAAGCTGTTCCTCGAGGTCAGCAATTATATTTAAAAAATATTTATATGCAACCTCAGGCGAAGGATAGGGAGAGAAATACTTGTGCACGTCTCCATCCTGAAAGTATTTTATGCACATGTAATAAAAATGGTCAGAGGTGGTAAGCTTTCTTATCGTTGGAACCAAGTCCCATCTACCTTTCTCTTTGGCTAAACGAAGGAGATCAAAAATGCTCTTCATGGCGTTCCATTGCAAGGGGTTTGAGAGCCAGGCTGAAAGGTCCCGCTCCGTGTCAGCCCAAGAGGTTGGAGTGGGCACAGATAGGGTCTTAGGAGTAAAGTTTAAGGTCTTCAAGGCTTCAGAGGGAAAGAGAAAATCTATCATAGGCTCTTTAAGGAGCGCCCTTATCAAATGTCTCATGAATTCAAATATCCCGCTTTCTGCCCATTGATGCTCCCCAAAGGTCTCATAATCCATAAAGAGACCAAGATAGAGGTTCCTTCCTTGCCCCTCAGCAAGAGTCAGGTCCTTTACCCATCGGACATATTTTGGAATTGTTAAAGGCCACTCTGGCCAGGACCGGTCTGAAAATCTAAAAGCAATATCATCTGAAAGCTTGTAGTGCTTCAAAAGAAGAAGATGGGCATGGTTTGCTGACCAACGAGGATATAGAGGAGATTCCCCCATCAAGATCCTGTCAGCCCCCTCAATAAGAATGGTCTGAAGGTTTGGGAAATTGATAAGAACATCGCTTAGCTTATCAAAATAGATGAGCTCAGTGTTGCGAAAAACCGTTGCCTCATGTCCAAACTCACGCTTCATTAATTTTATGTGCTCATCTACCTGTTCCACAAACTCCTCAAGGTCAAAGATGCTTGCCAAAGAATGATAATAGGTCTCGGAAAGTAGCTCAACCCCACCCGTCTGCCAAAGGTCAACAAAGCTTTGGTAAACATCCGGTCTATAAAGCTTTGCCTGCTCAATAAAAGTCCCAGTTAAACTAAAAGAAATCTTAAACCGTCCCTCGCTCTCTAAGATCAGTTCTTTAAAAAGATTGTTAGCTGGTATATAGCATCTATCCGACACTTTGTTAAAAACTGCCCTGTTTAGGTCTTCGTCAAAGTAGCTTTTGCCTGTTCCGATATCAAAAAAACTATAAGGTGCGATCCGAAAAGGCTGATGGACTTGAAAATAGAAGATAATATAGACTTTCATGAAAGGAGTTCCCGATAAACCTCTAAAACTTCCCTTGCCCTATCTTCCCACCTAAAGGTTTGGACCTCCCTTCTTGCCTCCTCTTGTTTTGCCTTTAAAAGCTCAGGCTTGTTGATAAGCTCAAGGACGATATCGACCATTTTATCAACATCCCAGTAATCAACCACATAAGCGCTTTTAACTATCTCTGAAGCCCCAGATTGTTTGGAGAGGATCAAGGCACAGCCAAAATGCATGGCTTCAAGGGCAACTATACCGAAGGGTTCGGAGGGTGAGGGCATGATAACAATGTCTGCAAGGCTTAGCGCCCTTTCAACCTCTGCCCTTTTTAGAAAGCCGGTAAACATGATATGAGCCCCATAACCGAGCGAGCTTGCCCAGAGCATAAGCTCCCTTTCCATCTCCCCTGCCCCAGCAACCAAAAACCTAACCTTTTTTGTTCGCTCAAGAACCTTTTTAGCAAGCTCTAAAAAGATGGTAGGTCCCTTCTGAGGGGTAAGCCTTCCAAGAAAAAGCACAACCGGTTCTTTGAATTTTTTTATCTTTTGCGAAGACTTAGTTTCCGCATAATAGGCATTGTAAACGACGCGAACCTTTTCCTCGGGCACAAAGTAATGTTCTTTGATGATGTTTGCCGTATAACGCGAAACAGCGATCACTCTATCTGCATAGTTTAAGCCTAAATACTCTATTTCATGAATGATAGGATGTCCAAAACCAAGGGCTCTATCAAACTCTGTGGCATGGATATGGCTAACAAGAGGCTTGTTAAAATACTTTTTTAGCATAAGCCCGGCAGGATAGGTAAGCCAATCATGAGCATGAATAAGGTCAAAGCTTAATCTTTGCGCTATTCTTAAAACTTTCTCCGTGTAGAGCGAAACCTTAGAGATCATGTGGTTTCCTTGGAGAAGAAGGTATTTTAAGCGGCTAATAACCTCATCAGGGACTTGAAGCTTAGGCTCCCTTGAAGGAACACCCAAGCTCTTGCTAACCTCAACGATAAAAGCTTTAAGGCTTGCGTAAGCTCCCTCTTCAGGAATTTCATACATAACCTTAAAAAATTCAAGGGGCTTTTTTTGTTCTTTGGCTTCTTCACCGTTTTCGCTTTTGATCCGTGGATGGTCTGCCTCATCTGAACTTTTAATTTCAAAATATACATCCTCCTTAACAGGAAGGATGAAATCTACGGTGACCCCAAGGCTTGAGAGCCCCCTAAACAATCCATAGCAAGCCATCCCAAGCCCGCCTACGATAAAGGGCGGATACTCCCAAGTGAGCATCAAAATTCGCATAAGCCCCCCTTTATGAAAAAACTTCTCTCGCTAAAAGATACACCGCTGCGGTTGACCAAAACTGGGCTGGTGCCCCTTTAGGATAATAAGGCTGGTCTCCATCGTAAAGCTCAGGTATGCTTGCAAGTTTTCCTGTCTTCAAAAGTTGTATAAAAGGAGAGATGAGTTTTTTTACCTCGGCAAGGTACTCTTCTCTCGGCAAGACCTTTTTCAGAAGAAGGGCATAAGGATATATTAGCCAAACCCAGACCGTTCCGTTGTGATAAGCAAGGTCCCTTTGATGCTGCGAACCAAAGTATTTCCTCTTAAAATGAGGATGCCTTGGGGATAAAGACCTTAATCCATAAGGAGTAAGGAGCTCTCTTCGGACAATTTCAACGGCCTTCAAAAGCTCATACCTTTCAAAGGGCACATAAGGAAGGCTTAAAGCGATAACAAAGTTTGGTCGAACCTCATACACAGGCTCTCCCTTATAAAGCGTATCCGCAAATAGTTCACCATTGTAGTATCTTCTTAAACTTTGAGGAATCTTTTCAACCAAACTGGGTATTCCAAGCTCTTCCACTTCCTTCTGCGGTAATCTATCTTTGGCAAGCATTAGAAGATTATACCAAAGGAATTCAATTTCTATCGGGTTTTCATACCTAGGAGTTATGGGTCTACCATCAAGCATGACATCCATCCAAGTAAAGGCCTTCCCAGAGCTCTCAGGAAGATATATCAGCCCATTTTCCGGGTCAACGAAAAAGGGATGGTCAGCACCCCGGAGATAACCTCTGATTACCTCTTCAGCTAAAGAAAGTAGCTTTGTTCGTTTTTCTTGGGTAAGACTTTCACCGAACCTATCAAGATACTCAAATATCCTTATCCCAAACCAAAGGCTTGCGTCAACAGAATTGTAATTGACGGGAGCTAAATCTCCAATCAGATTGGGGATCAATCCCCCCTGCATGTATTTTCCGTAAGTTTCAAATATTTTATAGCATGTTTCGAGAGCGTTAGCATCATAAAACAGGGCTGGAAGTCCGATGAAGGTATCCCTACCCCAAGCATAAAACCAAGGATAGCCAGCGCAAACATTATCCTTAAGAAGAAAAGCCTTAACCATATGATTAAGAAGAGAAAGTATATCCTTATCTTCAAAGTAGGGCTTTGTAAGACCTATTTTAGGTCTTCCTTCATAACGAGTAATAATCTCCTCTAAGGTTCCATGTAGGTCCTTTAGGGGTTCATCAGAAAAAAGTAGATTTAATTTCTCTCCGGGATTTAGCTCAACCTCAATCTTAAAGGGTGAAAAATGGTCCTCAAAGCCAGGATAGCCCCGCATTTCTTCAAGGGGGTAGTAAACGCCATAGTAAAAGATAGGGTCCTTGGTAAAACCATCTTTGTCTGAGTAGCAGAATAGGGCAAGGTTGTCTTTGGCGATGAAGGCAAAGTTAGAAGAGATTTCCTCCTCAAACCAATCCCAAAAGTTGGCAAAGCTTAAATGATGATGGTCCCTAAAAGTGAGCCTTGGTCTAAGAAGAAGCTTATAAGGATAAGAGCTGATGTTTTCATAGGTTAGAAGAAGAAGGTTTTTTTCCTCGTGGAAACGAAGGCTTTTCTTTAGAAAAACCCCGTTCTCTCTCTTTGGGCAGTAAAAATAAAAAACTGGATAGGGAAGGTAAAAGTATTCTTTAATGTGCTGATAGCCCTGAGGGTAGACTACATCTCTATAGAAGTTTGTGTCAAGCTGATAGGTTAAGCCCGAAGGGAAGGTAGCAACCTCTTCAAGGCAAGCCAAGAGATGGTATCTTTTGCCCTTGCCATCACCCGCGATAAGCAAGCCATGATATTTTCTAACATTAGCCAGAAAAGCCGTCCCAAGGGCATAGCCTCCTTTGCGGTTCGTAAGGAGCCATTCATAGGGGGTAAACCGCTGATAAAGATAGCTTAGCATGCTACTTTTATTATAGTTTTCTTATAGACCTTGACAAGGTGCTTTGTAATCTAACCCTAAATAGTAAATTAAAAATTGCCGAACAAGTCTTAACAACTTAGAAGAAGGAGATGAAAGCTCAAATACCCCCTTTGGGTCCTTTAAAAGAAGATAATTCTTTAGACATTCAACCTCAGCAGAAGAAAGAGGAAGTGTTCGGTCGTCTCGACAGTTAAGACATAGAATACCCCCTTGCTCTACAGAAAAGTAAAAAATTCTCTTAGGTATGTTTCCGCATTTTACGCATTCATCGACCATAGGTGCATAGCCAAGATGCTTAAGTATTTTTAATTCAAGAAGAAAGAGTAGTTTTTCGGAAATAGGATTAGCGTCAGCTACTTTTATAAAAGAGACCCAAAAGCTGAAGCTACCTTCCTCAAGTAGTCCCTTCCCAAGATAACTTAAAAGCTCAGCTAAACAGCTAAAGAATTCAAACTTTTGTCGCTCAAACCAAGGACTTTTTACCTGATAAATAAGGTCTGCAGAATCTATGATGGGGAAGATGGTCCTTGAACTTTTTCTTAAGTTAACCCTTAAGATGTTTATCTCAGAGAAGAGGTTTAAAAAGCGCCTTTTGCTCTTTCTTCCGCCTTTAGCTACCGCTAAGACCCTACCAACAGGTGTCAAAAACTCAACCTTTAAGTCTATTTCAGAGACAGGCTCAACGGAAAGGACTATAGCAGGATAACTTTTAAGCTTCAAAGTAGCAACTTAAACACTTAAAGATAAATTTTCACAAACCTTGTCTCTTTTAATTCCTTTATCCAGCGTTCAAGATATTCTTTAGCCCTTTGATTGAAAAGCTCCTCATAAAGGCTATCTCGCATCTCTTCGAACTTCGGTGGTTCACCAGCAAGCTTTTTCACAAGCTTAACGATATGGTAAACATTCCCCCTCTTGAGAGGAGGTGTGTGGCTTCCTGGGTTCATATCTTTTAAAAATGAAAGAAGCTCCTTGTCTAACTCTTCTTCCTTAAAGGTTTCCTTAACATAATAAATCTTCTCTGGATAGCGGGTGGCAATTTCCCCCAGTCCCTCACCCCTTTTTAACAAGCCTTCAACCTCGGAAAGCAATCCTTCATCCCTAACGATTAAAACTTCAAGCTCATACTTGGGAGATGGGTCAAAGTTTTTAATCTTTTCCTGATAAAGCTTCTTTAAATCCTCTTCAGGGATAGCAATCTTTGAGCCAACCATGATCTGCACAAACTTAATCTTGGTAAGTTGTTCTCTAAGGTTCTTCTTGTACTCTTCTACGGTTTTACCCTCTTTAGCAAGCTCCTCTTTAAGCCTTTCTTCTCCCCCTAACCGCTTAACTTCTGCCTGGTAAAAACGATCAAATTCCTCATCCGAAACGGTAATTTTATGCTTTTTAGCCTCAAGTCCAATAACTGTATCCTCAATCCATCTCTCAAGGAGCTCTTTTCTTATCTGAGATTTAAGCCTTTCCTTTTCTTCTAAAGGTAGGTTTTGGTTTAGGAACTGCTGATAAAGAGGTTGAGCAAGGTTTTCAAGCTCATAAAGGGTTAAAACCTCGCTCCCAACCACGGCAACGATCTTGTTTACCACCTCAGCCTTAGGAGTTTTAGCCCAAAAAAATAGCCAAAAAAATAAAGCTAAAAGTAGCGGTCTTACCCTCATGCCTTACTCAAGAGAAAGGGTTGTGTAAAACCTCCCCCGAGGAGTCCTTATTCCTAAAAGGACCTTTTTCTTCTCTAAGGATGGTTTTAGAGCCTCATAAAAATCAGCCAGATTGTTTACCCTTTTCTTGTTTACCTCATCGATGACCATCCCAGGGGTTAAGCCTGCGTAATCAGCTGGGCTTTCAGGATAAACCTCAATTATTAGCACCCCCTTTACGCTCTCCGGAACCCCAAACCTTCTCCTTAGGTCTGGGCTTAAGTTGGCAACGTTTAGCCCAAGCTCCTCTAAAAAGGCTTGAAGCTCCTGAATTTCAGCCCTGCTTGTGAGCATACCCTTTTTAGGCGCCTCAATCTGAACCTTAACGAGCTTCCTCTCAGAACCTCTCAAGATTTCAAGCTCAACCGTTGTCCCGGGTTTAGCCTGAAGCACCAAGCTTCTAAGCTCTGAGGCATTTTTAACAGGCTTTCCGTTAAAGGAAAGGATAACATCGTTCTCCCTAAGACCTGCCTTCTTCGCTGGGGAATCTTCAACCACTTCGGTGATGAGCACTCCCTCTGTGGCTTTAATCCCCAGTTCTTTTGCAAGCTCAGGAGTCAAGTCTTGGATCACTACACCCAGCCAACCTCTTTCTACCTTGCCCTTGGTCTTTAGCTGTTCCACCACATTCTTTACCAAGTTTATAGGAATAGCAAAGCCAATTCCCATATAACCGCCGGAACGGGTGAAAATAGCCGAATTTACACCGATGACCTCTCCCTTAAGGTTCAAGAGAGGACCACCTGAGTTCCCAGGGTTTATGGCGGCATCCGTCTGGATAAAATCTTCTACATCCGTAATCCCAATGCCTGACCTGCCCTTGGCGCTAACCACCCCTACAGTTACCGTGTGCGTAAGCCCGAAGGGATTACCGATAGCGATCACCCATTCACCAACCCGCAAAAGGTTAGAATCGCCTAAAGGGAGGACGGGAAGGTTCCCACCGAGTATCTTAAGAAGGGCGATATCTGAAAAGGGGTCTTTCCCTACCACCTCAGCCTTAAAGGTCCTACCGTCCGCAAGCTTTACGGTTATCTTCTGAGCTCCTTCGATCACATGATTGTTGGTGACGATGTAGCCTTCCTTGGAGATGATAAAACCAGACCCTGCACCCCTTTCACGGTACTTTGGCGGGGAAAAGAAACGCCTAAAAAACTCATCTCCAAAGAAATCAAAAGGAGCTTGTCCTCGAGATACCACCCTTTCCGTCTCGATGTATACAACTGCTGGAGAGGACCTTTCGGCAATCTCGGAGAAGGCTTGGGATACCTTTTGAGCTAACTGGAGGGCTTCGCTGCTTGCCCGCTTACCATCCTCAGCGATAAGATTAGGAAAGCTTAAAGGGTGAAGCTTTTCCCATACTTCCCGAGCAAAAAGCCCAAGGGCAAACACGAAAAGAATTAAAAAGGCAAGCTTATACCGATGCAACCCTTCCCTCATCTTATAGCCCCTCCTTGCTTTCTTGCTTCATTCTTGATAAAAAGCTATTTTTAGCCTCCTTGAGTATCAACCTACCTACATGCTCCATGATCCTTTTTAAGTTTACAACATCCTCTCGATTGTAAAAGATAAGGGTCCTAAGGGCTGACTTATCTCCGAATTCTTCCCATCTGCGCCAAAGTTTAACAGCATCGTAGCCGTTCATCCCCTCGGTCTTCCGAATTATCCCTAAAGCCTTTTCAATCTTTTTAAGCCCTCCCCTTAAGCCAATAGCTCCGGTTAACTGGAAAAGGTCTATATGGAGATGTGGGGTTGATAACTCTGGGAATTTAGCCTTGATAAAGGGTATATCAAAGTTTTCTCCGTTAAAGGTCACCCAAATGGGGATGCCTGAGAGGAACTCAAAAGCACGATGCAAATTTAAACCTTTGATGAAAGGGCGATAAGCTCCCTGATGATAAATCCCTATTACCGTTATGTCGTTTCTCTCCTTGGAGAGACCCTCAGTTTCTATGTCAAGGAATAAAACCTTATCAGGGTAGGAAAAATAGTAGTAGCAAAGCTTCTCTTTACTTAGATTCTGCACTCCTACCTCCCTCAAGAAAAACCTGAGGTTTGTATTTATTCCTCAACTCTTCGATAAGCTTACTTATTATCTCCCTCTCTTTTTCCTTAATATAATCATTTTGAACCTGGTCTTTAACCTCTTCAAAGGATTTTACCTTGGGTGGGACCCTTTTTTCTACCTTGACGATGTGATAGCCGTAAGGGGACTCGATAGGCTCGCTAATACTTCCCTCTTTTAAAGAAAAGACCTTTTTCTCAAACTCAGGAACAGTCATCCCTTTGCGTAGAACCCCTATATCTCCACCCTTTTCCCTTGAGGCGGTATCGTCTGAATACTTCTTCGCAAGTTCCTCAAACTTTGCCCCCTTCCTTAATTCCTCGCGAATTTTCTTTGCCTTGGCTAAAGCTTTCTCCCTCGTTTGCTTATCTGCCTTTTCTGGCACATAAATAAGTATGTGTTTAAGCTTTAAGCCCTCAGGTTCGGTGTAAAGCTCTTTGTTTTTTTCATAGAATTTCTTAAGCTCCTCTTCGGTTGACTTAAGCGTTGAAAGTTCTTTCTGCAACACCTCCTCAGCGAGCAGATACTTTTCCATCTCAGAAAGCTTCTTCTGAATAAGCGGATCTTTGTCAAGCCCCTTTTCCTTAGCGTAAAGATAAAGAAGCGTTATGTTTAGCCATCTGTCAACAACAAGCCTCTCTATCTGCCCTTTAAGCTCCGGTTTTTGTTTTATCAGCTCTTTTATCTGAGGGTCTGTCTCCATTACCACACGAACATCACTTGCCGATAGAGTATAGTTGCCAACCTTAGCCAGTATCCCCTCATCCGAAGCAAGGCAACCATTTTTCAAACCCCCTACCACTACCAAAGACAACGAAGTAAAACCAAGCGCAAGCATCCTTTTGAAGTTAAACATTAGAGCCTCCCTATTATTTTTTGATTTTGCTTCCCTTTGGAATAAAACCAGGTCCAGCCACAACTCCCGGGAATATAAAAGAATTCTGCCCAACAAGGGTTCCGGGCTGTAAAACAGCATTACATCCCGTTTGCACATTGTCCCCGAGGATGGCTCCAAACTTCTTTAAACCAGTTTTGTATACCCTTCCTTTAATTTCAACAGTTATTTCCCTTTTATGAAATTTGAGATTGGCAAGCTTTGTGCCGGCTCCAAGGTTGACATTCCTACCGAGGATGGAATCGCCTACATACGCAAAATGGGCTGCCTTGGCCTCCCGGAGAAAAATGCTATTCTTTACCTCCGTGGTATGTCCGATGACTGCCCTTGAGGATACATAAACGCTCCCCCTCAAGTAGGCAGCATGTCTAACTTCAGCATAATCTCCAATGTAGACCGGTTCTTTAAGGTAAGCAAAAGGCTCAACTATGGCTGAAGCCCCAAGATAAAATTTCCTCCCTGAAAAATAGGAGGAAGCTTTTATCAATGCGCCTAATACCCTTTCACCTTTAAAGAAATATTCCCCATCAACAACCTCAAGCTCTCTTACTGGGATGACCTCGCCTTCAAGGGTAAGGAGTAGGTCTTCTCGAAGTGGAGTTTCCACTGGGAAATCTTTGGGAAGCTCTGGTAGAGTATCAAAAAGAAAATCTTTCAAAACCTTTAGGGGTTCCCAAGGATAACCTTTTTTGAAAAGCTCAGATATCCTTCCCTCAGGGAGACCAGAGAAAAATTCATCAAAAAGTATATCGTCCATGAGGATGATTATAAACCAATCTTAGGTCTTGTCAAAAATGGGAGTTTGGTTATAATTTTTTAAAAAAGCCCCTGTAGCTCAACAGGATAGAGCAGCGGACTTCTAATCCGCAGGTTGGGGGTTCGAGTCCCTCCGGGGGCGCATGATTTCTTATAGCCAGACCTCCCCCGAAAGGTCTTAATTTTTATCTCCTATAGTGCTTTGACCAAGGTTCCTTTTTAAGGCAAGAAGTATAGAGGTCCGCTTTTCTAATGTGAGGTTCCGTTTCTAAATAGAGGATAGCTTGGAAGGATAGAATAGACCTTTCTAATAGAAGTTTAAAAAGAAGTTAAGGGTTAAACCTTGGTTAAAAAAAATTTGATAAAAAATGGGCCGTGGAGGACTCGAACCTCCAACCTATGGATTAAGAGTCCATTGCTCTACCGTTTGAGCTAACGGCCCAATTTTAAACTAAATTTAATCCAACAATTTCTATCCGTCAAGATATACCCGAGGCTGTACTAAAAATGTTTTTGTGCAAGCCCTCCTGGTGTCGCCCCGAGGTGTCAGCCGAGGGGTCCCTCGTCACTTACGTGCCTCGGGATGACATCCCGAAGCGCTGTCCCAAACGAAGTGAGGGATGCCTCGCTATCGCTCGGCAGGACAAAGTAGGGGGGACTTTTTTGAACAGCCCCAAATATACCCAGGCTAATCAAAGGTCTTTTGCCTCGAGTCCAGGCTTCATTCGATAAAAGGGGGCAACACGCTGGTTGCCCCCAAGGGATACATTTTCAATTCATGCGCGCTTAATCCTTAGCCTTACCTCTCTCAAGAACTAAGCAAGAACCTATAAAGAAGTTGCATTGAAGAGATTTGAGTTTGGTTCTATAATATTAAAATAAGCGGGAGTGGCGGAATGGTAGACGCTCCGGACTTAGGATCCGGTGGGGATTTCCCCGTGAGGGTTCAAGTCCCTCCTCCCGCATTCTCTTAAAAAAATTACTACTCTATGCGGATTAGACGGGTAAAAAAATCAGACCTACCAACCTTTGTTATCGCCTATCTTTACACCTATTCCAGCCTCCCGGATTATCACTATTCCCACCCAAGAGATGTAAAGAACTATTTTAAATGGCTTTTAAAAAGGGACCCTCAAGGGTTTTTCGTTGCTGAGGAGGATGGGGAGGTTTTGGGCTTTGTGGGAAGCGATGCCAGATGGGAAGATTTTTGGGGGCATAAAGTGCTCGAAATCCACGAAATATTTGTCGTCCCCTCCTCTCAGGGTAAAGGAATCGGGACAAAGCTTATGGAAAAAGCCTTAGCTTATGGACGTTCAAAAAAGAGAAAGCTTGCCGAGCTGTGGGTAGGAGAAAAGAACATTCGAGCTCAAAGGTTCTACGAAAAGTTAGGGTTTACAAGGGATGGAAAATGGGGGAAATGGATCAGATACACTAAACCTTTAGAAGAGAAGCTTGAGAAATCTTAAAAGATGGATTAAATTTTAAGGAAAATTATACAAGACCTTAGGGAGGTAGTATGAAAAAGGGTATTCATCCAAATTATTACGAAAATGCAGTTATACGCTGTGCTTGTGGGGCGGAATATAGGATTGGCTCAACGAGACCGGAGATAAGGGTCGAAGTCTGCGCCAAATGTCACCCCTTCTTCACTGGGGAAACGAGGTTTGTTGATACGGAAGGAAAGATCGAGAAGTTTATGAAAAAATACGGGCACATCTACCAAGCTAAAAAAGAAGGAGAATAAAGCCAACGCTTTATGGGTTTAGCTAACCTTTATTTAGAGAAGCTTAGCGCCTTAGAAAAAAGGTATGAGGAGCTTACCTCCCGTCTAACCTTACCTGAAACCTTGGCAGACCCTTCCCTTTATGCAAAGCTTACCAAAGAATTAGCGTCCCTTGAGGATAGCGTTAAGGCCTATCGGGAGTATAAATCCTCCCTCAAACAACTCAAAGAAAACAAAGAGATGCTTGAAGTTGAAGAGGATGACGAGCTAAGACAGCTTATCAAGGAGGAGATAAAGCTCCTTGAAGAGAAGATTGAAAGATTAGAAAAGGAGCTTCCTCTTCTTTTATTGCCCAAGGACCCAAACGACGAGAAAAATGTTATCGTCGAGATCCGAGCTGGTGCTGGTGGCGAGGAGGCAGCCCTCTTTGCCGCAGAGCTTATGCGGATGTATCAAAGGTATGCCGAGAGAAAGGGCTGGAAGGTTGAAGTCTTAGACATCAATGAGACAGGTCTTGGCGGGGTAAAAGAGGTTGTGCTTAGGATTGAGGGGAAGGGTGCTTATAGCAGGTTAAAATATGAAAGCGGGGTGCATAGGGTCCAAAGAGTTCCTGTGACCGAGGCTGGTGGACGGATCCATACCTCAACCGCAACCGTTGCTGTTCTCCCCGAGGTAGACGAGGTAGAGGTAGAAATCCGCCCAGAGGACCTGAAAATTGAGACCATGCGAGCTAGCGGGCACGGTGGTCAGCATGTAAACCGCACAGAAAGCGCAGTGCGGATTACTCACATTCCTACGGGCATCGTAGTTTCTTGCCAGAACGAAAGGAGCCAACATCAAAACAAGGCAACAGCCTTAAGGATACTTAGGGCCAAGCTCTATGAGCTTTACCAAAGGGAGCAACAGGAAAAAATCCAAAAGGAACGCCGTTCTCAGGTTGGCACCGGTGAAAGAAGCGAAAAGATTCGAACATACAACTTTCCTCAAAACAGGGTAACCGACCACAGGATAGGATTAACCGTCTACAACCTGCCTGAGGTGCTTGACGGCGACCTTGATGAGTTCATTGACGCCTTGATCGCTCACTTCCGTGCTGAAGCCTTAAAACAGGAAGAGCAAGCCCTAAGCCTTGCCGCATAATCCCTATGATTGAGCATTATTCCTTTGGAGAGATAACGGTTCAAGGCATCCGCTACACCAAGGACCTGATCATCCTTTGTCAAGGAGGAACTTGCAAAGTCTACCCCAACTGGTGGCGGAAAGAAGGACATTTCTTACAACCAGAAGACCTTGAAGTTATATGGGAAGCAAGACCAGAGTATTTAATCGTGGGCACTGGGGCAAGCGGAGTCATGAGGGTTGACCAAAGGGTTATAGAAAAGGCTAAAGCCTTAGGGATTAAGCTTGAGGTCGCAAGAACTCTTGAGGCGGTAAAACGCTTCAACGAGCTCTTAGGTTCAGCAAGCTCCCTTGCCGGAGCCTTTCATCTAACCTGTTGATTTTAGCCTGCTAACTTAATCCCAGCTCCAGGGATTATCCTTTCCTTTTTTTGGACTTTGCTGAGGTATGCTTTGAGGAATGTTCTGAGGATAGATTGGTTGGGGTTGGGGTTGAGCCTGAGGTGGGGTAGGTTGAGGAGCTTGGGATGGTTGAGCTTGGTAAACTTGGGGTTGAGGCATAGGCTGAGGAATCTTCTCCTTTTCTCCAAAGGGCCAGACTCTTTTCCAAATCTTTTCTGCTAAGGATTCCTCTTGAGGGGCATAGTAATAGTATGGAGGAGGCGAGTAGTTGTAGTAGGGTTGGGGCGGATAATAGGAGTAATAGTTGGGCTGAGACTGTTTAGTCTCTTTCTTTGAGGTATTATTACCCTCGTCCTCCTTTGCAAATCCAATAACTGGCTTTGAACCTGAAAGGTCGATCACTAAGTTTTTAGTTAAGCTTTCATTGGTTGGGTCCTCCCCAAAACGAGGTTTTGCCCTAGTTACCTTTGGTTCCTCTTCTCTTGGGGGTATGGGATAGGGATAAACAGGATAGCCATAGAACCCCCTTTCTGGATGATATCTACCTGGGGCATAGGGTTGCCCGGGATAGCCAGCAAAGAGGTCTTCCCGATAGAAATCCTCTTCCTTTCCTTCAATGTAAAACCTTGACTTTCTTGCAAACCGGCTGATCTGAGGGATTATCTCGGATAGTCCCTTTATCTCTTGGAAGAATTGAGCTGGCTTTTTTTCTTGAGAAAGGTCTACGATTTGGGCATCGATGCTCACCATGTCCCCAAGTTGAGTGATGCTTCCAAAGATCACATAGTCAGCCTGAAAATTCTTTCCAAGCTCGATAGCCACATCCCGAGTTATCCTTTGATATTTTTTTACCTCATCCAAAACTTTCTCCGGGTCTATGGGTTCAACTTTACCTGGGGAGAAAAGCCTGCTTGCGATCATTTGTGGCAGAGATTGTTTGAGATAGGAAAGGTCTTGCTGAGCATAAATATCAAAGGGCAGAATAAGAACCCTCTTAGCCGACGCCCAAAGGTTAGAAGCAAGAACAATAAAAAATATAAAAATTAAAGAAAAGAATTTTTTTCTCATGTTGGTCCCTCTCTGATATAGTTCTTAAAAAAATAATAAACCAGTTATTAGGTTTAACAAGTTCTCTTAAATTTTAAAAGAGAAGCCCCTTTTTGTCCCCTAAGGGGAAGCGTAGAAAGATTTTTAGCTCAATCTCCTCTTTTTTATAAATACCTATTTTGGTTCAAAAGAAATGTGATAATATGATAAAAAACTTATATCTCAGGTTGAAAGATTTTAAAATGATTTTAAATTTAAAAATAAGCTAAGTTTAGGGGGTAAACCTTGAACCGAAGGATAATATTCTTTGACACTACTTTGAGGGATGGGGAGCAATCGCCAGGAGTATCTTTAAACTTGAAGCAAAAGGTTGAGATCGGGAAAATGCTCGTTGAGCTTGGGATAGATGTGATCGAGGCTGGATTCCCGGTTACTTCTCCTGGCGACTTCCAGGCTGTGCAAACCATCGCCAAAGAGGTAAAGGGGGCAACCATTGCCGCCCTTGCCAGGGCTAACCAAAAGGATATTGAGGTTGCCTGGGAGGCTCTGCGGGATGCCAAAAATCCTCGTATCCATACCTTCATCGCCACTTCGGACATTCATCTCCAGTATAAGCTTAAAAAGAGTAGAGAGGAAGTTTTAAGACTAGCCAGAGAAGCTGTATCCTTTGCCAAAAGTTTATGTCCAGATGTTGAATTTTCAGCAGAGGATGCGACCCGTTCGGACTGGGAGTTCTTGGCTCAGGTTGTCTTAGAAGTAGTTAAAGCTGGGGCAACGACGGTAAACATTCCTGACACTGTAGGCTATACCGTTCCGCAAGAGTATTATGCCCTCATAAACTTTCTAATTAATAAGCTTAAGGAACATGGTTATGAAGAGGATTTAAAGAGCGGAAGGCTTAGGATATCCGTTCATTGCCATAACGACCTTGGGCTTGCAGTGGCAAACTCCCTTTCTGCCATCTTAGCAGGAGCAACTCAGGTTGAAGGGACGATAAACGGTATAGGGGAGCGGGCTGGGAACGCTGCCCTGGAAGAGATCATCATGACCCTTAAAACAAGGAAGGACTTCTTTGCTAAAACCCTCGGTTATGAGCCAGAACTACGGGTAAACACAAGGATGATCGTTCCTTTAAGCCAGCTTGTTTCCAAGTACACTGGGATGCCCGTTCAGCCAAACAAGGCGATAGTTGGGGCAAATGCTTTTGCCCATGAGTCAGGCATTCATCAGCATGGAGTCCTCTGCGAGAGAAGCACCTATGAGATCATCAATCCGGAAGATGTTGGCTGGTCAGGGTCGGCCATCGTTCTTGGCAAGCATTCAGGACGGCATGCCATTTCCTTCAAGCTCAAGAGCCTTGGCTGGGAACTTGATAGCGAATCTTTAAACAAGGTGTTTGAACGCTACCGAGCTGAGGTTAAGGATATCCTTAGGGTTGTTGACGATTCCTACCTTGAGGGTATCGTTCTCGATGTCTTCCTTGAAGATACTTATCGGTATAGGCTCTCTTCTTCGCAGGTAATAAGTGTCTACAGCGGTTCTCTTAAGCCCTTTGCTCAGGTTGAGGTTGAGGATACAAGGGAAGGTAAAAAGGTTTCTATAGGGCTTGGGGTTGGTCCCATCGATGCCGCTTACAAGGCAGTTGCCTCTGCTCTCGGCTTTAGCTTTGAACCCTCTTCTGATAAGGAGTGGCTTAGGCTCGTTGACTTCCATATAGATGCCTTAAACGGCGGAACCTCAGCCGAGGGAGTGTGTGGGGTTATCCTTGAGGATAGGGATGGGGTGAGGACTGCAGGTCTTGGCAAGGACGGAGACATCGTCATCGCAAGCCTTAAAGCCCTTATTAAAGCTTTAAACAGACTTATTGCCTACAAAGAAAAGGGAAAGGAGCTAAAAGAAAGTTTGATGAAAGTTCAAAAAGCTTAAGGTTTTTGAGTTTTTAGCCTTTCTAAAAAGAAGACCTTTTCTCTGGCAAGGCTACTCCAAGGGGAATCTGGTCTAATTTGAATTAAGGATTCCCAGAGCTCTTTTGCCAAGTCAAACTTTCCTTGTTGAAAAAAAACTTCCCCTAAGTAGTAGCGGGCTTCGCTTGATGTTCGGTCGAGCTTTAAGGCTTGTTTGAGATAAAACTCTGCTGCCTGAAGGTCCCTCTCGTTAAGGTAGATTTTACCAAGCTCGATGAGGGCTTGAGCATAGTCAGCCCTCTCTTTAAGAAGAGAGGTTAAAATCTCGAGCGCCTTATTTTTCTCACCAAGGAGATAGTAGGCTTGAGCCATGTTGGTTTTAGCTGAGTGGGCGTTTGCATAAAGGGGATTGGCTAAAGCTTTCTCAAAATAAAATATGGCTTGCTGATACCTTCCTTGAAGAAGTTTGAGTAGCCCCAGATTGTTGTAAGCTTCAGAAAAGTTGGGGTCAAGCTTTAAAGCTTCGTTAAAGGATTCTTCTGCTTTAGCATAGTCTTTAAGGTTTAGATACACTACGCCCAGGAGGTTGTAAGTTTCTGCGTCGCATTTATCCGTTGAAATACCAAGGGTGAGCTCTCTTAAGGCATCTTGATAACGACCATCGGCAATGTAGATCTTTGCTATTTCCTTGTGAGATTGCAATTTTTCTTGTGTGTATTCCTTTTTAGGCACACAGGAGATCAAGGCAAAACCTGCTAAGAGAGATATCATCAACTTTTTCATGCTCTATCCCTCGATAAATTTTAGAAAAACCTTTCTATTCCTTGGTCCATCGTATTCGGCAAAGAAGACCTTTTGCCAGGTGCCAAGGAGAAGCTTTCCTTTTTCAACGATAAGAATAAGGGTAGGTCCTGTAAGGGCAGACTTTACATGACCGGGGGAATTACCTTCAAGGTGCTTGTAGGGGAATTTTTCAGGAGCAAGTTGAGAGAATATGGCTAAAATATCCTCTTTAACTGAGGGGTCAGCCCCTTCATTGACAATAAGACCTGCTGTTGTATGGGGATTAAAAAGGATACAAATGCCATCTTTGTTAGGCAAAAGTTTTTCTATCTCATGAGTTATGTCTATTAATTCTGTCTTTCTTGTTGTTTTTACATTTATTACCTCGAGCATACAATTTTTATAATGGATTTTTTTTTAAAGTCAAGATGAATTTTTATACCAAACAATCAACCTAAAGCCTAAGCATAAGAAAACCCCATTCCCGTAAAAACTGAGATTTCACCTTCTTGAACCCAAGTTGAAAATAATGTCTAAAAATATCCTCAGCATCCTCTTTAAAGAAACCAGAGAGCATGAGATAGGTGTCTCCAGGCTTGCTTAGCTCCTTAAAAAGAGGGGAGAGGGCTTTTAGTTCTTTTTGCCCGATGTTGGCAAGGATGAGGTCGAACTTTTTATCCCTTTCTTCCTCCGGAACTTCTTTGGCAATTTTCACCTGACTTAAGACCTTATTTCTTTCGGCGTTCTCATAGGTTGCAGAAAGGGCAAGTTCATCTATATCTACCGCAAGGATGCTTGCCTTTGGGCAAAGCTTTGCCACCGCAATGGCTAAAATCCCGCTCCCGCAACCCATGTCAAGAACTCTTAGAGGTTTGTCCTCTTTCCCCTCTAAAAATTCATCAAGATTTTCAAGCATAAGTTGTGTTGTGGCATGATGCCCTGTTCCAAAGGCTTGCCCTGGATAGATGATAACCTTGATCCTTCCCTCCTCTTCCTCCCCTTCCTCCCAAGGTGGAAGCACTAAAAACCTCTTTCCTACCTTAAGGGGCGGGAAGTTATACTTCCAAATCTCCTCCCACTTCTCCTTAGGCTGAAGGGAAAGCTCAATCCTTGCCACATCGTATTTTTGGCTCAGAGAATGTAGATGTTCGAGGAGGTCTGAGTCCTTTTTTTCCAAGTTTAAAGGGAAGTAGAACTTAAAAATCACCTCTAAATCCCTTTCCTCGTATTCCCAGCCTGACCTTGCTATGCTATAAAGCTCCTCCTCGATGAGAGGTGCTACATCTTTGCTTACTGCAAGAATAAAAACTAAATACATGCTCTTACCCCCTATGCCTCTTGAATAAAGTTACTCTTGTTAAAGGCTTAAAAAAGATGCCAAAAAGCCTATCGAGCATGAGATAAGCCTCCCTTGGTCCAAAAAGCTTAACGATAGCATGGTAAACTCCTGCCCCTCCCGGCACAGCAAGAAGAATTAGCCATACCTTATGTAGCTTAGCTTGCTCAAAAAAATAAAACTTTAGCCCATAAACAAGAAGGCTCATCATAGCCGTTCCCAAAAGGATAGTTCCAAGGGCTCGGAAAAGCACCCTAAAGCTTAGCCCTCTTAAATACAAAACAGATACAAGGCTTAAGAATAAACACTGAGAGATTAGGGATGCTGTCGTCCCAAGGGCTACCGCTTTTATCCCTAATTTTTTTATACTAAGTAGTATAACGGCAAGATTTACAAGCAGCGCTACCCCACTTGCCAGGGCTGGGATGTAAGTCTTTCCAAGGGAATAAAAAAGAGGGATTATAGTCTTTGATGCGCTGTAAAAAGGAAGAGCCAATGATAGTATGGCTAAGAGCGCGCCCGTCATCTCCGTGTCAAGGCTTGTAAACCTCCCCCGTTCAAAAAGGACGGAGATTATCTCCTGAGCGAGAAGATATAGACCGGCTGATGAGGGAAGAGATAAGCTTAAACACAGAGCAAGCGAACGGGTAAATAAGTCCCTTGCCTGAGGGAGCTCTGCTTGCCTTTCTTTTTTACTTAGTATCCTTGTCAACTCTGGGAGGAGGGCTTGAGTTATTCCAACTCCGAACAAGCCAAGGGGCACATACATAACCCGAAAGGCATAGGAATACCAAGAGACAGCCCCTTCACCGCAGGAGGTAGCAAAGTAGGTGTTAACAAAGATGTTTATCTGCATGATGGAAAGCCCAAAGATGGTTGGACCTATGAGCCTTAAGACCTCCTTGAAAGCAGGATGAGAAAAATCGGGTTTAAGAGCGAAGGAAAAACATTCTTTCAAAAGAAGGGGAACCTGCATTAAAGCTTGAAGACAACCGCCAAGGGTTACCCCAACCGCCATGGCATAGATAGGCTCAATCCCAAGGGAAACTAAAAGGAAATAGCCAAAAACCCCGATCAAGATAGAAGAAAGGTTAAAAAGACCGGAAGAGAGGGCAGGTAGAAAAAAGTACCCAAGGCTGTTTAGCAAGCCGGCAAAGAGAGAGGCTAAGCTTATGAAAAAGAGGAAGGGTATAGTTATGTAGGTTAGGTTTACGGCCAGGGAAAACTTTGAGGGTGTTTCTTTAAAGGCTGGGGCAAGAAGCTCAACGAGGCTTGGAGCAAAAAGGAGCATAAGGAGAACCACCGAGCCTGAAACCAAGATAAAATTTGCAAGAAGCGTCTTTGCTACCGTTAAAGCCCTTTCTTTTCCCTCACGCTCTAAGGTTGAGCTAAAGACCTTGACGAAGGCTGCTTGGCTTGCCCCCTCGGCAAAGAGGTCCCTCAAGAGGTTTGGGATGCGGTAGGCTACGACGAAGGCATCCATGCTTTTTCCAGCTCCAAAAAAGTAGGCAAGGACTTGTTCTCTGACAAGCCCAAGGATCCTACTTATGAAAACTGCTATGGTGACTGAGCTTGCCCCTCTAGCTACCTTTTCGAGGCGCTCTTCTTTGGCTTGAGAAGAAGGGCTTTCTGAATGGGTTTGCCTCAATGTATCCCCAAAGTTTTTGGATGTTTGGCTTCAAATTAAAGATTTTAAAACACTTTTAACAAATTAGAAACCATCTAAAGGATTATATCGAGTTATCCTCCATGCCCTCTGAGGCTGTATTAAGAATGTTTTTTATGCAAGCCCTCCTGCTGTCGCCCCGAGCCTACTTTTTGTCGCCCCGA
>WYEB01000065.1_pt1 | contig 47020 bp, 52 predicted proteins | sample 6343061 | NCBI WGS metagenome assembly WYEB01 (sample SAMN13812332, study PRJNA600296) | hot springs metagenome | biome: ENVO:00000051; feature: ENVO:00002007; isolation source: sediment sample from Evening Primrose shelf | place: USA: Yellowstone National Park, Evening Primrose Hot Spring ... | reverse complement strand
TTTCCATATTGCACCTCTTAATTATGGGCTCAAGCAGATTGGAAGCTTAAACTTAAGATATAATGCTAAGTGTTATTGAGTTTTTTGTTTTACGTAATAATTTGCTAGAAATAGCACAAAAATTTAAGTTAAGTTAGCAACAATAAAAAACAAAAAATCTTTTGTCTAGATGGGCCGGGCCGGATTCGAACCGGCGACCTTTCGGTTATCAGCCGAACGCTCTAACCAGGCTGAGCTACCGGCCCATCAAGTAGCAACTTGTTGTCCGGTTGAACCCCCTCTTAAAGCTTGCGCCAGTTTGCTCTGTACTTCCTGCAGAGATTGCCTGACCTTTTCCTCCTGCTTGCTCAGCACTGTTCTCCTTGTGTTTGCAAGCTCTTTCTTTTCCTGAAGCTCTTTTAAAAGGTCCTGTTTGTTGCTCTTTATCATAATACTGCCTGCCACTTTATATACCTCTACGTCATCCGGCTGTTTCTGAAGTTCTTCTAACGCTCTATCAAGTTCAGCTATTTCTAGATCTACCTGTTGTTTTTGCGCTAGCAAAACCTGAAGCGTTTGCTGAAGCTGATCATATCTCGCAAGTTCTTCTTGTAACCATGCGGGAATATTTTCGCTCATTTTATATTAAGCTATTAACAGACGCATTTATAACTCTAAGGGTCGAATTGATAAAAGCGCGGGCATCTCCTATATCATCACTGTCAAAAACAATGACAAGAGTTTTGTCTACAACTTTAGAACCGTCAAGAGCTTTTTTTAAAGATTCTAAAGTTCTTTTATCCCCTTTTAACGATATTTTAATACTAATCCTTCTACTCCTGGACAAGATCGTAGGCGTCTCCTGCTACCTTATAACCGCACTTTTCACATTCCCAAATTCCTATCACTAATCTCCTGAAATGAATAGAACCGCATTTTGGACATGTCCTTTTCTTCTTTAACCTGTTCCATACTGAAAGGTACCTTCTCCTTAAAGTTAAACCGTATTTTACACCAAGGTTAGGCATTTGATATCACACCCTCCAATACCTTTCTCATCTCCTCAGATTTAGATTTTGCTAAATCTATTATGTTAAGGACGTCGTCAACCAGCAGAGCGCCGTTACCACCTTTTTGGACAGCACAAATGTTACCGCTCTTGTCGTATACTATTGTTAGCCTTGCTTCCATTATGCTTTCTTCTTCCCACGTAGGATCTACAATTATGTAGTTGTCTACCTTGGCAAACGTGGTTGAAACTCCAAGATCCTGAACCGGCAGCGATACCTTTTCTGAACCCTTAACAAGCGTGCCGTTCTGATTTATTAGAGGATAATACTTTGTTGTAAGCAAAGCTACAACTGCTGCATAAGATGAAGCGTCAAAAAGGTTTCCATCCATTCCTATGACGCTTATGTCCACATAAACTGTGTAGACACGTTTACCGGGTTCTATTACAAGTTTTGTGAAGTCGATCATCTTGCTTTCTCTTATACCTCTGTCTACGACCCTCGCAAGCTCTATCGCATCTTCATCCGGAGGACCTGGCTCTTGGTATTCACTAGCCGTCGGAAGTATTTCTGCATTTACTATCAGGATTCCTTCATTAGGAGTATCAGGGAAAGGTGTACCAACGCCTATTTTAACGCCCGCTATCACCTGCGTGTCTCCAAGCTTTACTAATGCAGATCCTTCTGCCTTATCTATGATGTTTGGTGTTATTGTTAACGGCCTGTAGTCAAGAAGTCCTCTGTTATCAACTCTTTTTCCCTGAGCGAGCGATTTAAGTATTTGTTCTTTTCTTACAGCGCTTACAAGAAGTTTTTTGCTTGGCATCATTTTTTGTTTTCATCATGTGAATATTTTTTCAAAAGGGCTTCCTTTTGAATTTCTTTTATTTTTTTAGCTGCTTCCATGGCCATCATCAACCCAGCTTTAAACTCTTCAACAGTCATCTTTCCATCCATCTGCAACAACGTTATTTTGTTTTCGTTGAGCATAAAAGCAACAGGCATGTCTGCCTCTCCTTCTTTATCTTCAATATCGTTAAGATCAACAACAAGAGTCCCGTTAACCTTACCAACGGCGACAGCCTCTACGAGATCTTTCATAGGTATTCCTGCGTCAGCTAGCGCAACAGAAGCCGCAGTTATGCTCGCGCTCCTGCTTCCGCCATCGCTCTGGAGAACTTCAACAAATATATCTATCATTGTTTTTGGAAAATTTTCAAGTATAAGTGAAGGTTCAAGGGCATCCCTGATTACTTTTGATATTTCTATTTCTCTTCTTGAAGGCTGAGGGTTTTTCCTTTCTTCAGTTGAAAACGGTGACATGTGATACCTGCATCTAAGCGTTGCTTTTTCTAGGTTCATTCCATACCTATGCGAATCCTTTGGACCATATATTGCAACTATTATCTTGTTTTTCCCGTGTTCAATATAAGATGAACCTGCTGCATTCTTTATTATACCCACGTCTATCTTCAGAGGACGAAGGTCAGTAGGACCTCTCCCATCACTTCTTTTACCGTTAATTATCAGCTGATTTTCCATCTTTATTCAACACCTTTATTATTTCATTATATAAACCATTTAAATTATACGTAGATTCTATCACGTCTAGGGCTCTTTTAACCATTTCTATCTTCTTTAAATCTCCCTTTACTACTACTATGCCGTTAGCACCAAGCCTAAGTTCTGCGCCAGTAAGCTCCTTTATCTTGCTCGGTATTCTGCTGCGGCTCGCATAAAGGTAATGCGCTTTTGCTGGGGAAATGTAAAAAATGGCGTCTCCCTCAACCTTCCATTTCTGGTCTGGCTGAAGCACTATGTCCTTACCTCTTTCTATTTTCTTAACCCTTGCAGCTACAAGATCACCTATGTTAACTTTATTTGACAGGTCAAACTTTGACGGATCTATTCTTCTTTTAAAAAAAGCGTTTGCCAGTATATAGCCGTTAACGTACGAATTTATATCGAGCGTGGCAGCAAGTGGCTGAACGTCAGTGACTACGCCAATCACAAAGTCCCCAACCTTTGGTATGTAAGGACCTGATAACCTGATAACGCGAACACGACCTCCGCTTATTTCAGCTCTCCCGACAAAAAGCGATAAGTATTCTTCGCCTTTTTTCAGCACGTTTACCCATGATCTAAAATTTCCTTTTGCTACAATTTCACCAGGAACTACCAGCTTACTCAATTAACTTAACCAACCCTTCGCCATGGGTTAAAGAAGCAATTCTGTCAAGAAATGCTGCCTGAGTAGCAAGTGGTATCGTAATTAAACCGCTTAAGCTTCCATCACTTTCCCAGTTTTCCTGTTTTATTTCTCCGTATTCTTTAAGGACCTTTATTACCTGATATGCGTACTTTGCAGGTATCTTAAAGCTCAGAGTTATGCTGCCTGTCTTTAAAGCGATGTAGGGTCTTATCTTTTCCACAACGAGTTTGGCCTGTTCTTCAGCTGGCTTTAAAGGATCGATTGAAATGCCAGCCATATCCATTGCTTTTTCTATCCTTATTACAGGATGAGGAAGGTTTGTCTTTGGATCAACATAGTTTTTTGATATTATTGTGATTATCTGTTTCTTTTTATCCTCTATTAGTTTTCTTCTCTGCTCTGTAGTTAAAGGGAGCTCACCTTTCGTAAGTATTTCTTTTTCTATTTCTCTTATATCTTCTGTTCCAAAGGCCTTTTTTAATTTGTCACGTGAAGCTCTTTGCCCTTTAGAAGAATCCGTAAACACTTCATCTATAACGAGAACCTTATCGATGTCTTTAAGTTTATTCTGCCTGTACTCAAAGGCAGCATCAGCATAAACTACAATTTCAAATTTTTCTGACCCTTTAACGTATTTTATTATTGCTGTTTTAGATGACATTTTTACTTACTCTGAAACTCTTTTGAAAGTTTTGATACTCTCTCTGCAATCTCTGATGGCGGAAGCATTTTCATCTTTCTTTCTTCTTTGCTTATGTAGGCAACTTTAATGTTAGTGGGATCTACTTTACCTTCATTAACTCTTAGAATGCATTTTAGAGCCAGGTCTATTGCATCATCCAGCTTAATATCCTCTTTGTAATTCTGTTCAAGGTATTCGTTTGCTACATCACTACCGCCGCCGATTGCTATGGCATCGTACTCAAGGTATGTGCCACTGGGATCAGTTGTGTATAAAGCAGGAGCTTCCTTATCAATGCCAGCTATAATCAATGATACTCCAAATGGCCTAACGCCCGCATATTGTGTATATTGTTGGGCTAGATCGCCCAACGCCCTTGCAACAGTTTCAACCTCAATGGCTTCATCGTAAATAAGCCTGTTGTTTTGGGCGAGAATTCTAGCATTGTCAACCAGAACTCTTGCATCTGGGACGTAACCCGCTGCAGCTATCATTATATGATCGTCAACCTGAAATATCTTCTGGCTTAACCTTGGATTCTGGAGCTTTTTCACCCTTTCTTCCACAGCAAGAACAACGCCATCGTTTACCTTAATACCAACCGCAATAGTACCTCTTCTAACTGTTTCTATTGCATATTCCACTTGATATAGTCTACCATCAGGTGAAAATATGGTTAATGCCCTATCATATCCAGCTGATGGTGCAAACATCAAAATTCACCTAACATTATAATTAAATCTGGGCTTTTTAAAATTTTTTATATAAATTTTAAAACCCATGTATTAACTGTTTTTATTTATCGATTTTTCTACTAAAAAATCGATTTTTAAAATGCTCTTTCCTGAGAATGTATCTATTCTGATCTGAGCTTAATTATCTTAACGCATAATAAGTTAGGGGGTGAAAGTCCATCTTCAGCTAGCTTTTGATAACCTATTAGATTTTTTTATTAAAGAATTATTGATGCCAAAATTGGCTTTGCTTGTAGGACGCAGGCGAGAAGCTAAGGATGATTTTGCCAAACTGATGGAATGCTTTGCAAGTGTACTCTATGTAAGCGTATAGATGAATTAGGGAGCTATGAATTTAAGGTCAGAATAGTTCACAAAAATAGCAATAGTTTAAAACGTTTACTTTTTATTAATGATAAATGTTGAAAGAAAAAAGCCTTTGCCAATCATATGATCTAAGCTTTTTCAAACGAGTTCAGTTAAAAGCTTCTGACATTTTTAGAATGGTATTGAGTTTTGTTGTAGGAAAACCTTCAAACTTTTCTCACTTTGATGGTTACGTTTATGCTTCCGGTATTCCTTATGGAAAAAGGGCCGTAAGATGGATAAAGAAAAAAGGGATAGAAGCAGTAGTTAACTTGACAGAGAAAAACCTTGATTATGATGGTATGGAAAACGTTCGTATTCCTATGAAAAACGGACTACCCCAAAGGCCTGAAATTATTCACAAGGCCGTGCTGGCCGTTGAAAATTATCAAAAAAATAAAAGAAAAACCCTTGTTCATTGCAGCGCTGGGCTTGGGAGAACAGGAATGGTCCTTTCGTGCTACCTTATATATAAATATGGAATTAACGCAGAAAATGCGCTGAGAAAATTGAGGGAACTTAGAAAAGGCTCTGTTTCTGACAAACTACAGGAAGAGTGTGTTTATGCTTATGAAAAATGGTTAAAAGAACAAAGAGGCGCCTTAGTGCAATGAAAAGCCAGCTAGCGGTTATGTTGGTTGAACCCCAATATGGAATAAACATAGGTTACGTTGCAAGGACCATGGCTAACTTTGGAATTAAAGATCTAATTATAACTGGTAAAAAAAAGATACCGGAAATAGCTTACAGGTTTGCTTCACATGCAGGTTATATACTGAAAAACGCAAAAATTATGGAGTTTGACGAGGCTTTGAAAGAATATGATTACAGAATAGCTACTTCAGCAAGGGCAAGCAAGGACTGGAGGACTGTTATAAGACGGGCTAGGTATCCAGAGGAATCATTTAAAAATGCTTTAAAACACAGAAAAGTTCTTCTGATACTTGGCAGGGATACTACCGGATTGACAAACGAAGAAATAATGAAATGTGACGATCTTATTAGGATACCAACTAGCGAAGAATATCCAGCTCTAAACATCTCACACAGCCTCGCAATACTGCTTTACGTCTGGACGACTATGAACAGAAAAACTAGGATCAAAAAGGTAAACGTGCCACGGGAAGAAGTTGATGCGCTAATAAACTACATTAGAAGTATAGCAAAAATTGTAGAGCTTGAAGAAGAAAGAGCCTACAGGGTAATTAAGCTGTACAGAGATATAGCCCTCAACAAGCTTGAAGACGAACGTGATATGTTAACGCTTTTAGGGTTCTTCAGAGATATTTTAAACGTTCTGGACTTGAACAGAAACAATCAGGCAAGCGATGGGTTGATAACATAAAGTATGTTGTTACCCCTTATTATTATATCGCCATAAGATGCTATCTGTTTTTCGTTATCGTCATATTCTTCCGCATTCTGAAGATATATGTTCATATAGTTATCTATCTTTACAAGGTTCCCTTTATAGCTCATCCCGTTTTTCAGTTTAACCAATACAGGACTTCCAATCAGTTTTAGAAGCTCTTCCATAGGCTTTTTTCCCGTTTCTATTTGAAAAGGTTTTAAATTTTGCATCAATCGCATGAGAGATAAATTTCTCAAAATAAAAACCTTTCTCTGACATCTTCTCTATCTTGAATGGGCCTAATGTTCCTCGACGCCTAAAGGGCTACACCATTGACTGGTTTTACTCAATATGAAACATGAGATATGATAGCACCTTTGAAATACTTTAAAATAATAAACTTGTTCATGAGCAGGCTCAAAAGCCCAGCTATAAGTTGACTTGCTTGTAACGTAAAAAGGTAAATGACATATAAAAGGTTATTCTTTGTTTCAACCTAAGCCATAAGCGGCAAAGGTTTAAACTTTTGTAAATACCCTGCCTTTACTATTGGTAGATCAAAACATTGATTTTATGAGGAATCTCTCACATTAACAGTTTTTTATGAGCAGCTTTCCTTTAAAAATAGCTTAGGACGATCAATTTAATTAATCAAACGTGCCAAGTTCCAAAAATTCACTTAAATTTTCTTATTGGTTACAAAAGATGTGGTTGCGAACTGGTACGCCAATCCCATTTTTGGTTTTGTTCTCTTAAGAACTAATATTTTACGATAAAAATGCACATTTCATGCCAACCAACAAGATGGCAGGTTTTTGAACGCGCAAGAATCTTTCATTTCTATGATTTCCTCGTTTTACTCATGTCCTATCAGTCTGCTTCCTTGGTTTGATCCTTACACTCTGTGTACGCAGGTTTAAAAACAAGCATATCGATAGATTTTTTAATGAATTTAACTTATAATGCGCTTTACCATTATTAAATTGTAAGATTGTATATAATTTACATAAACATTAAAACCCATATCTTGCGCTAAAAAAGTTTAAGATTTTGAACCTCATTGCATAATGTATGAGTTTTAAGGATCTCAAAAAATTAGGCGACGATATGGTTCCTACAATAGGATTGGGAACGTGGGGAATAGGAGGAAAAACGATGCCTGATTACTCAAAAGATAGAGAATGGGTTGAAGCCATAAGGTATGCTGTGGAAAACGGAATGTGGCTTATCGACACTGCTGAATTTTACGCGCAGGGACACACTGAGGAACTAGTAGGGGAGGCAATAAAAAATTTTGGGAGAGATGATGTTTTCATAATAAGCAAAGTCTGGTATACGCATTTGGAAAGGGAACAGGTGCTGCAGGCTGCTGAAAGATCGTTGAGGAGGCTCTCTTTGAGCTACATAGATCTTTATTTGATACACTGGCCAAGCGAAAGAGTGCCTTTAAGAGAAACTTTATCTGCGATGCAAGAATTGATAGACAAAGGTAAGATCAGGTATGCAGGTGTCAGCAACTTTGACCTTCAACTGCTAAAAAAGGCAAGAGAAGAAATGCCAAGAAGCGATATAGTTGCTGATGAAGTCAGGTACAGCTTATGGTACAGGGAACCAGAAAAGGAACTTTTGCCTTACTGCGAGAAAGAAAAGATAACCCTTATAGCTTACACGCCTCTAGAAAAGGGTGCTTTAGCCAGTGACAAATACTTGATAGAAATAGGAAAAAAGTACGGTAAGACAGCCGCGCAGGTTGCGCTTAACTGGTTGATATACAGGGAACCCGTTATAGCAATACCTAAAGCTGAAAAGCTTGAACACATAAAAGAAAATGCAGGAGCTATGGGATGGAGACTGACCGAAGAAGATTTTAACCTGTTGGCAAGTAAAAGATAAAGTATTAAAATAGTTGCTGAAAGGAAATGCAGAAACCTAAAAGCCAGTACCAATTTAAAACAACAACTTTTATAAAATCAAGCTTGATGATTGATTCAGGAATCTAAAAGGATTTTAATAATTCTTTAAAATTTGTGAGCGCTAAAGATGATTTAACCTAATAGAAAAAAATATATAGGGCGATTTTTGATAATTTTTTCAATGAGCTCTAAAAAGAAAAAAACTGTTATGCCAATGTCTAGCGCTGGGCTTATTTCATTTTACAACACTGACCAACCGGGAATAAAAGTAACACCTACAGCTATTTTGGCTTTAACGATAAGCTTTATAGTCATTTCAATAGTTCTTCTTATACTGAAACCAGTGTAAAGAATTGCAAAAAACAAATCAGAATGTTTCTACATTATTTAAAATAGTGTTCAGTTTACCTTCTAACAGGTTTGTTCTTCCTGCATTTCACATTGTACTATTTTTAATAATTCAGATAATAATTACTTTTGCTTATAAAGGAGATCTTTATCTTATACCTTTTGGTTTTGTTAGTGTTATTTTTTATCTTCTAGTACTACGTTACCTTACAGGGAAAAGAGTGTCTTTTTCCACAATAAGAAGGGTATCTGCAACACATTCTTTTTTCCTCTTGTTAACTTTTTTAGCTACAGTTATTTTGGTGCTTTTGTCAAAGCCTTTATACTCTTACATTAGTGCCCTATCAGCAGTTTTCAGTTTTTCCTATGTCATCTTAAGAGGAGAATTTCTTGAAGGGCGTCTTGAACCGCTAGTAAGCCTGCTTTTTTACTATTTTTTTCTGTTACTTCCAATCTACAGAGCTATAGAAAAAAGTTTTAACTACATTGAGCTTTACTTCTGGATTGCAGCCCTCATAATAACTGCTGCCTTTTATTATAGCGTTGACAGAATTGCATTAAACAAGCTCGGAGTAAAACTTCCAAAAATAACGCAGGGAGTTCTTGACGCATGGATGGTGGAATATACCGAAGGATTCGAGAAACTTCTTGAATCAAATTCGATAAAAATCAAAACAAAAACATACTGTATAAAACTTAAAAAAGATGGTTCAAGCAGCTGTATAATAATACCTCCAGTTCATCCGGGGCCCTTTAAAGGAGTTGGAAGCTACAACATAACAGAAGTTATTGCTGAGCATTTTAAGAAAAAAGGGTTCGATGATGTTATAGTGCTTCATTCTGCTTCAAATCACGACATGAACTTGCCGTCCAAAAAATCAATGATGGAATACATTGCACAGCTGGATGCTGGCGCAGAAGAAAAAGTTATAAAAGCTTTTAAGATCTTTAAAGAAGAAGGCAAGTACTTTGCATATCATGGCATATCAACTGATGTTTGTGATTTAGTGATAACAATGCCAAAGATTACAATGGACGACTTTCCTATGGGTTTTATGCAGATACTTTACAATGAGAATAAAAAAAGAAAAAAGGATCTTATTATTGTGGATTCCCACAGCAACCTCTCGAGCTATGTAGGCAACGTTGATTTTTATGAACCTTTAAAAATTAAAACTCCTTTACCAGATTTAAAAGAACTTTATTTTGCTGTAGAAAAATTAGATTCAAGCAACATGGAAGAAGTTGGTAAATGTGGCGTTTACAGGATAGAGTTTTCTGATGGTTATTCCAGACTTAAGATCCTGTATGTTGATTCAAACAACGCTCTTCCAAACGTGCGCGAAGCTATATACGAAAGCACTGGTTATCTTGTTGTAACAAGTGATACACATGCAATAAAAACTCTTGCTAACAGAAAAGGGTACTGGGCGTTTGGTGAGTTGACAGATATCCAAAAAATAATAAAGATGATAAAGAACAAACCCGATTTAAATCTTGAAAAAGTCGAAGCCAGCCTCTTAATCTGGAACAACGAAATAAGTGTTATAGGAGAAGAAGGATTGAACAAATTAAAACAGGCTATGGGTCTGTCTTTAAAATTTTTAAAATATTATCTTGCAGCAATAAGTGCTCTTTTTGTACTTGCGATTGTTATATAGATTCAAGCAGAAGCGCACACGCTCCAACCACAGACAGGACAAGTGGCACATCCTTCTTTAAAGACTAGCTTTGAACCGCATACTGGACAGGTTTCCTGTTCAGCTGCTATGCTGCTACCTGCAAAAGCGGTTATCTGTACTCTTGGCGCTTCTTTTTCTTCTTTCGCTTTTTCCTTATCCTTTTTTTCTGGCGCTTTTAGAACCTGGACCTTGATAGATTTGTCCCTGTAGACTGTAAGATCCTTTACGCCTAGGTCATGAGCCATAATTATTAGCTGTCTTACTTCTTCAGGGGTTATGTTTGAAGGCATGTTGATGGTCTTTGAAATGGAACTGTCAACCCATTTCTGGAAAGCCGCAAGAGCCCTTATGTGATCTTCTGGCGTTATTTCGAGTGCTGTTACGAACACTCTTTTAATGTCTTCCGGTATATAGTTTATTCCTTTTAGCTTTCCGCCCCTTGATACTACATCATTTAAAAGCTCAGAATCTAGTATTCCGAGTTTTCTCATCACTTTTTCAAAGACAGGATCTATATACTCAAAGGTGCCTACAGTTACATCTTTTTCAAAAACAAGAGCAAAAACGGGTTCTATACCGCTGCTTGTTCCAGCAATCATGGATATGCTGCCGGTCGGGGCTATTACTGTAGTGTAGGCGTTTCTTATACCATTTTTCTTTATGTCCTCCACTAACGATTGCCAGTCAAAGTGCCAGGATGACCTATCGTAAAAACCTGAAAAAGGCATTTCCCCTCTCGCATAGCTACTTTTTTCAAACAGCGGGAATGGACCTCTTTCCTTGGCAAGTTGAACAGATTGAACCTTGGAGTAGTAGTTTATGAACTCCATCAGCCTTTCCATAAAAGCCCTTCCTTCCTCACTGTCGTAAGGTAGTTTCATCTCAAACAGTAGGTCAGCCACACCCATTACGCCAAGCCCAATTTTCCTTGTCTTTTTTGTCATTTCTTCTATGCTTTTAAGCGGATATTTGTTTATTTCAATCACGTTATCAAGGAACCTTGTTGCAAGCATAACTGTCTCTTTAAGGCCTTCCCAGTCATATTCAACGCTACCGTCTTCTTTTTCCTTAACAAAAGCCCATACGTTAATGCTACCAAGGTTACAGGACTCGTTTTCGTACAGCAGCACTTCTCCGCACGGATTGGTAGTTGTTATAGGGCCAAGAACGTCAAGAAGCGGGTTGTACCGATTAACGTTATCAAAATATATTACGCCTGGCTCTGCGCTTTCCCATGCCTGATATGCTATAAGATCAAGTACCTGAAGCGGGTCAACTTCGCCTACTATTTTGTTGTTCCTTGGGTTAACCAAAGGATATTTTTTACCCTGGTTAAAAGCGTCCCAGAAATCGGGAAATATCAGGACAGAGATGTTGAAATTCCTTAGCTGTTGATTGCCTTTCTTTGCTGTTATGAACTTAAGTATATCAGGGTGGTTTATGTTAAGTATGCCCATGTTAGCGCCGCGCCTGACGCCACCCTGCTTTATTATTTCAGTCATAAAATCAAAAAGTTTCATGAAGCTTATTGGCCCGCTTGCTATACCGCCAGTAGACTTAACTACGTCTCCTTCTGGCCTGAGTTTGCTGAAATTGTAACCGACTCCCCCACCCGCTTGAAAGATAAGGGCTGCATGCTTTAGCGTATCCATTATGCTTTCAAGAGAATCCTCGATACCAAGCACAAAGCAGGCTGAACCCATGCCGTAATGAGAGCCAAAGTTTATAAGAGCTGGCGTGTTTGGTATGAATTTCTTGGATACCATAAGATTATAGAACTTATCTATCATGTCTTCAACGTTTTTGAACTCATCATCGTTGAGCATCTTTATAAGATCGCTCCACTTTACTTTAATGTGACCCTCTGCATTAAGCTTATCATATAGTTCCTTTAGTCCTCTCTTATGAAAGACATTAAGTTCGTACTTACCTATTTTTATGGGAACGCTTTCGTCAAGAGGTTCAACTTCTTTTGGCTGAACTGGATCCTTCGAGTAAACACGAGGATCAAAAAGTATCTCTGGCAATCCAACATGAACTGCAACTCTTGTGAAGAGTTGCTTTGGAGATTCTATTATTTTGCCATTCTCATCCCGCTTGAGGTACCTGCTGGCTAAAACCCTAAGAGCGTTCAAGTCGAATACTTTATCTACTTCGTCTATTACGTTTTTGCCGAGTATCTTCTTTTTTTCTTCCCTTATTTGTGTTCTTTTTTCTCTGTAAAGTATGTATGCCTTTGCAATCTTCGGCTGGTTCTTTTCGATCAGCTTCTTTTCCACTATATCCTGGATTTCTTCAACGTGCGGGGTACCGCCCTTCGTTTCGAGTTCCTGAATAACTGCATCAGCAACTTCTTCTGCTATCTTTTTATCAAATATGCCTACAGCCTTTTCGGCTTTCCATACAGCTTCAACTATTTTATTCCTGTCAAACTTAACCTTCCTACCGTCCCTTTTTATAACATATTCAATCATTCCAAAACTTTTTAAAAGAGTTAAAAAATATAGTTTTTTGTAAAATTATTTTGACCCTTTTGTGACAGTATAAAGATAATAAATAGCAAAAAATTTTAGACCTTCTATTTAAGTGTGTTGCCGTAATAGTTTAGGTATGCAATTTCTTTTAACGATTTCCTTCTCTTCTTTCCCTTAAAATTCTTTGCGGGTTTTCCAAAAGGTATTATAGTTAAAAGGTAAAGATTATTTGGAACTTTAAGAAGTTCTGTTATTTTTTCCCTTTCCAGACCTGCGACCCAGACAGAGCCAAGCCCAAGTGACCAGGCAGCTATCATCATGTTCTGAACAGCCCTTGTGCCGTCTATTATGTGAAACGGATTGTTTGGATCAACAAAAACTGCAACGGCAAAAGCTGCTTTTGAAATATAAGGGCCCGTGGTTGCTAAAGCGGCAACCTTTTTTAGGAGATCTTTATCGTTTATCAATATAAAAACCCAGGGCTGTCTATTATATGCGCTACCCGCCATCCTGCCAGCTTCAAGAACCTTTTTCTGAACATCATATGGTACTTCTTCTGGTGAAAATTCTCTCACTTCTATTTTGGTAATAACAGCATCTAAAGCGTCCATTAAATATTAAAAAGAAAAACGAAGAATTAAACTTATGGGAAAATTTTTAAATGAGCTTGCCGTACTCGTTGTGAACTTCTCTGAAACCGTTTTTTGTATAAAATGAAGTTGCTATAATGTTCTTTGAAGGAAATCTTGCCATAAGGACCTTTATTCCTATCTTTCTTAGATCGCTTTCGGCGTACTCTATAAGCTGCCTGCCTATTGTGGACCTTCTCTTAGCGGGATGAACGTAAAATTCCTCTATTTGGGCAACAATCTGAGGCACGTAAAACACTCTGTCTACAAGCTTTATTTTTACTGCTCCCCATATTTCGCCTTCTTCCTCATAAACGTAAATAAAGGAATTTTTATCAGCAAGCGCTTCTTTAACCATTTTTTCTACTTTAACTCCTAGGTCATCAACAACTTGAAGCATTGGATCAAATTCAGAGTTTAGCTGATACATTTTGGTAAACATATTAGTCAAACTCTGGATGTCCGATTCGGTTGCTTTTCTTATTGGCATATGCCATATTTTTTAAACCGTTTATATAAACGTTTAATCTTTTCTTAAATGTTAAACGCAAGAGCAATTTTTAAAATAGCTGGTCATTTCTATAATAAAGATCTTTAATAACATTTTCAACTTAAAGTGGTCAAAAGTTCTTAAGATCTTAAGGGTTATATCCCTTTAATAATATTACTTGCCAATAAAAACATCAAATATATGATAGTAAATCAAAACCTTTCTTGTTTTTGAGTTTTTTGCTACATTATAACAGATTTTTAAATAAGATTTTAAACGCTATCTTTGCTTGTTTTATTCCCAAATTATTACACTCCCCTCTCCAGCATATCAAAGAATGATTGATCAATGATCTCCTTTTTGGGAAGCCTCTTGTAGAAGATCATTGCTGGAGTTTCAAGCCTTTCAATGCCAAAGGCTCCATGTGGCCTTATGGAGTTGTACCAATTCATGAATTAATCAACAGAATCAAAGAACTTTACCTTCTTCTCAAATATGTCGAAGAACTTCTCAACCTTTCCGTTTGTCTGAGGATGATCAACCCTGTCAACTATCAAAGTTATCTTCTCCTTTATCAAGAACTTTTCAAAATCAGTTAGTCCTTTATCCCTTTCATCTGATTCAACAGCATAGAAAGTTGTTCCGTGATCTGATAAAATCTCCTCAGGCTTGCCGTACTTTTCTATTGCCTTCTTCAATACATCAACTAAGTACTTAGATTTCGGAGTTGGATAAACGCCATAGCCAACTATAAACCTAGAAGAATCATCTTCATAAACTATTAACCATAGACCTTTCCACCTAGGATCCTTTATTTCGTGCCAATCAACGTGCTACAATGAGTTTGAGCATTCTCTTTCATACCTTATCCACTTCTTTCTGTGCCACTTTTTAGGCTCACTCATTGCAAAGCCAGCCTCCTTAAGGACTTGGTTGATCTTTTCATTTCTGATGTGTAATCCTTTCGCTTTGAGGATTTTGCCGATATAGCTTGTGCTAATTCTGTATTTTCTGTGCAGCTCAACGATTTCATTCCTAACACTCTCAGGAACAGGCCTTTTATGTCTTCCAGCTCTTTTCTGAACATGAATAACCCCTGTACTTTTGTACTCTCTATAAAGCTGTTGCACTCTGCTAATTGATATATACCCTGCACATCTGCTATCTCTTTATTGGTTAGCTTACCATTAACCTTTGCTTTTATTATCTACTCTATCTGTTCATTGCTAAGTCTTCTCATCCTGTATTTTTTAACTATGCTTATCCAAAAATCACTCAAATAACTTTTATTTTTTAAATATCTAAGGGTATGTAATAATTTCGGGATAAGATACTCCAGTTTGAGCTTAAGAAGGGCTTCCCATGTACTCGAGCCAATAATCAAGAGAAGCCATGTTGCAATATGGAAATGGATTCAGAAGTATTCTTTAGTATGACTCCTTTGACGTTGACAAACACGATGTCAATTCAATATTTATTGATGAAACTGAAATAAACTTTAGTTGGAAGAAAGCTAGGGGTAGCATACGAACCTCAACTAAAAACTTTCCTAAGGAAGTTTGTAGGAAGACTGTTTATAAAGAAGGAGCTTTTATGACATGATGCTTGAAAGGGTATAGCATGTGGTATATGAACAAAGTTTGAAGAACCTCATGGAAGGATGAATGAATATATAAAGTACAGGATAGAAGCTTTTAAGAACGCGCATAAAGCCAAAATTTAGCAATGTAAAGAACTTGTTCAAAGCCTTAAGGTTCTTCTATAACTATGTATTCACGAAGGAGGAAATTGGTAAAGCGCCATTATCAAATGAACAGCTGTATGAATGGATTAAGCCCATTTTTTTAATTGCAAGCATGAGGTGAACAGGTTATGAGCTTAAGTTAACGTTAACGGCACCCCTGCCGCGAGTCCTCCGTCAACTACCACTTCTGAACCTGTCATGAATGAGGAATCGTCTGAAAGCAGGAAGACAATTACGCTAGCTACTTCCTCCGGTTTTCCAACTCTTCCCAGCGGGTGCAGCTTCTTTAAAGCCTCATAAGCGGCTTCTTTGTTTCCTGTGCTTTCAGCAAATTTAGCAACCATTGGAGTGTCTATGAACCCGGGATGCACAGAGTTAACCCTTATGTTATATTTTGCATAAAAAAGCGCGTCATTCTTTGTCATAAGCCTTACAGCGCCCTTTGAAGCATGATAGGAGGAAGGAATACCCCCTGAACCGATCAATCCAGCTACGGACGACATGTTAACTATACTGCCAGCTCTGTTCTTTATCATGTATGGTACAGCGTATTTCGTGCACAGGAATACACCATTTACGTTTACATTCATCACTTTATTCCATTCTTCCAGTGTCATTTCGTGAGTCGGTTTGTTGACTCCTCCTATGCCTGCGTTGTTTACCAATCCATATATGTCGCCAAGCTCTTTTCCTATCTGTTCACAAACTGCCTTGACCTGCTGCTCGTTCGATACATCCAAAAAGTAGAACTTAGCCTTTCCGCCTGCTTTGTTAATTTCATCAACGGTTTTTTTGCCCTCTACCTCATTAACGTCACATACAGCAACTATTGCCCCCTCTTTTGCAGCAGCAATTGCAGTAGCTTTTCCTATACCCATGGCTCCGCCAGTTACTACAACCACCCTTCCATCTAATTTTCCACTCATCATATTTAATAATATAATACTTAATATTAAATTTTTCGATTATTTGAGTACTCCCGCAAGTATAAAATTTCACTCTTCTGAGGAAATTTATTAGTGGTCTCATCTGTTTTAACGGTTTAATATATGAACCAGATAAAGGCCCAATAGAAAATTTGCGAGCTGTACAAACTCTGTTCTAAAGCTCTGAAAGATAACCTTGGGATAAACTTTTCAAAAAATTGAAAATTTGCCCTCCTATCCGTCCTAGAAGAGGCGAGGCTCGTCGTTAACTTTATCATACAAGCTTAACTGGTTTGCCGTGCCCTGGAAGGACTGTTATTGGTTTTAACGATTCTATCTTTTTAAGCGATTCTTCAGCCAAAAGATAATCTAAACTGAACCTCTTGTTAACGTACAATCTACCGTCCTTTTCGAATGCAGCATCTCCTACAAATATGAACTTTTCACCGTTAAGTTCAATCATATAGCTCACGCTGCCAGGCGTATGCCCTGGAGTTTCAATTACAGTGACCTCATTTGTTAATTTAGCTGTATCATCAGCATCCTTTACAGGCGCTACCCTATAAAAAGCAGAAAAAACTGAAGCCAAGAAAGATTTTGAAGGCAGTTTCGCTTCTCCCCTTATAACTTTTAGGTCAAGCCCGTGAGCGTAAACTTTTGGCGAATAAAGGTTTACCGTCTTTGGCAGTTCGCCTATGTGATCAGGGTGTGCATGGGTGATCAGAACAACGTCAGGCTTTAAGCCGTTAGACTCGTAAAATGACCTGATTTTGTTAAACTGTCCCTTTAAAGCGCTGTCAACCTGAAAAACCTTATTGCCGATTTTAAATACGTAAACGTTTGCATTGGTTCCATCAATTACAAATAACCCATCTGCAATCTTCATATAATAATTTATGTATTGTCAAGCTATAAAGTTTTAAGGAAACGCGGTTTTGGCCATAAATTTTCGCATACAAGAGCTATAACATAACATTGGCCTTGAATTTAGTGCTTATATTTGTTTCAATAAAATATATCTCTGCTAAAACAGAGCCATTTTACCTGTTCTCTCTTTTCGATGGTAGCTGACTCTGTGTAAGCGGAGGCTGATGGTTTTGAGCAAAACCACGAAAATCAATAAATAAGGAGAGCACCGCCGTCATAAACAGTTTCAAAATAGATAGTTTATATGTATTTCTGGATATGAACAATTTGTGTGCACGGGCAGTAGGGTGGTAGCAAAGACCCAAGACCTCCTTTAGAAAGAGAAAAGGAGGGGTACGTGCAAACACATGGGGATGAGGACTGAAGATGGTCGGCGTTCCCCATGATGTCTTCAGTAAAGTGGAAGGCATATGAATAGGTGGGTACGTCGAGACAGGGGCGGAGCGGAAGACTCCCGATGAACTCGTGATGGAGTTGCATGAAGTTGTGAAGCCCAAGCTCTACGCGTACGATAGGTATGCTAAGGCGTGCCTACGTGCACTTAGATTAAAACCTTTCTTAATATCCAATAATTTAAAAATGACGCCAATAAAATTTAATTTTGGAATTTAACGACACTAAGCCAAAAGTGAAAAATCGACAATAAAAGAGGCTTTACATCCAGAACTTATATGCGTTCTGATCTATTATTTTCTTATAACTGCTGACGGCTTCTTTTACATCATTGGGATCCATGAGCCCAATTGAGTAGGGATCGATTATTATTCCTGAAACTCCTCTCTTTATTAAAAGCATTACTTCGTCATTTTTTAGTTCATTAAGCGATCTAAAATAAACTGGCTTTGACAAACTAGATGAAAGAAGCTCAATCACTGCTAAATCGATAAAATTGAACGAAGATTCAAGTCTGTTCTGTGTTAAGGGTCCGTATATAAAACCTTCCACCGATGGTAAGTGGCTTAGCGCTCTGTAATATTCAATAGGTAAACCGGTCTGTATGTTTATAAATATCGGAATGTTTGATTCCAACAAAAATATTGGTGCTGTAGAAGGGTATACCACTATAAAATCAAAGTTGAAACTTTTTATCTGAACCCATTCCTCTCTGTTTACGCTTCTTACATCACCAAGAAGAATTCCTTTTTTAACGGTAACTTTTTCAAGCACGTTTTTTATATTCTCAAACTCATCATCCAAAGATCCTATTATGTAATTTTGTTTCTGAGACAGAATCTGAAGAAGAACAGCGTCCGCGCCTCCTTCCTGCGAAGCTGATGCCAGCTCAGGATCATTCTTTGAAAGTTCAACTATAAGCGGTAATGAAGACTTGAACATTATAGACCTTCTCTAGTTAATACGTTAAAAAGCGTATAAATTTAAATTTATGGCTTTTTGTAAAGGTTTTTACATATGAACATATGCTTTGATCCAATAGGATATGTAAAAACTGAGATGAGCGATGAAGATATAAGAAAAGCGAACGGAAACGTCATCTCAAAGATAATAATAAAAGAAGAATACATAGATGGTTTACAGGGTCTGGAAGGTTATTCGCACATTTTGGTAATTTCATATTTAAACAAACTGAGGGATTTTGAAATCGGTGTGCTTAAGGTTAAGCCAAGAAGGTTAACCAAGTACGGACTAAAGTTAGAAGAACTTCCAGAAGTTGGAGTTTTTGCTGTTGATTCTCCAGCCAGACCAAACCCTATAGGTCTGAGCATAGCAGAGATAATTAAAATAGACAAAAATGTCATTACAGTAAAAGGGCTTGATCTTTTTAACGAGACGCCAATACTTGATATAAAACCATACTCATACGAAAGAGTTGTTAAAGAATTCAAAGTTCCAGATTGGTATTCTGAGCTTCTTAAAAAAACTAGGTCAAAAATAATTTAACTTTTTGGGGTTAAGAGGCGAAAGTCCCTCTCCGTGATATTTAGATAGCCCCTTACAGCAGGTTTTTATATAAAGAAAAACATTAAATTGTTAGTGCCAACTTAGAGAAGAATGCCAAGATCAGGGAGAAGAGGAAACAAACCTTAATTAGAAGAAGGACTCAATAGGCAAAAACTTTCGAGCTGAAATTTGATAAAAGCAAGATCTCCAAAACAAAGCTTGCAATCCTTAACCGCCTCTTTCTTGAGGCTAAATGGTTTACTAATTACATCATTGCAAACGGAATACTTAACTTCAAATCACATGCGGACTACAAAGTAAAAACGGTTCCTGTCAAGGTATGCAATGCGTTTGAGGAAAGGGAAATTCAAGTGCTTTCATCTCAAATGAAACAAGCCCTGATAAAAAGGCTTCAGGACAACGTGATAGCTCTTTCAAAGTTAAAGGAAAAAGGTGTGAAGGTTGGGAAGATAAAATTCGTAAAGGCCGTGCATTCAATTCCTTTGATGCAGTACGGAGTGACTTATTGGGTGAAAAATGACAATAAAATGGTTCACATACAAGGCATTGGGAACTTTAAGGTATCTGGGTTAGATCAGATACCTGAGAACGCAGAGCTTTCTTCAGCAAACCTAGTAGAAAGGAACGGAGATTACTATTTATACGTTACATGCTTTCTGACTAAAGAAGAAAAATGTAAAAAAGAAAAGCCATAGGCATAGACCTAGGCGTGAAGAACCAAATAACCTTCTCAAATGGGGTCAAAATTCAATATTTAGTGCCTATGAGCAAAAGACTAAGGAGACTTTATCACTTCTTTTCTAGAGCAAAACCTGGATCAAAAAACAAAGAAAAGTTACTTTTGAAGATTAAACGCGAATTCGAGAAACAGAATAAAAAGAAGCGTGATCTAATAAACAAGGTTGTCCACTTCGTAACGAAAAACTACTCAAAAGTTGTATTTCAAGATGACGACATACATTCGTGGCAAAAGCTATTCGGCAAAAATATCTACGAGACCTCCATAGGGGGAATCCGCAATGCCTTGAAGAGGAAGGCTAGCACCCCTGTGGAGGTAGGAAGGTTCGTTAAGACGACAGGAGTTTGCCCTGTTTGCAGAACAAACGTTAAGCTTGACCTGTCTCAAAGGGAGTTCACGTGCCCCTCCTGTAACTCAACGTTCGACAGGGATGTAGCTTCAGCAATAGTAATATTGAAGGAGGGGCTTTCCCTATGGAACGTAGGGGAGACGCCCGGGGATGAAAACGCCTCTGTGATGTTGGAATATGCGAGTATTCCACACGTAAGCGTATCGATGAACCGGGAAAACCCAATCGCGAGGGCAATGTAGTTCACAGGTTCACTTTTTCTCTTTTTCTCCCTGGTTTGAGCTAGGAATTGTTGGATAAGGAAGGTATTCTATCCCTGGTCTGTAGGCTCGAGCCTGAGGATAGAGCTCCATAAGAGCGTAAACTTCAGGAGGTACATCTGTTGATACGTTAAAGCCCATCTCTTTTAACTCTTCTACTGTTATTGGATAGTCATGCGTATAATAACCGTTTACAAGCTTATCAGCGACCTGAAGTGCTCTTTCCTGACCAAGCTTGTCTCTTATAAGATCGTATACAAGATCCTTAACTTGCTTTAAAGCTTTTTCAGCTTCATCGGCCATGATCAGAGTTTCATCACTAACTTTATCCTTGCCCTTTATCTCCACAGCTTTTATTATTGAAGGTGCCGGGTAATAAGTTCCCTGCGGACCCCCGAGCTGAGGATCTAAGGGGCCAAGAACTGCATTTTCGTCCATTATTATTTTGTCTGCAGCTATTGAAATAAGTGTGCCACCGCTCATTGCATAGTGAGGAACAACCACAACTTTTTCTCCTTTGTGCTGCTTTAGAGCCCTAGCTATCTGTGAAGCCGCAAGAACAAGGCCTCCAGGAGTATGAAGAATAAGCATTATGGGTACGTTTTGGGGCGTAGACCTTATAGCTCTTATAATGGCCTCAGAGTCTTCGATGTCTATGTATCTGTAAACAGGAAAGCCCAGAAAGCCCATCTTTTCTTGTCTGTGTATCATTGTTATAACCCTGTACCTATACTTTTTTTCGATTGCCGCTATCAACCTCAGCCTTGCGGCTTGCAAAGACCTCATAGAAAGCCAGGGTTGGATCATAATTATTAATAAGAATATCCAAAATAGATAACCAAGCAGCGTATCTAAACCTCCCAGAACTGACATTTAAAATTTATATTTTATAAGCAATTAATAAGCTTTTTTGTCAAAGATAAAAACATTGAAAGTTTCAGAAACGTTTCTGTACCAAGTACGTATCACTATGTTTCTAGCGGTACTTTAACAAAGTTTTATCCTTTTTATTGATGGGGCTGGCCGGATTTGAACCGGCGATCACCAGCGCCCGAGGCTGGCAGCCTAGACCAGGCTAGCCGACAGCCCCCTTGAAATATTTTCCCGCACTGTATTAGCTTTATCTCGTGCGTTTGCCTGCGTTCAATTGGCAAGTAATACTGCGCAAATAACCTATCTTTGAATTAGCTTATAAACATAATTATTTAATTTTTTAATAAAAGAAGAAAATTATATAGTTGGTTTAACCAGTAAAGTTAAACGCTGGGTTAACAAGTTTCAAGAACTTTATCAATTCTTCCTTTGTAGGGCTTCCTCTTGTATCGTCCCGCGAAACTTTATAAGCTGCTGCATAATTAGCAAGTTGTAGGGAATCCTTTTCATCATAACCCAAAGCTAGCGCCGCAGCAAAGGCGCCTGCAAACGCATCGCCAGCTCCAGCTGAACTGCTGGGCTTCAAACCAAATTTTTCGAGGTTAATTCCTTTAACGTAGATCCTCTCTTCTCCAACTATTTCAGCGCCATTCTTTCCTAGAGTCCTGACTATTTTTGGACCACTGCATCCCTTTAAATATTCGCTTTCGATTTCGTTAACTATAAAATAGTCGGCTTTGACAGAACATGCATTTTTAACGTATGTAGCTGGAATATACAACTTTATTCCGTAAGAATTTTTGAACAGCTTTTCAGCGAGTTCCGGAACCACGTTGGCTGCTACCACAAGCTTACTTTTTGAAAGCTCATCAAGGAGCTTATCGTCAACTATTTCAGGTTTAAGCCTTGAGTTTGCTCCTGGGTATGAAATTATCATGTTTTCGCCACTATTTTCATCAACAATGACGTAGGAAGTTCCGCTCTCAATGTCATCGTAAATCTTTATGTATTCTGTGCTTATGTTGAGGTTCTTAAAGTAGTTAAGATGAAGCCTAGCGGCTTCATCGTTCCCAAGAGCTCCAAGAAAAGAAGCTCTGCCGACTAGCTTTGCAAAAGCGGTTGCAACGTTCCCTCCCTTTCCTCCAAGAGTTTTCTTTAATTTGGTAACTTTAGTTTCTCCTCCTGGCTTCGGAAGCGACTTAACGAAAAGCGTTATGTCATAATTAAGCGTCCCAGCAATAAGATAATCCATGATATGAATTTTTAAAAGGTGCTTTTAACGTTTACCTCTAGTTACGAGTGATTAGTTACTTCTACGTCGTAAACTACCTGTACGGTTCTTGGACCAACTTCCCTTACAGCTTTGTAGTAAATTACTTTTCCTAAAGGAATCTGTTCGGCTCCTCTTTTTATTGCTTCTTTCTCATCTGAACCTTTTGAATAGCTGATATGAAGGTAAACGTGAACAAAACCGTGAGGCTTTAAGGACTTTAGAGCATATTTAAAATATTCTATGGCTTTTTCAGGAAGAGGCATAAGAACTCTGTCAACCTTACCCTTAAGCTCTTCTGCAACTTCTGCTGCATCTTTAAGATAAGGGATTACGTTTCCTTTTAGCTTGTTTAGCCTTATGTTTTCTAGCATATATTCATACGCATACGGGTTAATTTCTGAACTGTGAACCGTCGAAATTTTTTTTCTTGCTATTACTATCGAAAATGTTCCTACACCAGCAAACATGTTAAAAACTGTTTCTCCATTTGAAACTAGCTCAGCTATTCTCTTCCTTTCCTGGCTAAGCCTTGGAGTAAAGAAAACCTTAGTTATATCAACTTTAAAGACGCATCCGTTTTCTCTATAAAGGGTTTCGCTCCTTTTTTCTCCTGCTATATAAATAAGCTCCCTTAGCCTATAGTCCCCCTCAACGGGCCCTATCTGTGCCCAAACCGATTTTACATTCTTGTTAACTTTCATAAGAGTTTCTCCTATTATTTTTGCATGCTCCCTAAGATCTTCTGGTATCCTGATCACGGCTATGTCGCCTATAAGGTCAAAAGCGCCAACTGCGTTTGTTGCTTTTTCACCGATTATTCCTTTCAGAAGCTCTTTTAAAGGTCTGGGCATTTATCTATTATGTTTATATATAAATAAAAAATTTTATAGAATTTTTTAATCGGGCTGGTGTTATGAGCGAACTAATTGAAAGGGCCAAGATTGGCAGAATGCACGTTTACACTTTTATAGCTGTATCCATGGGCTTTTTCATATGGGGGATGCTTTCAGCTTTTGCCCCGATAAGCACTCTGATAAGCAAATTTATACCCAGGTCAATGTACGTTTTTGTACTTTCTGTACCATTGATTTTTGCCCTTGTTGGAAATTTACTTATGGGGTTTATTGCTGATAGGATAGGCAGAAAGATGGCTTTTATCATAACCATGCTGAGCTATAGTATAGGAGTTTTTCTCTTTATAATTTCTGAAAACCTCAGCGTTCTGATGCTCTCCCTTTTCCTTACACAATTCGGTGTTGGCGGAGAAGAGCCAGCTTTACTTGCGCTTCTGAGCGAAAACATGCCTGTAAGGTACAGGGGCGCGATACTTGGGATAATGCCGAACTTTGCTAACATAGGGGCGGCTGTAGCTTCTGGAATAGCTATACTTACAGGTGGCGCTTTTTTCCCAACAAAAATAGCTATAGGGATAACTGCGCTTATAGCTATAGCAATACTGGTGTTTTCAAGGCTTTCCATGCCAGAATCGATCAGATGGCTTGAGGTTAAGGGAAAGGATAAAGAAGCAAGGAAATATGCAGCTTCTGTAAAAATTACAGAAGAAAAGGTTGATGAGGTTTCTCCTACAACAGGCATTTGGTTTAGGTTTGTTTTTCTCGCTATTATTGGGATTTCTCAATTATTAAGCTTTGGACTCATGGCATATATCCTTGGCCCAGCTGAATTTCCTGAACTTACAGCTCAAATACTATTTGTGGCAAACCTTGGAGCTTCAGCAGCTGGATTTTTAGGATCATACTTAGTCAACAGGTTTCCAAGAAAAAACTATTTGCTCTTCTCTTTTCTCGGAGGACTGATAACGATGTTCCTGATACTTCCTTATGCAAGCACTGAATCTTTGGTTTTATTTTATGCACTACTCTTTCTCAACATGGCATTTAGCGAGTTTGCATGGATCTCAAGAACAGTTCTTGAACCGGAACTGTTTCCCACGGGTTTAAGAGCAGGATTAATAGGTTTGATACGCACGATAGCATACGGAACCTACATAGCTTCTATATATCTCACTTTCAGCTTTTCTGTATCACAGTACATTTACTATAACATAGGACTTTGGGCGCTTGGCTTTATTGGCGCAGTAATATGGTACTTTAAAGGTTTTGAAACCAGCAGAAAGAGCTTGAAGAGCTTGGATAAGTACGTTAAATTGTGAGCAAAGCTGCAACTAGACCAGTAAGGAATACACCATCGAAGATTCCCGCGCCACCTATGCTAACAAGTGAAGCGCCAAGCTTGTCAATCTTGTTTAGGTTCAAAAGGTCAGCTCCTATGAGAGAACCCATTGTGCCAGCTATATAGGCCACAACGGGTGCCATTTTCCCTCCTAAAAATATGCCAAGAAGAGCTGCAAATATAGGAGGTATAAAAAACGGCGTTACGATACCTAACCCTTTAACGGGCTTCGCGATTGAATGTATAAAAAGAGTTGAAATTATAACTGAAATCAGTATTGGAAACCACATGTTTAAATGAAGCAAAAACAAATATGCTGATGCTAAAACTGGTATGAGCGCTCCACCAACGTTAACAGCAACAGTCACATTTTCATAAGAATAAAAAGGGACATAAAATTCAATTCCAAAAAAAGTATAGCTCTTGATCAAGACAATGGGTTCTTTGCTCCTTATTGTTGCTACGGGGATGTTTATGTTAGCTCCTATAAGCGAAAGAAACGTTATCAGTACGATCTGCAAAGGGGTAAAACCAAGGATTTTGAAGGAGTAAAAAATTACAAAGAAAAGAACGAGCAACAATAAGATTGCAAAAACAAAATAAACGGCAAGCGTGTGCGACCTGTGAATTAAGGGCTTCAACAGATATACAATGCAGCGTTCAGTTTATATGTTTTTGTTCTTTTCTTATAATTAAGAGATGCAGGATGATAAAAACGACCTTAAACTGCTTATACTACGGCACCTTAAAGCGGCTAACGTAGATTATGCTTTCAGCATAGCCAGAAACCTAGGCATTAAAACAGAAGATGCCGTTAAAGGGCTTGAAGAGCTCGAAGATGAAGGTTTTGTAGTGAAAGTTTTTGGCAGAGGATTAAAGAGAACAAAGGCAAAGATGAAGAGATCTCCAGAGGTAAGAAAACATCATACATATTACATGCTGACAAAAAAGGGAAAAGCCTATCTAAAAGAAAACGAAAGAAACAAATCATGAGCTGTTAATCATGCTCAGAATCTTTTGTGCTATTTCGCTCAGCTTTTTCTTCTCTTCCTCGTTCAGCCCTTCACTATCAATCCTTTTTGCTAGCCTGTCAACAAGAACTTCCATCATAAATAAGATGCTCTTTACGTTTATGGCAAAAGGTATCGAGCTCATATAATCTATTCCATGAGGCGTTAGCCTGAGCTTTCCATCTTCAGTTCTTTCTATTAGGCCTTCCCTTTCAAGGCTCATAAGAAGAGGATAAAGGGAACCCGGAGAAGGTCTCCAGCCAAGAAGCCTTACAAGATCGTAAGCAATTTGTATGCCGTTCTTTGGAGATTCAAGAAGGCTAAACAAGACATATGTTCTTAGGCCTAAGTGTCTCCTTCCTCTGTGCATAATAGAGTGTTGTATCGAGAGCTTAAAAACATAAAGATTATATAATCTAATTTTTTAAAATCAGAGACTTATCCTTTTAATCAAAAAATAAAAAAATTTAAAAAATTTAAGATTTAATATCGTGCCCAGCTAAGCTCTTTCCTCCAGTTTCAAAGCCTTTGTAATACCAGTATATTGCAGCCAGTAATCCTACCAGGAACACGACAGCAACCACGGCAGATGAGTAATTAAAGAACGGCATAAACTGAGCAGATGTTGAAGGATAGAAGTAAAGCGAGAGTACCATCGTTATAACGCCGGCTATGATCCATACAAATGTCCTTGCCAGAGAAACCCATCTTCCTCTTGATATTGTCGGAAAAACTTCTGGCTCAAGCATTGCCCTAACTCCCCAGGTAAGCTCAACACCAAAGAACTGAATAGTTATGAGGGCTAGCAAAAGCAAACCGGCTGTAGCTCCTGTTGTTGCAACGTATGCCCAAAGCAAGATCCAGAGTATAAATTGTGAACCATAAGCGAGCAGAGTTGCATTTTTTCTTGAAATTTTGTGCACAAAAAAGACCCCGAACACTATTCCTAAAATTGCCATGGCAAAACCGCCTATTACAGGAACAACGCTCGAGTATTCGGAAAAGTACAGATAGCCTATATCATATGTTATCCATACGAAAGCTACGTCCTGAACTATTCCTATAAGGGTTATAAGGAACCACCTCATGGGTACGCTCATGGTAGGCCTGACATGTTCGACGGCTTCCTGATCTATTTTTTGCCATGCTTCTTTAACCGATTCTGGGGTCTTTTCTGCGGCTTCCCAGGGTACAGACTCTTTAACCGAGAAATAGCCTACTATAAGAGCTATTAAAGGAGCAAGGAGCAGCAAAGCATATGCTACTTCATCCTGAATCGATGATAATCCAAGAAGGGCTGGAATAAAAACAAGCGCAACGCATATGTTCCCAAAGTTCTGCACTACTACAAGCAGGTTCCCCCTGTACTTTGCCGGAACGCTTTCAGAAATTGCTGCAAGGATTGGCGTTTCAGCACCAATAGCAGCCATACCGACAAGTATGAACGAAATTATGATTGCTGCGGCATTGGTAGGAGCCGCCAGATAGATTGCTATGCCAATGACGATCATGGCTGCTGTTATCAGAAAAGATGTCCTCCTTCCCAGGTAATCTGTCATGTAACCTGCAAGCAAAGCGCCAAAGCCTCCAGCTATAAAGCCTGCGCTCAAACTAAGGTAATAATATGAACTCGGAATTATGCTCGTAATTGCAAATACTGGCCCGTAACTTTCAGCTACACCATAAACAAGCATTCCCATTGCTAGCGCAAAAATCGCTAACTAGGGTATTCTGCTCTTTGTCTGAACTTGACCTGCAGCAGCGTTGCCGGACGCATTGGTGAGCCTTTCATCCTTTTTATCTGGCTCTTTAGATAAGCTAATAGTAATTATTTTATTGAATATGTATTATATAAGTGTTTCTTTGTAGAAAAAAGTGCCGTTAACTAAAGGCCTATTTTTTAACAGTGCCCTATTTTTAGCAAATAATTACACAAACTAGACCCCAATAGCACTTATACTCTAAGCTTTAATCATTTCTCCAGTTTGAGCTTGAGGAAGGCTTCCCATGTACTCGGGTCCATAATCAAGAGTAGCAATATGAAAATGGATCTAGAAGTATTCTTTCATGTTCGATTTTGACGTTGATAAGCACGTTGTTGAATCTATTTTTATTGATGAAACTGAAATAAACGTTAGAGAAGCTTGGCTAGTAAAGCATATAAACTTCAAATAAAAGCGTTCCTATCATTTTACATAAGCTGGCACCAGACTCTTTTGATGCTCTTAATAAGCTTGTATAAAAAGACCTTTTGCACAGACAGAGCACTTAGGTATAGATCATGTTATATATGAACATAGCCTAAAGATACTAATGGAAATGATGAAGGAACATATAAAGTACAGAATAGAAGCTTTTTGCGACCTTTTACCGTGCAGAAAGCCAAAATTTGACCATACAAAGAACTGGTTCAAATTCTTCAGGTTCTTCTATAACTGTGTGTTAACAGAACGAAAAATTGGTTCAGCGCTATCATCCAAGTATAGCTTCCACGTTGGATTAAGCAAATTTTTGTTAATTACATAAGGTGATCAGAATGAGCTTAATGACACCAATAGTTAATAAAAATTTTAAAAATTTAATGTTTAAATAGCAAAATGTACTTTTTAAATTAAAAATCTATGCTCTCTAGTAACCTATAATCTTCTTCAACATGATGATTAAATTCTTTTATTGCTTCAAAAATTAAATACAGCATAAAAAAGCCAATAGTAATAAGAATAACGATAAAATAAAGCACAAAGTTCTTCTTCTGAGTTTTTTCTCTTTGGAGCTTAATTCCAAGTAGTGAAAATGCTTTGTCTTCGAGGTTTTCTAATTCTTTTAATGTTTTGTGCGATTTGTAAACCACATAAAACGAAATTATTAACGAAACAATTCCTAAAAGAGGTATAAAAAAGAAAAATACCATAATGATTGGTAATAAAAGTGAATTGGGCATTTTTAAATTTTTTATTTCGTTTGCTTGAGAATCTAAGTTTGAAATTTGAATTTGAGATAAGATTTGAATGAGCTTTTCCTGGTGTGTTTTTAAAGATTGCAAAAGTTTGTATTCAGTGAATGCAAAAGTTCCAATGAACAAAAATCCAAAAATTTCTATTATGCTAACTAAACTAATGTTTGAATATAAAAAGGAAAATACGTTATACGAAGCTGTTGTATTACTAGCATAATAAAGCACCAAACTATATATAAAAAACGAATAAAGAAACAGGTTTAAAATGAATAGAGCCCATAGAATAAAAATGTATTTTAGAGAAATTTTTACATTTATTGTTCTTCTTAAATCTTTAAAAGTCACAACATAAAAATCTAAAGCCTCTTTATTAAAAATATCGGAAAATGCGCGTTTTTTATTAGATTTAAAAAGCTTTTTAGCTTTAAAATGATTAACTATCAAGGATCAAATTTTGCTAAACGTTGCATATTTTTTAGTAAATCATGTTAATGTTACGTAATTTTCTTTACCTTTCTTTTCTACTTTTACTAAGCCTTGACGCTCAAGTCTTTTAATTGCTCTCCAAACTGTAGTTTTTGGTAAAACAAGGGATTCCCTTATTTCACTTTCCTTTACGGTTCCTCCTTTTTTCTTAATAAACTCAAGAATTTGATTGTCCAAAGATCTTTCTACAGTTTTTCCCTTATGTCTCTTTGAATATACGAATGCAATTGTTATAGTTAATGATAGTATTACAACTGCATACATCGCATAAATTAAAAACGTCTCTGAAAATGATGAAGAAACCTGAAGAGATGATTTTGTAGTAGGAGGCGGGACAATGTATCCTATATCCCATTTACCGGCGGGCACAGATATGTAAAGTGTGCCGTTTATTGCTTCAACAAAAGAAGGTACACCGTTTATGTAAACCAGGCTCGCTCCGTAAGGTAGCTGAACTATAGTATAGTAAGGAGTAGTGAAATTAATAAACCAAGAGACGTTATTTTTAAATATTATTGTGTATGTATAATAGTTAACGTTAACAGTACCGTTAACATCAGGTATAATTTTAACAACTCCGTTTGAATAAGAATAATATGCTGGAGAGCCGTTGCTGTAAGAAACGGTCAATCCCTCTGGAACCCCTATAACAGTTATGTTTACTGGTACAAATTCCGTCACGTTTTCCATTATATTTATTCCTGCATAACCGTTCGGATAAACTGTTATGTTAGCATGTGGGTTAACGTTAAAAGCTAAAGCAACGAGCAAGGTCAAAATAAACGCTGTTTTCATTTATAAAAAAATATTTTTTAGTGTAATATAAATTTTAAAACAACTTTAACAGGGATCCTTTTGAAACCTTTTTCGCTTTAGTATAGACGACATTTGCAGAAGCTATGTCCTGTATTGCGAGGCCTGTTGAATCAAATATAGTTATATCTTTATCCGATGTTCTTCCCTTAATTTTACCTTCTAATACATCGCCCAGCTCGCCGACAATTTGCTGCGGTTTTAGCAACCCTTTTGATATAGGGACGTTTACCTCTCCTGAGTGTATTGCCTGTTCCATATCATCAACTATTATTCTTGCTTTAAGCAATATTTGAGGGTCTAGCTCCTCTTTACCGGGCGCATCAGCGCCTATGGCGTTTATGTGAGAACCTTCTGGTACCCACTCATGCATAACAACAGGTTTAGTTGCAGGCGTAGTAGTAACAATTATGTCTGCATCAGAAACACATTCTTTGACGTTATCAGCTGCGTTAAGTTCAAAATCATTTGACTTTGCAAACTGTAAAAAGCTTTCTAACGAATCTTTTGATATATCATAGGCCTTCCCTTTTAAGCCTGTGAAAAATTCTTTTAATCCAAGAAGCTGGTATCTCGCTTGGGTACCAGCCCCAACAAACGCTACCTTTTTAGAACCCTTTTTGGCCAAATATTTTGCGGCTATGCCTCCTGCAGCGCCTGTCCTCATTGAAGTTAGCAGGGTACCATCCATAACAGCTAATGGCTGACCTGTTTCTGGACTTAGTAAAAGTATTGTGGCCATAACTGTAGGAAGGCCTTTTTCTCTGTTTTTTACGTGTACGTTAACGACTTTTACACCTGCAGCTTTTAAAGATTTTATGTATGCAGGCATAACTCTGAAATCCCCTTCAAATTCTTTAAAAAAGACATACGTTTTTGGCGGCATTTCAACGTTTCCCTTTGATTTTTCCCTGAACGCTTCTTCTACAGCTTTTGTAACTTCTGCCATCGAAACCAGTTCATTAACATCATTTTGAGATAGAAACAGTATTTCCATCAAGTTGTTTACTTCAAGCTTTGTTTATAAACTTTTTTCAAAATAAATCAAAATTCTAAACAATCATTACAAATATAAATTCTTAAATATAAAAATATTCTATTCTTCGATACGGAAACCGATGCTTTCCATTATTTTTATATACTCATCGCTTTTTATCAGCGTTTCTCTTACAGGCTTGATTATTTCATAAATATGATCTGCTGTAGATAATTTAAGGTCAAAAGGATGTATTTTGTTAGCTCTGTATGCCTCTTCAAGCTCATTAAAATTTTTAAAAAGATAATCGCCGCCATATTTAGGATCCCTTTTTAATAGAAATTCCCCATTTATCGGCATTATTATATATTTTATTATTTCCAAAACTGGGTTTCCCACCACTACTCCAGGAGGGCACCATGCCTTTTGCAATTTTTCTTTTATTTGAGAGTAGCTATCATGAACAAATATAGCACCAGATGGCTTTGACTTGCTCATCTTGCTAAAACTTTCATCTTTAAACTCAGAAGGTTTTTGTAATCCTGGAAGTAGATGATGATGAACTGCTACAGGAACCTTCCATCCGAGTTTAGGAAAGATGTCTCTCGCCAGCATGTGTGCTTTCCTCTGGTCTGTTCCGCCATGAGCTATATCGACGTCTAAAGCATGTATGTCGTTGATCTGCATTAAAGGATATATAAACTGCGCAAAAGTTAATTCCTCTTTCTCATCCCTTCCTGCTACGGTAAGCGCTCTCGAGATTCTTGCCAAGTTAAGGTTTGTTGCGGCTTTTAAAAGATCTTCCCAGTAGGATCTATATGATTCATAAAGTTCAGAACCGTAAATATAGTTCAAATTTGAACCAACAAACGCTGAAAACGCTTTCTTATAACTTTCTGCTACGGCCCTTATTTTTTGAAAGTCTTTCCCTAGCTTCTCATTTATATAGCTATGCCAATCAGCTAAAAAAACCGTTACGTCTATTCCAGCTTTAATAAAATCCCTTAATTTTAAACCAACTATTAGAAGACTGCCAAGATGCAAAGGGCCTGATATTTCCAGTCCTATATAATGTTTTATTTTATTTTCGCTCTCGAGAAGTTTTTTAAGTTCTTCAGGCGTTACTATCTCCTCAGTTGGCTCTTTAGCAATTAATCTAAACCTTTCTTCGACGTTCAACTTAAAAGTAGAAGTTAAGGGACTTAATAAAAATTTACTTTTCCTTTTTCTTTTCTTCTGGAGGATCGTCCACTCCTTTTTCATCTATTATAAATACAGCTTCTCTTTCAGGCAAATACGGGCTATCGACCATTCTTGCTATTCTTACTTTTGCTGATTTTCTAAGATAAACTCTGTACGTGCTCATGTGGGCTACTACGTGACCGCCAGCAGGCCTCGTAGGATCACCAAAAAATGTATCCGGTGATGCTTGAACCTGGTTAGTTACTACTACAGCTACCTTATACATATCAGCAATTCTGAGCAACTGATGCATGAACGCGTTTAGACGTTGCTGTCTTTCTGCTAAAGTTGCTCTCCCAGGAAAATCAGAACGATAATGTGAAACCGCTGAATCAACTATTACTAGTTTAATCTTTTCACTTTCTATGTACTTCCCCATTTCTTTTACAAGAAGCTCTTGATGAGAGCTGTTGTAAGCCTTTGCAACTATAATTCTATTTAAAGCTTTTAGCGGATCGAGCCCTCTGTTTTCAGCTATTTCTGAAATTCTTTCGGGCCTAAACGTGTTTTCAGTATCCAAATAGATAGCACCGCCTTCAAGCCCGCCTTTATCTTTTGGAAACTGTACAATTACTGCCAACGTATGACATATCTGTGTTTTACCTGATCCAAATTCACCATAAAGCTCAGTAATAGCTCCAGTTTCTATACCGCCTCCAAAAAGTTCATCTAAATTTTTGGATCCAGTGCTAATTCTTTCTACGCTTTTTCTTATTTTATAAAGCTCAGCAGCAGAAACGAAATCTTTACTCAAAATACCTTTTTGAACCAAGTACGTCATAGCTTTGTTAACTAGTTCAGCAGCTTTTTCTGTATCGCCTCCTAAAATATCGCTAACGTCTGAGATATTTCTAGCCGCTAGATCGAGTACATTGTAAATACCACCTTCGTTAAGCTTTTGTTTAGTAACGGGACCTATGCCCTCAATGTTATCCAAACTCCACTCGTCAGGCATTCTATATGCTAAAAAGAAAATAGAATATATTAAACTTTTTGAATTTTCCTTTTAAAGTACAGGGGAATAAAGGATGAAAGACCTTTTGTACGAATGATCAATAGCCCATTACAAATGGTTTTTCATATAAAGAAATTTTACTTTATTAATACCAAATGTGCTTTTCGTATGGAATGTAGGTAGATACTACGTATTCAACACGTAAGCATATCAATGAATTGTGAACTATCCTTAATGACGAGTTAGTTCATCAAGAACCTTTTGTTATAAAACACTATTTAGAGCTTAACTGAAAACATTTATACGAATGAGTTACAAAACTTTTTGTATTTGTATTAAAAAATTTTTAACCTAATTTACATAAAGATAATTGCTTATGCATCAATAAATTATCAGATTTATTTACTCGCACAAGTATAAAATTTTACTCTTATAATGAAATTTATTATGGTTTACCTCAATTTTTTTACGATTTAGTGCTGTTATAAAAAACTTTTAAATCTAACTTAAATATGTAAATATAACTTGATAATAAGTATACCTAAAAACGTTCTGAATGAAATGATTAACTACATTTATATAAACAAACCTAATGAAGCTGTTTGTTTTCTTTTAGGATTTATAAATAACGATGTTTATAACGTAAAAGAGCTTGTTAAAGCAAAAAATGCAGCAAATTCTCCAGCTGAATTTAACGTAGAGCCTGATGAACTTCTCAACATATATAAAAGAGCTGAAGAAAAGGGTTTAGATATCGTTGCTATAGTTCACAGCCATCACGGTTTGCCAGTACCTTCAACGACTGATATAAAATATATGAAATTAAACCCATATGTATGGATAATAATATCCATGACTGACCTAAAGATGCAAGCCTTTATACTAAAAGAAGAAAAAGTTGATCCTGTAAAAATAATGATAGTTGATTGAAGTTAAAGTACATAAATTAACGCATGGGTCAAACCATCTGTTATGCCTTTAAACCTGGTTCCATTCCCCATGTAAAACTTTGTAAACCATTCATAAACGTGAAGCCTTAAGGACTGTATATATACTATTAATCCTTCGAGAGCCATTATTCCTAGGTTTCCAAAAATCAAAAGAGGTAACGAAACAGCTCCCATTGCCACGGTTTCGTTTAAAGTTTTCATTAGAACTATATGAACTAAAAATAGTATTGCAAGCCTGCTATAGCTTATCGTGTTGGCCAAAAATTCAATTATTATAAACATAAACTGTATTGAAGCGTCAAGAGGGTTTTCCTTTTTTACGGTGTAAAACAAAAATAGAAATACCGAAATGGCTGTAACAGGTACCGTAATCGAGCTAAGTATCCTGTTAGGAACGCCTATCAGCGCAGCTCTTCCTGTAAATAAGTTAAATGAATAATTGCTGCCTATTATACTTAAGCCTATAAAAACAGCTCCAATGTATGCTATCAATATCGGAAGCTTTTCAAAAAAGGCTGCTTCTTTATCTTTTCTTAAGGTCTGTTTAAAGTCCAAGAAATATCCTGAAGTTAAATGAAAGATTCCGATTAAAATCGCTACAGAAAGCATTGTAATAATTGCCTCAGTAGATAAAGAGCTGAAAGACCTCAAAACTGCCAATCTTTCAAGAAAAGATCCTAAAATCGGAATAGAAGAAACATAAAATCCAAAAACTTCACCAGAAAGTAATCCCATTATTGTTGCTGCAGCACCGAATGAGGCAAGCATAGCGCCCCATTTCTTTTTGTTCTTCCAGCCTTTCATATAAATAATGAAGCCCAGAATGAACAATACTAAACCCTGTCCCATATCTGGAAACATAAACCCAAAAAAGAAAGGAAAGATTATTGAAATTATAGGTGTTGGATCTATCTCATAAGGTCCTGGTATACCCTGCGTTTCAGTCAACGGATCAAAGTTCTTCATGTACATCGGATTCTTAAGTTCTACTTCGTCAGCATCAGATAACCCTCCAATTATAGCTATATCTTTAAAGTTGTTATAAAACCTCTGTATATCTGACCTAAGTATTTCGACTTTACTTATGATAAATCTGCCTTCAGGTTTTCCTATTTCAGATACTTCTTTTAAAACCTGAAGCGATTCAAGCGCCGCATTTATTTCGTGTTCCAAAGACAATTTCAACTCTTTCACTTCTTCATTTAACTTTAGGAAATTCCTTTGTAAGTCATCTATCCTTTTTGAAATCTCTTTTAGATTAGCTTCGGGCGATCCTGATGGTGGCTGTAATTCGACTAAACCTTTGGAATAAGCTATTTGTTCGATCTCTCTTGCCTTATTAGCTTCGGCCGAAACTACGATAAGGTATTCATCTTTCCCCCTTTCTAGAACAGAACTTAGGCAACACTCAAATGTAACGGGCTCTTTTGACAAATAAAATTTGACTACAAACCTTTTTAAATTACTTATAAACGTAAGATCTGTAGAAACCCCCTTAAAAGGTAAAAGCTTTGTATATTCGTTTTTTAGGTTAGTTAGTTCTGATTCAGCTTTTTCAAGTTCTTGCAATTTCTCATTAAGCTTATAAGCCGCCCCTAATACATTCTGCTTGACGTCATTCAAAATTTCATTTAGATTAGAGCCTTTAAAAACAAACTTCTTTATTGTTTTCCCCTGTATTATTTCTGTATATCCTAATTCGGGCCTTATTTCTGCCCTCTCAGCTACATTTATAACGAAATTGGCAGCCTCTTCTATTTCTTGCGGAGCGTTAGCGTACTTTTCAATTATTTTAACTCTACCGAACTTAAGAAGCCTTTTAGAAATTTCTTCTCTTTTTTGTATGTCACTTGCAAGGGTAAGTATCACTGTAGGCTCTTTCACATCATTATTTACACAAAAAACAAATATAATTTTTACCCAATCTCAATACTAGATATTATTTTGCTTTTTATTCACCTTTTGCATTAACTATCACGCCCTTACATATAGGTCTTTTTAGTTTGCAAGTATGCTTACGCGTTAAAAGCATTTCATAATATTGACGAAATCATCCTTAGGCGTCTACATGTTTCACACAAACAAAGCTTGGTTTATCGCTTATTTCACTTGCTGGAGAGCTAGCCTTCCTCTTTAAGGCATTGCGGATTCTTATATCGAATCTTGGTTACTATCGAATAGCTTCTACCATAATGGGTTACCTTGTTTATGAAACTCTTTATTAATTTTCATAAGTATTTTATTCATGTTCTTTCCTGGTTTAGAACTTAAAAAGAAGCAATTAGAACCTACACCGAGAATTTCTTCTGAGAATTTCTTTTAAAAAAGGTTTGCTTCCCCTTCTTCCCAAGGTTTGGAGGCACAGAAACATAATTTGGTTGTTCAAAAATAAAAGCTTTCTATAAAGGGGCTTAACCCATATAAGGTTAAAGAATTTGTTAACGCGTAAAGGTTAAGATTTTGATCCTCAAAAATAATAATAGTTTGTCTTTAAACGAATCTGATAACACGTTTACGAAATATTCGCTCAAATGGAACCCAAAAAGCAAACTTAACCCTTTGGTTCTGATTCTTAACTTTTCAGCGTTTGCCGTTGATTTTGCTTTGGTATACCTAAACCAGTACATATTCATCGGGGGGAAAGTAGGATCTACAATCTTTTTTATGCTTTTCCCCTTTGTAATCGAATTCGTAACGATCTGGGGAATCTGGGGGATTATGGCTTCCTATGCAGGAATAAGCGCAGGGGTGTTTTATACAACAAGGTTAAAGCCGTTATATGCCTTATTTTTAAGCTCTGTTTACATTGTTCCTGCTTTGCTGTCATTTGTTGTGTACAGAAGTGTACTGAACAGGTTCGGCATCGATCCACTAAAGAGAGATCTTTTGAGTTCTGAGATAGGTGGTAAAAAGACCAAAAGGTTGTACGCATGGGTTGCTTTTTTGATCGTCAACGATGTCCTCTTAAACCTTGTTGAAGTTGGCTCAGGACTTTATTTTTTGAATGCAATAAGCTATTTTACAAAAGATGAAGCCGTTTTCTGGTTCTATGTGTGGAGTTTTTCTAACTTTATAAGTGACATAACGATTGAACCTATCCTGATAAAATCGATGACGGAAAACCTTGAAGAGCTCGGGCTCGTTAACCTCGGCTGGGTTACGTGAGATAACTTATTGTTAAACTTTTAACTTTATTAACCAGACTCTTTACAGGAAAACTTCATCTTTTTTGCAATTAAGCTATTAATCAAGTAGCAAAAATGGAAACTTATATGCTCAAACACTAAAGATCTTTTTTGTTGCGTTAAAATAATCATTCAGGTTTCTTTTACTAAAGCACTCATCGCAAAGACAGTAATTATCAGTTGTTTCTATTGGACAAACATCGCTGAACATACATGTTGAACAATCCGTCTCTTTTCCGCATATAACGCAGTTAAAAACAAAAAATACCTTTTTCTTGAGAGCTTTTTCGAGCGCTTTTTTAACAAACTCAAGATCAGCGCCTGGTCTTATGCTGAAGCCTACTCCACTGGTGTAAGAAAGCCCTGCCCTCATAAGATCTGAAAATGTCTTCTTACCTAGAGAAGGAAGCTTGAAGTATCCCTTGGTCTTTATCTTTATAACTTCTTCTTCCACAAAAATGTTAAGTTTACAAAAAATTTAAACTTTATTTGTGATAAAGTTTAAACAAAACGCATGTACGCACTTGAAGTTAAGAACCTTTCTTTTACTTATAAAGGAGAGGCTGTAAAAGCTCTAGACAATGTTTCTTTAAGCCTCCCTTATGGAAAAATTTTGCTGCTAACAGGACCCAGCGGGTGCGGAAAAACTACTCTCCTAAGAGCAATAACCGGGCTTGTGCCAAAAATATATGAGGGAAGCTACTCGGGAGAAGTGTTGATAGACGGAAAAAACGTGCTCAAAATGTCACAAAAAGACTTGGCACTAAGCGTTGGGTATGTTTTCCAGAATCCTGAAAACCAGCTCGTCTCATACGTTGTTGAAAGGGAAGTAGCGTTCGGGCTAGAAAACCTTGGCTTTGAAAAGGAGCAAATTATAAACAAGACAGAATCAGCTTTAAAGGAGCTCGGGATTTATGAACTTAAGGACAGACCTCTCAGGACGCTCAGCGATGGACAGAAGCAGCTAGTTGCAATAGCTGGTATATTGGTAATGGACCCAAAAATCCTTATACTCGATGAACCGACTTCCACTCTTGACCCTGCCACAGCAAAGATGGTTTCATCAAAAGTAAAGGATGCTATTAGAAAAAGGGGAGCTTCAACAATAGTCGTTGAACACAGGATTGAACTTTTTTCTGAGATAGCTGACTATATTGCCGTGATGAAAGATGGTAGGATTGTTGAATTTGGGAAAGTTAATGAGGTCCTTGAAAATTATAGTGGGTCAGAGCTTAGGGTACCTGCTTTTATCGAAGTACAGAAAAAAGCTTATGGTAGGGTCATTTACAGCAGGTTTGACGACTTTCTTAGAGGATTGAATGGACAAAAAGGTGGAAGCTTTATATGATAAAACTGAAAGATGTTTACTATACCTACGGTACTCGGTACGCTGTAGAAGGTGTTTCTCTTGAAATAAAAGAAGGTGAAGTAACTGCTTTTGTGGGCCCAAACGGCGCGGGGAAGACCACGATAGCAAAACTCATATCAGGAATCATAAAGCCTACCCGTGGAAGCGTTTACGTAGATGGCATTGATACAAAAAAGAGCAGCCATTTAGAAATAATAAGAAAGGTGGGAATAATCTTTCAGAATCCGGACTACCAGCTTTTTGAACGTACAGTGCTCGAGGAAGTCATGTTTGCGCTCAAGAACATGGGCTATGACAGAAGAGAGGCCCAGGATAGAGCAATGAAGGCTCTCGATAGGTTTGGGCTCTCAAAGTACGCTAACAGACCACCTTTAAGCCTAAGCGGCGGAGAAAAGAAGAGGCTTACGTTTGCAATAGTTTACGCGTGGGATCCAAAGTATATAGTGTTTGATGAACCAACAGTGGGACAGGATGGGCTAAACCTTAAGAACCTGAGAAATCTGATGGATGAGATGCTGAAAGAAGGTAAAGGAGTTATAATTACATCTCATGACATGGAATTTCTTTGGCCCCTTAACCCTTCAACTTTTGTAGTTAAGGAAGGTAAAGTTGTCTGGATGGGAAAGATGAAAGAACTATTTAAAGAAGCTAATTACAGCGATGCAAACCTTATAGAACCACAGCTTTCAGTAATTTCAAAAAAGCTATCTCTAAAGGAACCGGCTCTTAGCGTTGAAGATGCCGCGGAGGTCATAAAAGGTGTCAGCAATATCTAGAGCCTTCGTTTACGAGCAGAAAGATAGCTGGCTGTATAGGTTAAATCCATACACCAAAATAGCTGCTGGGCTAATACTTATAGTTGCTTCCCTTGCTTTCTTTTCTTTTGAAAAAGCGCTTTCGCTTTTTGTTTTAATGCTGACTTTGAGCGCGAGCGCAAAAAAGCTCAGGAACAATGCTGGATCCCTTGTGCCCTCAGCGCCTTTTGCTACAATAATCTTTATTGCTGAATTTTTGCTCGGGAGAAGCGTATTGACTGGGTTTGCTTATGCTCTGAGGTTCGTCAACCTTGTTTTTTCTTCATCAATAATGTTTACGTCCGTTTCCCCTGACGAAATTGATTATATGGCGAGAAAAGTCCTTCGATGGCGGGATTTTTCTTTTCTTATTTCAACAACTTACAAGTTCATACCTGTGCTCGCATCTGACATTTCTCAGATTATAGAGGTTCAGAAAGCCAGGGGCGTTGATTTTGATACAAAAAATATTTTTAAGCTTTTAAAGAATTATTATACAATACTAGTGCCTCTTTTTGTTGTATCAATAGTAAGAAGTCAGCAGCTAGCAGAAGCGCTTGAGTTAAGGGGTTATGGCGCTTCAGAGAAGCCAACGTTTATCTATGAATACCCTTTAAGAACTTCTGATTTGATCTTCATGATCCTGATTTTATCACTTATTGTTTACATAGGAATGTTTGCGTGATCAAACGTTATATAATGCAAAGATATAACCCACATGATGACGAGCGTCCTTATTAAGAACGCTTTTATAGCAACTGCAGACGACGAACAGCCAATTATAAGAGAAGGATCTATATACGTTGAGGATGACAGGATTGTAGAAATAGGGAAGAATGTTAAAAGCAAAAGCGCTGAATTTGTTATAGACGGGAAGGACAGGATTGTTTTGCCCGGGCTTATAAACACGCACGTGCACCTGGCTCAGGGCATCCTAAGGGGCCTTGTGCCGGACAACGTAACTCTTATAGAATGGCTAAGGGACTGGGTCTGGCCGTTACAGGGAAACCTAGACGAAAATATCATGGACATAAGCACAAAGCTAACCCTTTTGGAAATGATAAACACGTGCACCTCATCATTCGTTGCAACGTCAATAAATGCTAGGTATGGTGTAAACAGAGTTGTAGAAAACGTTTACAGAAGCGGGATGAGGGCCGCCATAGGAAAACAGATCATGGACATACCGGGATATGCTGATCATCCTCAGATGCTGCATCAGGGGCTTATAGAGGATCCACAGCTTTCGCTTAAGCTGTTCAACGATCTTTTTTCAAAATGGAACGGCAAAGACGACAGGATATGGATATGGTTCTCCCCAAGGACGCCTGGCGCTGTCAGCGATGACCTTTTCAGGACTATCGCTCAAATAGTCAAAGAAAAAGGCTCAGGAGTAACTATGCACTTGGCTGAAGTAAGGGATGACATAAGGTACTTTTCGGGAAGGGGTACAACGCCTGGAAAGTTCCTTAAAGAATTGGGCATGGTCGGGAGAAAATATGTGTACGTGCACGGGGTGTGGCTTAACGAAGAAGACATGAAAATTTTTGCATCTACTGGAACATCTGTGTCGCATAACCCATCTTCTAACTGCAAGCTTGGTTCAGGCATAGCACCTGTAACGAAGATGTTGAAGAACGGAGTAAACGTTGCACTAGGAACAGACGGAGGCCCTAGCAACGATGATTATGACCTTATAAGGGAAATGAAGCTAGTTCTCCTCCTGCAGAAGGTAAGCACGCTAGACCCTCAGGCCATTGACGTTTTTACTGTTCTCAAGATGGCAACATATAACGGTGCAAAGGCCATGGGAATAGAAAAAGATGTTGGAATGTTGAAAAAAGGCATGAAGGCCGACATTGCAGTTTTCAACACAAGGGCTCCACACATGTTCCCAAGGCTTCAGCCTCTTTCAAACCTCATGTACTCTGGAACAGGAAACGACTGCACTGATCTTATAGTTGACGGAAAGTTCTTAAAGAAGGAAGGAAAGGTGCTAACAGTAGACGAAGAAGAAGTCTACGAAAAAGCTGACGAATATGCAGCTGAACTTTTAAGTAGGAGCGGCTTAAAGTACTGGATGTAAGCCGGGGTCCCCTAACCTGGTATGGGGCAGGCCTTGAGAGCCTGTGGCCGTAATCGGCCTTGTGGGTTCGAATCCCACCCCCGGCGTTTTTTTTTTGAACGCAAGACTTTTTAGAAGCTTACTGCAATTTAATGTCATGAAGAACGTAAACGTGGATTCGCTTCCGAAAGCTGGACCTTATTCCCATGCGGTTATTTCAGGAGGGCTGATTTTTGTATCAGGACAGATAGGGACAGAAAAGGGAAAGAAGACAGGCTTTAAGGAACAGTTTGAAAACGCTGTAAGAAAGGCTGAATCAATACTTAAAGCTGCTGGGAGCTCTCTCGACAAAACAGTTAAAGTTGTAGTTTACCTTGCTGACAGAAAGTACTTTCAGGAAATGAACGAGCTCTTTGAAAAGTATTTCCCACACAAGCCGTCAAGAACGACAGTGGTTTGCAGCTTCATAGACGAAGAAATCCTGACGGAAGTAGACATCACAGCTGAAGCCTGATACAAAACGTTTTAAGCCAAAGCTTTCTATATTAGCGCTAAGGTGCTGGTTTTGAAAAAGCTTGAGCTGAAGAACTTCGAGCTGTTGTTCAACCTCATGCTGCTGGGGGCAAAAGATAGATTCATTACGGTCAAGACCAGCGAGCTTGCAGAGATTCTCGGAAAATCGCAGCAGAGCGCAAGCATTTATCTGTCGAAGCTAGAGAAAGAAGGATACATACAGAGGATTGTGGAAAAAGAAGGAACCAGCGTAAGGCTTACACAGAAAGGAGTGGACCTGCTTGTAACCGTATACCTTCTGTTGAGGAACGAGCTCGAAGAAGCACCTACGACGATTAACATGGAAGGAACGGTGTTCAGTGGGCTTGGGGAAGGTGCTTATTACATGTCTCTTGATGGTTACAAAGAGCAGTTCATCAAGAAGCTCGGGTTTACGCCATATCCAGGTACACTTAATATAAGGCTAGACAGCAAGTACATAAAGGAAAGGGAAAAGCTAAACGAATACAGAAACTTCGGGATAAAGATAGATGGTTTTACCAACGGGCTCAGGACGTACGGTTCTTTATGGTGCTTTCACGCTTTTGTAGAAGGAATTAGAGGGGCAGTAATAATAATTGAGAGGACTCACTATGGCATCGACGTGGTAGAGATAATATCTCAGTACAACCTAAGAAAAGAGCTGAACCTCAAGGATGGGGACAGGGTTAAGATAAGCGTTTTTATCTAGATAAAAGGGATATCACCTTTCTTCCTTATGCCAACTATGTCGGTGTTTCCGGCAGGAAGGACCTTTTGAATCTCTTCAAGTGAAATAACAATACCATAAAGCTCTGAAAGCTTTTTCTGAATCTTCTTGGCTGCTTCAGCCTGCGAAAGCCTCCCAGGCTCTATTTCGATGAACCAGTCGCACATCTTTGAAGCTGAACTAAGCGGGGCACAGTAAGCCTTTAGATCATCGCCAACTCTTGCGAGCCCGACGCCAAGCTTAAGCTTCAGCCCTTTAACGTAGTTCCTCTTTCCGAGTATCATGGCTGAGCCCTTTCCCATGTACTCACCTGAAGGCGCAGCTAAGCTCAGCTGATCCCCCTTTACATAATAAACGTCAGCTGTAGTCAGACCCATCTTCCAGGCCCTGCTGAAAGATGCTGTCGCTGTAGCTACTTCTTTGAGCGACGTTTCTCCGGCTCTTCCGCTGACAACAAAGAAAGGAGAACCAGGGAGCTCAGCGTGAAAAACGTAATCGTCTGGCTTGACGTACTTTCTCAGGATTGCTTCGTTGCTGCTGGCGTCCCTACCGCCAACTGCAAGTAAACCTTCTGAAGTTATAAACCACCTGTACTTTTCGTACCATTCCCTCTTCTTTACGCTGACGACCTTTACCTTTTTTTCCTTTACCTTTGACTTTGAGTTAAGTACCTTTTTTGCGCCAACTTCATAGTTTTTCGCCCTTTCGTAAAGCTTTGAAGCAAGGGCCGGCAGAGAATCAGCTTTAACAGTTTCTCCTGCAACCTTCAGCACCCCTTCAGCATAGCTTCCGCCTTTTTCTTCTATATAAGATTTTATGCTTTCAGCATCCCCTTCCATAAGCCTAGCTGCTATATCTCTGAGAAGCTTTGCCTTTTCAAGATAGCTTTGAGCCAGTGCCTTCTTCTTTTCGTCTTCGGATTCTTCCTGAACTTTAAACAGAAACGGATCAAAGGCCTCCTTTATGCCAAAAGGGATGCTGTAAACCGCGACAGGATCCCCTTTTGATAAAAGTTTTATAAACGAATATGTGCCTTCTGAATAAGCGTACATCTTATCGGAGGAAGAGCACTCGCTGACTATCTGCTTCATGGCGCTTTTTATAGCTTCCTTTTCAGCATCAGAAAGCGCGTTGGCGGGCTTCTCCGGCTGAACACCTGCCCTGAAAAGTATCTCCTCTATGAACTTTCTTGAAGTCGCAATAAAAAAGCCAAGGTGCCTGGATACTGAGACTTTCTCGTTAAACGGAGGTTCCGGAAGCTCGGCAAGCGGGGTTCCCTTGAGCTTTGGCAAGATGTAAGCTTCTCCAGGTTTCACCTTCCTATCCCTGAACTCCTCTTCTCTAAGAGCGCACTGTATTATGCCTGACCTGTCTGTGCATACAACGTTAGATGTTCCGAATAGCTCAAAGTAGATTGTCCCGGAGCTCAGGCGCATAACTATCAACCTCTGTCCCGCCGGAACTTCAAGCCCTTCAATCCTGCTCCCTTCCATAAAGTCCCTGAGTTTTCTGATAAATTCGCTTTCCCACCTTTCTTTTATGTACATGTCTGAAAGCCAGAGGCCTATCTTTAGGTGAACGTTCAGGGCGTATTCGTAATCTTTAACTGTAAAGGAATACCTGAGCTCATCTAACGAGTAAACGTTATTAATGTACCTTCCCTGTATAGTTGGGTAGATCCTGTTCATGAGCGCCCCGAGTTCAAGGTCGGATAAAAAATCCATAGAAAAGATGAAGGAGAGGGAGCTTAATAAGCTATACTGGTCACGTGTAGCGCTTGCAGCGGCAGCGGGAGTTGTAAGCGCTCTGCTTTACGTACACGGTATGGGATATGTAGCTGTTTTTTCTCCCCTTATATTTTATTTAGCTTCTTTGCTGATATACGTTTTCAAAGATCAAATACAGATTATAGGGAAGAAAAAAGCCGGGTATCACGGGATAGGATCTTACATAATAACGTGGCTTGTAGTTTACATGCTTGTTCTGACTTTAATTTTAGGCTAGCTCGTATAGCTCCTTGAAGAGCATGATTATGCCCTGTGGCGGGTAGATCCCTTTTTCAGTAACTATAAAATCGATGTACTGAGGTGGAGTAATATCGAAAGCCGGGTTCATTACCTTTATCCTTGGGTGCTTGTCAAGCCACGATTTTGGGGCAACTTCGTAAGGACTCCTCATTTCTATCTCTATCAGCTCTCCCCAGTACGTCTGCGGGCTTATCTTATAGGTTTCAGCTGCAACCATGACCCTTGTCCTTGATTCAAAAGCCAGCGCTGCTATCTGAGATGTTCCTATCTTGTTCACGACGGCGCCGTTAACGGCTATGGCGTCAGCACCGACGACAACTTTGTCAATCTTTCTCATGTAGAGCCTTGCAGCAGTATCTGGAATTAAGGTAACGTCAATGCCGTGATCTGCAAGGTAAGCTGCAGTTAACCTCCCCTGGAACCTTGGCCTTGTCTCAGTCACAAAAACTTTTATCTGCTTTCCCTCTTTGAAAGCGGTTTCTATGACGCTTATGGCTGACTGACTATTGCAGTGAGTCAGGATTGTGTCGCCGTTGACTATCCTCTTTGTGCCTATTTCCCCTATCTTTTTCTGGGCTTCAATGCTCTTCTGGATGAACGTTTCGGCTTCTTTTGCTACGTACTCTTTAAGGGATTTTAGGTCAAGACCCTGAGCAATGCCCTTTTGTATGCTCTTTATCACAGTGTTGATGCCGTTTGGAAGGGAAACCGCTGTTGGCCTTGAGCTCTTCAGAAAATTAGCGGCAGCCTGCATCCTTTTATAAAATTCTTCGGGTGAGCTGTCTGAAACGTAAAATATTTCGTCCCTTAAAGCGGCAACTGCAGCCCTTGCTATCCTGCCGGCTCCCCTCACTTTCATGGTCCTTATATCTTCAAAAGTCTGTTTCAGTTTAGACGAAAATTCTTCTGACATGGTTAAATAGAAAAATTAGATAAAGAAGGTTATAACCTTTTCTTTCTTATGATAAGTAAACTACTACACAAGGGCGTGGCTTACTGTTTTCTTGCCACACCTTGCTCATAACGTAAAGCCACGGGTAGATGCGGAACCAAAGGCACTAATAGTGGTTCCCACTCCTCAAGCCTCAAGTGGCTAAAAGCTACATTATAGTCCCTTAGTCCCTATCTGCAGTTCAACCAGAGGACAGTTGAACACAGGGCCAGCCAATGTTAAGCCCTTAACATATCCGCATTTAGCACATGTCTTTTAAGTAAAGCGAAATCCACTAGAACTAATTTCTTTTTGTTTGATACTTAATTGTTTCTTTTAACTCTGAAATCTATTGCTTTTCCAGTGTCCTTTAGACAGCGTAAGCTCTAAAACCATATGTCGGGCATTTATAATACAAACAACAAACCATAGCCATTTAGGAGGTGGAAAATGCCAGTTCAAAAAAATAATTTTGTTTTCAAATATTTTTATGAGACATAAACGGTTGGGGACTGGATTGTGTAGCCTGATGTTGTTGTGAACTTAACGTAGTAGTTGCCTGCTGGTAATGGAGAAGTGCTAAAGTTATACATGGCCGTAAATGTTGCTTCACTATTTGGTGCAATCGTTACCGGAGTTATTACGCCATTTGGGCCAGTATATACTTTTGCAATTCCTATAGATTGTCCATTGCTAGCATTTATTACAAGAGCATTGGTTTCAAGAGTTACGGCAGACATTCCTGCGTTCTCTGCCGTAAAGGTAAAATTATAGATATAATAATTATTACTTTGATACGGCTTTACTGAGCTTGCAATGAACTGTACGTTCGGTGGTGGCTGGTTTGTAGTTCCAGAAAGCGTCCCCAAGTACCCAGATACAAAGCTGTAAAGGAATATTCCGGCAATTACAGTTATGACTATGAG
>WYEB01000064.1_pt1 | contig 48021 bp, 48 predicted proteins | sample 6343061 | NCBI WGS metagenome assembly WYEB01 (sample SAMN13812332, study PRJNA600296) | hot springs metagenome | biome: ENVO:00000051; feature: ENVO:00002007; isolation source: sediment sample from Evening Primrose shelf | place: USA: Yellowstone National Park, Evening Primrose Hot Spring ... | reverse complement strand
GGCATTCGTCAGGCACTACAGGGCGTTGAGGTATGGGGATGGGTTGCCCAAGGTCGATACGATCATTGAGGTCCTAGACTCAATAACGAGCGGTAGGTCCAATGAGGAGGGAGGCAGGTACAACATGGCAATAGCAAGCGCCCTAAGGAGGGCATTCACGACCACCGGCACCTACAAGCCGTTGATTAGGAGGGCATTGAGGTTATTGAGGATTGCCGAGCCAAGCGATGACTTAGTGGAGCTCGGCGTTGGGTACTTCGAGGAACTATACAAGTACCTCAAGGAGGAGATGGGCGGGGCGGAGCCGTGGAGGTATGCGACCTCAATAGCCATAGCAGCAGCCGCAATGGCCAAGGTGAAGAAGTTAGGAGCACCACCTAGCTTCGTGAAGGTTGAGCTGAGGATAAGAGGTCTCGAGAACATATACGAGGAATTGAAGCTTGGGAAATTCATAAACATTACTGAGTGGAATTCGGAGAATAAAGAAACAAAATTATAGCAAAAACGATAGCTAAATCTGAATATTGTTTATTGGATTCGTACTTCGGGGCGACAACCGTGCTTGTCGCCCCGATTATTCGTTGGGTCACGAACGTGGCTCCTCGATTTATAAATCGAGTCGAGGACGAGTAGTCTCCAAACGCGTGAAACTGCTTTCATGGTATTCCCCGGTCAGGTGGCCTTATAAACTTGCCCCCTTTCAATCAGATGCCAGTGAGCCTGCTACTTAATAGGCAGGTTAGGGTTTGGGGTAGGAGTAGCGAGTTGGTCGAGGTCGGCGAGGTGGGGCTTGGCTATTCACTGCCCAATCACCCATGCGAGTGCCAGTCCCTGGTCGATGTTAGAAGAAAGGTTAATAGTGGTGAGCTCATAAATGCGTTGGTTCACGGCACAATTGAGCACGTGCTTGAGGGGGCTGAGGGCTATGATAAGGCCATTGCACCGATACACGTGTACGCTGTGAGGGGTGTTGATGGTTCGATAGTGTGTATCCACCCTGACTGCGTGTGTAGATCGTTGCACGATTTCGCTATGCGTAACCCCGCTTTAGCTAGTAAGGTGTTGATTGAGGTTAGGTTCCTCGATGAGCGTGAGTATGACTTGGGAAATGAGGAGGACTTGGAGGAGCTCAGGCTTTTGGCGGCGAAGTTCTGCGCAATGAGTGATGATGCCAGGCTTAACACGCTTATTGATGTGGTCGAGGACTTCATAGTAATGATGGCGATGAGGGGTGGAGAATTGGGAGATGGGATAGTTAATTGGGTAAGGTCTGATATCCCAGGTGATTTGCCCAAGGGGTTGATTAAGGCGTTGGTTGAGAGGATGGGTATTGAGAGGAGGAGCGCCTCCAGGGTTCTGAAGCACATCTACGTGACAAGGAGGGACATTATTCTTAAGAGGATAAGTGATACATCAGTGATAAGGGGACAGGTACAGGGCAAAAATACCAATGATGATAAACAAGGGACCAAGGGCATTAGTGAGGAAAACACCGCGGTTGCCAAGGCAAGGGCTACAGAGGGAGTTGCTATTAAGGATGCTAAGGCTGAGGTTAAGGAGGGCAAGGAAAGCGCGGTTAAGGAGGAAAGAGGTGAGGGCGATCAATTGACTGCAATACCATGTGCGGAGACCAACAAGACAGAGCTCATCTACAGCATATTTAGGGAGCTTGGTATACAGCTTGATGAGAGGGGTGCCGAGGTCGGTTACTTACTGTGTGCTGATTTTACGGTTCATGAATTAAGGGTGATCCTCAACAGGGTTGGGTCCATTAAGTCTCTTCCTTCGGATGAGCAAGGCGAGAGGCTTGGCGAGGTTAGGAAGTTGCTGTTCAGTCTCGATGAGGACGAGATTAGGAGGTACTTCAGCTTGACGGTTAAGGCTGGGGCCGGCAAGGCGGAGAATGGGTTGGGCGTTCAGACTAAGTCTGTGGAAGACGGGTCCGACCTTGGGGCTGGGTCTGTCGAGCCTGAGCCTGTGGATATTGAGGAGGCCCGTGAGTCCTTGGTTAGGGAGCTTGAGGGTTTGCGTGATGTGGATAGGTACGCTAAGGCTGTTAGGGGTGCTAGGAGCGAGCTTTCGAGGATAATCTTCGAGGTGTTGAGGGCGAACATGCCGAGGAAGGATCCGCCTCAACCCTGGCAGGCCTAATGCTAGAGAGACCTGGGGTGCTCATAGACATTGCAGAGCTCGCGAGGAGCCTGGATGCGGGCGAGCTTGTGAGGATAATCGACGCCGTAAGGAAGGCTATTGATAGCATTGCGGAGGCTGTGAGGCACGCTAGGGAGCTTGGCAGTAAGAGGGCTGGGAGTGATGTGTTGGCTGAGGAGGTGAGGGTCACAGCTGGGGAGATGGCCTCGGAGATTTGCCTAGGCATTGAGGAGGTCAAGGACGCCTTACTCAACATTGTGTATAACGCAATATCTGACAGGGACTTGGCCAACACGGTCAGGGAGTTGCTGGGCAAGGCCGTCGTCACGAGGTGTGGAGCCCTTTAAAACTGTTGGCGTTAAAATCGATGGTTACCCAAATACTCCAATCACTACTACCATACCTCGGCTTCGGAGTGTTTGCCATACCTACATTGTTGTATGGTGCTGTGAAGTACACCAACGGGCCCACCCCCGAGGTTAGGCGTGAGGGTTTGGATTTGATGCTTGATGTCTTGGTTGGTTCGGTGATGTTCAGCGTATTCACTGCGCTCACCATCTCAAGCTTCTTTCCACAAACCGTCTACACAATCGCCTCGTCAATAACCGTGAACAATCAAACACTGGCTGGCGTAATGCCCGATGCAGGTAATCCGCAGCAATTGCTGGGTTGGAGTAACTCTATTGCTTATCAGTACTTCAACAACGTTACTGCAGCCTACGGACACTTCTGGGGAACCACCATTGGCCTAAGCATTATTCCAGTGACCAGCCCGTTTGGTTGGTACCTCCAGCAGAGCACTTGGTACCTCCAAACCATGATAACGTATACGATAATCAACCTGGGCTTCATCTACGCCCTAAGCCTCATTGCTGAGTACGCCTGGTCGCTCATGGGCATAGCCACCGGCTTGCTGTTGATTAGGCAGACTAGGTCGATAGGCACGTTCATAATCGCACTAAGCCTAATCGCACTATTCATTGCACCACTATTGACGGCATACACAATCACCTACCTAGGGCCCGTGGTGGATTACTTGTCGAAGGCGTTCTTAGTAAAACCATCACTGAGCGATGTTACGAACTTCCTCAACACACTATGGAACCAGGGCTACCCAGCCGGCCTAAGGATGCAGACCTACGACGTCACCGTAGACGTAATCCTAGCCTTCGCGTTGGCAGCGAGCTACGGGATTTATCGAGTGCTCGATGAAACCATCGTGGACGTCCTACCAATCTAACGCCTTTTAAATAAGTGCTTCACTAAATCGATGACTATACCAATACTTCAGGCTGGGAATGTGACTATAAGCAGTGCGGTTAATCAGTTCGTTAATGAAGTTGGTGTCCCTGCCTTCGATGCGGTCTTGTTCATCGGCGGTTTATCATTCATAATAGCCATAGTGATGGCCATACTGCACTTTGTCGAGTACCTCTGGCACCCAACTAGTTTTGGTCGAACATCGGCGCTTACCGAGGCGATATTCCACGCTAAAAAGCCAATCTATGGGGCTTTGGGCATATTCCTAGCCATATACATAACGCTACTGGCCATTGGGCTTGCCAGCGGGAATGCTGCGTTAACGAGTAATGCAGGCACATACGCCCTAGAGGTGCTTGAGGCGATGCTTAGGGAGACGGCTAGCGTCTTCAACTACCTAATCCAGCACGCAATGACCACGAGCCCGTAACCGAGGGCTCTCATCGATTAGGTCCCTTAAAAACCACAACTCCTCCCTACTGATGACAAACAAACCCCTGGTTGTTAGGGAGGTGAAGGCTAAGGCAGGCAGTGCAAGTGCCAAGGCATCTGGTTTAGCGAGGAGGGGTGAGTTCAATATTCTGTGGGCCATAGTTGCTGTTGTCGGCATAGCACTCGGGTTGTTCCTAATTTTCTACGTCTTCCACGGGGCAATGCCATCACTGGGGGCAAGCAACACGTTGACTGTGACTGCGGAGGAGTTGGGTGGGGTGCTTGTTGTGAACATAAAGGCGATGGGCGTCAGTGCAACTAAGATTACGGGTGTGCAACTACTACCGAGTGGTAGTTGTACATGGACGGCATACCTAGATGGCCAGCAACAAAACAGCTTCACACCACCAATCACGCTCAACCCAGGCGATACATTATCACTGGTCTGCACAAACCCGCCAAGCGGTGTAACGGAGGTCGAGGTGGTAACAACGAGCGGTACAAACGTGGCACCAATATCGTGAACAAGCACGTTTAATCAAAACCTAAAAATCAAAATCATTTTTCCTTTTTCTTCCCATTCCCCTAAACATTATCCAACCCTTATATTCAAACAGTGTTTCATTGAGTGAGGCAATGGGCAGGGAGCTCATTGATTTAGCCATTGAGAGGCTTAGGGAGGATTTTCCCAATAAGTCAAAGTCGTGGATAAGGAGGGCTTTAGTTAGGTTCATGAAGAACACCGTTAAGGAATACGGCGAGGGTGTTTGGGTCGTGAAGGGCTTGCCGGAGCTTGGTGATAAGTACCCTACCTACGTTGTTAGGCTCAGAGACGGTAGGTATTATTGCTCGTGCTTCGAGAGCAGTTGGGGTCTCCGCAGAAAAAGCGAGATTTGCACCCACATTGCAGCAGTAATCCTCTACCGAAACTACAGGAAGCTCGATAGCGAAGTCTATGCCTCGGTAATAAACATTGAGTGCACAGACTACTACCTAGAGATACCCGGCGAGTTGAAGGGTAAGGTCAAGGTTGTTAAGTCCGTTAAAGTAATCGATGCAACGGATAGGTTGAACCCTAGGCATAGGGTCACGTATGTCGTCTACTCAAGCGAACCCATGGAACTAAGGGCAAAGCTTGTCTGTGACGGTGATGTTAGGGAGCTGAGCCTAAGGCTGGCGAGGACGAGGAGGTACATAATCGAACTACTCACGCACCAACCATCTTAACCCAGCTCGACCCACTTTTCATGAACAGCCAAGGTTAAAAAGTCCCGTGTAATGAGTAAATCCCGTATGTGGTCTGGGTCTAGGCTTGTTTGGGTTATTTCGTTAGTGGCTGTGGTGGTTTTAGTTACAGTAGTAGTCTCGGTATTACTTTCAACTCATGTGGTCAATAGGTCGGGCGAGCAGAGAAGGGCTAGTTTTAGTGCACCAACGCCTATTGGCTTACCAGTAAACGTAAGCTTAACCACGCCGGTTTACGTTGTTGGTCCCCAATCGCTGGCCCAAAGGCTTGTTGGTGTTGGTGTTCCTCAATCACTTATCAAGCCCATTGGCTTAAACCAACTGCCTAGTTTGCCTAGCAACAGTATTGCCGTTGTTGATTGGTCCGTGATTAAGCCCTACATAGCCTACAGCACTATAGGTAAAAACATCACGCTGAACCTGACAAGCCCAGCCGTTGGTTTGTTGGAGGGCTTGTTCGCCAAGGGTGACCTGGTTCTGGTGAACGTGAGTATGTCCGAGGCACCAATAGCCGAACTACTCCTCTCCTACACAATGGCGAAGGGAACGAATGTCACTTTTTACGGACCCAATGGTGCACGCTTCTACCTAGTGCCTATGCTTGAGATGCCAATAAACAGCAAATACGTACTGATTGGAGCAACCGCAATAGAGACACCATACGGAGTAGCCGTGCTGGTAGGGCCAGTCAGTCTCGAGGGACTACCAAACCTATTCAGGAGCTGGCTAGTGCCAATAGAGGCGGCTAGGGGATTAATCAAACTACCAACAACAAACCAAAACCTAAGCTACCAAAATGTGGATCCGTGTTATGCGATCTACTGGAATTCCAATTGGCAGGGCTCGAGTGGCGTCTACACGAGTGGTAACCGCATCTTCCTATGGGGCGCACAGGCTTTAGCGAGCCAGGGTGCGGGCGTTTCGCCTGCTCTTGGCGTCGATGCTGTCGAGGACAACTACGGCGACGAGTTCTTCTACGACTCATGCATAGTAATGGCTAATTCCCTCACATCAATAAGGCCGGCATTTATAGATGCGGAGCTACTAGGTGATGTTGCATATAATTATACATATAGTGGCGAGTTTTATCCGGGGTATGGTGCAATATATTATTTAATCGGTGGCTTCGATATGTACAAGAGCCATGAAGCCGCGATAAACTACCCATATCTCTACAATGCATACGTCGCCGATGCTTACGGCCAGTATGAGCCAACCCCCACGGGCTGGTTTCCACCGGGGTCGTACAGTATTGGCATTACTCTCTTCCCAGCCCCCAGCATATCCATCACCTACACCTTGCCCCATTCCTGGTTGGGAGGTGTAAATATAGATGTCTCGACGACGCCGTACTACGTGAACGAGGCAAAGGATATAGCATATAACCTAACATGGACCTTCGACTACAGCGAGGTCGCATACACCAATGCCATGCCCAACAATGGGGTACTTATTAATGGCTTCAAGGTGGGCCCCGGTGGGACTGCGGCTGTATGGCTGAAAAACTACTCGCCTGGTAATACCTATTGGTTCTACCTACCATTCAACGCCGAGGTTGAGACCCTGTGCTGGAGCGCCTGGGCAAACACGGCTTGGGTTGTGGGCTTTGTCCCATCATCGAGCAACGCCATCTCAATAAGCACTGCATACCTCGGCCGCTCACCTCAGCAACCCTCCAACGCACCCAGCGGCTCATGGATAAGCGGCTACTACATATATCCATATCAATTAACTCCATCTCAAGGTTGTAACGATATAAGCCTAAGCGGGCCATCATGACGGATTAATCAAATAATTTTAAAATCAACATTGTTTTTCCCTCAGCTTCATCATCCCAAACCCATTACCTACCCCTTTTAAGCAGGACCCTGATTAGTCGATGACTTCTATCAAGGAGTACGTTGCCGACTTAATATTCGTAATCAAGGCTCCGGATGATGGCACAGACCTGGCAGTGAGTGAGGCGTCTAGGTTGAGTAAGGCTTGGTTCAGGTTATCCATGTTCCTAAATGTTGTCAACAGCCCATGGCTGCTGAGGAAAGGGAGCTATAGGCGTGAGTTGCTTGCCTATGCGCATAGCTTTGTCGCGTCGGGCACGGACCCTGACGTAGCCTTCATGGCTATTTTGAATAAACTAAACAATGTGTTGAGTAGTAGGCTCCAGTGGGTTAATGCGAGCTTAACAGCCGTAATAGTCCTCTCGATAATGACCTCGGTTTTGGCTTTCCTAACCATTTTGGGAGCACCGCCAATTGTTGGTTTAATCAACCTACTCTACATACCGCTGATTCACTACTATCAAGTGGAGTTGGTGAAATACGACTACGCCAAACCAATGATCAGTGGTTTCGTTGGGTTGGGCATAGGCTTGGTGGCTTCTTCGTTACTGCTTAGGCTGCCTGCATTGATGACTGCCGCAGTCTCGATAATAACCTTCGGCATAGGCTTCGCGGTTTTGTACATGCCCCAATTCATCAGGTTCGTTAGGGACTACTTGGGGATGTACAATAGGGTGAGCAAGGCGTTTGGCGAGTTGCTCCTGGTTCACGACCCCAAGCCACCAACGCCTAGGACACTTGTCGAGAGGGAGTTGATCCAGCTCTGGGACTACGCCTACAGTAGGGGTTCTAGGGATGTTGTTGAGAGGGTAAACATGGTCGTTGATTCATTCATGAACTTCGTTAGGCAGGTTGTTAGGGGTGGCTTCCTCTATGGCCCATTCATTGCCGTCAGCTACGCACTAATGCTCTCACTAACCGCAATGCTCCTGGCACTCCACGCACCGGCTCTCGCATCGAGTGCAGTATCTAGTGCATCAAACATATCGAGTGCGGCATCAATAATCAGTGGCTTAGCGAATGTGAACGCTATATTCACAATGCTCATTGCCTTGGGAGCATCGACATCGATTGTTGTAGGCAAGGCAATGCACTCAATAGGCTTGGGCATAAGCCTACTACCACTCTTCCTAGCACCAATCATTGCGTTGATGGGGTGGGCCTGATGCCTAGGAAGAGTAAGGAGGCAGAGGTTAAGGAGAAAACGCAATCAATTGATGACCTTGATGCCTTGAGGAGTTATGGGGTTTCGGCGCAAATGATTGAGAGGCTCAAATCCGTTGGCGTAACAAGCCCAAAGCACCTGTTGCTGTTCAATGCCGAAGAACTAATGGAGCTCCTCAACCTCTCCGAGCTCGACGCCGCCAAGAAGGTAATCACCGCAGCCAGGGAGTTGTTGGGCGATGAGCCTAGGCCGATGAGTGCTAGGGAGAGGATTGAATCCGTAGCGAGGCAAAGGCTCGTTAAAACCGGGGTTGAGGATTTCGACAACCTAACTGGTGGAATTAGGTTTGGTTCTAGTTATGAGTTCGCTGGTGAGTTTGGCGCCGGCAAGACAATCATGTCTCTACAAATAGCTGTTGCATCGGTTGCACAGTACGGTGTTGGTGTTGTGTACATCGATACAGAGAAGACAATCGACCAGTACCTAACCACGGGCAAGCTAGTCGAGAACCTATGCGGTAGGTTCAACGTTAATTGTAGTGAGTTTCTGGAGAGGGACTTGGTTGTCTACAACCCAGCGACTGTTGAGGAGCTAGAGGACTTCATAAAGTTGAAGCTGGCTAACCAAGTGATTAGTGGTGGCGTTGGTGTGGTAATCATTGACTCGGTGACAGCGCTTTACCGAGCACAATTTAGGGGTAGGGAGAGGTTGGCGGAGAGGCAGCAGAGGTTGCATTACGTCCTCGACTGGATACGTAGGCTGACAATTAAGTTCGGAGTACTGGCAATCTACACTAATCAAGTCATGACGATGCCGACTGGGTATGTTGACGTAAAACTGCCAGTCGGCGGTAATGTTTTAGCCCACACAGTGAATTCCCGCTGGCTAATGCTTAGACCGTCAAAGAGCAAGCCCGAGGGTGTCATGAGAGCTTTGGACGTGCCAGGGCTGGCGCCTGGCACCGAGGTCAGGTACACCATTGCCGACGATGGCCTCCATTGATTCCGCCTTTAAAAATTAATTAGTTGCTAGTCGATGCATGTATCAAGGCCGAAGGTGATTAGCCAAGGCCTGGTTAAGTTCTACACGGTTGAGGGTAGGGAGAACTTCGGCTTGAAGACGAACATAGAGATTCACCAGGTCATCGACCCAACGTATCAAATACCCGAGTACACCGCCTACGTCATTGATGACGTCCCCGATTGGCTAATCGCACTGCCCCTAGACTACATAGCCGATAGGCTAGGCTCTGGGGTTAAGCTTGAGACCGCAATCAAGAGGGCACTGGGCCTAATCAATGTTAAGGCGAGTAGTGAGAACGTCGACTTGACGAAGAAGATCTTCGAGAGGTGGCTGAACGCCTACGGAGCCTTTACACCACTCTTCCTAATGCCCGATGTGACGGACATATACATTAGGAGGCTCGATGATGGCTTTGTCGTCCATGTTAACCACGAGGAGCTTGGGCTTATGCGCGTAGTCATTGGTTGGGAGCCGTATGAGTTAATCGTTAGGAGAGGGCTCAGGAAAGTGACTAAGAAAATCACAGTTAGTGATTTCGATGCCGCAAGCTACCTCTTTAGGAGGTTCTCGATTAGGATGAGGACGCCGATAACCACCCACAACCCAATGCCTGACCTGGTGGATCCGGAGTACCGCATTAGGATTGCGGTCACGGCAGACCCAGTCGGCCGCCCATCGCCCTGGACCTCGATAAGGGTCCTCCCGAGGAGACCAAGGCTCATCACTGAGCTCATCAGGGACAACGTGATTAGTGTAGACCAGGCCGCACTACTGTGGCTACTGGCCGACTACAAGGTCCCCATACTCTTTGTCGGGCCAATGGGCGCTGGCAAGACAACGCTTCAGAACGCAATAGCCTTCCTATTGGTTGATAAGGTCATTGCCTTGGTGATGGATGTGGTTGAGCTGTTCCTGCCCTATCACCGTGTTGTTTTGCCCATGCTCGAGAGGAGGGCGTATGCCAGGGGTATTGAGAGTATCGATAAGGTTAGGTTAATCAACCACTCCCTGAGGAGTGGCGCAGACATCATCCTGGTCAACGAGGCTAGGGGTGATGAGGAGTTCAGGGCATTGCTCGAGGCAATGACACTCGGCCACGGCACAATAACCACATTCCACGCCTACGACTACGAGGACGCAGTGACAAGGCTCAAGGTCAAGGGTTTCACAGATGCCGAGAGGTTCTTGAGCGAGGCCGTTGTCGTCGAGGTTTCCCTTGTTAAGGAGAGTGTTAGAGATGAGGGCGGCGTTGTTAGGGTTGTGCATAGGAGGTTCGTTAGGAGCATCATAAACGCCGATAGGCACATGGAGGCATTAGTGAGGGACTATGGTAAGGACGCAATCGATAGACAGCTGCGTTACCGAGTCGAGTTCCTGTCTAAAGCATTAGAGCTTAACCCAACGCCCGAGCAGTTGGCCAGCCTGCTCTACGCGTTCTACAAGGACCCGGAGTCCGTGTTGTCGGTGAAGCCCTCAGTGGAGGCGATAGAGTCCCTGAGCCTGCCTAGGCTTGAGTTGCCGAGTGAGGTTTTGAGCCTCGATAGCGAGGTTCTCGGTCTCGAGAGGGAGCCTTTTAAAGGGAGCGAGTGATTGGTGATGCTGGTTCCTAGGCTAGTAGTCATCACCTACTTCAGTGGTAGGAAGGGTGGGACTGGTAAGTCCACGATAGCCAGTAACCAAGCCATTGCACTATCAATGGCGTTGAAGACAAACGCCGTCCTCATGGACTTCGGCATTGACAGTACACAGACGTCAAGCCGACTACTCGGCATCAACCCAGAGAGACCAGGTGCACTGGACTTCATGCTTGGTTTGGTTAAGGACGTGAACCAAGTTCTCGTTAGGAGCAACGTTGTGCCGAGCGTATTCGTAGTACCACCAGGCTCACTAAAATCATGGGATTTGTGGGGTTCTTCGATGAGTGTGAACCAAGCCTTCAACGCCCTCAGGAACCTAGTAATCACTGCCTCTAGGTTGACCAATGCTCAGGTAGTGGTTATCGACTTGCCGGCATCGATTGATGATGTGGTTGTGATACCCGCACTCATCAACACGAACATCATTAACTTGGTCATGGATTACGCCAACTACGCAGACATAGTACTAGCCGAGCTAGACAACAACATAGTTAGGCCGTTGATGACTCAATTGAGGCTCAACCCGATAGTGAACGTGGTTTTAAATAAATGGCTACCTGGTTTAGACGCTGTGGAGAGTAAAGCTAGGGCATTCGCACACAACGGCGAGGTGTTCATTTTGCCGACAAGCCCAATCGTGCAATACCTAACATCAACACTAAAGCCCTTCATACTATACGAGCCCAAGGGGAGTCTCGAGAGGTTCGTTAGGGCATTCAACGAGATGGTTAAGGCATTGACGGAGCAGGTGAGGAGGCTCCTTGGCTTTTAATAATTGAAAGAATAGGTAAGGTAACATAATTAACGATTCGATAATGAGCAGCCCAGTCTCTTGCTCAGGGAAATTGCTGCTGAATTAATCTCTAACCTTAAGACGGCTTCAGCATCATTAATATTCCTGCAAATAAACTTCCCAGGCTAATCTTAATTACGGGCATTTGGATATAAGACTGAATATTTCACTAATTTTAAGTACGATCACTTAAGGTAGCTAATAAATGTTAGGCTAAATATGCCAATGGGCCAATAAGTTCAATAAATAGACCTACGTAGCCAATATACATGCTGTATAGGATGGAAATTTTAAGCGGGAAAAATGAAAGGGTATTGTTTTTGAAGGCTTTACCGTTAGTGTCTGAATTACGCCAAATCCTGCAGTGTTAACCTGCTGCTCACCTTAACCTTAAGGGCTTTAACCACTGCGTGAACAATTAGCATTACCGCCAGGTTAACTATGAGACCTAGTAGACCAACGTACATATTGTAGAACCATGGCAGTAATGATGATGCGAATTTAACTGTGGCTAAACCATACGTAACTAGCCCGGTACCCACAGCCCACCCAGCGGCCACGCTATACTTATCTAAGTCATACCAGTACATTGAGAGTATTACTGCGGGCAGTGTTTGCAGTAGCCAGGCATATGAGAAAGTTAGTAGAAAGAATATTAAACCACTTGCGGCTGGGACTATGGCAAATATTAGGGATGCCACTATCATTATAAACACGGCTACCCTACCCCAAAATACCTGCTGTCTCTCACTAGCCCTCCTATTTATGAAATCTAGGTAAATGTTCCTAGTTATCAAATTAGCTGCACCAAGGCTCTGAAGACCAGCTGGAATCATGCTCCCAATCACAATGCCCGCAAATGCAATAGCAACGAAGGTGCTTGGGAAGTACGCATTCAACACTGATGGGAATGCCAAGCTTGATACACGGCTTGGCACTAGGTTCTCGGCTAAGGCGACTAGGCCCATTATAGCTAGGAAGGCTAACCAAACCTGATAAAACGGTAGGAAAATGGAATTCCTCTTAATAACATCCTCACTCTTAGAGCCTAATAAACCAACCAGTAGGTTAGGGAAAAGCAGCCACGATATCCCACTTCCAAAGGCTAACGTTATGTAACCCACCATTAACTTACTAGGTATCAGATAGTGTGAAGGACCAAGTTTAGCGAAAATGGGGCCAAAGCCGCTGAAGCGTATGCCTAATGCAATAACAACCGTTAATATCACGGCCCATAGCACAGCATCCTTAATCAGCGAACTTAAGGCCGGGCCCCTTAACCCACTGAGTGCCACAAACAATGCCACTACCATGTAGGCGATTATGAAGCTCGGAATCACTGGGAAGCCCATGGCATCAAGCACGTACCTTATCCCAACTATTTGAAGTGCGATGTAAGGCAGCATCGCTATTATACCTGTTAATGAGATTAACAGCGACAATACGCCACTATCAAACCTATCCCTAACATAATCACCCGCGGTGATGTAGCCGCGGCGCTTGGCTATCCTATAGAACTTAGTGGCCACTATGTAGAGGAATGGGTAAGACACTGAACCGTAAACGACGGAATAAAGTATGAAGCCGCCTAGGGAATAGGCCGCACCCGGTACTGCTATTAACGTGTAGGCTGTGTAAATGTCAGCACCCATTAAGAACCAGACTATAATGGAGCCGAACCTCATACCCCCAATGCTCCACTCCGCTATTTTACTGAAGTCAGGCGCCCTCCACTTACTGCCCAAAAAACCAGCAACCGCGGTTAAGCCGACTATGGTGAAGAAGACCGTGTAGTCAATTATCGTGAACATTACGACCCACCACCCTTCTTATCCACAAACCTATACACTATGTAAGTTATCACAGGCTGTATAAAGACCCAAGCAAAGAGGTACCACCATAGGAATGGCCAACCACCCAACTCAGGGTAGGGCTTATTGTAAAGCGGCGCAGCAAACACTATGAATATCCAAGGCACCAGTATTAGTAAAACAACCTTAATCACATTCCTGATGTTAGTGGCCATCAAAAATAAGTTATTCTTAGCCAATTTTTAAACATTACCTCTTTATTAATAAGATTAATAAGTTAGAATTAAGAATGAATAGAAAAATTTATATTATATTGCGCAATAAGCTTAATGATGCGGGGTAATTTGGGTGATCAATTGGCTGAATTAACCTCACGCCTGGTTCAAATAGACAGCACTAACCCACCTGGTGATGTGACTGGGGTCGTCGGCTTCATTAGGGACTGGCTTAGTGCGCGTGGCTTCTCAAGCAGCATCTACGAGTACGTTAAGGGTAAGCCCAACCTGGTGGCTAAGGTGGGCAGTGGTAGACCAGTACTGATACTCAATGGACACACTGATGTTGTTCCACCTGGCGACACATCACGGTGGACTTACCCACCATTCTCGGGGAAAATAATTGAGGGTAAGGTTTACGGGAGGGGCTCAACGGACATGAAGGGTGGCTTAGCCGTGATAATGATGGTCTTCGCCGAGTTGGGTCACGTGATTGAGGGCAAGGGTTCTGGGACGCTGGTCTTCTCCGCAACGGCGGATGAGGAGGTTGGGGGTCATGCTGGGGTTGAGGCCCTGGTTAAGGATAATGTCCTGATGGGTGACGCGGCCATAGTGGCTGAGCCAACGGGCTTCAGTAGGTACTGCATAGCGGAGAAGGGGCTTAGCCAAGTTAGGCTTGTGGCTAGGGGTAGGCCGGCCCACGGTAGTCTACCTGTGCTTGGAGATAACGCAATAATGAGGCTTATTAAGGCTATTGAGGCGGCGCAGGGTATCATTGAGGAGGTGAATAGGGGGATTAAGTTACCCCAGGACCTAGTGGAGGCTGTTAACAACTCAGCCAAGGTCTACCTGGAGGGTGCCCTAAGGGGTGGGTTAAGGCTGAGTGAAGCCGACTTAAGGGGTGTGATAGGCTCAGTCTCCTTCAACCCAGGGGTTATTAGGGGCGGATCAAAGATAAACATGGTCCCAGACTATGCAGAACTGGAACTAGACATGAGGGTGCCGCCCGGGGTCTCACCAGGCGGCGTCATAGGTAGGTTGAGGGAGGGGTTGAGGGGGCTTGCCGATGTTGAGGTAATAGACACCAGTGAACCAAACTACACTCCAACTGGGGAAAGGATAGTTCAATTAATCCATGAGGGCATAGCAAGGCTCAACGCTGAACCGAAACCAATAATAATGACCGGGGCCACCGACGGGAGGTACTTTAGACTTAGGGGAATACCCACGGTGATTTATGGACCAGGGGAATTGACCTTAGCGCACACGTATGACGAATACGTGACGATAAACGACCTAGTGAACACCTACGGCGTAATAAGGTACGCCGTGGAGAGGTACCTCAATGTATTTTAATTCTTAATTCGTGAAACTGGGGATATTCAGGGCGGAGTCGCCCACTGCGTGGGGTTTCATAGTGATGAATTCATAAAATACAGTCCGTTGAGGGTTTTAATAACCCCCGTAGAGGGAGTAATAACCCAGCCCCTCAAGAGCAGGGAGAGAATAATTTTAGGAGCAGTAGTCTCACCATTGCCTATGTGAAGGTTGATGGTCTATTGGATGAACGTGGGTATGTGAGCCCTGTTGCGGAGGGCATGGGCATTGATGAGTTTGAAATTTCGAGTATACTGTGTGAGAATAGGGGAGAGATTGGGGGAAGAGCCTACCGAGCAACAGCGCTGCTACACAAGCTATTGAGTTCGTAAGCACCAAGCACCTAGCCCCCTTTTAAACTCATTAGTCTCATAATTGATGAGTGATGCGATAAGTAGGTTGAGGAGGCTTGGTTTTGGTGGTAACGATAATCAACAACAGGGTCAGCAATTAAGTCAGTCTCAGGTGAGTGGTCAGGTTGATGTGCCTAGTCAATTGCCTGGTCAGACTATGCCTAGGCTTGATAGGCTTGTTCCGGCTGGTAGTCCTAGGTTCGTGGCTATGTTGGCTGAGCTCGATTCACTTAGCGAGATAGAGAGGGCTATTGTGGCGAGTAGGTTGGTTAAGAGGGACGACCCAATACTTGAGTTGAAGCCCGAGGACTGGGTCGCGTTGGTCAAGGAGAGGATTGGTGACGTGTTTGCTGACGCCTTCGAGAGGTGGCTTAGGGCGAGGTGCAGGCAATGAGGAGCGATAGGAAACTGAGCAAGCTCGACAAAATCGACAACAACCTGGAGAGGGTTGTCACGAAGCTTAAGCAGCGAAAACTTAACGTTGAGGTTAAGTCTTTAGTGGATGTGAAGGCTGTTAGGCAGTGGAGCCAGAGGTGCGTCGAGCCTCTGAGGGCGTTTTGTGAGAAGGTGCTGACTGAGCTCTATACCCACTACACGCCGAGGTCAGTTAATGAACTACTCAACGAGGTTGTCTCTAGGGGGTTGAGGCTTGAGGTTGCCTTGGCTTTGGCTAGTCAGTTTGACCCAACGCTTGGTAATGACGCACTGCTTAGGAGGTATATCGATGAGGGTTTTGTTGATTGGGACTACCTGGTCTCGGTAATCAATGGCTTCGGCTATAGGTTCGGCGTGGATGAGCTTAGGAATTTGCTTACCCAACCGATTGTTGAGGTTCCCAAGAGAAGATTTAGCCTGCCTAGGAGCTTGGGTCTCTCGGGCATTGTTAAGGCCTTAAAAAGTGATTAGCGTTAGTGCGTGGGTCTCAGCGTCAAAATCATGTGGTTCCTGTTAGTTTCAATCATAATAATGGGGATTGCATACAAGCCACTATCCCTACTCCTAATACCACTACTCATTTACCGAGAGACAAGGGATTGGTTGATTGACGGACTCTACTCACTAATCTTCCCAGGACTTGCACCTCGATTGGAGGTGCTTGACGACTACGTCTTCGATTACAGGAACAACACCGCCCACGTGTTTTATTCAGCAGAGCCTTTGTTCGATATCTCCCGATTGAGCGGTTCACAATACGTGAACTTGGTGAATGAGTTCGTTAGGAGACTCTCACTAATGCCGAATGAGGTATTTACCTTCATTAGGCTTGGCGATAATAAATACGCCAGGCTGAGCAGGAAGGTCGAGCCCACGGAAGCCAGCCTCAGCGAGTTCACTAACTGGGTTAGGGCTAGGGAGGTGTTGCTCAGGCAGTACTTCATTTTAACGCCAGTCACAGGCTCGGAGCTTAGGAAGTTGGTCGGCTTCCCGAGGAACCCATCAATGGTTAGATTGATTGCGGTTCTGGCGTTGATTGATTTTGCTGGCTTCCTATTCATGGGAATCTACGGCTTAGCTGCTTTGCTAGTCCTAAACGCACTAGCCATCAAGGCTAGGCACAATTACTCGGTGATCAAGGGTGGTGAACTCTCGAGACTAAGCCACAGGTTGACTGCTAGTGGCTTACTCTTCACTAAGCCATCCGAGGAGGATTTGAGGAGCATTGCCGAGGCATTTGTTTCAAACAGCAGTAACTTCATGCTCTCGATAAGTGGTAACCCGGGCTTTAGGGGTGAGGTTTCTAGGACTGTGGTCTCAAGCCACACCAAGCTTATTGTTCACGAGAACCCGAGGGCAATACCCAAGGCGAGCCAGTGGGCCGTGGTTTTGGAGAGGATTAATGAACGCGGTGAGGAGCCGGTCAAGGCGATGTTAGCCCTCGATAGGCAATCAACAGTACCGCTACTCTTTACCGCTAGAACAACAACACAAATGCACCTCTGGTCAATGCCAAGCATTGATGAGCTCGGTTATGATTTAGCCGTAATACCAATATTCCACGGTGGTAGGGTTCTCTCGGAGAGTCTGAGGGCTAGGGTGTACCTAGGCAGGGATAGGGAGAACAACAAACTATGGATTGACTTGGGCAGCATGCCCTCAGGCTTCGGCTTGGTGGTTGGGATGACTGGTATGGGTAAGACGAAGACTATGAAGAGGATACTGCTTGAACTAATGGGGAGGGGCATCAATGTGCTTGTTCTGGATCCGCACGGTGAGTATTTGCTGCCGGGCATTGAGCCCATTGACATCACTAAGAAGTTCATCAACATCTTCGAGCTTGATGGCGTCACGGATATGGAGCGCGTGCATCGGTTGTCGAAGGCTTTCGAGGACTTAGGCATACCTCGTGACCTCATCCTTACTGACTTAAAAACAATATACCAAAATGGATTGTACAAGGACTTCTTCAAATCCATGGAGTGGCTAAGGGCTAGGTCTGACAATGAGCTACTCAGCCTAGCACTCGATAGGCTAATGAGCTACCTCGGCGACGCCGAGATTGTGCCCATCTCGGAATTGCTCAACAACAAGGCATTGCTTTTCTCAAGCGTCAGGAGTATTCCAGACCTGAGGGCCTTCCTAATGAGTGTTGTGGTTGACCACATATATTCGTTTACGATGACCCAACCAATCAGTGAGTCTCTGCAACGATTGGTAGTTGTTGATGAAGCCTACGACATCCTCAAAACCCAAACAATAGAGTACATTGTGCGTGGAGCGAGGAAATTCGGGACGGCAATTATCTTCATCACACAATTGATAAGGGACGTTAACGAGGAGATTCTAAAGAACATGCCGTTCATGATTATTTTAGGCGGCAACGCCGCATACGTCGAGGACGTGGCCAGCGTCCTAAACCTAACCGATGAGGACAAGAGGTGGTTATCAACAGCATTGCCACCACACATGGCAGGTTTAACCGCGAAAGCCCTAGTCATAACAGAACCAATAAGGAGGCAGGCAATCATCGAGCTGGAGCCTGTGATCAAGGGGTTGGGCTGAGTTAACAATATATTTTTTATTTTTATATTGTTTTATTGTAGATTCTATGGCGAATATGGATTTAGCGAAGATAAGTGAATTGCCTAATACGGCTAAGGCTTTATCGTGGGCAGCGATTGCCTTAGCGATGATTGGCTGTGGTCTATCGATATCTACGGACTTCCTTCCCATACGAAATTGGCGTATTCACCCTCATCGCATCTGTAATTTTCCTTCTATCAGCATTCATTCCCTGGTACCTAGCCGGCAATTATTTAATACCTGCATACCACGACCCTTTGAAGATCTTATTCGAAATAAGCTTAAGAATCTTAAGTGGCAGTGTCGATGACCAGACATCGAATACTTTACGTCAATTCCAAGACTCACGCTCAGTGCTTAAAGACTTAATTGATACGTTTGTGAAATATTTTGATTTGCACACCCACGCTTTTTACACCCTAGATTTCATTGGTTTCCTAAACATAGTTTTCTATGCATTGACTAATATGTTAAAAATGATAGGAGGAACACCAATACCAATACCGTTACAGCCGTTCGTGAGTTCCCTAATTGTGGCTATACCAATAACTATATCAATAATCCTAGGATTAACTGAGTGGCGCGGCAATTCGGTATTGAACGACCCCAGGTGCATACCTGATCTATGGGATAGCATTGGAATTATAAAATTATTAATGTTTAGAGATTTTGTATTTCTTTTAATCTTATTGGTGCCTTCGTTCTTCTTCATGCCCATAACATTAACCCCACAAACCTGGATAATAATACCCTTTGCCTCGATATTTATAGGCGGTGCCCTCGGCTTATTGGCAAGCTTCGTGCACCTCTTAATGCTGGGAACATCGTATAGGGACTTCGTATATCTAAATTGCATACAGAGGCAATTAACGGATAGGATCGCTCAACAAGCACTAGAGATGATTAAACAAGGTGCGCAATAGTGAGCAAATACTACGTGCCCACGCCCATACTCAACTGTTAAGAGTAATGACAATGGTTTAAATTAATGGCGATGCTCTCGATTAAGTATGCTAACTAGTGAGGAAGTTAGCTTAGGAGAGCTAGGGAGACGATTTTTCCTAATCTCACTGATTAAGGTGTCTACGTCGTAGATGGGGCTTGTTTTTGGCTGCTTTGCTTGAGCTTGAGGTACTCGGCTAAGTACCTGGATGCGGACAGCGCTATGTCCCTACTTAGTCTCGCCTCGGGTAGGGATCCGCGGGTACCGGCGTGCTCCCCAAAGCTACTTATTAGATCATACGCACCTGAGAGATATCTGTGGAGACGTTCCTTCCTACTCCCCTCGATTACATCTGTTTTTTCCGTAATCTTCCTCAGGCCCTCAACAACCTTCCTAAAGAACTTTATAGACCCCTCGTAGTCGTTACCATAAAACCTCACAAGGCCCTCCCATAGATCCGCAGATATTTCCTGCAGCCCCACAGTACTTAAGAGATCCACTACCTCATACATACCACCTAACTCCCTCAACACACGTGCGTAACCCATCACCAAGTTCAATACTTTCTGCGGGATTGTTGACGGCATCGAGTACCTAAACTCGTCAGGGTACACCACCCTATACTGCTCTGTCCCACTCTTAGCGGTAAGCGATATCAGGAGGACTTCTAGGAAATAGCCTATGGGGATGCTGTAATCGAGGTGTATCTTTGTGAGGTCTAATACATAAAAATTAGTTCCCCATTCGATGACTGGGGCTTCAACATTTTCATTGATCTCTTTCACCACATCGCCCTCCTCATTAAACACCCTTCTTACGTGTACCCTCGCATACACATCCGATCTGGTGGTGATGATTAATGGATTAAAGACTGAGTCGTAATGTTTGGTAAGCTCTTTAGGCAGCTCTACCCCTATATTACTTCCAAATCTCTCTAACTTTTCAACAAATAGCAATACCATACAGCTTATCCCCATTATACACTTAAAACTCTATCCCTTAGCGCCATAGCTATGGCGTAAGCTAGGGCATAGGCACTGTCTCGCCAAGGATCCTATAGGCAGTATCGGCGGAGATGGCAATCCTCCAGTCGTCTGGGTGATGTGGGTTGGGTTATATCACCAATGCTGTGGCTGTCACCACCGTAATTTAATACTTATCAATGTATTGGTGGTATTATCTCATACTCCATTATTTCGCCGGTCTCCGCATCGATTTTGTACATGAAAATACCATACACATTCACATTTTTAACCTTAAACATCCCGGAGAGCAATAGCCAATTCCTTGCCTCAATTTCGGACGTACCAGACTCCTTATGAAGTACAGGGTATACGTATTGTTTGAATGATGTAAACACTATCCCCTCAATGTTCGGGTACTTCCTCTTCAAGTCCTCAGCAACGATTTGCTCGGCCTGGTCCTTACCAACTGGCATTAAGCATGAAACACTTTTGATAATATAAATTTTTGTTTCGTTATGAGGTCGGTTCAGCGATAAGGGTCTTAGGTAACGCGGCATTCAGGGAAATAGGATTATCGGTGATAGAGTACTCGAGAGATGCTTAGTGACTTACTCATATTACATTAATGAAATGAAATGAGTAGAGATCAAGCACAAAGAGACCATTTCAACCAATATTCACGCATTACTCCAGTAATCCCCATGCAATACCTCAATACTACATGTGCAATAACCAACGCGCTGCGTAAAGCATATATACAACACCACAAAGATTAAGGATAACCCGCCGGGATGATGCCTAACCCCCTTCCGGGGTCAAACTGATCGATGATCGAAAAGTCCGCTTCTGACCCGGCGGGCCCCCTTTGTAGCGTTTCTCTCCACGTAGACTTATTTTAGCTAATATATAAATTTTCACTTAAATCCGTCACTTAAATCATAACTACTAACCCGTAGCTACACCTGCACTATTACACGTCATGGAAAGTTCGTGTTTGTTGTGGTGAGTTGTGGATAATCACGATGAGGGAAAGATCCCTCTATCCTAAACCTGGCGGCGCACTGGAGGTACTGCCCGTACTGATTCCCGGTTATGCCCAGGTACTCAAACCTTGGTTTGGACACAACACCAAAGATGTAACCCGCGAAACCGCCTAAGATCGCTGATAATACTTAACCAACCCATTGAGGCTTTGTTATCTTCGCGGCTTTAAGCATTGCCTACGCAATATCCTTAAATTGATTGTTATTTACGTGTAGTAAATGCTGGTGCTTCGTAGGTTTTTTGAGGCCATGAGGTGTCTCGATGATTTCCTAACTAGGGCTGGTGAGGGTAGGTTGGGTAGGGGCGCCCGTGTCATTAGATGTGCGGCTGATGTGTTGATGGGCATCGCCATAGTACTATACGCCTTATCCCTCATCATTTACCTAATCGACGTGGTCCACCTGAAGGTGCCAGTTAGCAAGGCTTTCAGGGAATCGCTGTGGTTTTCATCTCTGTCTATCACGGTGTTCTTCACATCATTTGATTTATTGTTCATTGGGGGGCTACGTGTCATTGATGCTGGGGCTCAGGAGGCTAGCCGATGCATTGCCCGTATTGATTAATGGGTCCGAGACGCCTGAGGGTGTCCCCGAATGCGTGAGTGATTACTTCAGGGGTGATGCTGCCGAGGTCCTCAGTAGGGTGTATAAGTACTTACTCCTGCCTCTCTACTTCTACCTATTTGCCATACCCCTCACTATTTTCATACCATTCATGATACTTACCCTAGTTAATTTTAATTACTTATCGGTATCCTCACCATCATCGCCTCTTGAGATGCTCATTCCATCGTCGCCTCTTGAGAAAGCCTTTGAGGATGCTGCTAAAGTCGTCGTAGAGACCGTGGTGAGGACTGTTTTGGGGGTCCTCGGTATAGTGATCACCATAGCCTTCTCCGTGGGCTCCTTATTCATTCGTGGTCATGCCGAGCCTGGAGACGTAACAATCGTGGGTAAGCAGTGGCCAAAGGCACCCTCTAGCTTTATTAGTGATGTTAGGTTCTTCATGTTTGAGCAGTTCGCTTTTGCCATATTCATAATCATAATCTCTATGGCCATACCACCCATCATTGCCATATCATTCTTTGTACCCCTAACCCTGGCAATCACAATAGACCTAATAGCATACATAATGCTGACCACCACAGTGATTGAACGCACGTAATTACCAAAAGGCGATCAGGAAGAAAACCGAGGAAACTAAGGAATCAGCGGGCTACTTCAAGGTCTTGGGTCTTATGTTTTGTCTTTATTGCTTATTCGTGATTGTACTCATTACAATGTACCCAGCCAGTAGTCCCAATGGTGGTGCGGTGACTAGTCCGTCTATTGGTCCGTAGGCTCCAATAGTTACTGAGCCCATGCATGCTGGCGCTAGCCGGGGTATTGAGTGGAGGGCTAGTGCCGTGGTTGCATCAATGATTAGGCTCCCGACAATGATTGATGCATAGAGCGTGAATAGGAGTGGTTTCCAATTGTTGCCTACCTTCCATCCTTTTCCACGGGCGTAAACCAACGGCGTTACTGAGCCGGTGACTATCGAAGCCATAAATATAGCCATGCTATCAAGGTTGGTGGGCATTGAGGTGCAGGCTTGGGCTGGGTTCGCAATAATTGCTAGGTACAGGGTTGCTGATAGTATGGCGTAAATAGCTACTATGCCCAGCGAGTACCTGACCAAGCTAACCTTCGGCTCACTCCTGGCGAGTACTAGGTAGGCTGTTGCGATTAACACTGCATTGGTAATTATTGCGGTTGGGTTCAGGTAGAGTCCATAGCCGCCGATGATTAACGGCGAGCCTAAGCCTAGGGTTTGGTTGAAGGTTGGTGAATCGCCAATGTGGGTTTGGATGTTTAGGGCTGTGTATGTGGCTAGTGCGAATACTATGGTGAGCACGGCGATGCGTGTCGATGCCCTTAATGCACCGCTCATTACATAACCCGCTCAAGGCCCAACTTTAAGCGTTAATAACGGTAATATTAATGAACTAAATAATTAGGAGACTGAGGAACACCTGACTAAGCCAGACCTCTCGGCATCATAGAAACGCATCAATGCCCTCGCTGGGTCGTTGGCGTAAATGAGCTTTACCGACAGCTCCCTGCCATGCCAATATTCGATGACGATTTCACCACCGTCCTCATACAGGCAGTACCTATCAACACTACCAAGCACACCCCTAGCAATGCGCAGACCAGCCTTAACGGCATCATCAATCGTTAAAGCCCTAATCTCCACGGGGACAAACAGATCATCTCTATACATGAACCAGGGCATTGCTTGTTTACTCCACACATGTTTTATAAGGTTAAGGCCCAGAGGATTGAGGTAGTCAATGCTATGGTTATCGTAACTATTACAAACATCATCCTCAGGTAATCATCGGCGTGCCTTAAGCCATCATATACCTTGGTTAAATCAATCAACGTAGTATTTACTGTAGCAATAATCCCTAAATTAATCGTAAATGCCAAAACTGGGTAGTACGTTAGCAAAGTATTCAAGACTGTACTTAGTGCGTTGTATAGCGTTGCGAGTACGTACGTGCTGATGAATCCTGCGAAGTAATCAACAACAAACATTAGCATAAACGATACAGCAATGAGAATTAAGGCATCAACATCGTTCCAGTAATCCCAATCATCCATCCAATCCATCGCTTAATTAAACGTATACGTCTATTTAAAAACTATTGATTAAAGATGGGCAATAATACCTACCTAGAGGAATGAGGTTATTGATGCCGACCCACCACCCCTCCTACGCCTCCCACCACGCCCACGCGGTTTCTCCTCAGCCATGGGCGGAGCGCCAGGCCTGGCCACTCTCTCCGCACCCTTAACCCTCCTCTCCATCATCTCCCAGGCCTGGCCCCACAACGCATCAACATCAACACCAATACCCAGCACCTCCGCAATCTTCGCATCAACCTCCTTGAAATTGTCCTTCAATTGCTCGAACATCTCAAGCTTGGGCCCACCAACCCCCTCTTCCTCCTCCCCACCCTCCTCAGTCTCTTCACTATCAGGTGGATCATTAGTCACAGGCTTAAGCCCCATGAGCTTCCTAGCCTCAGCCTCAAGCTTGTCAAAGAGCTTGGCCAAATCCTCGACCACGCCCCTATCAATAGCCTTAACATTGAGTATCGGCATTTCCTCAGCAATATTAATCTCAAGCCCCAGAGGGCCTTTAGCGATATACCTGGCATTCTGCTCAAGCCACAACCAATTGAACGTTGAGTTCAGGTAAGCCAGCAACGCCTTAACCTCAACCTCATCAAGCTCCACATTACTATTAACCTCCTCAATAACACCCCTATACTCACCTGGGTCGAAAACCCAATTGCCAACCCTAACCCTCACTTTAGGTATGAACGTTATTATGGCATGGTAAGTAGCTAATGGCGTTTTGACCAGGAAGAACTGTGGGTGATACCTAGCTTGGTATATTGCCATTATTGGTGTTGGTACGTAACCACCCAAGTCATACCAACCATAGAACCCACGTGTTTCTGCACGTTTTTTACACGCAGTAGTTTCCGAGCATATTGCACCCTTCCCTCTCTTTGGCGATGCTCTGCATTCTGTCTCACCCCAATTAATGTAGTCCTGTACGGCTTTCGGCAATTGAGACCTATGTTTATGGCATATAAACATATACACTCTCCTACCCTTACTTCTCAATCTCTCCCAATCATCTCTCGCGAACATGAATGTACTTATAAACTTCGCCGACGTAATCGCCTCAGCGAGGCAATCCTGAGGTAACCCCCAATCTTTCACTATCTTCTCACTGAGATAGAAGAACTTACTAGCACCTAATCCATGCAATGTAGATTCAATACTCCAAATCGTATTACCCTCAGTCGGTATAAACCACTCACCAGCCCTAATCATTAACCTGCCCTCATTAGCCAACTCCTCAAGCCTACTCACGACATCCACACCGCCAAAGAATAGCCCAATCCACTTCCTATCCCTGGGCATTTGCCCCTGCTCGACGAAGCGGTACCAAACACCGAGTTTACCACACTCCCTCAACCTATCCTCCCTAAACTCGTAGTCCCCCTCATCAATGGCTTTCGCGAGACACTCGAAAACCTCCTCTAGCCTCTTCTCAACATCTGCGTTGCTTAACTTACTATCGATTGGTGGTACCCTGACCAGGAGCACCTTATTCTGAGTCCTTTCTGCCTCATTGCTTGATTTCTCGGCTAGTACTATCACCGTGCTTATTTGCGCCGTGAATAGCCTGTACGATATGTCTATCAAAGCCTTGATTTTGTAATTATCGAGGAGGAATTTCCCGAACTCAGTGCCGTAGTCCGTCTGCATCCACATGTTACTTATAATCATCCCCAACCTACCACTATCATTGAGGAACCTCGTGGCATGCATAATCCAGTAAACGTATATTTGCGGTGACGCGCCTGGCGCATCCTCCCTAGGCCTTAGGTCATATTTTTCTAGAAAGCTCGAAATCGACTTAATGACTATCTGTCTCGCATTTGGTGATAAATCAGTCCACCTGGTATATGGTGGATTCCCAATCACCGCATCGAAATTTTTTGGAAGCACCACTGGCCTAGGCCTTATCCCTCTAACAGTTACTGTCGTGTAAGGTGCTAGTACTTGCTGTCCCGGTAATATTGTGAAGAAGTCCTGGTGTACAAGGTTCATGTTGGAGCTCGGGTTCCTAACATTCCTCATTGCTAGGTTCACGGCTGTTAGGTGTAGCGGGAATGGGTTGATGTCTACGCCGTATAATTGGTTTAGGATTGTCTCATGAACCTCCTTACTCGGTCTACTCTCTCTAATGGATTTCCCGGTCTTCAACCCATACAGCCTTGAGTAGGCCTCTATGAGGAATGTGCCCGAGCCACACCCTGGGTCTAGAACCACGTCTGTAGGCTTCCTCACACTCCACTTCACAATCAGCCTAGCCACTGCCGGTGGCGTGTAGAATTGCCCAAGCCTATGCCTCTCCTCGGCAGGTATTAATTCCTCATAGACATACCCAATTATGTCACCGATACTCTCGGCGCCAACCTCATCAACTAGGTTTATTAAGTCATCAATAACCCTACAAACCTCAGGGTCCTCAGGTAATCTCAACTCATCGAAGAGTCCCGTGCTGAATATTGGCTCAAAATCCTGGGTTATGGCGAGGGCGTTGTTGAAGTAGTCATTCCTTAGGGTCTCCAGGTACTTACTCGTGGAGTAATTAACGGATTTACAGAACGGCTTCAACACGGGCAGTTTATAGTGCGTTTCAAGGACTTTGTAGAATATGATTTTGTTCATGAGGACGTAGAGCATCATCCTAGCCAGGTCATCGACCTTTTCGAGGTTTTGACCAACTATGTCCACCAACCCATTCTTATACCCATAATCCCTTGCCAACTTATCGAGGTAGCGCCAGTAATTGGAGTCGCGATTAAGCTCGCTCCTGAGGTAATCACCTACGCCGTATGTGTCCAGTAAGGCTTCTATGAAGCCGAGCCTCAACTGCTCAATAAGCCAGTTGCCCAGGTTCATCCTGAGTTTGTTGATATCCGCTAAACCGGCCCATGATTTAGCAACATCCTCAAGTAGGGCTTCTACATCGGACTCGGTGAGCCTGTATTTCCTGAATCTATTCTTACCATTCAAATCATCCCATCTACCGGGTTTTATCACATCCTCATACCTACCATCCCTACACGCATTCATATCAACGAAATAGCCCGGATCCTCTATTGGTGAAAATACGAATATTCCGTCAATATTTGCGGTGGCGAAGAACGGAGTAACCCTAAGCCCGAGCGCTTGTTTGACGAGGGCAGCATAACATAGTACCTGCCCAACCACTGCCCTGCTTATCGGCGTTATCCTGGGGTCCATCCTAAACGTCCCCCTCTCCACGTACTTCCTCTTCGTCTCAATGATGAGTATTGGGACTCGCCTATCCTTAATCAATACTACTATGTCTGCCCTCTTATTATCAATTGGGTACTCACGCTCGACAGTTAGCTCAAAGCCGCCGAACCTCTTATTGGTGATTAATTTCTGTATAATTCCGTAAAGCCTATCTTGAACAGCCACCTCACGTGTGGAAGCCATTTCAGTAATTACCGTGGGTGAATATTTAAATATTAAGCGTTCAATTACTATGCCATGGTTAAGGATGTTATTAAGGTTCCTGGAGGATTTAGGTTCTGCCCCAGATGCAAATCCTTACTTCAAACTAGGAAGGATGAGCATGGCGTAGTTTATTGGTGCCCCAAGTGCGGTTATGAGGAGGTAATACCAACAAAAACAATCATTAAGTACTCAGGCAATTCCAATAAGCCAACCGTTATCGCGGACTTGAAAAGTAGCCCCGAACTATGCCCCATGTGCCACTCCCAACTCTACCTAGTTCACTCACACAACCTATTCTTCAGGTACTGCCCGAACTGTGGGTATATAGAGTCTGAGTTTAGGCCGCCGAGTTATGAATTACCCGTTGATCCTGAAATGGTCAGTGTTTGGCTTGAGAATGAGAGGGTCATTGCCGAGAATAATAGGAAGACCATAGGCTATGGTGATGTTGCGCGTTGGGAGATCCCTAAGGGTGACCCGCACATAGCACGCGTCACCATGGATGTTGAGTTACTGAGCGAGTACGCATCCTCGCTTAGGCCGTTTGACTCGGTATTTATAGGGAATACTCTTGGTGTTGTTGAGGGGGTTAAGGTCGATATTGAGAGAAAACATGAATGCAGGAACAAGAGGGGTGAGTTTTGCGTTGATGGGCAGTTAATAGTCCATGTGCAATCCAATAAGCACCTCAGTCGTGGTAAGATAGAGCTTGCCGAGCCCTCAATACTCTATGAGTCAGCCATAAGGATACTTAAAGGGTCGATAGACCCCAGTAACGGGGATTGCTCATTGTACGGCATCATCGATGGCGCAACAACATGCACGCCTAACCCGCAATCCCTCATGCCTAATCCCGACCTAGGCAAATACTCCCTCGATCTTGAGAAGGTTGATGCCGTGAGGGAGATAATCAATATGAAACCCTACGGCTTACTGGCGATCGAGGGCCCTCCAGGCACTGGTAAGACCACGGTTATCGCCGCTGCCGCCTGTGAGTTGGCTAGGGCTGGTTATAGGGTCCTGATAACGTCCCACACGAACGTAGCCATAGACAATGCCCTGGAGAGGATTATGGATTTATGCCCAGGCGTTAAGGGTACGATGGCTAGGGTCGGCCACCCAGCCAAGGTTAGTAAGAGGGTTAAGGAGGTGATTGCAGCGCAGGAGGAGGGTAAGCGCGATTTCCTACGGAAGGTCTTTAGGTCGAAGGCTATTGTCGGCATGACTATCGCGAAGCTCGCCGTGCTCGATATGGTCTACAGCCTTGAGGATTTCGCGAAAAACGAGTTAAGGCGCTGGCCTTTGTTTGATTACGTATTCATCGATGAGGCGTCGATGGTGCCCCTGGGCATAGCCATAATACCCATACACTACGGCCTCAGGAGGGTGATACTCGGCGACACGAGACAACTACCGCCAATAACTAGGTCTCCGCAACACACCGAGGGCGCTGAGTCAATACTCCAATTGCTCGTTAGCAGTGGCGAGGTACCCATTATCCAGCTTAGTATACAGAGGAGGGGTGTTGAGGGTATTTTCAAATACATAAGTGAGGCATTTTACCAAGGTAGGTTACGGACTGCATACTCGGGTAAACCAATTACCTTTAGGGCTAGGTATAACGATGTAATTGATGAGGCATTAACCAGTGGTTCACCAATCCTCTGGGTTGACGTTGATGGGCGCACAGAGTGGGTTGAGGAGAAGAAGGGTAAGTATACATCGTACTCCGCAATTAACCGTGACGAGGCATGCCTAGCCGTGGCCATTTACAGGAGGCTTCGTGAGTACGGCGTTGGTAGGGATGAGATTGCGATAATAAGCACGTACAGAGCCCAGTCAACACTTATCGCAAAGGCCATTGAAAAGCTCGGCTTCAAGAGCCCAGTCACTGCCTACTTAGTTTCCACAAGTGAGAGTAAGGACTCGGAGGGTACTATTGATGAGGAGGATGTTGAGTCGTTGCTTGACTTGAGGGTTTCGAGTACGGTGGATAGTTATCAGGGGCGTGAGAAGGATATCATCATCTACTCAATAACAGCCGATAAGTACCACAAGGCCCTCGCGAACTACGCAAGGTTCAACGTGGCAATCAGTAGGGCCAGGAAGATGCTAGTGCTATTATCGTCAATGGTTGAGGATGACTTAAGGAAATTACCGTGGATACACGGGTTGGTGAGGCGCAGTTATAGGACCTCGATTGACGTGAGCGATGCCGGTAATGATGTATGTAAGGCAGTTGATGATGCAATCAGCGAGTCGTGGTCGGCCTAGGCTTAACCCTAATGTAGAATTCTGGCTTTCCCTTGCCCGTGGTATTTACGTAGTGGTTAAACTCCCCACCGCACCTATTGCACCTGTACATCGTGACCTCGTAAATCCTAAACCTCCAAGACTTGACCGGTGTTAAATCCTCCGAGCCGCAGTATGGGCACTTAGGCATCAACTTTACTTAACCTGTAGTTTAATTTAGGTGTTTCGGTTACAATACCTCGCCATTTAGTATTGCTTCGCATACTTTCTTCGCCCTGTTTGGTCCTTCCGCGTTTATTTTCTCGGCTATTTCCTCGTAGAGTGTGTTTACGGCTTCTGCTGCGCCTTGGTGTTTGTCGAGTATGTGTTTTAGGATTAGTTCGGCGTGGGCTGCGTCCATGTTCGTGTCTATCGATGCGTCATTTAGCAACTCACGCACGACACACATGAACGCTATGAAACCAACTATACCATCCCTACCGTCACTCAACAACCCATCGAGGTACTCGACGCACTCGGTGCACGCAGGTATGTAATCACCGCTTTCGCTCCTAATAAGGCCCATCCTAACAAACAACTCCGCAAAACGCCTAACCTCGCTTAAGTCGGGCATTAAGAAGTAGAATGCTGGGGGAGTTTATAATGCTTCCTTAATGAGTGCTCATGCCTGTGATTGTGGGTGAGTCGGTGTTGGCTGGCTTGGTTGTAATGGGCGTTTATTGATGCCACGCATTTCGACGCCCTCAACGCATGGTTTATTATTCCGATTAGTTTGGGTTGTTGGGTGGTGGGTTCATGCAGCACTATCCATAATCAGCCATAGGCAAAGCTTAAATATCATTGAACCATGCCGCGCTGAATGGGGAGTGGCTCTGGTGTTGATTTGTTTAGGGGTTTCAATGAGGGTGAGGTTGATGAAGTTCTCCGTAGGTGTGTTGGTTGTGGTAGGTTTGTTCTCATTGGGCCACCGAGGAGTGGTAAGACGTTTTTCAGGGAGAATTACCTAGAGGGTAGGCTGGGTGCTGGCGTCACCGTTGATGAGCACACGCTAGGCATAACCACAACAGCAAAGATCGAGGGTGGGGAAGCCAGGGGTGGGTCGGGGCTTCGTGAGAAGGTTATGAGGATTCTTGAGGGGTTGATACCCCTGATTAGGAGGTTTAGGGATAAGGTGAGGGTTGAGGATGAGGAGTTGAGGAGGATCCTTGGTGATAGAGCCCCAAGGCCTGTTGTTGAGGGGGCTAGGAGGATGATTGGGGACTCACCACACAGGGCTTACTACATACCGTGGAAATGCGTTGAGGAGCCGAATGCGTGTACCTTTGATGCGGATGTCAGTAGGGCATTGGGGTTGATCAAGAGGGTCTTTGATGATAGGAAGGTGAGGATTAGGTGGTTTAGGGCTGAGTACATACCGCCGGGCCTTGTCAAGGAGGTCATTGACTTAATTAAGAAGGAGGGTGAGGATGGGGCTAGGGAGGTGTTAGAGGGCTGGGTTGATGCCTACCCCAAAGCCAGTAAGGCTTTGAGCAAGGTTCTGGGTTTGGGGGAGGATTTGCTTGAGTGGGATGAGTTGTCTATTGGGTTCCTGAGCAACTTCGTGAATAACCTAGCCAGTTACGTGATTAGTAGCTTAACCACAATCCCAATTAGCGCAGCTGCTTTAGCCATCATCTCAGTGCTCACGTACATGGCATTCAAGAGGGAGGGGGAGGGCTACCTCAAGGAGATCATTGAGTTAAGGAGAAGCCTTGAGGGGTTGTTGGTGAAGGGACCAGGTGGTAGGCTTGATTTCAATGAGTTGGGTAAATTGTTGGTCTATAGGGTTGCCTACGCAATGGGGATGGGTTATGATGAGGCAAAAAGGGCACTAATGGACATAACGGGCTTGAGCATAGATGAGCTGGAGAGGAGGGTTAACGAGATTGAGAGGAAGATTAAGGAGCTTGAGGAGAAGATTGAGTTGTTCAGGCAGGAGGTGCCTGCGGGCATAGTCACGGCTGATGTTGGTGAGTTCGCGAAAGGCAGGATTTACCCAAACATCAAGGTTGAAAGCGGCGAGTTGAGGATTAGGGTTGAGGATAAGTACCACAGCATTGTTAGGGCCGGTAAGTTCAACGAATTAGTTAACAAGGTTAGGGGTAGGCTTACAAGTAATGGTGTTGTTGTGGTTGTTGGGCCTAAGGGCATTGGTAAGTCGACACTGGCTGTAGCCGTGATTTGGGAGTTGCTCATGAACGGCGATATTGGACTAGTTGCGCGTGTTGATGTGCTTGATTCGAAGAATTACTCGGAGTTTGCCACGTTTATTAAGAATTACGGCGAGGGATTCGGCAAGTACTTCGGCAGGTTACTCATACTCTACGACCCAGTGTCGACCAAGGCCTACGAGAAGGTAGGCATCGACGTGGAGACACCCATACAAACAAACATCGAGAGGACAATAAATAACTTGATGAATGTTATAAACTCGATAAACTCCGAAGCTTCGAAACCGCTCATACTCATCGTGATACCGAGTGATGTCTACAACGCATTGAGTGGGGAAATGAGGAATGCGTTGGAGGTGTATAGGCTTGATGTTTCGCAGGGACTCATCAACACCGAATTCCTAGCCGAGTTGGTTAGGGAGTACACGAGGACCAGGAGCAACCCCGATGGGTGTGAATTAGGCAATGACGTGCTCAGCAAATTAGCCAGTGAGTTGGTCAAGTTCGACTCTGGCCACGCACTAATAGCCAGGTTCATCGGCGAGGAACTAGCGAGAAACAATTGTAGTGCCAGTGATGTCGAGAAGTTAATCAACAACGCCAAGAGTAGGGCTAAGGCATTTATAATACAATACATAAATGGACTATTTAAGGTCGATAAAGACCCCGACATAGCCAAGGTCCTGGTCGAGGTCTTTGCATTGAGGAGGCCGTTCGTTAATATGACGAGACCCGGCGACCCAATACTGACGCCAGGCATTGTCGAGTTGATGGGTGTTTCTGGGTTGAGTGGTTGGTTAGCTATTAGGCAGCACGACCTAATCGAGGAGGCGATTGAGGAACTACTCGACTGTATAGAGGGTAAGGGTGAGGGGTGCGAAATACTTGGTGACGCGTTAAAGCCCTGGAAAACAATAGGAGAGTCATCGAGGAAAGCCTCGGAGGAGGTAAGAGATGAAGACAGTGCCGTTAAGTACTTCGTAGGCCACTACGGCAAGGAATTCACAACCGCATTAGGGAGCTTCAGCAACAAGTGTTGGAGGAGGGCTGCGTTGATCATTGGGTATGCCCTGGCTGGGCATGACTTGGTGCCTAGGCCCGAGGACTTACATGAGGATGTTAGGGAGTCTATTAAGGGTGCGTTGGATAGATGCGATGTTGATTATTACCTACTCGTCGGTAATAAAATATCACCAATAATAATGAACCTAATCAGGAATAATCATGTACGTGTCTTAACCGAGGCATTCATCGATAAGTACGATGATGCTATTAATGAGGTAAACGAAATTCTCGAAAACGCCAGGGATAGGTATGTCGTTGAACATACGCGTATTTATCCGGAAGAGTCGATTTATGGTCTTGGGCTAGCCTCAATAATAGCCAAGGCTGTTGAGTTGGGCAGGCCTATTAAGCCTAGCGATGCCGATGCGGCATTACGCATAGTATTTACTGCTTTCATACCACCAGACTATGTTAAATCTGTACTGCGTGCTTTAGAGCCATTGCGTAATAAGGCGCCGCATAGGTATCTCGAGCTACAAGTCTCGTCTCTCATGCGTGCAGTAGACGACTACATCTCCCAGCTTTCGAGATACGGTAGGGAGGATGTTGTTGATAAGATCTTCGATTTACTCAATGATTTAGATAGGCTCAGCCCTAACTTAGGCGTCATCGCTTGGGCCCGTGTGTTAGCTCGAGCGCTAGAGAATGAGAATGTGAGGTTGCTTATAGAGAGGAAACTAGATAACAAAAATGTTATTGATAAGACTAACGAGATTCTTGAGAAACTAAGCAAGTTGAAGGAGAAAGTTTGGGAGCTAATGATGGATGAGGTATTCGTGAGTTATGTCGAGTCCAAGGAGTTGATAAAAGATAAGGGAGTCATGGGTTACGTTGAGTTCAAGCCCGTAAAGGCTGATGAGGAGGCGGTTAGGAGGACTATCCTTAAGGAAACATCATCTCTTAAGCGCAAATTAGCGTATTATAAGTTTAGAAACGACGACCTTAATGATGCGGCGAGACTATTTAATGAGGCGGCTGAGGTAGCTAAGGAGATTAAAGAAGTTAAATGTTATTGTTCTGAAGTCCATTTTGAAGACTACCTAGTCAGTCATGGTTGGGCGTTGCGTGTTGAGGCGATTAAGGGCTCGTTAAGTGATGATGAATTAGTTAAGTTGGTAAATGAGTTTCGGCAATTATTTGAGGACGTCTTTAAGCGGCCCACGGCTGAGTATCCTAGCATTGCGCCAAAAGTGCTTGGTGAGTACCTCGTGTCCCTAGCCCTAATGGGTAGTGATAAGGAGGTTGAGGTTAAGGAGATAAGCGAGTTGCTTAAGGGACATCAGCAGGTGCTTGATGACGATAAGGAAGTCTCGGTCCTGACCAGGCTAACACTAGATGCCCTGCTCAGTCCAAAGGGTGGATTGAGCACTGAGCTTTGGAATAGGCTTATTGATAAGCCTTGGGAGTTAATCAAGGTCTTCGAATATCAAATGCTACCTGAATTCTTAACTGCGTTGAAGATTATTTTTGACGTGAGAATGCTTGATGATGAAATTGAACTATGTCGTAATGATGATGATTGCAGAGATTCCCTCTTGACAATTGAAGAAAACGATGACGCTGTTAAAAAGCTAAGGGAAAGGTTAATCAATGCTTTTCGCAAACGGATTTCAGAAAAGGAGGTGCTAGATTTGCTTAAGGAACTTGGTTTTGACGCTAAGTCGTTGATTGACAAGTTTAGAGGGTTGGTGGATGAGCTTGATGGTGCATCCTTAGTTCAACTAATCGCTCCCATAGACCTAAGGGCTCAGTTAGCCCTCATGCTCTACGCATTAATTAATGGTGATGAGGAGTTAGCCAAGGCACACGCACTCATGGGGGCTGTATACGCTACCGAGAAGCTGTCCGCGAGGTTGTTCCTTGAGGCCTATGAGGCGTGTTGTGACTTGAAGAGCGAGTCGTTTAGGCGCGCCATAGTCAAGCTCTTCCTCTATCACGTTTAGCCCTGGGGTGTTGTTTCGGGTTTTGTTGCCTTTGTCCTGGTGATTGCTGGTGTTGGTGCTTTGGGTTTTGTGTTTTTGTTGATTTGTGTTTGTGCTTCGTTGGTTCGTGGTTGGCTAAGCAATCGCTTATCCTAAGGCCCGAAACGGTGGTGTCTGAACGTGTCGTTAACCCCTCTTTTAAACCAGCCACCAATTCTGGTGGGAGTTTTTGCAGCGATGAGACCCCAAGCAAACCACCCCGGTATAGCCGGGGCGGAGGCTTGGGGTTGATTCAACCACCGGCCGTGGGGCGGGTAGGCGTGATGCTGAAGACATTGAGAGATTGATTGAGGAGAGGGCTGTTGAGATTTACAATAGGCTTAGGGATGAGTTGAGGCGTGATTTCGAGAGGCTTGTTGATGAGTACTTGGGCAGGAGCAACGTTGATGAGAAGACGGTTAAGTCTATCGCCAGGGCTGTTGCTGGTCAGGAGTTTGCGAAACTGCATAGTATTGTTATGGAGGAAATCTCGAGATTAAAGAGTGAGGTTGAGGAGTTAGGTAGGCAGGGCGTCGATGCCGAGTTGGTTAGGAAACTAATCGATGAGGTCTACGGCAAGCTGCTCAATGATGTTAGGCAAATCGTTGACCAGAGGATAATGCATGTGCTCGATGCAATCAATGAGCAGTCCAGCAGCATAAGGGATGTCCTCGACCTAGTAAACGAGATACTCAAGGCCGAGGTGGCCTTCGAGGAGGAGCTGGCGAAGTTGAGGAGCGAGATAAGGAGCATGTTTAGTGAGGAGAGGATTGAGGAGGCGCTCTACAGGACGCTGGTTAAGAGGGGCGTCATTAGGCAGAGGAGGCGCAGGTGGGCACCGCTAATCGCCGGCCTTAGCATCTTGGCCGCAATAATCGCAGGCTTCATCATAAACCCAATCGCCACATTGGTCATACTGTTCATTGCGATTGTTGTTTTGCTTAGGTGGTAGCCATGGAACTTAGGCTTAGGGAGGACCAGAAGGGTGTTGTTATGAAAATCATTGATGCCTTGAAAACGGGCGGCTTCAGTGCTTTGCAGGCACCGACTGGTTGGGGTAAGACCGTCACCACCTTATTTACGATCAAGGAGCTTAAGGTAAAGCCGACTCTTTGGCTTGAGCCTAGGTTGGCAACCGAGTTGCACGTCTATCAGCACGCGGTTGATTTGAACATGAGGGTTATTGCCACCGCCGGTAGGGAGAAGCTCTGTTTGCATGGCTACTCGAATATTGACTTCCTTAGGGGCGTATGCCACTCATGCAGGTATAATCGCTTAGTAACTCTCGATGAACTCGGTGATTTCGGAGTTTTTGCTGACATGGACTTCGGTAGGTTGAGGGAAATAGCCGAGTCAATGAGCATCTGCCCATACAAGCTGCAGTCAATTTTGGAGAAGTATTACGGCTATGACCTAGTCATTGCCCATTTCGGCCGTGCCAATAAGCTGATTAAGGCCGTGAGGCCGAAATTAATCATTGTCGATGAAGCCCACAACCTGGCACTGCCAGCCATCCACCGAATTGATGCAAGGGCTTTGAGGCTTCTGCTCGTTGATAAACTGGGCTTCGAGGAGGGTGAGGCGATTAGGCTCATCCGAAGCCCCGAATCGTTGAGGGCAGTCCTCAGGGAGCTAATCGACACGCTCATTTATACTGTGGGTGAGGACAACGATATGAGATCGATTATTGAGGAAATATTGAGCATGATTAATGCACAGATTTGGTACTACGACGAGTCTGAAGAGGCGTTAATTGGGTTGGAAATACCGAGTATAGGCGCTAATGTCCCTACACTATTTATGTCAGCCACATTGCCACCCAGCTTATTGCAAAGCGCGATTGTGGTTAGGCGTGGCTGGAGCATTCCAGTGAGGATTGATGATAGGTTTGCATTGACGATGGAGAATATCGAGAGGAGGAAGAGCGAGATTGCCGAGCATATCGAGAAGTACCTAACGAGTGGTACTGTGATTTTTACAACACTTAGTAGGGAGGCGTTGTTGGGCGATGACGTCATTTGGGAGGACGAATTAGGGAACAAAACACCATGTGACTATAGGGATGAGGTGGTTGTGTTGAAGAGTTTCGGTAGGTTCAACGAGGGCGTCGACCTAGACTGCTTCAGCAGGTTAGTAATCCTCGGCTTACCACTACTGCCACCAAACGTGATGCAGAGGCTGAGGGGTAGGGGCATTGATGAGAGGGACTTCGTAGTCATGAAGACTGTCCAGCTCATCGGCAGGGTCATTAGGACTGCCGAAAAGCCAAGCCAAATGCCGGAGATTGTTTTGATGGATAGGAGGTTCAACACAATAAGGGACGAATTGGCTAATTACGAGATAGAAATCATTGAATCAAAGCCGCAAAACCCGGGCTGACCCCCAGCCCGGCTTGGGTGGGGCTGGGCTGAGGGTGGGGATGAAGCCCGGGGTGTGATGAACCATCTTGGCGCTGTCCTTGATGAACCGCGTGCGAGTTGACTCCCGGGCCGACCACCCCGGCCCAGTGCCAATCAGGCTGTGGTTGGGGCGATTAATAAGGCTTTCGTTTCCAAAGCCCAGCCGTCTAGGGGCTTTTTAAAGTAAGTGGCTAAGATAGTAGAGGAGGCGATGAGTCCCTGAGGTACAGCGCCTTGGGCTTGCCAAGGCGAACTCCTCGGGGATGATTCAAATGCCAACAACCCAACTCACACCTGTGGGTGTGGGTTGGGGAAACTACGTAATAGCCTGGCTGCTTACGTACAGCGGGAGTGATTGCCGACTATGGCAACACGTCTATGAGAAGTGCATGGAGTCGGAGCTATGCAGAGAAGCAATGTCACTACTACCCACAATCGGCTACGACCTAAGGAGGCATAAGTGCGTAGAAGACCACGAAGACCTCAACGATGTTGTAGCGCCTCAACCGACTAACCAACCCAAACACCCAAACCACCCAACTACCCAAAATCACCCAAGCTCCTCAAACCGCCTAAGCCCTCGAAACAAGCACCTACTCAAACGCTCAAAAACAAAGCCCCTCCCTGGGTCCTTCCTCCCTTCCTCAACCCTCCCCACCTAGGTGGGCCGCCCCGGACAGAGGGGCTTGGCCCGCTGGCGATGGGTAACTAGGGCTCCAGAGCCGGTGGGCTGGGTCCCGTCGAAGGGAGGTCCCACCGGGCTGGCCCGTTGGGGCGTTGGAAGACCAAGGGCCAGTTCTGGTGGGGTACCCGCCCGATTGGGCAATGGGGTGTTGGAAGACCAAGCCCAACCGAGCGGGCCGCCGACCACCCGAACCGATGTGGGGTTGGAAGACAGGAAGGGTAGGGAGTCGGCGGGGGAAGGGCTGGGACCCCAGGGGCGGGGCAGAGCCCAGCCACCCAAACAACAAAACGAGGCAAAGAGCCAAACAAGCGTTTACCACCTCAATCGAGGAAGAAAACAAAAGCCAGCAAACCCTAGGCTAAAAGAAACAAAAACTAATCAGTGATTGAAATGCTACGAAGAACAATTGGCTATTTCGCAATTCGAGTAATAAAACAAAGTTTTAATTCATTGCTCAACAAGTGGAATAAGAGTAAGTTGTCCCTAGGCATACTGGAACAAGTGGCTAGGGAGTGATGGGGACGAAAGCGTTATAAGGATGAGGTAAGTAAAAAGCTTGCCCCGCCTAGGGGTCCGGGGCGGGGCCCGGCTCACCTCTGAAGGGAGGAAGGGGGCGCCCCTTCCTTGGGGCGCCTCTCCTCTCTCGACCCGCCAATCACCCTAACCCTTTTCCATCCTTTGATTTTCGTTTTGGGTTGGGTTGGGTGGTGGTTTGGGGTCGGGGGAGGAGAGACACCTCGGGGAGGGGTGCCTTGACTGTGATCCCGATCCCCGTGGTTGGGTAACCCAACCACGAATTCCTCCCTTCAGAGGTGAGCCAGATGGAGGTCAAGTTCCAAGATAGGTCTATGAAGCCCTGGGTTTCACCACGCCCGGACCCCGTGGTTGGGACCCAGGGCGGATTGAAAGTAGAGCGGGGGAGGCTTAGCCTCGCCCCGTTAGGGTCCGAGGGGAGGGATGAACCGCCTAATGGTTCCAATGCCTCTATTGTGGTTAAGAAGTATAGGAGGTTTGTTGCGTATAGGACTACCAACTTCGATGTTGTGGTAAGGCTCGTTGCCGAGCTGCTCTACCGCATTGCTATGTCGAGTAGGGGTAATGTTTACTACCTCAATGGCAGGAGGGTGGCTTTGTTGCTGGGTCTGGATGCCCCGTTCCACCCTGTTGATTTGTCGGTAATCTACAGCTTAATGGTAGAACTCGGCTTTGAGGCGGTGGAGGCGGGTAGGGGTAAGGCCGTGATAATCAACATGAGGTATCCATTGATTAAGAAAATCAAGGCTGCCAAAAGCGTTGATGAAGTGGTTGAGATCGTAAAGAGACATCTGGGTGAGTAGCCATGGCTCCCCCGCAGACCCACGGCCGGTGGGGCGGGGAGGATATTCACAGTAGCATGGCATATAAAAAGAGCTTGGAGGTTATGTGATGGGGAGGAGGCTAAAAAGCTGATTGGTGCAATACTCTTCGATGATAAGGCGGCATTTAAATGTTATGAATCGAACGACTTGGTTAAGTACAATAACTGGATTGTGGCGGGGCGCAGGCACCTAACGCTAATTGAGTATGATGTCCAACCAATTCTGAAGAACTACCACGTTGTCGACGTTAAGTTTACCAAGTCAAAGATTATCGAGCTACTGATTGTGGATCCATTCGATATTAACTTTGTGAAGAGGATAATCGATATTGCGGAGATCATCAATCAAAGCCAAAGCGCATACTTTGCGTATGAAATCGATGCGTTGACTGATAGGTATGAGCTGAATATTTACGTGTCACAGATCGTACCCAGGACGATTGATTTCAGCAAGGATGGTAGGTGGGTTGAGACATATGTTAAGCTATCCAAGCCGGTCTGTGATAAAATCCGCGAGGCCTTCGGTAATGCCGAGATTAGGTTTGGGTACGGTGGTTCCTGTGCCTGAGAGGAATTTACATGAAACAAACGAGGTCGCCTGGAGGCTTAATCGTTACATGTGGCTCCCTAGTTGTGGGGAGAGGCGTGGGCAAATTGGTGAGGTGCATGACATAATGTACTTCAGGTTGCTCGGCGCCCCCGTCGTTTGTTACGAGGTGGATGGTGTAAAGGTCTATGAACCACCCCGCAAGGCAGTCTTTGGTATATGGTACATAGCTACGAAGAGGCTCATTAAGGTGACGAGTTATAACGTGAGGTTTGAAGTTAATGTCGTACAGAGGGAGCCCGTTCCTTTGTTGAGGATTGAGGATGTGGAGCTGCTGAGCCCGGTGACGTATTACTACGGCATAACGGCGCCGTTTAACGTAGAGGTAGTAAAGAGGATAATCAGACTCGCTGAGAAGTTAAATGAGGTGCCTAGTTATGTGGCTGACTTAGTAACGGTAAACAAGGATGGGTACGTGCTTCATGTGAGGAAAATGGAGAGGAGCGGCAAAAAGGTGATTGAGCACTTGCTGACGTTAGGCTTTGACTCAAGCGGTAGGCTTAGGATGGATGACGTGGCGAATAGGTACGTGCTAACGAGGTTGGATTTGCCGATAACGTTGTTCATGGGTGATGGGGAATGACTACAGACAGGAAGAACAGACTCAAGGAGTGCACAAGGCTCATAGAGGAAGCAATGAAGTGTCTAGAAAACAACGACAAACAATGCGTGTTGAGGAAGATCGAGGAGTTAATAAGAGTGGAGTGTCACAACGGTAGGCTAATCGGCAAGGAGATTGCTGACGGGGTTAGGGGCATTGTCCATGAATTGTGGCTAAGGAGCGATTATAAGTGTAGGTGTAGGCTGCTAAGGATACTTAGGGATTTCAATGTATCGAAGAGATGGGTTAGGGATGCGTTACATACAGACGCTAGAACTCTTAATACGTGGTTCGTTAGGTGCGGCATTGATTGGGAGAATAGGATGGTGAGGAGCAACGTCGTCAAGGTAATCGAGGGCTTGTTAAGAGAGAAATTTGATTGGAATGAAATTAGGATGTGCGAGGAATTAATGCAGTTCATCGGCGTTAACGTCGATGCGTTTAGGAAATACGGTATTGAGCCGTGTAGTTGGTTAGAGGGCTTGGAGTCATTAAGCGACTTGAGAAGACCTTATTGGCTTGGGCTAAGGACTAGCGACTTAACGGTTCGGAAAGGCAATGGGGAAACCGAGTTAGTGCTAGCGACTACGAATGCTATTGATGCTGTGTTTTTCGTAAAGCTACTAAGCACAGTCAAGGTGCCGAACCTAAACATTAGATGGGCTAAGAATGCGAAAAAAGCAAAATATGTACATAAATCAATCGAATTAAAATATTACATAGACCTAGGCATTGATGAGTGGCCTTGGCTCACCGAGCTAAGCACCGATGAGCTCAAGAGGGCATTTGATGGCTTTAGTGATGAGGAGCTCGCGGAGTTCATAGCAGGCGAAATCGATGGAGATGGGACAGTATGGTATGAGAAATCTGCCTCTGTGAAGATTGCAGCTTGTAAGGCTTGCCCGAAGAGGTTCATCCTCGATGTACTGAAAGAGGTAATCGCCGAGAGATTCGGCATCGTTGGCGATATTCATCATTATGAAACAGATGATGCCTTAGTGTTCCACAGCAAGAGTGCTGTTAAGCTGCTTAGGCGTATAATAAAATACATCCATCACCCACTCAGGAGATTGAGGGCCGAGTTATTCTTGGCGCTTTACGACGGGAGGATAAGCCGTGAGGAGTTCGAGAGACTCTATGACGTAACAAAATACGAAATCGGAGGTCCAGATGTAAAACGCAACAACGCCCTAGAAGCCCTCACCCGAGCGGCCCCACAAACCCACACCCACGGGGGGTTAGGTACGGATCTCACCAAGGAAAAACACCCAACTAGACTAATAAAACCATTAACACATCGTCTAGGCATTATCTGAGGAAGTCGGTATTCACTAAATCCCATGAAGTATAGAGCCTTAAGGTGTGGTAGGTTCCTGGGCAGGGTTAGGGGTGTTGCCAGGTGTGAGTACTGTGGCTTTAAGGCTGATAGGGATGTCATCGCGTCCATAAACATTGCGTGGGTAGGCTTTCTATTACTCATCAAGTGCCTTAGGGAGGGTAAGCTGAATGTCCCCAAAGGGGCTTGGGTTGCGGTGTGTTTCATGTATTTATGTACGTATTGTATATCTTGACTAGTGCGTTGTGTATTGCGTGCACTAGTGCTTTGCCTATCTCGGTTGCTGGTCCTGCGTAGGGTATGGGTTTGCCGTCCGCTGGTGTTAGTATTGCTATGGCGTCGCTTGTTGTTCCGTGGATCTTGTTGCCTGTTAGTTCGATTAGGGTTATGGTTTTTGTTTGGGCGGTTAGGGTTATTATGTCGATCATTGCCTGAATCGAGAGGGGTTTGTTTATTATCACTGCAATATTAATTGTGGAGGTATTAATCGATTCTTGAAATTCTATGTTTCCTTGGTTTATCCTGTATGGGTTTGATAGCCCTATGGTTATTGATACTAGGGTTTCTATGTCGTTGCTTATTTCCCTGTGTATTGTGTGGTTTTTGGGTAGTTCTGTTGCGGTTAGGAATGTTATTGCGTTATTGCTGTTTATCGCATATTTTCTGTGGATTTCGGTTATTTCCTTGTGTGGGTCTTTATTGAAGTTCTTTGGTACTTTGTGATGTATTACGTACATTATATTGTTCCTTATGCCTCCATCTACCGTACTTGAGAGAGCCCTGTGGCTTGTGTCTAGTTTTAGAATTACGTCGCCGTCTACATTGATAACCTCAACCATTTGCCATCACTACCGTTGTGATGTTTTATTTTTGATCTGTTCATGAATGGGTCATCACTTCATCAGCTAACTCTGACTTCTTCACTTCACTGGTTGTTGGGTTTTTGCTTTTAAAGGGCTTTGTGTTTGTTTGTTTTGTGCTTTTTATTAGTGAGGTGGATGTTGATGAGTTGGTTTCGTTTAGGGATGCGATAGCTGTGGTTGAGGATGGTTTTAGGTTGTTGGGTAGTGGTGGTGCGGTTAATCTGCCTAGGCGTAGGGTTATTGTCCCTGGTGCTGTCTTGCACGTGCTTCAGGGCGCTGTGTTGGGTGGTTACAGGGTTGCTGGGTTGAAGGCTTACTTGAGTACGAGGCGTGGTACCCGTTTTGTGGTTCTTCTCTTTGATGTTGATGGTGGTGATTTGTTGGCTGTTATTGAGGCTGATAGGCTTGGTCAGCTTAGGACTGGGGCTGCCAGTGCCGTGGCTACGAAGTATATGGCTAGGCGTGATTCCTCGGTGCTTGGTATTGTTGGTTCCGGTACCCAGGCTAGGGCTCAGTTTGAGGCTTTGGTTGAGGTTGTTAGTCCTAGGCTTGTTAAGGTTTTTAGTAGGTCTCGTGAGCATGGTGAGGCTTTCGCTGCCTTCATTAGGTCTAGGGGTTTTGATGACGTTCTTGCTGAGTCTTACGAGGATGTTTGTAGGGGTGTTGATATTTTGGTTACCGCCACGAACTCGAAGGACCCATTCATTAGGGGTTCTTACCTCGGTGATGGTGTTCATATCAATGCCATTGGCAGCAATTGGGCTGGTAGGGCTGAGTTAATGAGTGATGCTGTGCTTAGGGCTGACGTGATTGCTGTGGATGATTTGGCTCAGGCTAGGGAGGAGGCTGGTGATTTGATAATGGCTGGCGATGTTGTTTGGGGTAGGGTTGTGCCTCTTGCGGATATTGTTGTTGGTAAGGTTAGGGGTAGACCTAGCGATTCCTCGATAACGTTGTTTAAGTCCCTTGGTATTGCTGTTGAGGATTTGGTTCTCGCTAGGCTTATTTATGATAGGGCTGTTAGGGAGGGTCGTGGGCGTGAGGTTGAGTTTAGAGGTTTCTTCCGTTAGTATTTTCAATTTTGCCTAAACCTCTGTTTTTTATTTAGTCCCTCAATTTCTAAATGCATGGGTAGACCAGTCCTTATCAGGGCTGGACTTTCTATAGAGTTTGTAGCGGAGTTCGTGTACTTCATACTACTGCTAATGCGCCCTCACCTGCTTAACGGCATTCTCTCACTCAGCATATTGCTTTTGTCGATATTTGCCTCGGTACTCATGTACGCTGGCTTTAAGGGTAACTATATTACTTTATCAAGGAGTGGTGTCCTTGGCTCTATCCTATATATGGTTGGTGCTTCTCTTGTTCTTGTGTGTTCATTATCTATGGTTCACGATATGTATGCCCTGGTTATTGTAGGGTTTAGCCTCCTTTTTCTTGGGGATTTGTCTCTTTCAATTTATTTTTGGAGGGTTGGCTCAAGGCTTAACGATTATAGGATTAAACTTGGTGCGTTGGTTAACGCACTGCCCATAGTTACCTTCGCCGGTAGTTTATTGCTCGCCATATTCTTTAATGATTCTTTCGATTCTGGCTAAATCGTCTAGTGTGTCTATGTCCATGATTACCTCGGGACCGCACTCCACGTAGCACACATCCGCCCTGCCCTTCAGTAGCTCTCGTGCACCTACATCACCCCTCAGTCTCATTAGCTCGTTGAAGAGCGAGCGGTGTATGAGTACTGGGTTTCCCCTTAGTCCTTTGTGTGTTGGTATTACGGCTGTGCATCCTTCGTGGTATGCGTTGATTATTTTGTTTATTGTTTCCCTGGTTATTAGTGGCATATCGCCGAGCACTATGAGTACTGCGTCGTAGTCCTGGAAGAACCTTAGTCCGAGTTTTATTGATGTGCTCATTCCCTCCCTGTAGTTGGGGTTGTATATCACGACCTCGCTTCTTAAGTACTGCATTAATTCCTCAACATGGGCGCCAACCACAACAACCCTCTCAATACCATCCAGCGCCCTCAAAACCCTGGTTATTACGGGCTCCCCGCCCACAATGGCGAGTAACTTGTTACCGCCGAACCTCCTCCCCTCCCCAGCGGCGAGTACTACGGCACCAATCTTCATCACTCTAGATCTACCATGTAAACGCCAATTTCGTGGTGGTCTGGCCCTAAGTTCACTATGCCATAACCCACAGCAGCACCGCTTAAACCGCTGCTCAAACTGCCTAACCCATTGCCGGTGATTGATTCTCCCTGATGTACGTCAACATTATTGTTTCCATTAATTAGTAATTGCATTGCTCCTATAATTACGATAACGATGGCTAGGGATAGTGCCAGGGCAAGGAGCACTCTATCAATGATTACGCGTCTATGCGCATTAATCAAGCCCCGCCTCTCTACCACCTCATTGACGTTCCCGCGCCTCCTCTCAATTAGCGCCTCCATGTTAATTTTCTCTAGGGGTCCCACGTAGTGCCAAACCCTACCATGCCTGGCGTACACGTATAGCCTCGAATTTCCGGACCTAATTACAATAGCGCCTTCCATACCACATTTAGGGCATCTTCCCCTACCGATAATGTATGTCCTACTCATTTATAAAATAAAAAAGAAAGGTGATTTTAAACTTATTACATTTAATACGGTCTTGCCTAATCTTCTATCTGTGACTCGTACTCCACCTCGTCCTCTAGTTGATACGGTATATTACCTGTTGCATTATACTTAGTTAGGTTAACCTGAGGTCCGCATTGAAATTCGCCCTGAAACTCTCCATACTGTGTGCAATTGATTGGCTGCTGATTGATACTCGCGGTTTGGTTTAAACCCATGGTTATTCCCTGCTGTGCCGCTACATTTTGCGCACTGCCCACATTTTGCTGGAGGGCTAGTACTGCCAGTACTGTAGTCACCACAGCCAGCGCTGATACTATTGTTATGTACCTTATGTACCTCATATTGGTCGAGGCATGTTCGCTTGTGTCACAAATAGGCGTTTCACGTGAAAAGCCACGTGCAGTTACGTGAAACCTTGCACGCATGATTCGTAAAGCACCATTTTTACGTGTCCCTACGCACCTATGCGCTGGTTTTACGTGGCAGTTAAGTATGCATTTAGAGAGCCGGATACGCATGCCTTTCTCACACCAATCTCGATTTTTCCAACAACTCCTTAACATCCTCCGCCGCACATTCCACATGTCTTCTTCTACGCCCTGAGTGACTAGATTGTAGTTGGGGGTGTATGCGGGCGTGGTTAAGTGTTTATGGGACTGTCGTGGCTTAGACAATGAGGACTAGGCAGGTTTGCCGCAATTAGTGGAATTCCGATCCCTATCATCACCCTCAGTCGGTAAACAGTCATAGTGAGGATCGAACTCTAACCCAGTCTCTACCCCTCCTCTCGTAAAGTGGCCTTACTCTTGAGTAAATCTCCATTACCTCCCTCCAGAACCCCTCCTCCCTGTAAATGACAACCCCCTCCTCTATCGCCTGCAGGATGAATGGTACACCATCCTTCAGCTTCCTTAGGAATACCTCAGTGTTCATGAAAATTGGGTCGACTGCCCCACGGAACATCCTCACAATCCACATGTAAAGTTCGTTGGGAACCTTCCTTGGGTCTATTGGAACCTCATCCCCAACTATGAGGACATCAAAATCACTACTCTCAGTGAAGTCGCCTCTAGCCCTGGAGCCGAAGAGGATTATCAACCTCATTTAACCCTCCCCTTAACCCAATTGAGTATCCTTAAGGCGCAGTTTAAGCACTCATCGGCATCTCTCTCAGTGTAATACTCGTAGGGGGCTCCTTCAACATATGCGTCAGGATACCTAGCCGGGATGTAGTGCTTATCCAGGTAGGCTGCGCACTGCGCTATCTCGCCTGGAGCATCCTGAAGTAGGTGAAGCACGGAGTGGCTCCTCCTCTCTACCCCTAGGTATTGGAGCAGGGCCTTAGCTGCCTTTTCCGCGGCCTGCTGAGATAAGAAGCACGCCAGCTCGTAGTAACCTCCTCTTTTAGCATACCCGGCCTCCTCCAAATCCCTTTCGGCTTGCCTTAACCAGTCGCTAACCCTCTTCACCTCAAAACCCTTACGACTTATGAACTCTAAGTAATGTTTTTAAAGTTACCACCGGATCCCCACCTTGTAGGTTGCAGGTTAATAATCTCCATAGATTTAACGCTAAATGTACTTAGATGCAGGGAATTACCTTAATAATGTAAGATTTAATTCCCCGGTGATTAGATTTGGGTTGTGGATGCTTTACCAAAGCCGTGGTATAACCTTGAGGATTATAGGGCTGTGAGACTTAGGGAGGCTTCCTACGAGGTTGAGATAGCCGAGAAATTCCTTGAGAAGGGGTTGATTAGGAACGCTGCTGGGAAGGCGTTTCAAGCATGGAGGGCTGTGGTGGCGGCGTACGCGGTGGATAAGGTGGATAATCTTAGGAGGGTCTTTCCAGGTGTTAAGAGGTTGAGGGGTAGTGGTAGGCGTGTGGAGGCTGTCATGTGGATACTGGCCATGATGCCCACCTCTAAGTTAAAGGCTATAGCAAGTATCATAGGTGGTGATATCGATGTCTACACAAACATTGCGCTAGACCTTCACGACTACCAGTACAATGGGCCAGACCTTGAGGGCGTGTTTAGTCCATACCCGAGTGATGATGTTGCTGCTCATGATGTTAGGGGACTTGTTGAGAAGGTTAAGGAGCTTGTGAGCAAGCGGGGTTAGGTGAAATGGAAAATTACATTAACATGAACTTAGGCATCATTTGGTAACCTGCCCAAAAGGGTGGGATTTGTCACGAGAGTATGTTTTCCTCACGTCCATGCCTAACTATCCTTACTCTAGTCCTCAGTGGTACGTGGAGACCTAGCCTTTCCAGTATTTGGTATAGTTCGTAGTCCTGCAGCTCGCCTAATTTGCCGTTTAGGTGTAGTTCAACGAGTTGCTTGAAGACCTGTACTGCGGTGTCTCCGTACAGTTCTAGGGCGTTATTTATGATCTCCTCTGCCCTATCTCCCTTCGTTATCTGCCTAATTATCCTAACCACCTCATCACGGGTTAGGGTCTTTTTCCTTTCCTCCTTTTTGGCTGCCTTTGCCATGATCTCACTCATCATTTTCAACATCAACCTCTCCCTCTCTTCATCGATACCCATAACACTCCCTACCTAGGTGTCTCCCTTAAAAACCTTGAATCAATAGTTTTTTAATTAATGCCGTTATAGTTTTTCCGTGGATATCCTAGTAAGCATTAAGCCCAGGG
>WYEB01000061.1_pt1 | contig 49855 bp, 57 predicted proteins | sample 6343061 | NCBI WGS metagenome assembly WYEB01 (sample SAMN13812332, study PRJNA600296) | hot springs metagenome | biome: ENVO:00000051; feature: ENVO:00002007; isolation source: sediment sample from Evening Primrose shelf | place: USA: Yellowstone National Park, Evening Primrose Hot Spring ... | reverse complement strand
ATTAATCCCACTATTGGATACCTTCTCCTCGAGAATCCGAAGTGCCTCGGCCATGGAAATATCCTCAGAATTGATGATACGCTTAACCACAAATTACTCCCTGACTAAAAACCTATTTAAGTATTTATACCTCGGCAGGAGAATACTTAAATATCGGGTTTTAAGGGTCACGTTGGGGTTTAGCGTGCATCGAACCCATGGTCTAAGGTACAAGTCGAGGAAGCTGCTGACCAAGAAGCCAAGGGAGAAGGGGAGGCCGGGAATTTCAAGGTGGCTTTATGAGTATAAGGTTGGTGATAAAGTGGTTATTGATATAGACCCAACCTTCATAACCACAGCACCGCACAGGAGGTATCAGGGCAAGGTAGGCACAATAATAGGTAGGAGGGGTAAGGCGTACGAAATCGAGCTATACGTTGGTGGTAAACGGAAGATCATAATAACCACACCAGATCACATAGTACCATTCAAGGCTCAACAATCTGCGGAAACAGGGTTAAAGGTATCGTAAGTGATGGAATCGCTTATGTTTAGGATGTCGATCTCCACAGGCCTAACCTCAAGAGCCAAGACCCCTGATAAACTGGGTTCCACATCACCGAAGTAACCGTGAACAAAGCCCCTAATGTTGAGATTGCCCTGACACCTAATTACGAGCTCCAACAACCTGCCATCAATAACCCTGCCATCCAGCTCATAGACCATACTAACCCTCTTCTTAACCCTACCACCCAACCTCAACCTCTGGGTAACTTGTCTATTCCTAAAGTAATCATGCAATGACTTCAAAGCGTCGTCAGTCACTCGACCATTGGCGATTGCCAACACCCTATACGTGATCACGTAATTCCTACTCTCAGCCTTAACCTTCCTAACCATGGAACTCCTAACGTAAGACAGCACATTAAGTGAAATACCATAATCAATGCTTCCGAGGGCTTTACTAACCTCACCAATAGATGGCCTTCTACCAGGTCCTATAACCTGGATAATCATGGGTCTTCCATTACCAAGGACCCTAACGTTACCTGCCTCCCCACCCCCACTATGGATCACAACGCTCTGTGCGCCGTATATGCTGAGTGTCTCATTAATTGGCCATTTAACGCTGCCCCTACCAATTAACCTATACGCCCTCCTATACCTGGTGAGTAGGTATAGTGGCATTAGCTGTGTGGTAATGGCTCCGGTGGTTGTATCCAGGATAACCTCGACATCAGGCTCCTCCCTACTAAATGGAATGCCCAACAACGACGAAACCCTCTTACCCAACTCCCTATTTAATTCGCGCTTTATTGATTCCGCGCTCGTTATTCCAAACTCCGTGGTTATTTCAAGCTCTCGTCTTAACATGTCATTGGGCACCCTCGTGCCTAACCTAAAGGACTTAAACTCAGCCCTCAATGAACTCAGTGCATTGGCTATGTTCCTTGACCACTCATCAAGCCTGTTGAATATGGAGCTGCCGCATATGTAGCACGGTGTTGGTGACACATCAACCCCCATATTCTTAAGTAATAGCATGCTTGGTTCATGACCGCTAAGGGCAAGTGCTTTAAGGTCGCTGAGGAGTTCGTCGTTTAATCCTTCGCTCATTATCTTTTCATGTATGCTCATTAATAGGTAGTCCTTAATCGCTCTACCTCTCTCCTCATTACTAAGCCCAAAACCCAACCTGGCAAATAACCTACCTAAACAATGGTCGCAGAGTGGGTATTTCCTCAGCACATCCATTGCCTTATCAATACCCATCCCGCATCTAGGGTGAAATTAGGTATTAAAACATGTAATTGCGAATAATCGCGTGAATCCCTACGTAATTGGCGCATTCATCAATGAATGCAGGATAAGATGGAGAAGCATTGAGGGTTTTTCGGATGCCGTTGACTATATTAAGTCGGTTGAGCCCGGCGTGGTCGTTACCAAGGATATTATTAGTGCACCAACTAACGTATGTGATGAAGTAGCCAAACTATTACAAAGACCAGGTAGGCTTCTAACACTACTCAACGTAGGTGATTGGTTATTGTTGATCAGGGGGCTCTATGACTTCAATGGTGAATTAATAGACCCAGAGCCCAACCTCGACATGCCAAACTTGGTGCTGAATATTAAGGTGCCAAGTAGGTCATTGGGTCTCGTGATTAGGGTCGTGCTTAAATTCCTAGACATAGGCAGTAGTGTATTCAGCAGTGATGATGGAAGAACCTACGTGGTAGTTCACGATAGAGACTCCATAGCCAGATTCATAAAGACAATAAAACCTCACCTAGACCCAGAACAAAATATTGTGCTCAAAAATAAGTGGGCGAAGCATTATGCGCCCTATGGTAATCCAATAATTCTGTTGCATAATGCAAATCGATAACTCCTAAGGATATCAGGCGGTTTAGGCCTCTTCACCAAGGCTCTGCGTGGGTTCAACTCATCACCTAGCAGTGTAGTTTATTTAAGTGGCCAGTTAAATATAGTTTTTGATAATGATGATCAACCTAGGCTGCGCATGTGATGATGCGTGTGAGGGCTGATCGACAAAGGGTCATATTGGATACTCGAAATTCGTCTCGGCCTGCCTAAGCGATGGGCACCTACTGTCCTTCTCGCTCACTATGGCATTCTCCCTAATCGGCCATGGTATACCAACCTCAGGGTCATTCCAGGCAATGCACCTCTCGTGCTGTGGACTATACTCCTTAGTCTGTAGGTATAGGAACAAGGTGTCATCCTCAAGGGCTTGGAAGCCATGGGCAAAGCCGGGCGGTATCCAAAGGAGCCTCGGTTCCTCAGCCGATAACTCAACCATGACGTACTTACCAAACCAGGGAGAACCTTTCCTAATGTCAAGTGCCACATCAACAACGCGCCCCCTGATCACCGTGACCAACTTACCCTGCTCCATAGGCTTCAACTGGTAGTGCAATCCACGAACAACACCACGCTTAGACCTGCTGAGACTTACCTGTACAAAGTCATAAGCCACACCACCAGCTAGGAAATCAGTCCTTTTATAAAGCTCGGCAAAGAAACCCCTATGGTCCGGAAAGACGACGGGTTCGACAAGCACCACATCAGGTATCCCTAACCTAGTGAAGCCCCTGAATGGCACCCGTACTCCCTCAATAACACCTTAATAAGTAGTACGGCTAATAAATTGGCAAAGAAACCAGTTAAAATAACTAAAAATACCGGTAATAAGACTAAGGTATTACTAAATATGGTCATGCCATGAATGTGGTCACAAAGCCCGAAATCATAGTATCGATTAATGAGAAGACTGGGAAAGTTCCGGATTTTAGTGATGATTACGTATTAATGAGGGAGAAGGAGTTCAATGCCGTATTGGATGGCGTGAACTTATCAATAATACTCGCAATAATGAGAGGTCACACGCACTTTGTCGAGTTAATGAGGGAGACAGGGCTTCAAAAGGGGAAGTTGGCAAGGCGATTAAAGCGACTATTGGATTCTGGCTGGATTTCTAAGGAAGGTAATAAGTACCTTGTGAGCGGTCGAATATTTGTGGTGTACGATATTGGGGAGATTAATGGCAACATCACCATTCATATATCCACAGACAAGGGTGCATTCGCCGACCCTGTCTATGGTCTTGTGGTGATAAGCGGTGAACCACGGAATTACTGCTCAACATGTCCACTAAGGCAGGCCTGCGTCAATAATGTAAAGTCCATGGCCCGTAAATACGGCGTACAGCTCAGGGGCGTTGAGCCTAGTGAGGCTTATGTGGAATTGTTCAGGGTATTCGTGGAGAGGGATTTAACTAGGAAGTTGAGAAATGGGTGGAGGATCATAATCAAGAAGGGTGAAGTGTAACTGCTGTATTACGGAAGATATGTTTATATTTCTCCTGGAATTGAATACCAAATTGATGGAGGAGAAGGCTGAAAGGCTGAGCAGGATTGTTAATGATTTCCTAAATAATGTTGAGAATGTTGGTGGCATCTATGTAGCATCATTGGATGGTTTATTGGTAACCCACGCATCGAAAATGGACATCGACCCAGACAGGGTTGCTGCGATGATAGCTTCAATAAGTGCAGTGGGCGATAGGGTCAGTAAGGAGTTATTAAATGAGGAGTCAACGCACGTGATAGTACAGTCGCATAATGGGTACGTAATAATCAAGAAGAATGGAGATCTCGTATTTGGAGTTTTGGTCCATGGAATTGACGACTCCTCAATGGGTCTTGTTATGCTCGAGTTCGAGAAGTTACTAAATGCCATTAAGGATATTAAATGATTCATTTATGCGAGCCCTCATCACAAACATCAGCACTCGAGATCCTAATCACCAAACTATACAATGATAGATCCATAAAAAGCTTTACTAAACCCGGAGCATTTGACTAGCCCTGTGAGGGTTGTCACAAAGGAATTAACGATAACAAGTAAGAGACGTAGGGAGGTTATAAACATCACAAGCCATATAGAGTCCGCGGTTAGGGAGTCAGGTATTAGGAATGGAATAGCCCTAGTATTCCTACCCCACGCAACCGCAGGACTATTCGCTAATGAGGATGAACCAAGGATAAGGAGAGACTATGAGGGTTTATTCGAAAGATTAGTACCCGCCAGTGGTAATTATGAGCACAATAAGATTGATAATAACGCCGACGCCCACCTACTAGCCTCACTGTTCAAGCAATTTTACGTACTGCCGGTAATTAATGGCGAACTTATGCGAGGTACGTGGCAGGAGGTTTTCCTAGCGGATTTCGATGGTCCTCGAACGAGGAATGTCGTGGTTGTGATAATTGGTGAGTAAAACACCCTAAATGCCCTTCTCAAAGCTAAAGCCGTACCTCGCCCTCAACTCCCTGTACCTCTCCAGCGGTTCTGTGTAGGCGATCAAGTGATCCGCAACATATATTGGCGCACCCAACCTAACAGCTATAGCCGTGGCATCACTAGGTCTTGCATCAAGCTGAAAGGTCTCGCTCGTCCTGTTGTCCTTAACGAATATTGTGGCCAAGTAAACACCATCAATCATGGCATCTATTGTCACCTTCTCCACGGTCACGTCAAGCCTATTTATCAACTCAACAAGTAGGTCGTGGGTTAACGGCCTATGGAAGGACACGAGACCCAACGCCTTCTTTATCGAGAATGATGCCGAAACATCTATCCTAATTGGCAGAACCCTCTCCTCCCACTCCTCTGTTGTGAATAGCATTAGGGCAACGCCCTCCTCGGGTATCTCGATGACGTCTAGAAGATCCGCCTTCAGGTACTTTGATCCCCCTGAGTTCTCCTCCCTAACCATTAAAGGTATCTACACTAACCCCTTTATTTACTTATTTATCTACTTATTTTTAGCCGTCACGATTCATGAAACTCCAAATTCTGATAGGGGAATGTCCTTCTCACTCCATGTTGCCATATCCCTAACCTTAACAACGCCCTGGGATACCTCCTTAGGGCCTACTATTACGAAGTACCTAACATTAATTTTGGAGGCATACTCGAGGGCGCTCCTCAAGCTCTTCTCGCCAGTATCTACAATGGCTTTATTGCCCTGGACCCTTAACCTACTGGCTAGTTTGTAGCCGAGGGCTATGTGGTTTCTATCGTTACCAACCACATAAATGTAATAATCAATCGGAGGAAAACCACGCTTAATGGAGCCCCTCTGTTCAAGAACTTCCATCAACCTCTCAATACCCATCGCGAAACCAGAGGCTGGCATTGGCTTACCACTGTATATCTCAACGAGATTATCGTACCTACCTCCACCGCCCACGGACAGCTTGTAGTCTGGTACGTACATCTCGAATACAATACCCGTGTAATAATCAAGCCCTCTCACGATGCCTAAGTCCATACTCATGTAATCAAGCACGCCATACATACCGAGAAAATCAACCAAGTCATTATAGTACTTAATGAAGTCATCACCAACCCCCAACTCCTTAAGTAGATCGGGCACCTTATTGAGACCCTCCGTAGTATTAGCCAACCTAAGGACCTCCTGGGCAACCTCCCTCGTTAACCCCAGCCCAATGAGCATCCTCTCCAACTCATCATCAGGCACCTTACCCCTCTTATCCATTATCCTAAGCACGCCCTGTTTAGCATCATTGGGTATTCCGAGCCTTGCGAGGAGTTGCTCAATGATTCTCCTATCATTAACCCTAATCCTGAAATCACCCAACTCAAGGGCTTTGAGCGACTCAACGCCGATTGTTAGGACCTCGGCATCAGCCCTAACACTCGATGAGCCCAGGAACTCAATACCGAATTGGTGAAACTCCCTATACCTACCATGCTGCGGTTCATCATACCTCCAAACCTTTGTTATGTAATACCACCTAATTGGTTTGGGCAAATCAACCCTATAGGAGACAACCCTAGCCACTGGAACAGTCATGTCGAACCTAAGCCCAACCTCCCTATCAGCCTTATCCCTGAAGTAATAAATCTCGTTAACCACATCCTCCCCAGCCTTGGCCTTAAGTATCTCGTAGTACTCAAGGGCAGGCGTCTCAACCCTCAGGTAACCAAAGGATTCAGCAACTCTGGCTAACCTATCGAAAATCTGCAGCATTGGATAATACTCCTCAGGAGTCAAGTCCCTCATGCCACGCACAGGCTTTAAATCCATCAAAATCAAAATAGTCCCTTGATTTTTATTTTTAAACCCGCACCCATCTATTGATTAATTGCACGAAGCAACACAATCGCCACCGTTGTGATTGCATTAACTAATCAATTACTTAGCTGCTCTTTGTATTTTACGGTAATGAAACCTTCGTGCTATAGTGAAGCAAGGAGTATTGTTACGAAATTTATATGTGCAACAATGTAAATTATTAACCCGATGGTTATGGGTATGATGAGGGGTATGTGGTAGGACGTGAGGACTGGCGTATCAATACTTATCCTACCCTGGGATAACCACTCACCCAATAATTCCCTTGGATCCTCAACGTCAAGGCCAAGCCTAATCACCGGTTCAAAGCCATCCTCACCCAAGGCCTGGGCCACCGAGTAATTATTAGGGTTTCTAAACACCTTATATGCGGGCACGCACATTAACGTAACTAGGTATAGGGCTTTCTTGAGACCTTGCGATCTTATCAATGCCTCGCATCGCTTACCATACCTAATGTTTTGAATTACGTTGTATGGCACGTAAATTATCAGGGTTATTATTAGTGAGTTTATGAGCACCGATATTGGGGTCATATTAACAATACTCAGCGCCATATTCGGTAGGGTGACTGGTGGTATTGAGGCTGATATGAACATTATTGACTTGGAATCAGCACCACCCATCGCCCTCAACCAATACGCAGCCAAACCAAATGCCGCACCAAAGACCATACTGACTATGTAAAGAAATAGCTCACGAAGACTAAGTGCTAGGTAGATGCCGAGTGGTACGCATATTAATGCGCCGGCTATCCACGTCCAGTCACTAATCCCCCTGGTCTTTAGATCCTGGATTGAGGCGATTAATTGAATTAGAATGACAATGATATAATCCATAATTAGTAATAAACCTCGGTCAAGCACAAGCGCGATGAGCTGGTGAAAGGTAATTAAGGATATTGCATAATATCCACGGTGGTAATAAATTAAAAGGTCCTTACCAATGAATTAGTTATGTCACGGAGAGTTGCGATTGTGGGTGTTGGTTGGTACGGGTTTAGGCCCGTGGTGGAGGAGGCGTCCTTCAGGGAGATGATGTTCGAGGCAGCGGTTAGGGCTTATGAGGACGCGGGTGGTATAAACCCAAGAACCGATGTTGACGCATTTGCCAGTTGTCAGGAGGATTTTTGGGAAGGTATAGCAATCGCTGACGAATTCGCACCGGAACCCATAGGTGGTACACTGAAGCCGGTATTCACAACACCAGGTGATGGACTTCAATGCGTTGCCAGTGCCTACATGATGATAAAGACTGGGCAATTCGACGTTGTTGTTGCCGAGTCCCACGCGAAGCCTAGCGACATTGTGAATATGCACGATATTATTTTGTTCGCGATGGATCCAATAACCACGAGGGCGATAAACATGCCAAACTACCACGCAATAGCGGCGCTGGAGACACAGGCCTACATGAGTAGGTATAATGTGCCTAGGGAGGCGTTGGCGTACGTTGTCTCCAAGGATAAGCGGAACGCATTGCTTAACGAGAGGGCTAGTTATGGTGCAAATATAACTGTGGATGACGTGCTAAACATGCCGTACTCAGTATCCCCACTGACCAGGCTAGACATAGCACCCTTTGTTGATGCTGCAGTGGTTGTTGTCCTGGCTGGCGAGGATGTGGCTAGGAGATTTACAGACACGCCCGTGTGGGTTGATGGTATTCACTGGGTCACTGAGGATCCATCCCTCGAATACCATAGTTGGGAGTTCCCGAGGCATGCCATGTTGGCTGCCGAGGCCGCTTATAAAATGGCGGGTATTCAGGACCCAATAAAGGAACTGCACTTTGCCGAGGTTGATGCAAGGTATAGCTTTAAGGAACTCCAGTTCATTGAGGCCTTGAAACTGGCACCGCCAGGCGAGGCTCATAAGTTATTGCTTGAGGGTGCATTCGATAGGGATGGATTATTCCCCGTAAACCCAAGCGGTGGCGCTCTCGGTGAAGGAGTTCCACTGGAGGTTCATGGGTTAGCTAGGTTGCTGAATGCCGTGTTGCAGTTGAGGGGTGAGGCAGGGAGGGCGCAGTTGGGTAAGGCTGAGAGGGCTGTGGTCCATAGTTGGAGGGGCGTGCCCACAACAACGAGTGCAGTTGCTGTGCTCAGTAGGTGATGTGGATGGCGAGCTCGCCCGTAATTATTTCCCAACATGTGTTGGTAATACTTATTAATTCCATGGGGTGGTTATTATTATGAGTAGGAATATCTACGTTAAGCATAGGCCTGCGGTAATAGGGGCTGGACTAACACTATTTAGGAGGAGGCTCTTAGAAACGCCAAAGGAGTTGGCCTGGATAGCCGCGAAGCAAGCCCTGGAAGAGGCTGGGTTGACGCTTAAGGACATTGACTGTGTGGTCATAGGCTCAGCACCGGACACATTCGATGGTGTCCACATGAAGGGTGAGTACCTAGCTGATGGTGCAGGTGGTGTCAATAAGCCGGTAATGAGGGTCTTCGTGGGCGGCGCTACCGGCGTTATGGTGCCCATAGCCGCCTGGTGGCATGTGGCGAGTGGGCATTGCAAAACCGTGCTTGCCGTTGCCGAGGAGAAGATGAGCGATGCGGACATACCGCACCCACAAGCCGTGTTCAGGTACATCTGGGACCCAGTTACCGAGGTCCCGCTGCAACCAAACCTGATCTGGATATTCGCAATGGAGATGCACAGGTACATGTATAAGTGCGGTGTTAAGAAGGAGGACATAGCCCTCGTAAGCGTGAAGAACAAGCGCAACGCCCTAGACCACCCGGCAGCCCAGGTTGCGGCCAACATAACGGTTGATGATGTTCTAAAGAGCGAGGTACTAGTATGGCCAGTGCAGTTGCTAGATATATCGCCGGTTAGCGATGGCGCGGCGGCATTCGTTGTTGCAAGTGAGGATATCGCCAGAAGGCAGACGGATACCCCCGTGTGGATTGATGGTGTGGGTTGGGCCCTGGACACAACATCATGGACAAACAGGGACTTGGCATTCCCTGAGTACGCAAACGTGGCCGCCAAAATGGCGTATAGAATGGCCGGCATAACAAACCCAAGGAAGGAGATAGATGTGGCTGAGGTTTATGATCCCTTTGACTACAAGGAGCTACACCACATGGAGGGTCTTGGCTTGGCGAAGAAGTGCGAGGCGCCAATACTAACGAGAGAAGGTGTTACACAGAGGGATGGCGACTTACCAATAAACCCATCGGGAGGATTACTAGGCGTTGGCAACCCCATCGCCGCGGCAGGAACGATGAAGGTTGCCGAGATATACTGGCAATTGGCAGGTAAGGCTGGCAAGAGGCAGGTAAAGAAGCCCGTATACACAGGCCTGGCCCACGCATGGGGAGACCTAATGCAAGCAAGCACGGTCGTAGTAATGAGGGTGTAGTCTAGATTAATTTTAAATTGAACGGGCTAATAGTGATTCATCAGCTTTTAACGCTTTTATAAAGTGCTGCTCAAGGCATATGAGGATGGTTGCTGTAGCTGTTGATGTTGGTGGGACATTTACGGACTTCGTGGTTCTCAGGGACGATGGTTCTATCGAATCGTTTAAGGTGCTTACGACGCCAAAGAGCCCTGAGGTTGCGGTTCTAGAGGGTTTGAGGAGGGTTAAGCATCGCATTGATGAGGTTCTCCACGCAACAACGATAGGAACTAACGCTCTACTTGGTCAGGTTGGTCTTGAGCTACCGAGAATAGCCCTATTCACGACTAAGGGTTTTAGAGATGTCATCGAGATTGGGCGTCAGAATAGGCCTAGGCTCTATGACTTATTCTTTGAGAAACCTAAACCATTGGTTCCCAGGGAGCTTAGGTTTGAGGTTGATGAGAGGGTTTTGGCTGATGGCACTGTTGCCAAGAGGGTTGATGTTAACGAGGTTGAGAGTTACGCGATTAAGGCCAAGTCCGTTGGGGTTGTCTCCGTTGCCGTGACCTTCCTTCACTCATACGCGAACCCTAGTAATGAGGAGATTGCCGGCGAGGTCCTAAGGAGGCACTTTAGGTACATTAGTTTATCCAGTAGGGTTGCACCTGAGCCTCGTGAGTACGAGAGAGCATCAACCACGGTTGTGAATGCCGCGTTGATGCCCATAGTCAGCGATTACGTCGCCAGGTTTTCCGAGGGGCTCAGGGAGCTTGGTATTGCGAGGTTCTACATCATGTCGAGCGCGGGCGGTTTGGTTGATGCTGAGGAGGCTGTTGAGAGGCCTGTGCAACTCATCGAGTCAGGACCGGCGGCTGGCGCTATTGCTGCGGCTGAGTTCTCTAGGGTCATCAATGTTAGTAATGTGATTGGGTTTGACATGGGTGGTACAACGGCGAAGGCATCATCGATAGTTAATCACGAGCCGGAGGTTACCACGGAGTATGAGGTTGGTGGCGAGGTTCACCACGGTAGGATCATAAAGGGTTCCGGATACCCAGTTAGGTTTCCATTCATTGATCTAGCGGAGGTATCCGCTGGGGGTGGCACGATAATTTGGCGTGACGAGGCCAATGCCCTAAGGGTTGGGCCCCTGAGTGCGGGTGCTGACCCGGGGCCGATATGCTACGGTAAGGGTGGTACTGAGCCCACACTGACTGATGCGAACCTAGTCCTTAGTAGGATTGGTGAGTACTTGCTTGGTGGTGAGATGAAGCTTGATAAACACAGCGCCACCAAGGGCTTGGCTAGGTTGGGCGATCCAGTGCAGGTGGCTAACGATGCCATCAGGTTGGCCAACATGGAGATGGCTAGGGCCATTAGGTTAGTCACCGTCGAACGTGGGTTGGATCCTAAGGACTTTGTACTAATGACATTCGGAGGTGCCGGCCCTCAATTCGCAACCTTCGTTGCCGAGGAGCTTGGTATAACGAAGATCGTGATCCCACCAGAGCCTGGCGCATTCTCGGCACTCGGCTTGTTGATGGCTGACTCGAGGTTTGAGGCTAGGTTGTCGTTCCCGAAGGATTTGGAGGATGGGTTCGGAAAGCTTGAGGAGAACCTGCTCAGTAGGTTGGGTAGGGTTGATTACTTCGTTAGGTTGGCTGATGTTAGGTATGTTGGTCAGGGTTGGGAATTGGTTGTGCCTGTTGGTAGACCAGCTAGGATTGAGGATGTCGAGAGGGAGTTTAATGAGAGACATAGGGCAACCTATGGTTTCAGTCTCAATAAGCCCGTGGAGGTTGTGACCATAAGGGTTTTCGCGGTAATCAGGAGGGTTAAGCCGAAATTTAAATCGCCAAGTGTTGGCGGTGAGGCTAAGCCGAGGACGTTTAGGAAGGTTTTCTTCGATGATTGGCTTGAGACGCCCATTTACTGGCGTGACGACCTAGTACTGGGGCAGGTGGTAAAGGGACCCGCGATAATTGAGGAGTACGGCTCAACAATAGTAGTACCACCCAGATGGGGGGCAACCGTGGGCCAGCACTCCGAGGTCGTACTATCACGCACGTAATCCCCTTGGTACTATTGATACTATTAATAATGCAGTAATACTTATATACCCTATTGACCACCCTGAACCAATGATCAAACCCCAACATACCTAATGGCAATACCCTCAAAGGGACGCCTAGTCGAACCAGTGATGAACCTACTAAGTTTGATTGGTTTAAGGCCGCAATCGATCGATGAGAAGGCCCTCGTAATACCAACAAACTGGCCGTCGCTTAACCTCATAAGGATTAGGCCTGAGGATATACCAAGCATTACAGAGTCCGGCTCAGTACTAATGGGCATTACCGGCCTTGACTATGTAGTGGAGAGTAATGCCTCCGTGGATGTCGTCGAGAGGCTGGGCTTTGGTAGGGGTAAGTTAGTCATTGCTTTCCCAAGTAGTTCCGGCGTTGACGACATTGATGACATTAGGGATGGTGTTAAGATAGCCACGAAGTACGTCAACATAGCCACCAAGTACTTCAGCGGGTTGGGTAAGAGGGTTAGGATAATCAGGATAACGGGTAGTGCGGAGGTCATGCCAATGCTCGGTGTTGCCGATGGCATAGTTGATGTTATGTCCACGGGAACAACGCTGAGGCTTCACGGGCTCAAGCCTGTTGGCATCATTATGGAGACGGAAGCCGTGCTAATAGCACCTAGGAGTTTAGACGACGATTACAGGGATTACCTCAATAAATTCCTACTACTGCTCAGGGGCGCTCTATCCTCAAGTGGAAGGAGGCTCGTGCTGATGAACGTATCCCTACAACACCTTGACTCCGTCCTTAAGATCCTACCTGCGATGGAGGGTCCAACGATCGCGGATATAGCAGGTAAGCCTATGAAGGAGGTGATCTCCGTAGTCCCCGAGGACCTACTACCTGAGTTGTTACCTGCCCTAAAGAGGGCTGGTGCGAAGGATATACTGGTCCTGAACATCGAGAAGGTGATACCATGAGGGGCTTAGTAATACCATCAATCGACATTAGCGGCGGCCTAGCTGTCAAGAGGGTTAGGGGAGTCAGAGGTAGTGAGTTGGTTAGGCTTAGTATTGATGAGGCTTTGAACCTGGTTAAGGATTACCCTCTCGTCCATGTTGTTGACCTGGATGGGGCAGAGCTTGGCAGAATAGTTAACTCGGAATCCATAGCCAAGATTGGTTCCTTCATGGGTGGTAAATGCCAGGTCGGTGGTGGTGTTAGGGACGCGGGTAGCGCAAGGGAGTTACTTAGGCATTGCAGGAGGGTCATTATCGGCACATTGGCCGTAGAAAAACCCAATGCGCTTAAGGATATGGTCGAAGAGTTGGGTCGGGAGAGGGTTGGCGTTTCATTGGATGTTCAGGGTGAGTGGGTGTTTGTTAGGGGTTGGAGGGTTAGGGCCGGTAGAATAAATGACATCGTCAATAGGTTACCCAGGGTCGGCGTTGTTGTGTTCACGAATGTGGAGGTTGAGGGGACCGGCATGGGTCCCAGGGTTAGGCGTGACATCATTAATGCATTGAGGAGCGTTGGTGAGGAGATTTATTACGCAGGTGGTATCTCGAACTGCGACGATATTAAACAGCTGTGGGAGTTAGGTTTTGACGGTGTGATAATAGGCTATGCTCTCTATGTTAAGAGGGTGGTATGTGGATGACGAGACAGGCCGTTGTTGAGAGGAGGACTAGGGAGACGGAGGTTAGGGTTGAGCTTAGGCTAGAGCCTGGTGATATCAAGGTGGATACGCCGATAAGGTTCCTGAACCACATGCTTGAAACCCTGGTCTTCTACATGGGCGCCTCAGGAAGCATAAACGCCGTCGACCTGAGGGGGTTCGATGATCACCACGTTGTTGAGGATGTAGCCATAGTGCTGGGTACGGCGATGGATAAGGCGTTGGGCGATAGAGTTGGTATAGCCAGGTTTGGGTGGTCCATAGTACCGATGGATGATGCCTTGGCGCTGGTGGCTGTGGACCTAGGCGGTAGGTCTTACTTCGTATTTGACGGAAGCTTTAGTAGGGATACTGTTGGTGACTTGTCCACGGATATGATACCGCACTTCATCAGGAGCTTCGCCGATTCGGCAAGGGCTACCGTGCACGTGAAATTACTCGGTGGTGAAAATGAGCATCATAAGGTTGAGGCAATATTCAAGGCCCTTGGGCTATCCCTCAGGCAGGCCATGCAGATTGTTAGCGACCAAGTAATGAGTACCAAGGGTGTGATATGATGAGACCTGTGAATATAGTAAGGAGAATAATTCCCTGCCTTGACGTGGATGCCAATGTGGTTGTTAAGGGTGTGAATTTTGAAGGTCTTAGGGTAGTTGGGGATCCCGTGGAGTTGGCTGGTAGGTATGAGGAGGAGGGTGCAGATGAGTTATTTCTACTCGATGTTACTGCTACAATACAGGGTAGGGCTACGTTTCTAAAGACTGTGCGTGATGTAGCGTCGGCAATAAACATACCCCTCGGTGTTGGTGGTGGCATAAGGAGTGTTGCCGATGCTGACGCAGCCTTTAAGGCAGGTGCTGATAAGGTCAGTGTCAACACGGCGGCTGTTAAAAACCCAGTGATAGTCAGTACATTGGCTAGGGAGTATGGCTCCCAATCAACTGTGGTGGCTATAGACGCGAAGAAAGCCGACGGCGCTTGGTCGGTCTTCATAATGAGCGGTAAGGTTAATGCTGGGTTGAACGCCATAGAATGGGCTAGGACGGTTGAGGAGCTTGGTGCCGGTGAGTTATTGGTCACGAGCATAGACGCCGATGGTACAAGATCTGGGTATGACGTAGACCTATACAGGGAGTTGTCAAATGCCGTTAACATACCAGTAATAGCCAGCGGTGGTGCTGGTGAGTCAAGGCACTTCCTGGAAGTGCTTAAGTACGCCGATGCGGCACTGGCAGCGAGTGTCTTTCACATGGGTATAATAAATATCATGAAACTCAAGGCATACTTAAATGAGGCTGGAATCAGGGTTCGCCTATATTGAAATTCGTGTCCAGCCTAATTTTATTCACATACCTCGCGTCAAAGCAGGACCTAGTGCCTAGATGGCAGGCATTACCGACCTGGTAAACCTTGAGTAAAAGCGCATCGCCATCACAATCAATCCTGAAATCAATGAGGTACTGATAATGACCACTGGTTTCACCCTTGAGCCACAGCTTCTTACGGCTGAGTGACCAATAATGAACCATGCCTGTGGTAAGAGTCTTCACGACAGCCTCCTTATTCATACTAGCCACCATTAATACGTCCTTACTCTGCCAATCCTGGGCAACCGCTATAACCGTATTATCCATATGCCTATACCACAGTGACTCGGCAACCTTAAGTGCATCCTCAATACTGAGCCTCATGACCTTAATACCATCAGGAAGCATCGAATTACGTAGGTCCAGGGCTTTATAACCTTATTTTTAATTAATTTATAATTGGGTACCCATGAATATTATGGAATCCTCCTTAACCGAAGTCCTCACCATCCCCTCATCATCGTCCAAATCCTTATATATCAAGTACAATTCATCGCCCTCGCCCATAAGCGCGAATGCGAACTCATTGGTTAACCCCACTATTGAGAATGGATCCCTCGATATTATAGCCCTCTTCACCGATAAACCACCGACTGGGTGAAATAGAAATCGTATCAACACATCGGAAGCTCTATCCCTAAACTCATCATAATCCACCTCCCTAAATTCCCCCGACCACCCACCACCAACATCCTTACGCAATACACTTCTCAAAATGAACCTCCTACCCAAATCCCTATCCACATTTAGGGGTATGAGTATGAAGTATGGCCTCGTTTTGAATATATCGACCGATTTCTCATCAATTACAAAAGCCCTAAAAGGAACTCCCTCAACAGCGTACGTAAGCAATAAACCCTTACTAATACGTGTCTTCACTAATCCCTTCTCCCCATCACCAAAGTCATTAAATGCCAAATAGACAACCCCACCCTCACCTATCAATACCAACGCCGAATTATCATTGGCACCGGCTATGAAGAATGGATCCCTCGATATCACTATCTCCCTCTTAACCGGGTTAAGGAACACATCAAAGAACCTCCTATGGGCCTCATAAACCAGCTCCTCAGGCATGACCTCCATAAACGCACCCCTCCAATCACCACCAACCCTAAGCCCCACTACATCCTCAACAGCACCCCTAATCAACTCCTCCCTACGCCCATCCTCAACCCTCAAATTGATGACAAACAATGAAGCATTATTAACAACCCACCTCAGTAGCTCATCCACATCAACCTCAAAACCAGAGTGCTTAGTCATTAACATAATATTTAGCAAGTCAGTATTTAAGCCACTAACGTTAAGCACAATCAACGACACAATCAATACAATCCCTCAATAAGTTAAACCACAACAGCTCTTAACCGCATTAATGAATTCACTTAGAAAAGACGGTACACCACCTGCCCTAAGCCTATCCCTTAAATACCTCTCGATGAGACCAGGCAAACGATACGAATCGTAGTCCTCGTCCTTTATACGACTTTTTATAACACCTATTACGTCTCTACAATTAGTAGCGTCTCCTACATTTAAATTCAAAAGCTCAGCAAGCCACGCCTCAAGGCATGGATGCGCAAGAATGATCTCTACTCGATTATAATCATTAATTCCTAAATCCTTAAAATGCTTATTAACAATGCGTTCCCTGACCTCGTCAGGTTCAACCCCCTCGGTATCGGCTATAATAATGACGCAATGACTCTCCTTCAATCCCTCCTTAATAAACCTCCCCATTTTATTACTACATACATTCACGGGCCTACTGATGTACGCTATACCAATATTCGCAAGCTCATTTCTAATAATGCTCATTAATTTTTTAATCAATTCTTTTGCATACCTATTATCAATTATGAAATAAACCTTACAAGGATTCATACGTACTACCTAACTTAATAGGTTCCAACAAGCCAGACTCGAACAACTCACTCAAAGTCATCCTATGTTTCTCAAGCTCCTCCTCAACCTCCCTCCCAAGCCTATAAACCCTCGTCTCACCACCCTCGAGCCTCAGGACAACAACCTCACTCACACTCTTTGCGTAGTCAAGGGGTACAGTGGAGTGAGTCGTCAGTATTACGAAGGCGTTGCGGCTCCTAAACTCGTCCATCAAGAACTGCTGAAGCTCTGGGTGTAGGCTGTTCTCGAACTCGTCAATAACAATTACACTAGCTCCCCTGAGGAGCAGTGATTCAATGATTAGGGTCTTGAGGACGCCACTGGGTATGGAGGCTGGAGTTAACGTAACGTCATCGGCAACGAGCTTTAGGAAAACCCTACCATCCTCAGTGACACTAAAGCCTAACTTTAAATCTTGAACGCCAATGAACGCGTACTTCAACGCCTCCACTAGGGACTCAGAAATAATACCCTCGGTGACTGTGTAGAGGAATGGTACGAAGTTTGAGGCGTCTGGCATTAACCTGTCCTGCTTAGTGAGTTTTTGCGGATCCCTGATTGTTTTCCAATCAATGTCCTTGATGATTGTGATATTATTTATGAAATTGTGCACCACATTAATAATTTCTGAGAGGTACTGTGCAATGTAGTCTGTAAAATATTCTAATAAGAAACGTATATGTCTCTTAGTTACTTTTTTACCAGTTGTTTGCTCATGGATTATTTTTACGAAGTCGTCTAGATCTTTTTCAAATACGTGAGAAAGTATAAAAGGGCTCACACCCTTTATGATGAGAGGCTTAACTTCTTGAATCGCCTTAAGTTCAACACTTAGCCTTAACAAGTCAGATTTAAGCGTAAATGTGGGTGCCACGACTTTGAATATTTTCTCGAAGGCTTCCTTACTCATAGTGACGGTTAATTCTCCTTTATCAGTATCGATACTTACGTCTAAGCCATTACCCTGAGCCCTAAAGCTCTCTTTCAAGATTTGGAAGCGTCCCTCCTTACCTGTGATGTATATTTCATAGGAGATTCGTGTTGGTGCTTTGCATGGCTCAAATGGTGGTTTTATACAAAATTCTTTCACGCACTCATCTTTGTTTTTATATTCTAGTTCTAGACCAAGTATTATTGGGGTGTTCTCGTCGTGTCTCCATACTACTTTGTCGTAGCCCCACCATTTTAGGAATGGGTTTGTGGTTCTCCCCATTGCCCATTCTATGGTGTTTGTTAGTAATTCGAAGGCCTCTACTAGGGCTGTTTTTCCTGAGCCGTTTGTTCCTGCGATTATTGTGAGTCTCGTTGGGAACTCGAGTGTTACGTCTCTCAGTGACTTGAAGTTCTTGATCCAGATTTTCCTCAATTCCACGCACTCGTTAATGCTCTTTAAATCCACGTATTAAGTGTGTGGCATGCTGTAATTAATTTTATGTTTTAATGCTTGGCGAGGTTTATGAAGCTCCTCAGCATGTTTAAGCCCAATTTACCGCTTTTTTCTGGGTGGAATTGTGTTCCGTAGGTTAGTTTGTCATCATCGCATAGTATGCTTAGTATTGTTGTGTTTCCGTACTTGGTTACGCCTATGTAGGGTTTGTTTGGGGTTGGGTTTGTTACGGCGTAGCTGTGCATGAAGTAGTAGTAACCGTCTACGGCGTCTAATTCGCAGTCGTTGTTGACTTTGACGTAGTCCCAACCAATGTGTGGTATCCTTGGTCCCTCAATCCTCCTAACACGGTCACTGTACCAACCTAAACCATTTAATTCACCCTCATCGCTCCCACTGAACATTAGCTGGAGCCCTAGGCATATGCCTAGTATGGGTATTACACCTCTGACGCTGTTCAGTTCGTTGCTCACTGGTTTCAACCTACTCATGGCTGGGTCGAAGGAGCCGACGCCCGGTAGTATTAAGGCATCCACGGTCCTTAGTTCGGGTGGATTATTTATGATTACGGGGTCTGCTCCGGCTCTACGTAATGCATTTATTACGCTGCCCAGGTTTCCAACGCCATAATTAATAACTCCGATCCTCAACATGGTCACCCCTTATGCCTATTTCTTAATTCCCTACACACATCATCCATACTTAAACCCATCACCCTAAGTAAAACAAGTAAGTGGTAAACTAAGTCCGCCGTTTCCCTAATGACCCAATCCTTATCATTAGCCATTGCCGCAACCACAACCTCAACAGCCTCTTCACCAACCTTCTTGGTAATCAACGGCACACCACCAAGGTAGAGCGAGTACGTGTAGCTACCCTGCCTCTTCAACGCGATTCTCTCATCGATAATGCCCTCAAGGGTCTCTAGGAAATCACACCCCAAGCTAATCACCTCAATCTATCCAGCCACGCCCTTATTGACTCGGCATGCCTAACGAAGCCCTCCCTAAGGCCCAGGGCATAGCCCAAGTCCCCAAGCTTCATAACCTCTGCGGCGTTGATAACCTCCACGGTAGCTATTGGCTTCATGAAATCCAGTGGAGTCAACACACCACGCCACCTGGCTGAGCCATTTGTTGGTAATACATGGCTTGGCCCAGCTATGTAGTCGATTAGGGCTGATGGGGTCATTATAGATATGGCTCCGGCGTTCCTTATTCCATCAATTGGTATATCAGCACCCCATATCGACACATGCTCGGGAGCCAACTCGTTGATCACGTTAACGCAGTCCCTCGCATCATCAACTAGGGCTGATATGTATGGTAGTTCACCGAGTTTAGCCAATTCAGTCTCAACCCTGGTCAGGTAATCCTCGTCCCAGGACAGCACTACACCTACGGCAGATGCATGCTCGAGCTGTGCTGCCAAATCCATGGCGGCGATGGGTGGGTCAACACTAGGTCCTGCGCATATCGCTAGCTCCGTTGGTCCCTCGATACCGTCAATGCCGACGTGGTTGGAAACCAGTATTTTCGCAGCCTGAACATACACATTGCCGGGACCAACAACCTTATCGACCTTGGGCACGGTAGTCGTTCCAAAGGCCATGGCGGCTATCGCATGGGCACCGCCAACCTTGAATACCCTGGCACCAAGCCTAACAGCCACATAGGCGATCTCCGGCGCTATGGTGCCGTCTCTCGTCGGTGGTGTCGCTACTATGATCTCACGCACGCCAGCCACCTTTGCAAGCACACCGGTCATTATTAGTGTTGAGAAATAGCCTTTGGGCACGTAAATACCAACCCTATCAATGGGGACCCACTTTATGCGTCTCATAAGTCCCATGAACTCATCCATCACATCCACCGGCCTTGCCCTAGCATTTAACTTCTCAACAGACTCAATGGCATAATCAATAGCCCTCGCCACACCAGGCTCCACAGAACCAACTAACCTGCCCAACTCATCTCTACTCACCTCAAGCCCCTTAAGCTCAACGCCATCGAACTCCCTGGTGAACCTAATCAGTGCGTCATCACCGTTTCTTCTAACCTCATCAATAATGGGCCTAACTCTATCAACATAACTTCCCAGGTCCATCATCCTAGTGAACAATTTGGCAAGCTCGTTTTTGTCCACCCTCACGGGGGTTCGTAGTATTAGGGGTTAAATAACGATTACTATATATACTGAGGGAATGCTTATTTAGACTAATAATCACGTAGGAGGCGTGAGCGCTGCACCGTGGACCAGGGTATTGAGTATAGCCTTCTATGAGGAGCCTAACGTGGGCCTCGGTAAGTATAGGCTGCACTTCAACGAAAACCTATTCCTACCTAGGGAGTACTACGAGGAGGTCCTCAGGGTATTGCTGGAGCCGGACCTGGTTAGATACTACACGGAGCCACTAAACGCCTCCTTCAACAATGCCATAGCCAAGCACGTAGGTGTTGATGGTGATAACATATTCTCGACAGCCGGTGGTGATGAGGCCCTGAGGCTTTTAATACAAGTAGCCCTGCACGGCAATCGTAAATTACTCGTTGTGGAGCCGACGTACTCAATGCCGAGGGCCTTGGCCGAGTCCATGGGAATTGGGATTGCCGAGGTACTGCTAAGGCCTGATTATGAATTAGATGTGGATGCTGTAATTAAGGCTGGAGTCGATGCTGACGTCGTGTATATGTGCAATCCTAATAACCCAACGGGAAACCTGTTTAGTAGGGGCGATGTTAAGTACGTGGTGTCCAAGTTAGATTCGTTGATCATAATCGATGAAGCATACGCAGAGTTTGCCGGTGTGTCTCTCATTGATTTAGTTAGGCATTATGATAATGTGGCTGTTGTCAGGACATTCTCCAAGGCCTGGGGCCTGGCTGGGCTTAGGGTTGGTTATGTGGTCGCCTCGGAAAAGGTCATTAATGCCCTAAGGAGACTCTCGCTACCTCACAATATACCCTATCCATCAATGGTCATGGTAATGAGGGCACTGCAGCTGCGGCATTACGTGAGCGAGAGCATAGAGAGGATGATCCTTGTTCGCGAGTACATGATTAGGAAGATGGAGGAGTTGGGCGTGGCACCGCTGAGGACGGTGACCAATTTCGTGACATTCCACGCCAAGAACCCGGACTTGGTGCATAGCGAGTTGGATAGGAGGGGTTTCGTACTCAGAAACCTGGGCGGTAAGCCTCTATGCCAGGACTGCCTAAGGGCAACGGTACCACCAATGCCTGTGGCGGAGAGACTATTGAATGCGCTAAACGAGGTCGTTAGGCAGGTTAGGTAGTTAAGTGATTACCTAGTTTACCTTGCGTTTTATTCTGATAAACGGCTTATGATTTATTAATAAGTTAATTATCAGGATGAATGATGGCAATACCGTACTGGGAAGACCTGGGCAGGATAAGATCAAGGAGACCCCTAATTCACCACCTAATGAATTACGTGGTAATGAACGATGCAGCAAACGTGACGCTGGCGGTCGGTGCCTCGCCAATAATGGCTCACGCGAAGGAGGAGGTTGAGGAGTTAGCGGCGAAGGCTGACGTGGTTTATATAAATATTGGCACGCTCGATGATAGGTGGATCGAGTCGTTCATACTGGCTGGCAAGGCCGCATCTAAAAATAATGTGCCTGTATTGCTTGACCCAGTAGGTGCGGGTGCCACGAGACTTAGGACCGAGACGACGTTAAGGATATTGAACGAGATTGAGGTCAGCGTCTTGAAGGGGAATGGTGGCGAGATGATGGCGCTGGCTGGTCACACAGGTATGGTTAAGGGTGTCGACTCCCTAGGTGAAGCGAATATTGATGTTGCTGAGAAGTTGGCTAGGGAGTATGGCGTCACTGCGGTTATAACGGGGCCTAGGGACTACGTATCAGATGGCAGGAGGTATGCCATAGTGAGTAATGGAACACCAATGCTTCAGTACATAACCGGTTCGGGGTGTATGGTTGGTTCAGTCATAGCCAGCTTCATGGCAGTGAATAGGGATTTCCTAGTAGCCTCGGTCGAGGGTTTGGTCACCTTTGAGATAGCCGCAGAGAAGGCAGAGAGGAAATCCTCAGGACCAGCCACACTGAAGCTTCACCTAATCGATGAATTGTATAATATGAAGCCCGAGGATTACGGCATGGCTAGGGTCGAGTTGAAGGTGTAAATGGGGATACTTGCCACGTAATACTTTTTACCCTAAAGTACCGAGCAGCCTTGAGGTTTAATGAAGGCTGTTGTTGTTTATGAGAAGGGCAAGTACGAGGTTAGGGATATACCATTACCGAAGATTAGTGATGGTGAAGTGCTGATTAAAATAAACTACGCCGCGCTATGTTACAGAGACCTCCTACAACTCGCGGGCTACTACCCCAGAATGAAGTACCCAGTCGTGCTTGGACATGAAGCGGTGGGTATTGTGGTTGAGTCAAGGGACGCGAGGTTTAAGCCGGGAGATAGGGTTGTGCCGCTACTGCATGAGCCTGATGGTACCTGTGAGTTTTGTCTACGTGGGTTAGACGCGTATTGCGTTAATGCTGGTAGTTATGGTGAGAACTTAGACGGTTTCTTTGCCGAGTATGCCAGGGTATCCGCTAATGCCCTAGTTAAGGTCCCCAATAACGTACCTGATGAATTGGCTGTATTAACACCATGCGTTCTGGCCATGATATATAAGGGATTAAAAAAGGCTGGGCTTATGAGAGGTGAGACGGTTGTTGTTACGGGAGCTAGTGGTGGTGTTGGTATCCATGCCGTGCAGTTGGCCAAGGCAATGGGTGCGCGGGTAATCGCGGTTACGAGGTCTGAGGATAAGGCGAGCTTCATTAGGCGGTTTGCTGATGATGTTGTCGTGGCATCGAAATTCAGCAATGCCGTTAAGTCCCTAACGGATGGGGTTGGTTCCGATGTGGTTATTGAGGCTGTCGGTACGCCAACGCTTGATGAGTCATTGAGAAGCCTTCGTATGGGTGGTAGGGCAATAATTATTGGTAATGTTAATCCAGACGAAACATACGCACTTAGGCTTGGTTATATAATAATGAAGGATGTATCAATTATTGGTAATGTACGTTCAAATAGATCCGATGTAGCCGAGACACTTAGGCTATTGGGTAGCGGCTTAGTTAGGCCCGTTATTGCAGCCACATACCCATTGGATAGGTTTAGTGATGCACTGGAGTTTATGAGGAATAGTTCCAGGATTGGTAAGGTGCTTATAAAAACTTAGTTAGGTCTAGCTTTGAATTATAATGATTAATATCGAATAATTACATCGTCTTATCTACGGTGCATATCTTTATCTTCTACAATGGGAGAAGAGTTAATAAATAGGTCTAGGTAGACTTGGTGCAATGCCTGTTGACTTAATGTGGGTCATAGGTGGACCCCAGGGTGGTGGTATTGATACCGGTGCCAACGTGTTCATGAGGGCTGTAGCGAGGGCTGGTTATTACGTGATTGGTGATAGGGAGTACTTCTCAAACATTAAGGGTAGGCATAGCTACTTCATGGTTAGGGTTAGTGATGAACCTAGAGGAGGACTATTGAGCCCCATTGATGTTTTGGTCGCCCTGGACGCAGAGACCGTGTTCACCCACTTCCAGGACGTTAAGCGTGGTGGTTACGTTGTTGTTGATACATCAACCTTCAACACAAGGCTTGATCAGCTACAATACATGGAGGATGAATTGAAGGATAGGCTTAGGGAGTGGTTTAGCAGGGCTGGTGTTGAGCCAACGGTAAAGGGCATCGTGGATTATCTGAGGAGTAATGGTGTTAACGTCATGATAATGCACTACGCAGACCTACTCCAGGAGGTTAAGAAGAAGCTTCATGATGTTGATTTACCATCACTAATCGGTAGGTACTCCAACGTTGTTATGACTGCGTATTCAACGGCAGCCATGGGGTTACCAATGGAGTACGTGTTTAAAGGGCTTGAGGATGTGTTCACTGGTAGGAGGGGTAAGTTACTTGAGTATAATAAGGCGATTGTTGAGGTGGTTTACGAATACGCGAAACCCATGAAAACCAACATAACACTATCACCAATTAAGAGGGGTGTTAGGGCTATCATAGTTAACGGTAATGAGGCAGTGGCCATGGGCAAAATACTCGGTGGGCTAAGATTCCAGACGTACTACCCAATAACGCCAGCTGCCGATGAGTCCTTCTTCATAGAGGCGCACGATACCGTGGACCTAGACCCAGTCACTGAGGAAGCCAAGGCCCTTGAGAAGGCTGGCATTGTGGTTGTGCAGACTGAGGATGAGATATCGGCAATAAACATGGCGATAGGTGCGGGTATAGCTGGTGCTAGGTCTGCAACTGCAACATCGGGGCCGGGCTTAAGCCTCATGGTCGAGGGTGTCGGTTTTGCTGGGATGAATGAGGTGCCCGTGGTAATAACGCACTACCAGAGGTCTGGACCTAGTACTGGGATGGCGACCAGGAATAGCCAATCCGACCTAAGGTTCGTGATGCACATGGGGCATGGCGAATTCCCAAGGATAGTGATATCATCCGGTGACCACAGGGAGGCTATTGAGGATGCATTCAAGGCGCTCAACTGGGCTGAGAGGTATCAAATGCCGGTCTTTCACCTGGTCGATAAGGCTTTGGCAAACTCCTACTCAACAGTTATATGGGACTTGGATAAGAAATCATTAAAGATTGATAGGGGATTGATTGTTACAAAGGACGAAAATAATTACAGAAGGTTTAGGATTACGAAGGACGGTGTGTCACCAAGGTCAATACCAGGGCTCGGCCCAATATTCTGGTTGACAGGGGATGAGCACGATGAGTACGGCCACATAACGGAGGACCCAGTAACCAGGACAGAGATGTATGAGAAGAGGATGAAGAAGCTGGAGCTTGCGGATAAGGAGATACCGCTGGAGGACAAGGCTAGGCTCTATGGTCCAGAGGATGCGGATGTAACAATAGTTGGTTGGGGATCAACAAAGGGTGCAATAATTGATGCCATGAACGTACTAAACAACGAGGGCTACAAAGTCAACTTCCTACAGTTAAGGATGTTTATACCATTCCCAACAGAGTTCGTGAGGAGGGTCCTAGGTAGGGGTCAGTTAATAATTGATGTTGAGTCGAACTATGAATCACAGGCGGCCAGTGTAATTAGGGAGAGGACTGGGATTGAAATAAAGCACAGGGTGGTTAAGGTGACCGGTAGGCCGATATTCGTCGATGAAGTCTACGAGGCGGTGAAGAAGATATTGAAGGATGGCGATGAGGAAATAGTCCTAATGAAAGGACCATAAAATCAACCCTATACTTAAATACACCCTAGAAATAATTCATTTTTATGAGGGCCATTACAGTAATACCCGGAGTACCTGAATCCCTGAGATTAAGGGACGTACCAAAACCAAGCCCCGGTAAAGGCCAGGCACTCCTTAGACCCATCAGGGTTGGTATTTGCGGTACTGATAAGGAAATCATCGAAGGAAAGTACGGTAAGGCACCCGAAGGTAGAGAATACCCAGTCCTTGGTCATGAGGCTGTGGCGGCAGTGGCTGAGCTCGGGGATGGTGTCGACAACGTATCGGTGGGCGACATCGTAGTACCCACAGTGAGGAGACCATTTAATTGCGACCTACCCGTGGACTTCTGCCCGGTGGGCCACTATCTTGAGCATGGTATCTGGGGTCTCCATGGACATGCCGCCGAGTACTCCGTGACAGATGCGAGGTACCTAGTTAAGGTTCCTAAGGATTTACTAGACGTAGCCGTACTCACCGAACCACTCTCCGTGGTTGAGAAGGGCATAGACATGGGGCTTAGGATTGGGCAGGCAAGGTTTGATTGGAAACCAAGGACAGCCCTGGTGCTTGGAGCCGGCCCCGTGGGCTTACTGGCAACGATGGTGCTCAGGCTCATGGGCATATCCACAGTAACCACAGCCACAAGACCACCCGAAAGCCTAAAGGCGAAGTTAGTCCTTGAGTTGGGCGGTAAGTACGTGGACTCCGCGGTAGAGCGAGTAACTGGGGAGTTTGACATAGTCGTTGAGGCCACAGGGTCGCCCCAGGTCGCTATTGAGGGCTTAAACCACCTAGCACCCAACGGTGTCTACGTACTGCTTGGTGTTTACCCCAGTGGTGGCTCGATGAGTGAGGTTGGTGGTTTGATGACGAGCATGGTACTCAACAATAAAGTCATTGTTGGCTCTGTCAATGCAGGAATTAAGCACTTCGAGATGGCCCTTGAGCACCTGAGGAGGGCTAAGGAGGAGTTCAATAATTGGCCGCTTAAGTTAATAACAAAGAGGGCAACCCTCGAAAATTACCAAGAGGCGTACACCTGGACGCACGACGACATAAAGACGGTGCTTGAAATCAACCCTGCATAAGCCTACAACCAAGCCCAAGCAATGAATCCCTAAGGTCTAAACCATTATACAAAATAACGCAGCCCTTAAGCATCTCCCTAATTACTGGGTCACTTAAGTCATCAACGCTAAGTACTAAGAGATCTAGGGGTAAACCACTGGGTTTTAAACTCCTAATCCTAAGCATCAACTCTCTTTCATCAGTAACCTTCCTAAACACCACGGCAACATCATAATCACTATAAGGCATGTAATCACCACGAGCCCTGGAGCCGAAGAGCACAATAGTACTACCTGGATACTCACTGGATACCCTAGACACGAACTCACGCAACAACTCGTCGCCTTTACTGACGCTCTCGCTCAGGATCCTTAGCAACCGATCTAATCCACTCGATGATCCTCCTCGCATACTCAACACACCTCCTAGCCGTCTCATCATTATAAACCCTAGGCTTCCTACCCGGATACCTAGATAGTATATACTCACCACTCAATGCGTCTGCATAAACGTACAACTCAATGGGGAAATCGAATCCAAGGGACTTAATGACCCTGAGCAATTCGGCTAGGTCGTGAGTGAATGGGTACGTTCCTGCCTTAGCGACAATTAGGCCCTTAAGGTATAACTCAGCGGCTTGTTGCGACTCGAAGCATGATAACCAATATAATCCATCATTTACGTGCCTCTCGGCATCCATGAAAAACGCATCCGCCTTCTCAACCCACTCACTAGGTATTATCATTTACGCATGGTTGTACAGGTAGTACTTAAATAAGCATTATCGCGGAGGACACCGCATTGCGTTAATAATGAAAAGGTTTTGGGCAAGGTTTATTAAACCGTAGTGGCCACTACATGCTTGGTAGGGCATGGGTAATGAGGTGATATTGACTATTCTACCGCCGGAGCTTGTTGAGGATGTGGAAGAACTTATACCAACCATTTTACCACCAGAGGAGGTGTTGGGTAATGGTTCTGAGACTAAGGATTAGGGTGTGTTATAGCGATAAATGCGTGGAAGGCCTTGGAATAGCCAATAAAGACTTTTAGAAACTTTAACTATTAAAAATACGTGGTTAAGAGGATCATGATTAATGAGGAGATGCTTAAAGCATTGCTCGAGGGTAGGGTTAAGTTACGTAAGGATGTCAAGTTGAAATACGGCAAGTATAGGGTAGTTAGGAGGTACGTTAGGGTGGGTGTCGAAGGTGGTGGTGAGGGTAAGGGTAAGATTGATCAATGAGAGCACAGGGCGCAGTTCCGAGATAATCGTGCTTGTTAATGGTGGTGCCGAGAGTGAGGTTCCTGTAATTGCCGTGACACCGAGCATAGCCAGGGACATTGGGCTTGATCTAGACGAGATGGATTTGATAGAGGTTGAACTAGCATCGGGAGTTACCCATAACTATATATCGAGGAATACCGTGCTGGCGCAGTTACTGGATGATGTGGGGCAGGGTGCTATCTCAGGCGCGGGTGTACATAGCTTTTGATGAAGATTTAACGGAGCCTTTAATGACCGACATTGCAATTGACGAATTGGGCATTCAGGTCATAAGTTTCGGTAGAGGTCTCTGGAGGCATGTAAATGATCCACCCAATGTTGTGCGTAAAAGTGCCACTAGGTATTAAATTATATGTCTAGTTCTTTAACCCTTCCGTCTTCCGTTTATCCCCTTCCTATCATATCCCTAAACCTCATATAATGTACGCAGTCAAAAATACTCATTGAACTTTTTATATGTGTTAGATCAATTCAAATAAGCGCTTATCGGCAAGAACCTTTTAGAGGGATTGCATTAATTATCTATAGATGACACAACCACTTGATTGTGATGAGTATAATAGATGGATTAGGCAGGCCGAGTACACCTTGAGATCCATAGACGCTGATATGAGCGCCGGCAATTATTCGTGGGCATGATTCAAGGCCCAGCAAACGGCTGAGCTAGCCCTTAAGGCGTTATTAAGGACCGTGGGCAAGCCAGCCTTTGGGCATAACCTAGTGGCCCTCTTCAACGACCTGGTTAATTACTGCGGCAATGTGGGTGATAGGCTGCGTTTCTGCGTTGGTTATCTCGACAAGATGTACGTAATGCCACGTTACCCAGGTGCCTTCGTTGAGGGCGTGCCCTTCGAGAGGTACACTAGGGAGGAGGCTGTGGAGGCCCTAAATTGCGCAAGCCTAATCAGTAATTGGATAAGGGGTTGTTCGCCATGTCATTAGATGATGTGATTAGGGAGAGGAGTGCTGAGAGGGAGCGCGTTATCAATGAGTTGCGTGATTACGCGGCAAAACTCAGGGGTAGGTTCGGTAGATTGACCGTGATACTCTATGGGTCCTATGCAAGGGGCGACTTCAACCTATGGAGTGACGTAGACGTGCTCATAATTTCCGAGCATTTTAGGGGTACGGATTTCGTGACGAGGTGCGTTGAGCTTAACGATGCGCCACCTAGGCTTGAACCAATATGTTGGACGCCTGAGGAGGCTTTTAAGGCATTGGCCAAGCCGTGGTGGCGTGAGGCCCTTAAATATTACGTGGTCATTGTGGATGATTACAAAATAGCGAAACTACTAAATTCGCAATAATGCCTTCAGCATTAACACCAGTTAGAACATTGCTTTATTAAGTGTCCCTTAGTAGTTTGGTTTAATGGAGATTAGGTTTGCCGAGATAATACTTAGGCCGAACTGGTTTTGGCGAGTTCTCAAACAATTGGGTGTGGATTTTGCTGATGGCGTACTGCCTAGGTGGTTTAGGGATTGGAGGCAGATTGAGGAGGAGAAGCCGTGGGATTACGAACCATTGATGCGTTATAAGGAGATGCTCGAGGAGAATGGGCTTAGGCTCGTTGCTATTGAGGATAATCCGCCACTTGATGGTATTAGGCTCGGTATTAGGGAGTTGAGGGAGGAGGAGCTCGATAATGTGGCGAGACTTATTGAGAACATGGGTAAGTTGGGCATTAGGATTTGGATTTATAGTTGGATGGCGGGTATTGGTTAGTCCAGAACAAGAACTCACATACCGGATAGGGCTGGCATGTACGTGACAGGCTTCAACATTAAGGATATAGAGAATTCTCCACCACCCACAATACTCAAACGTGTTAGTAAGGTTACGCATGAGGACTTATGGAAAAACCTTAAGGATTTCCTGGACTATATTATACCAATTGCGGAGCAGGCCAACGTTAGGCTTGCGATGCACCCCGATGATCCACCCATACCTGAGTATAGGGGTGTGCCTAGGATAATGAATAGCGTGGAGGCCTTCAAGAAGCTGATAAGCCTCAACAGGAGTGAGTATAACGGTATAACCTTCTGTATGGGAAATTTTACACTAATGACTGATGACATACCTGGAGCCGTCAGAAAGCTCAAGGATAGGATCTACTTCGTACACTTCAGGGATGTCAGGGGTGATAGGTACAACTTCGTGGAGACGCTCATCGGTGAGGGTAAAACGGACCTCGTTAATGCAGCCAAGGCTTTCCTGGAGATTAACCATGAGTGGTATCTAAGGGTTGACCACACACCAACTCTAGAAAACGATATTGAGTATACACCGGGCTACTCGTACTTAGGGAGGATATACACCATAGGCTATATAAAGGGCCTATTCAATGCTGTGTCCAGAGAGGTTGAGGAAGGCAGCAATAGATCTTCTCAATAAGAAAATGATTTAAGTTATGGTCTGGGCAATTGATGTAAATATGTCCCTGGATTGTAATTCAGTGATTAACGACCTTAGGGGGAGGTTGAGTAGGTTAATTAATGAGAACTACGTAGCTGTACTACTCTTTGGATCGTGGGCTAGGTGCGAGGCTAATGAGAGGAGTGATGTCGACATATTAATCCTCCATAGGGGACTCAATAAGATCAACAAATTAAAAAGGAGTAAGGCAATTTATTTGGCAATCACGGCCCTGCTAAAGGACTACCCCGAGTTCACGGTGTTGGACATGGACTTCGAGGAGTTCATAAACCCAGGCATAATACGGCCCCTACTCCTGAATATTTATTGGGACGCCTTAATCCTCCTCGACAGGTCCGGTATATTACGGGATTTTCTAGCCCATGTTAGGCGCAGAATAGTTGAGAGTGGATTGAGGAGGGTTAGGGATGGTAGGGCGTATTACTGGATCCTGCCTAAACCCATGGCTGAGGTAAGGGTATTATGATAGACCCAATAGGGGAGCTCAAGTACAGACTGGCGCTCGCCAATGAGCACCTTAGACGAGCGGAGATGTATTGCCAAGTCAGTGATTGGGCTGGGTGCGTCCATTACTCACAATTATCCATTGAGAACTTCGCTAAGGCCCTAATTTCCATGTATGAGGTACCGACGTGGAGCCACGATCCCTCTAATCAATTACTGACGTTGTTGAGTCAATTACCTGAGGATTTAAGGAGTATTGTGAGGGAGTTGGCACTTATGAGTCGCGAGGTGGCCGTGGAACATGCTCGATCAACCTATGGAGAACCCTCAAGTGGGTTAACGCCCGGCATGTTATATGATAGGGATTACGCAAGCGCTCTGCTTAATAAAGCCCGTAGGGCTAGGGATATCGTTAACACCGTGCTTAGGCGTTTAGGGATTGAGAAATAGTGCGCGACACCGAAAAACCATGCCCTGGTTATGGGTGGATCGTGAGTTTATAATTTGGTAGTAGTCCTCCAAGTCCCATTGCTGCGATTTCCTCCCTTGTCGGTATTAGGTCGGCCATTAACCTTGGCAGGAATATGTCGAGAGCATTGAAATCACTGTAGTAGATACCGCCTGCTGACACGGCCAGGATTGGTACATCACCCAGTAGGGCTATCATGGTCATTGTCGTGGGCTTTATAGGTACTCCATAGGCTATTATTTCAGCCCCTAACCTCTTGACGGCTATTGGTGTCCTATCAGTCGGGTCCACAGACATACCACCAGTTACCACAACAGTCTCCGCATTCTGGTTCACAGCCTCACGCACCGCACTTGCTATCTTATCCTCATCATCAGGCACAACCTCCCTATACACAATACTCCAACCAAACCTGTCAGCCCTAGCCTTTATGACTGGGTAGTACAGGTCGCTCTTCCTGCCTTGGTAAATCTCGGTGCCCGTAATAACAACACCAAGCCTAGTCCTCCTAAACGGCTCAACATTAACCAATCCCTTAAGCTTAAGCAATTCCTCAACCTCCTGTCTTCTCATACTAAGTGGTATTACATCGATTATACCCACCACATCATCCTTCACAACACCAACATAGTTCTGTCTCGTTATTAGGAGGACATTACCGCTTAGGTTAAGGGTCTTTAGCCCATTGGAATCGACAAGCAGTACTCCATTTACGGTAGTCAATAACCGTGCTGAACCCTGTCTGGCGGGTTTAACGTAGATATTTCGTCCAGCAACAGCATTGGCTACGGCTTCAGCGATCTCCCACTCGTACATCAAGTCACTGCCTTCCTCATCACCCATGACCCACACAAAGTAGACGCCAGAGTCCTTCAACTTCTCCACATCCTCCCTAGTTATTATGTGGCCCCTTGGTAATAATACGGTAGCCCCATCCCTACCCACATATGTTGTGTCGTAACCCAGCATCAAACCAACAGCATCATCAACCCTAACAAGCCTCACAATTCGTGAATAACGACACGCCTTATTAACCATTATCCACCTAAAACACGTATTAATTCAGACTTATTAATTAAGAATTAATGAGGAAATTGTATGGAGCAGTTGAGGGTTGGTTTTATAGGGCTTGGTATAATGGGCAGCGCCATGGCCATGAACATACATAAGAAGGGTTTCCCGCTCATTGTCTACAATAGAACAAGGAGTAAGGCGGAACCCTTCGCAAAACTCGGGGTACCAGTGGCTAACTCCCCCAGGGAGGTTGCGGAGAAGAGTGATGTCGTTATTGACATGGTGACCGACGCGCCAGACGTTGAGGAGGTATTGTTTGGCAGGGATGGCGTGGTATACGGCGCACACCCAGGCCTTATCGTTATCGACATGAGCACGAACTCGCCAGAGCATGCCAGGTACTTTGCCAAAAGATTGGCTGAGTACGGCATTGAGTTCCTGGATGCACCAGTTACTGGTGGCGATGTTGGTGCTAGGCAGGGCACATTAACGATAATGGTTGGTGGGAAGAGGGAGGTTTTTGAGAGGGTTAGGCCTGTGCTTGAGGCTATGGGTAAGACAATAATATACGCTGGTGATGTTGGTAATGGGCAGATGCTGAAGCTACTGAACCAAATAGTTGTTGGCATAGACATGCTGGCGGTAGCCGAGGCAATGGCGTTGGCCAAGAAGGCTGGTATAGACATGGACAAACTATTCACGGTACTATCCACGGGAGCCGCAAACTCATTCACAGTCCAATACTACATGCCCAAAATGATGAAGGGCGATTACGAACCAGGCTTTAGGGCAGCCCACCTTAAGAAGGATCTCAGGTACGCTCTAGAGACAGCAAATAAGCTTGGCGTCCCATTACCAGGCACAGCAATTACCCTGGAACTATACAACGCACTGGTGGCTAAGGGTCTTGGCGATAAGGGGACGCAAGCCCTACTTAAGCTGTACTACGAATTATCCGGCATAAAGGAATAATACATTTTTAACTATAGATATACTCCGTCGGAACTTAAAAGGATGGTATTATCTTGTGGATCATGAATTCCTTAAAACCAAGCAACTCAGCCCTTGTCGGCTTACCTCTCGCCACATCTATTACCAACCTGAATAATCTCTCACCAGCTTGCTCAATAGTCTCCTGACCGAGTGTTACTGTGCTTGCGTCAAAATCAATATTTTCACGCATTTTCCTGGCGGTTTGCGGATTCGCGGTAACCTTTATCACTGGCGCTATCGGGTTACCTGTTGGTGTTCCTCTACCCGTCGTGAATATAACAAGTGTTGCGCCACCTGCAACCATACCCACCACAGACATTATGTCATAACCCGGCGTATCCATTAACCAGAGACCCTTACCGTCTCTCCGGAGGCGGTGGTTGAACCACCGTCTCCTTCTCGACGGTCTCCCCGAGCCCCCTCACCGCAGTGGCTCCCCACCCTGTCGCCAGGGGTTCCTCGCCCTGCGGGTCTTGGAAACTCGGGGTAACTGATTAATTCAGAAACCACTACCTTATAAATTTTGACGTCTTAGACACCAATGAATACAAACACCACAAATGATTACGAAGACCAAAACAGCTCCACAACCCCTAACTTCCTCCGCGTAGTCGACTATTCCCTGTATGGGCCTTGAACCACCTTTAATGATCGCACCCAATGATTTTTCCTCTATAGTAGATATGCCACCAGCTATGTTACCAGGAGCTGGTTGTGTGCCTACTAAATCCACGTTATGGGACGCGGCGAGTTCAACCCACCTCCTAACGGTTCTAACTATTCTCTCACCAACCTCCCTAGAAACGGCCCTATTTGCTAAGATATCCTCAGCACCAATCATCTCCGGCGTTTCCGAGAGGATCACCGTACCTCCTAAATCAACTACCCTATCCGCTACATAACCAACAACAGGATTTGAGGCCAAGCCTGAAGTTGCGTCGGAACCACCGCACTCCACCCCAAGCACTAGGTTCGACATATCAACCTCCTCAGGTCTTTGCGAAAGCACCTCCTCAGCCATCTTCCTAAGCAACCTAACACCCTTCTCAATAGCCGCTGGTGTTCCTCCATCCTCCTCCTGAATAACCACCTTCTCCACAGGCTTCCCAGTCTTTTCAATTTCCCTAACTAAGTCATCCGCCTGAATCTGCTCACAACCAAGCCCAACAACAAGAACACCACCGACATTGGGGTTCTTAGCCGTATTCACCAAGGTTCTTCGTGTGATTTCCAGGTCTGGTTCCAATTGGCCGCAACCAAACGGGTTCTCGATAGCCACGGCACCCTGGACCTGATCCGCAATCCTACGCGTAACGAAACTCGAGCAAATCACTGTTGACATGACGAGTAGGTGGTTCCTAATACCAACCTTACCATCAGGCCTAACGTAACCAAGTATGCTTTGTCCACTCATTTGCCACCACCCCTACACACACTATGTACTGCGGTTAAGCTTTCTATGTTATGAACGTGCACGTGCTCACCAACCCTAATATCCACCCTAGCCCTACCAATAACATGCCCATACTTAATCACAAAATCGCACTTACGAATATCCCTAATGGCAAACTTATGGCCGAACGGTATATCATTAAGCAACTTAATGACAAACTCAGCATTACCAATAATCACGTGGACAGTATCTCCTGACTTAAGATCACTAAGGGCTATGCCAACATTATCCTTAGGGTTAAGCACCACAGCAGGCCTACCTTCAATCATAGTCTCCATAATTACCGATAAGATCTAGGTAATGGAATTTAAATACTATGCCTAACCTATTTTAACCTTTATGATTGATTGTCAATATTTTGACGAAAGTTATCATTATATTTAGTATCTAGTAGCGTGTTTTATATATTTAGCTATATTGATTGGGTTTACCTACAAAACCCATAATATTTATTAAAGAGAGTATTCTAGGGCTTTATTTAGTATGTGGTCTCGTGCCGGGATCTCTAGGACCACGTTGATTTTAATCGTCGTCCTAGTGATCGTTGTGGTCGTCCTTGGAGGTTTACTTGCATACTATGCAACAAGGCCTCCGGCAAAACCCACGCCGACCGTATCGCCAACCACTGTAGAGTTCTTAACATGGTGGGGACCTGAAGATCCACAGGGTTTAGCGTGGGTTGCCGGTAACTTCTCGGTTTATTACCCTGGTTATCATGTTGAGTATTACTCAATACCCGGTGCTGGCGGTACCAATGCGAAGTACGTAATACTGGGTATGTTAGAGGCTGGAAAGCCGCCAGGTAGTTTCCAGGCACACTATGCCCCTGAGATTCTATCTTACGTTGAGATAATGCCCCACGGACCAGCGGACTTCGTTAATTTCACGTCTATGGCCATACAGGAGGGCCTACTTAGTAAGGGCGTAACTGAGGCCGTATTAGCCGGCATGTTTAATAGTACGATGTTCTCATTGCCAACAAATGTGCATAGAGGTGGCATGCTCTACTTCAATCCTCAGTTTCTTAGGCAGTATGGTTTGCCCATACCAACGACTGTTGAGCAGCTTGCCAATGAGACCCTATACCTCGCATCCCAGGGTGTGAGTTGTATATGGATTATACCTGGCGGTGATGGTGGTTGGGATCAGTTGAATCTGTGGGAGTACATATTCCTAGGACTTGCAGGTGAGAAGTACGGACCTGAGAAGGCTGCGCAGTTAATGAATGAGTTCCTGTACGGAGTGTTAAACCTAAATGACCCAGCCATAGCCCAGTTAATAAACGAGACAGACTACTACTTCCTACTCTTCACAAAGTACGACTGCCCAGGATGGCAATCAATGACATGGTCATCAGGGTTAGCCTACATAATACAGGGCAAGGCAGCATTCCAAGTAAATGGTAATTGGATCGTTGAGTACGCGTATATTTGGTACCATGTGGTGACCTACCCAGCAATACCGCCGTACACATCGTGGACAAACATAACACTTATGGAGGAGCCATTCCCAGGGACTCAGGGCATATACGTATTGGTCATAGACTCCGTAGCCGTGCCTGCGACGAACAACCCACAAATGAATGCGGGTATAAGGCTGGCTGAGTTCTGGTCGTCTTACATAGGGATGAAGATTTGGACATCAAGCGCTAAGGGAGTCACGATATGGGCCAACGGTACGAATTACTACCCAACACCAGCCCAATGGTTTGACTATCAACAGTTACTATCAACAGCTCCCGGTGCCTTTACCATTGCTCCCAGTGATGGTGGTTTGTTTGATGATGTATTCAGTACGCTGAATACTCAAGTCCTTAATCTGCAGCAGGTTGGGTCTAGCTATATACCGACGTTCAATAGCGCCCTGGTCTCTGCTGAGCAGACAACGTACAGTGAGTGGATGGCTGCCGTGAAACTAGGCCTAGGTTACATGGGGTATCCAGGGCACCCATTCGCCAACTACCTACCACCATGGGTAAACCCAACAACATACCACTACCAACCATACACACCCTGGTGGCAAACAGGGTAAATGACTAATTAAAGGCCATATTGTTAAAACTTAAAATCAACTTATTTCCCATAAATTCACAATGACAAGACAGGCAGTACTAATGGCAACGCCAACGCTCATCTTTGGAGGGGTCCTAGTATTCTTCCTCTTCTGGAATTTAATTATATCGTTCCAAAACTGGTCATTATTTAACCCAAAACCCAGCTTCGTGGGGTTTGAAACCTATGCCTACTTATTCACTCAGAACTTCTTCTATGCATCCCTGCAGCATACAGTAATATTTACCCTAGGTTTAATAGTCATAGGGGACGTACTTGGGCTTTTATTAGCTGCCTTGTTGTACTTCATACCAAGCAATATCCAGCGATCAATCTATCTCTCGATATTCATATACCCACTCGCCGTACCGCCAACCGCATCCGCATTGGTGTGGCTCTGGCTATTCAATCCGCAAATAGGCATTGATTGGGTATTATCAAGCCTCCACTTACCAACTATTCCCTGGCTCGTTACACCCACTACTACCTACATCGCCTTAGTAATTGTGGAGGTTTGGGCCTATACTGGTTTAGCGGTATTGTTCTATTTAGCTGCATTCCTGAGCGTTGATAGGTCGGTAATAGAGGCCGCGAGACTCGATGGGGCAACTGGGATGAGCCTACTCTTCAGGATTCTACTCCCAAACTCAATGAGCGGCTTCATAGTAGCCACAGCATTACTCTTCCTATTCTCATTCAGGATATTCGACATACCATTCATAATGAGCGGCTCAGCAACGAGCCCAACATTGATGACCCTAGTCACGTACATATACTACCTCTATGCGTATGCAGAAAACTTCTCAGCAGCCGCGGCGTTGGCGACATTAGTGGCAATCATAGCCGCCGCAGTTATAATACCCTATACACTACTTGGATTAAAGAGGTGGGTTTTCAGGAGGTGATTAGGCATGAACAGTAGGTACGTCATTAAGGCCATTAAGTACGCACTGTTGCAATTAGTAGTGGCCATCTTTATAATTATGTGGCTTGCCCCCTTATACGCTATGCTTATTGGCGGTTTTAAAACGAACATGGCTGCTGCCTCAACCCCGATCTTCATGCCTCCCTCACAAATCTCCACTGAGGCTTACTACTTTGATTGGTTTGGTTTTGGTACCCTCATAGGTCTTGAGTACCCCATGATGCGTCAATTACTAATTACGGTGCCTGTGGCCTTAACGTCTGTTATTCTCGGCAGTATGGGCGCTTATTACTTCTATGTAGAAATGGAGAGGAGGCCTTGGGTTAGTAATTTTGGTTTCTCAATAATATCGCTAGCCGCCTTCCTACCGGCTCAAACGTTAACGATACCTATTATTAAATTAACATCATCATTAGGCATATACCAAACTTATTGGGGTCTTGCCTTTGCTTATTTCGTGTTTTATTTACCAATGTCGGCGCTCTTAATGTCTATGTTCTTACCAGTTGTACCTAAGTACTTATTAGAGAGTGCTAGGCTTGATGGTGCACGTGATTGGGCTACATTCTGGCATGTTGTTTTTCCAATAGTATTACCTGGTTTCCTATCAACATTGATTTTTGTTTTTCTAATGGTTTGGCAGGATTTCTTCATACCATTGATAATAGCCACAAAGCCAAGCCTATACATGCTTCCCGTAGCAGCTAGGCAGTACGTTGGTGGATATGCAATACTTTATAACAGGTCATTTGCGGCTGGCGTTATTACATCAGCAATACCACTTGTTATCTTCGCATTTTTGGGTAGATACTTCATAAGGGGGTTAGCTGCACTTGGCGGTGGTGCTAAAGGCGTATGAATACCTAGGAAGTGAGTTCTACCTAAGTAATAATGATTAAAATCTTTTTACTCACAAAAAAATTAAAAACTAAAACGGCAAGAAAACTTGAACTTTATGGTTGCTATAAGAGTGGAAAACTTAACGAAGTATTTTAGGAAGGGTAAAAACGTCATAAAAGCAGTTGATCATGTAACATTCAGGGTGAGTGATGGTGTGGCGTTTGGAATACTTGGTCCGAGCGGTCATGGAAAAACTACGTTCTTGAGGTTGATAGCTGGTCTTGAGGTACCTACGGATGGCTATATATACTTTGACGATGAGTTAGTATCGGCGCCTAATAGGGTTGTCGTGGAGCCAGAGAGGAGAAATGTTGCCATGGTGTTTCAGAACTGGGCGCTTTATCCAAACATGACGGTTTACGATAACATCGCCTTCCCGTTAAAGATGGCTAAGATGAGTAAACATGAAATAGATAAAAGGGTCAGGGAAATAGCGGAGGAGCTTGAATTAACCCACGTCCTTAACCATTATCCTAAGGAATTATCAGGTGGTCAGCAGCAGAGGACTGCGTTGGCGAGGGCGCTCGTTAAGAACCCAAAGGTGTTACTTCTCGATGAGCCCTTTAGTAATTTGGATGCCGCGCTTAGGGATAGCGCTAGGGCATTAGTGAGAAGAATTCAAAGGGAGAGGAAACTCACGACGATAATAGTTTCGCACGATCCAGCAGACATTTTCTCAATAGCCGATATAGCCGGTGTTATAATTGATGGCAAATTCGCCCAAGTAGGTAATCCATCAGATATCTACAGCAAACCAGCTACCACCATTATTGCTGCATTAAGTGGTGATGTGAATCTCATGAGCGCAAAGGTAATCGAAGAGAACGCCGTAATCGCTAATCTAAAAATTCCATTGCCAGTTAGTGAGAAGGAGGTTGGTGATGAAGCAATAGTTGGGATAAGGCCTGATGAAATGAAGTTATTAATAGAAATGGCACAGGGAATTCAGGGATTTGTCAACGTAGGTAAAGTCAAGGTTAAGGTGTCGAGTTATAGTCTCGGTGTATTTAGGGTAGTGATCTCGCCAGTCGCTGATGAGAGCATAGAGCTTGTTGTGGTATCAGATGAACCAATACAACCAGGTACGGAAGCATACTTGTACGTTAGGAAGGATAGGATAAAAGTCTTCGCAAAGGATGGAAGATTAATAGCATAAAAATAGGCGGTATTAATCAAAACATATATGAGACTATTGGTAATAATCAGTAACCCGGGAATTACGCCGAGCCATAGGCAGGAGATACTAACTAGGTTGAGGCGCGAAGGACTTATGGTACGTAATGCCAGGATAGCCTCAGACCACATAGAGCTAGACGTAGTAGCCGATGATGAGCGTGAGGTAAGGCTTGTGGAAAGGCTCGGCTTGAAGTCTCAGGAGGTTCATGTCATAGATACGGAACGTACTATAAATTACGACGTATACGATGCATTGTTTAAGTACGTGGAGCTGTTTAATAAGGAGAGGTTTTGGGAAGCACATGAGGTACTCGAGGGGGTATGGCGTTTAAATAGGGATAAGGGATTGCAGGGATTAATAATACTCGCCGCAGCATTCGTAAAATTGCAGGAGAATAATCCAAGAGCCTTTACGGAATTGATGATGAGAGCCAAGGACCTAATAAAAAACAGCAATATACCAATTAACAAGAAAAGCCTTCTCAAAAGGATTGATAACGCCCTGAGATCGCAAAAGCCCTTTAGAATTGAGAGTGCTGATATCGAGTATTGATTGTATTTCGACCTAGTTTAGGTCAATTATGGTGATAAAGGGTGGAAATTACTATTTTTAATAGGAAATTACTAAGGAAGTGTGGAGTTAAATCATCGATGGTAATGCATCACAACTATAGCATAAGCTCCATCATATTCTGAAAAGATTAAATTACAAATTTTAACTACCCTAAACACACCCACGAGAGAAAACCTTAAAAATGACGTTATTGATGTAAGAACCGCGGCCGTAGTCTAGCCTGGTCTAGGATGGCGGCCTGCCGTTCACGATTATAGGTGAGCAGTTAGCCGCAGAACCCGGGTTCGAATCCCGGCGGCCGCACCAAACAACATTTTATGCACTCTCATGGTTATTTTCGGTGCTTAAGATTTTCCATAATTCTGTTGGCTTTAGTTGTATTGTTTTCTCCGTTATCTCATCATTACAGGCCAATATCGCCTTTATCATCATTTCCCTGCTGGCCATTAATATGTATTTCAACTCCTTATCCTTCACTATTCTCCTTATCTCAACATCCTTGCTGTTTTCTCCAATAATTAGTAATTGAGTGTCCCTGCACTTAACGTTTATTGTTGCGGCGTACACAATCCTCGTAATACCCTCATAAATGTTCCTCAATATGACGGCACCTATGTGGGTGCATAATCGTCTCTTTATCATTGATGCTTGACAATCGCATAGGTACTTACCGTTTACGTACCTAACCACGTATTGTGGTAATGCGTCACCCATTTCACGTCGGCCGGCAACGACCCATACGTTTTCATTCAATTTCCTAATATCATTGTTTAGGAATCTGCGTAACGACCTCATTAACCAGGACCTGGACTTTCCGGGAAATCTCCTTCTCAACTCCTCAACGCTTGCCTTCACGGCATCCATTACAGTGCTCATGGTAATTACTATACGGTGGTAATTTTACCTATCGTTCAGGTTTAATTATAGTAATTTAAGTTGAGTAGAGGTTTTTATTCCAGGGAGCCCTCGGTAATAAAGCCATGTATACCGCCTCCGTATTCAAATCCAACCTCTCTATGAAACGCCTAGTGACAGCCCCTATAAGCCCATACCTCCTCCCTATATTCACCACGCCGTAGTACTGTTCCGCAACATCATTTAACTCCCTGCCCCTCAATACCTCCTCCGCGAATTTCCTCGGCACCATAAACGCTGGACTCAGGCCCACGGTTGTTTCGCCATACCTATCGGCAATCACAGCCATTGTTACGTCTAGATACGCATTTATTTTGCCTAACTTGATGATTCCTGCCTCAATACCAACGCCGAACTCTGCATTGGACGTACTAACCAGTGCATAATTAGCCCTTGTTAAGGCACCATTAAGTATTTCATCAAAGCCCATGGGCTCCGGCGGTAGGTCTTTAGGAGGTTCCACCGCAATCACATTAGCTCTGAACCCCATGAGCCTAAAGGCTATTTCCACAGCTCTCACCTTGTTCGGATTCCTTGAACCAACAGCTACGGTAATCACGGGGAGTAGCTCAAATAAGGGTTCTTATTTAATTAGTGTTGTGATGAGGCTTTACCTAGCGGATTTGTGATGAGTGACTCCAATACTGACTATTCAATGTATACGGTATTTCCATCGTACCTTGCGCCCCTCAGTGTGGAAACTCTCCTTGCGAGTTTTACAGCGGCCTCTACAGCCCTCCTTGCGTATTCTTCAGCCCTCTCCAACGCCTGTACCCTATTTGCTCCGGGTCCTATTATCCCCATACCCACTGGTTTTCCGTAATCCACGGATAAATCCATCAACTTCCTGGCTGTTTGGTGAGCCACCAATTCGTCATGCTTCGTCTCGCCCTGTATCACGGCGCCTATTGCCGCCACTGCATCGACATCCTCCTTCTTCAGTAATTCATTAACTACTATGGGCATGTCGTAGGTACCCGGCACCTTGGCCACGTAGGTCACCTCCGCACCCAGGAATTTCGCATGCTCCAGTGCCTTCTGTAGCATTAGGTATGTTATGTCGTAATTGAACTCCGCAACGACTATGGCAAGCCTGATTTTACCAACGCTCACGGGTGTATGGGTTAAACGGTGTATTTTAGTTTTATCCGGGCTATGGATTTTTAGGGGCCTGCTGAATTATTGCTGTGGAGTCCTTCTCGAGATTGTGGATTTGGAGGTACATTAAGCATAAACTGCCTTGGTACTATGACGTATCAACAAACAGGAAACCGGCTAAGTACCTAATTGCATCGAGGGTTAGGGCTAACATAAACCTTAGGGATTCTAGCGAAGGTGAGTTATGGAGGGAGTTTGATGAGGTCACAAAGGAATTTCTCGATCTATGGGGTAGGGTTAGGAATGGTGAAGTTGATATAAGGAACGTACCCAAGAGCGAGCCATCGCTCCTAGATCTGGTCACCGAGATTGCGAGGAGGATGCTTAGGCATTGCGAGTTCTGTGAGTGGAGGTGTCGTGTTGATAGGACTGGCGGTAGGAGGCTTGGTGTTTGTATGCTGGATTCCGTGAGTAGGGTCTCCACGTACTTCCATCACCTTGGTGAAGAATTACCGCTACGTGGCACCTTGGGGTCTGGGACAATATTCTTCACATCCTGCAACATGCGATGTGCCTTCTGCCAGAACGCCGACATAAGTAGGGATAGGTTCAATGGAGTACCGGTGACCCCCAGGGATCTTGCGTCAATCGTTGTCCTGCTTAGGCTTGAGGGTGTTCATAACATCAACTGGGTTGGTGGTGAGCCAACGCCTAACTTACATAATGTAGTCGAGGCGATAGATCTGTTGGCTAAGCATGGTATGAAGATCCTGGATCAACTCGGTGAGGAGGATTATGAGCACATACTTTCAGTTAAGGCTGACTTCCTACCCTACAACTTCAATAAGGGTTGGGCCATGTATGGCAATGAGGTAAACGTGCCCATGCTATGGAACAGCAACTTCTACATGACGCCGGAATCACTAAGGCTGCTCAGGGTTGTCATGGATATTTGGTTGCCCGATTTTAAGTATGGTAATGACAAGTGTGCCTTCAGGATCTCGAGAACACCGAGGTATTTCGAGGTTGTTTCCAGGAATCACAAGGTTGTCTATGACTGGGGTGAGGACATGATAATTAGGCATTTAGTGATGCCGAACCATATCGAGTGCGATACCAAACCCGTGCTTAAGTGGATTTCGGATAACATGCCTGGAGTCCTCGTGAATATAATGGACCAGTACAGACCCGAACACGAGACCGACCCCCATTCAAGTCATTATAATCCGGAGTTCAGGGAGTTGGCTAGGAGACCAAGTAGGGATGAGCTTATGGAGGTGTATAGGTATGCAAGGGATTTGGGATTGAATTTTGAGTTGATAAGTTTTGAGAAGAAGATTGACATTAGGTATCTTGGCGATCCTGATTCATTGGTTGATAGGTTGAATGGTGATTATTGATGAAGAGGTTTAATCAACAACGCCTTCCTCCGTAATCCTGAATGTAACCTCCCTCTCTGGGTGGTATGGACTATCGAAGATCTTGGCTATCCTCACGTTCTCCTTACCTTTCCTAAGCCAAATCCTATAGGTTGCACCATGGGCTATCACATTACCTCCCGCTGGTTTCAGTGGGTTTCCAAAGAATACATCCGGTTGAGCAACTACCTGGTTTGTCACCACAACAGCCGCGTTGTAGATGTCGGCTATCCTAAGTAATTGGGCAATGTGGTGGTTAAGCTTCTGTTGCCTCTCGGCCAAGTTCTCCCTACCTGGATACTCGCTTCTGAAGTGGGCTACTAATGAGTCAATGACTATTAACCCGATGTTCTCCTTCTCAATGATTTTTCTGCTTTCCTCAATTATCATCATTTGGTGGTCGCTATTGTAAGCCCTGGCGTACAGTATATTCCTAAGAGCCTCCTGCGGGTCCAAACCCCTGTACTTGGCTATCTGCATTATCCTCTCAGGTCTAAATGTGTTCTCGGTATCCACATAGAGAGCCTTTGCATTTAAGCCACCCTTATCCTCAGGCAATTGAACCATAACACTAAGTTGATGACATAGTTGCGTCTTACCACTACCAAACTCACCGACTATTTCCGTGATTGCCTTAGTCTCTATACCACCACCAAGTAATTCATCGAGAGACTTAACACCAGTACTGATGCGTCTTATTCCCCGCCTCTTCTCATAAAGCTCGTAGGCTGTTATGAATGGTGTTAAACCAATGAGCTTCTGGGCAGCCGCAATTATCTGCTTAGCCCTATCCTCACTACCGAGTATTTCAGCAAGCTCCTTAACACTGGCAAAGGCAACATCCCTTGCGGTGTTATACCCAGCCTCCCTGAGCTTCTGGGCTGTAACCCTACCAACGCCCTCGATTTCCTCAACATCAATTGTGGGATAACCACCACTAACCGTGGCGGTGACTGTGGTACCCTGTTCACTATTTCCACTCTCTTGTTCCTCGGTCTCTTCAGTCTCCTCAGGCTCACGTTCCTCTTCAAGCTCCTCCTCCTGTTCCTGCACCTTCCTCCTCCCCTTTGGCATAATCTTCACTTGAAAATAAATGGTTATTACTTAAAAAACTAAGTTTTCATGAAACACCCCTAAGCCTCAACCAGACGTATAGGCAGGTCTCACGCCAAAGTCTATCGATATCATCACCATCACCATTAACGACACGCCTGAGCATGTCGATAACATCCTTACCCGGAACCACTGGTTTTACGTAGGCAATGTCATCATCATAACCACAGGTAGCCTTCAACAACCTATCCACAGCCCTACGTCCAAGCAGCCCTCTTAATTCATCCCATGAATACCCAACGTAACCCAATGACCTATAAAGCCTATCCGCAGGGTTATTACCAAACCACGTGGTTGCGATATAGACATCAGAGTCTGCGCACACCTCCTCAATGGTGCTTATCAACGCCTTACCAATACCAAATCTCCTACAACTCTCAATGACCGCTATGTAATAAATAATGCAAAGCTTCACAGAACCGGCGTTAATACTGTAATAAACAGCTGCACCTACGTTGGATCCATTAACCACTGCTAATGCGACGGAACCAATGCCATAGTCAACAACAGCCTTTGCATACCTATAGCTAGACCCAAAGGACTCACTAAGTATCTTATCAGCCTCACTCATTAATTCCCTACCACCAATCACGATATTGAACGTTCCTTCGCAATTCGCCATAGTGGTACCAATTCCATGGAGTGTGGAAATATTGTATATATTGTATTATACACGCCTCCCGCGCCTACCTCCAGGTGGCCTAATGGTGTCCGTGGGTATTGGTGTCACATCCTCTATTCGCCCAATGATCAAACCAGCCCTAGCCAAAGCCCTGATAGCCGCAGCAGCGCCCGGCCCAGGTGTCTTCGGACCATAACCACCAGGTGCCTTAACCTTAACATGAACGGCATTTATTCCCCTACTCATGGCTATTTGAGCAGCTTTATATGCAGCCATCATTGCCGCGTATGGGCTTGGCTTATCCCTATCGGCCTTGACAACCTGCCCACCACTAACTCTAGCGACGGTTTCAGCACCCGTGAGGTCCGTGATTATTATTATCGTATTGTTATAGCTCGAATACACGTACGCAACACCCCACCTCATCTTTCTCGCGCCGGTTACCTGTGTCGGCTTAATCTCGGGCAACTGGGCTTGCTGGGTTGGTTGTTGTACTTGTTCAGCTTGTTCCTGCGTCTCCTTAGTCTCTTCGCCTTCCTGCGACATTCGAAGCCTGATACTCCCACTCATTTTATAAATTTTGCCGTCTAACCAAGTTTATGAGCTCTTCATGCTTTCTATTATACTCAGCATGTGGCTCGTCCCAATCCTAAATTGGGTTGGGTCCGGCCTTCTCTCGGAGGCTCTTAGTAAATCAAGGACTTGCTGGTACGTCCTTATACCACCGGCAACCTTAATTCCTATCCCTGGGTTATACCTCCTCGATAATTCAGCCATTAACCTAACATTCTCGATCTGGGCACCTGTTTTGTTACCGATCTTCTCGGCATAATCCCTCTCCTCAAAGCCCGTGCTCGTCTTTATGAAGTCAGCCCCTGACTGCATCACGATTCTATAAAGCTCGAGTTTCTCCTCCCTAGTCGTGTACGCATCCTCAACTATAATCTTTATCACCTTACCCTCCATATGTGCGGCATCGACCACGGCACCTATGTCATGCTCAACCTCATCCCAAAGGCCCGATTTGACAAGGCCTATGGGTGCCACTATATCTAATTCATCGGCATACTGGGAATACCTCTTAATGGCATCAATTCTAGCCTCGGTAGTCCCTGCACCGAAGGGAAAATCGACGACTGCCACAACCTTGAATTTATAGCCCTTACGGGCCATGTACTCCCTGGCATAACGTAGAAACAGGGGGTTTATTGTTATTGAGTATGCACCGTACTTAGCCGTATCCTCAATCAAAGCCTCAATCTCCCTAACCGATCCATACGGCCTCAGGTACGTATTATCTATTAAATTAACTATGCTTGTTTCCATACGCCTTCATTCTAAGGTGATTTATTAATGCTTTACCCTAAACCGTAGTAAATACTTATTAAAATGACAAAGTCCCCGAATAGCAGTATGAGCGAACCTACAATAAAATCCGTGAGGGTATTAACGGTGATGGGCAATTTCGAATGGCCAATTGTTAAGGTTGAGCTCAGTAACGGACTTATTGGTTATGGGGAATGCCATAGAGGCCCTGGCATTAGGGAGATACTGAGGAGGGCCGAGGAGCTTATTAAGGGTAGGGAGGTCAATATTGAGTACCTATTAAGGCTGATTAGGAAGCACGTACCGAACTCTGAATGGGGTGTCGTTAATAACGCAATAAGCGGTCTAGAGACCGCGCTCTGGGACGTTAAGGGAAAGCTCACGGGCTTGCCAATTTATGAATTGTTGGGCGGTAAGGTTAGGGATAGGGTCCCAGTCTATGCAGACCTACATGCTGGCGCTGGCATTATGGAAACTGGGGGTAAGAGGTGGGTTGAGCTGGCGGGTACCGAAGTCGCATATAACGTTGAGAATTACATAAAGAGGGCTAGGGAGGCGATGGGCATGGGCTTCAAGTACATAAAGTTCGACGTAGATGTCCCGGAGGAAATGATGGAGACGGAGTTCGATAGAACATTCGGCATGAGGATTGTTAAGTTCATGACATCATTCATAGGCGGTGTCAGGGATGCCGTCAAGTACGATGTCGACATAATGATTGATGGGCATTGGGCCTTTAGCGTGCCCACGGCGATAGCGATAGCCAGGGAATTGGCGAAATACGATGTCTTCTGGTTCGAGGACCCCGTGCCACCAGAGAACATCGACGCCATGAGGGAGGTTAGGCTTAAGTCGCCCGTGCCCATAGCCACGGGCGAGAAGTTATATAGATTGTCTCAATTTAGGGAGTTGATTGAGAAGGAGGCCGCAGACATAATACACCCTGACGTTCAGAGACTTGGCGGCCTATTAGAGATGAAGAAAATAGCCTACCTAGCCGAGGAGTACTACGTACCAGTCGCAATACACAACATATCGAGCCCCATAGGGACCATGGCGAACGCCCACGTGGCATCCGCGATAGGCGACTTCATAGCGATTGAGTGGCACGCAATAGACCTGCCCTGGTGGCCGGACATGGTTAGGGAGGGGATGATAATAAAGGACGGTTACATAACACCACCGAAGAAGCCAGGACTTGGTGTTGAATTAAATGAGAGGGTCGCTATAGAGCACGCTAGGGATCAGGGCGAGGTCAAGGAATTCCTTGGCTAATTAGGCACAACCATGGTGTCATTACCTAATGGGTAAATGGTATAGTTTTAAATTGATGGTTTAAGAATCTACGTAGGTGATGAGTGAGCCTCGATCAATGATTGGTGATGATTTACGAACCGGGCTGATTTATTGCTGTGTTGGAACCATGGATAACCTGGGCTTCACGATTTGCTTCATGTAATCGACTAGGTTCGCCTCCTCAATAGCCTTCAAAACCTCCTCATCGCTGGCGCCCTTCTTTATGTTGATCTTGTACTCCGTGGGCTCTATATGCTTAACATTAACGACCCTCCTCCTGACGCCCGTTAGGGATTTGGGTCCCGTGATTATTACGAAGTTCTCATCCTTAATATCCACAATAACGCACCTCCTCCCAGCCTCCCTACCCGCAACCTTAACGCAAACCCTACCAATATCGAATACCCGTGGCATCAAGCACGATTAAAGCAGGGGCTTTATAAGCATTTCACGCCTTATTCGCATCTTTATGTAATTTAGCCGGTATAGCTATGGTGAACCTAACCTGAAAATTGATTGCTTAGTTACCATCTCTCCGGAGAGGCTGTTAACCCCTTAGCCGTATTTTCAGACCCTAAAGTTGTCTCTTGGTACTTCCATTAATAGTAATAATTTGCTACATCATTTTTAAGATTCTAAGCATTGTAAATAATAGGTTAATTACATATAACAAACTCTATTTAGTTAAAGATAATTGCCAAAATCGCAAAAGTAGGTCCACATGATTCTTCCGTCATATCAGAATTAGTTAATATGGCAGTAATAGCTAAAGAAAGGGATTAGCGATCGATGATGTAAAGGAATGGGCATTTCCACACCCAGTATTAACAGAATTACTAATAAATAGATGAATATAGAATTAATTGCAGACAGTAATATATCTATATAAAGAAATTAAAATATAATACCGTTCAAATATATTCTATATAACATTAATATTTAAAAAGAAATTTACAAACTTAAAACATAATGAGCGAGAAAGAGCAGGTGGTTTCTGGTTTTAGAGATTATCCATTAACCATTGATAAAATACTTGCTTGGGTATCATACGCCTTTCCTAATAATGAGATTGTTTATTGGCCTCCTGGTGGTTCTAGGATTTCTGTTACTTTTGCGGAGTTTGCCGATAGGGTTCGTAGAGTTACTGCGGCCCTGATGGACCTAGGTCTAAAACCAGGAAAGGCCTGGGAATTTGGTTCTAAGGTAGCTGTTATGGAGTGGGATACTCTTAGGTATGTTGATTTGTTCTATGCCGTGCCATCAATAGGTTCTACATTATATACTGTGAATATAAGGTTAGCGCCCCATGATATATTATATACGATGAGTGTGGCTAAGCCCGACGTATTGGTGATCAATATTGATGATTTTGAACCATTCATAAAGCCCATACTTGATAATATTAAGTCAATAAAGATGGTAATATACATGAGTGATAGGGGTAGGGTTCCTGGTCAGGATTATGGTGTTAAGATGATACCCTATGAGGACCTCCTCAAACACGAACCACTCAGGGAATTCCCAGAAATAGACGAGAGAACACCAGCAACACTACTATTCACATCAGGAACAACTGGGTTACCGAAGG